>Ga0068877_10002343_pt1 | contig 15321 bp, 13 predicted proteins | sample NOAtaG_FD_66437 | JGI IMG/M metagenome (GOLD analysis project Ga0068877, IMG submission 66437) | Freshwater lake microbial communities from Lake Erie, under a cyanobacterial bloom - NOAA_Erie_Diel6S_1000h metaG | ecosystem: Environmental > Aquatic > Freshwater > Lake | place: USA: Ohio, Lake... | reverse complement strand
TGAGCAGACCCGTGAAGCGCGACCGATCGTTGGAGTTCTTGATCGTGTTCCAGCGGTAGAGCGGGTTGCTCACGTTGCCCGAGGCGGGCGACTGGCGGATCGCCGCCGTGTAAGGCGTCTTGTCCGGGTTCGTGCCAAGGAGATCGATGTTCGGCTCAAGGAAGCGGAGACCGAAGAACGCATCACCCGAGCTATCGTCGGCCTGGTCGGCGCGCGACTGGCCGTAGAACGCGCCCGTCTGGAAGTCGAGCTTCGGGTGCAGCTCCATGTCCAGGTTGAGGCGGAAGTTCTGGCGGTTGTAGCCGCTCAGCAGATTCGCGATACCCTGGTCCTTCGAGTTCTCGAACGAGGCGTTGAAGTTCGAGTTGGCGTTGCGCTGACCGATCGAGATGTAGTTGGTCATGAACTGCCCCGACCGGAACACCTCACCGAGCTGGTCGTACGTGACCGGATACGAGTTATCCGAGATACGGTCGGTTTCCTGAATGCGGTTGCCGTTGGCATCGCGCACGAACTGACCGCTCGCATCGACCCGGTAGGGGTGCGAGAAGTTGTTCGGGATCGTCTTGCGCAGGTCGTTCGAGCCGAACTCGTTGCGCACCGTGATCTGCGTCTGGCCGGTGGCCAGCGTGGCGCCGCGCTTCGTGAAGATCTGCACCACGCCGTTGGCGGCGTCGGAGCCGTAGAGCGAGCTCGCCGCGGCGCCCTTGATGACTTCGATCCGCTCGATGTCCTGCGCGTTGATGTCGGCCAGGGAGAGGCGGCTGATGGTGCCGTCGACGATGATGAGCGGGTCCTGCGAGCCCGTCAGCGACGTGGGACCACGCAGACGGATGCGCGGGGCCGAGCCCGGCTCACCGTTCACGGCCGTCACGCTCGCGCCCGCCACGCGGCCGCTGAGCGCGCCGAGCGGCGATGAGGCCGGCGCTTCCTTGATCTGTGCGTTGTTCACCGCCGCAACGGCGAACGTCGTCTTCTTCTGCGAGGTGGCGTCGGACACACCCGTAGTCACGACCGCCTCAAGATTCAGCACGTCCTTGTCGAGTTCGAAGTTCTGTTCGACTCGACCGGCCGTGAGCGTCACCATGTGCTTGACGGGACGATAGCCGATGGTGCGGGCCAGCAAGGTGACCTGCTTGCCTCCGGCGCGCGACGGATCCACCGTAAAGGTGAATCGGCCCTGCGCATCCGTGACACTACCGACACCGAGTTCGACGATGCCTACCTGGGCACCGCCGAGCGGTGCACCAGCCGACGTCACGCGGCCCGTCACGGTAGCGTTCTGCTGTGCCGCCAGAACGCCTCCGGGCATGACCGCGAGGACAGCGGCGGCGATCAACCGACGCATGTGGTGAAACATTCACGCTCCTTTCTGCTGTTGGGACGGATTCGTCGTCCCGGGGTAATGCGACTGGATGACCATTCCAGCCGACTGGACCCATTTTGCCTCTCTGCGCGGCAGATTGCAATTGTTTCATTCCGGTTACTTCCAGTAATCCGAACAGAGTCTCTCCCCTTTCTGCACCACTCGTCCCCATTATGCAACGCTTCATCCTCCCACTGTTAACGGTGCTCTTCTCAACGGTCGTGGGCGGCGCCCTGCACGCGCAGACCACGGCGGAATTCCGCGGCCGGGTCCTCGATGCAACCACCGGGAAGGGGATACCGGACGCAACGGTTGCCGTGACCACCACGGGGGGCAGCGCGCGCACCGACTCCCTCGGACAGTTCCGGGTACCCAACCTCAAGGTGGGGATTCACCGATTCCTCGTGTCCGCCACCGGCTATTCCCGCGGGAGTCTGTCGCTGGCATTCGCGGCCCGGGAAGTGATGGAGCGGGATTTGGAACTCGACCCGGTCAGCCCGCCACCGCCGGGCTCGCCGACTGCGGCGGAACCGGCGAAAGACACGAGTAAGGCTCAGGCCCTCCCCGGCGTCGCGGTCACGGCGGACCCGGCACTTGGTCGCCGATTCGCCGATTTCGAACGCCGCCGCACCACCGGGCGCGGTCAGTACCGTACGCGGACCGAACTCGAGGCGGGCAACTTCTACACGCTGCAGGACGCGATGCGGTCGATGCGCGGCGTGCGGTTCAACTGCGCCGGAAACATGTGCCGCGCACAAATGGTGCGCGCACCGATGGGCTGCTCGCCGGAATACGTCGTAGACGAACGCGTGGACAATTCCTTCGGCCCCACGATTCCTGTTCGCGACATCGTGGGACTCGAGGTCTACACCGGCGTGAGCGACGTGCCGGGCGAATTCGCCGGCCGTAATTCCGGGTGCGGCGTGATCGTCATCTGGACGACATCGGGGCGGGAGCCGCGCCGGAAGTAGAAGTAGCGGCGCCACGTCCCCGGTACGGCCACGCCCCGAACATAGCTGTCGGGGCGTGGCCACGAGTATTTCGCCCCGTCAGGCGGCGTGCGGCGTCACCGGCACCACGTCACCGCGTCGCACGAGCGTGAGAATGGAGTACACGGCGACCGGTTCGTCGTGCTGGTTGATGACCTCCACATCCCACTCCACCACGCCCTGCGGGATGGTTCCCGCGGGTGTGTCCTTCGCCGTCTTCTGTTTCACGGTGAGGCGCACGTGGATCGTGTCGCCGGGATACACGGGCTTGGTGAAGCGCAGCTTCTCGAGTCCGTAGTTGGCCAGCACGGGGCCGAGATCCGGGTCGACGAACAGACCGGCCGCGGCCGACACCACGAAATAGCCGTGCGCGACGCGCCCCTCGAACACGCCGTTGCTGCGGGCATCCTCGTCGTTCATGTGCGCGTAGAAGGTGTCGCCACTGAGCTTCGCGAACGCTTCGACATCCTCGAGGGTGATGGTGCGCGTCTTCGTGATGAGCGTGTCGCCCACCTGCAGCTCGTCGAACGTTTTGCGGAACGGGTGCACCGTATCCGTCTTCTCCTCGGCGCCCTTGGTCCACTCACGCGTGATGGCCGTGATCATGCTGGGGCTGCCCTGCAACGCCACGCGCTGCAGGTAGTGCGTGACCCCGCGGGCGCCACCCATTTCTTCGCCACCACCGGCGCGGCCGGGGCCACCGTGCACGAGATTCGGCAACGGCGAACCGTGACCGGTGCTTTCCTTCGCGCTGGTACGATCGAGCACCAACATGCGGCCATGGTAGCACGCCGCCCCGAGAATGACCTCCTGCGCCACCTTCGGGTCGTGCGTAATGAGCGAGCCAACCAGTGACCCGCGCCCCATGCGGGCGAGCTGCACGGCTTCGCCGAGATCCCGATACGGCATGATGGTGTTCACCGGCCCGAACGCTTCGATGTCGTGCGGCGCGAGCGTGGTGAGCGGGTTGGCACAGTAGAGCAACTCGGGCGCGAAGAACGAGCCCTTCTCGCGATCAGCGCCCACCACGTTGAAGTCACCACCGCCGTACACGCGCTCGGCCGCCGCGCGAATGGCCTCGGCGCTCGAGGCGACGCTCGTGACCTGACCGCGTGAAGCGAGCGGTCCCATGCGCACGCCTTCAACGGTAGGATCACCGATCGTGGTGCTGCCGAGCCGCTTCGAGAGTGCCGCAATCACGGCCTCCTCGAGCCCCGCCGGGACGATGGTGCGACGGATGGCCGTGCACTTCTGCCCCGCCTTCGACGTCATCTCGCGCGTGACTTCCTTGATGAACAGATCGAACTCTTCCGTGCCTGGCACTGCGTCGGGGCCAAGGATGGAGCAGTTGAGGGAGTCGGCTTCCATGTTGAAGCGCACGGAATGCGCCGTGATGCTCGGCGACGACTTGAGCTTCTGCCCCGTGGCGGCCGATCCCGTGAAGGCCACGATGTCCTGCTCTTCCACATGCTCGAGCAGCGTGCGTGCCTCGCCACAGATGAGCTGCAGGGCACCGGCGGGAAGTTCGTTGGTCTCGAGCATCGCCTTGAAGACGGCGTGCGTGAGGTGGCTGCCCGTGGTGCTGGGCTTCACGATGCACGGCACACCGGCCAGCAACGCCGAGGCCAACTTTTCCAGCATGCCCCACACCGGGAAGTTGAAGGCGTTGATGTGCACCGCCGCCCCTTCCATGGGCACCAGAATGTGGCGACCGACGAACGTGCCATTCTTGGAGAGTGGCTCGGTGGGCCCCTCCACGTGGAAGCGCTCGTTGGTGAACTCGCGGCGCCCCCGGCTCGCATAGGCGAAGAACGTGCCGATGCCACCTTCGATGTCGACCCACGAGTCGGCGCGCGTGGCCCCCGTCATTGACGACAGCGGATAGAACTCTTCCTTGCGCTCCATGAGTGCGATGGCGATGCGCTTGAGCATCAGGGCGCGCTGATGGAACGTGTACGAACGCAGCGCGGGGCCACCCACACGACGCGCGTATTGCAGCATGGCCTTGAAATCGAGGCCATGGCTCGACGTCTCACCGATCTTCTCACCGGTCACCGCGTGAATGAGGTCGGTCTTGGGGCCGATGCCCTCCACCCACTCGCCCAGCGCGTAATTCTGCAGTCGAAACATCAACGGGTCTCCGTACGGGTGTCCTTCTGAGTGGCTTTCCAGTTCTTCAGCATGGCCGACTGCACCGGCCGGTCTGCCGGCAGCTCGCGCAGCGGCTCCACGGGTCGCCACGCTGAACGCATGGCCGCGGGCAGCTGCTGATAGAGTGCGGTGCCTTCGGATTTCCACGCGAGCATGTCGTCGCTCACGTCCTTCACGATCTTGGCGGGGTTCCCCACGACCACCTTGCGGTCGGGGATGACCATATCGGTGGGCACGAAGCAGAGCGCCCCCACGATGCAGCCGCTTCCAACCACCGCGTTGTCCATGATCACGGCGTTCATGCCGATCAGGCTATTCGCCCCGATCCGCGCGCCATGCACGATGGCCCCATGGCCGATGTGCGCCCCGGCTTCGAGCGTGACCACGACGCCGGGAAACATGTGAATCGTGCAGTTCTCCTGCACGTTGCATCCGTCTTCGATGACAATGCCGCCCCAGTCGCCGCGAATGGCCGCGCCGGGGCCCACGTACACATTCCGGCCGATGATCACGTTCCCGGTCACCGCCGCCTGCGGATGCACGAACGCGGTTTCGTGCACCACGGGAACGAAGTCTTCGAAGGCGTAGATCATCGTGCGGTCAGACGCGCTCGAGCACGAGCGCAAAGCCCTGCCCCACGCCGATGCACATGGTGCAGAGTGCGTAGCGACCGCCCGATTCCCGCAGCTGATAGGCCGCCGTGAGGGCGAGACGCGCGCCGCTCATACCAAGCGGATGTCCCATCGCAATCGCGCCACCGTTGGGATTCACACGCGCGTCATCGTCGGCCGCCCCGAGCTCGCGCAGACACGCCAGCCCCTGCGCCGCAAAGGCTTCGTTGAGCTCGATCACATCAATCTGGTCGAGCGTGAGGCCGGCGCGTTCGAGCACCAGCCGCGTGGCCGGCACGGGGCCCATGCCCATGATGCGCGGCTCCACGCCGGCGGCCGCGCTTGCCACCACCCGCGCGATGGGACTGAGCCCGAAGCGCGCCACCGCGGCATCTCCCGCCAGCAACAGCGCGGCGGCACCGTCGTTGAGGCCACTCGCATTGCCGGCAGTGACGCTCCCCTGCCCGTCATGGCGGAAGGCCGGCTTCAGCTTGCCGAGGGTGTCGAGCGTGGTGTCAGGGCGCAGGAACTCGTCCTGCGACACCAGCAGCGCATCCCCTTTTTTCTGCGGAATGCTCACCGGCGCAATTTCCTTCGCGAGGCGCCCGGAGGCGCGCGCGGCGGCCGCCTTCTGCTGAGAGCGTACGGCGAACGCGTCCTGATCGGCCCGACTCACGCCGTACTGCGCGGCGACATTCTCCGCCGTCTCGCCCATGCTGTCGGTGCCGTGCAGGGTCTTCATGCGGGCATTGACGAAGCGCCAGCCGAGGCTGGTATCGAACAGCTGCACGTCGCGCGCGAACGGTGTGGCGCCCTTGCTCATTACATACGGCGCGCGCGTCATGCTCTCCACGCCACCAGCCACGTACAGGTCGCCTTCGCCGGCGCGAATGGCGCGCGCGGCACCGGCTACGGCCGAAAGCCCCGAGGCGCACAGGCGGTTCACCGTTTCGCCGGGCACGGTAACCGGAAGGCCCGCGAGCAAAGAGGCCATGCGCGCCACGTTGCGGTTGTCCTCGCCCGCTTGATTGGCACAACCGAGAATCACGTCGGCAATGGCGGCGGGATCGAACTGCGGCGCATTCGCGCGCACACGATCAATCAGCGCGGTGATGGCGTGCGCGGCGAGGTCATCGGCGCGCACGGGTGAGAGCGAACCGCCGAGGTTGCCGATGGGCGTACGAACGCCATCGATGAGATACGCCTGCGAACTCATATGCGTCATCCGAAGTGTTCACCCAGCACGTGTGGCCGGGTGGTGCGGTACACGGTGCCGCGGAAGTACCCCACCGCCACATCGTGCTGATTGGTCACGGTCACCTCGCAGAAGGCGAGGCGATTGGTGGTGCTTTGTTCGACCCCCACGGCGCGCAGCACGTCGCCAGGTCGGCAGGCCACCGGGAAGCTGATGGAGCAGTCCACGGCCACGCTCAGCAGTCCGCCGGCGTTGGTGGCAAAGGCGAAGGCGCTATCGGCGAACGCGAAGAGCGCGCCACCATGTAGCGTACCGAACCCGTTCACCATATCATCGCGCACCGTCATTTGGAGTACGGAGCGTCCGGCTGCGGCCTCCACCACCGAGATGCCCATCCACTGCGAAAAGGCGTCACGACTCATGAGGTGCGACACGATCTCCTGCGGGGTTGGCGGCGTCGGGGTGCTCATGCATACCGCCGTGCGTCGAGCAGCGAGGCCCCGGCCTGCACCACGTGCCGCAGGCGCATGCTCGGGCGGTAGCGATCATCGCCCGTTTCGTACTGCAGCGACTGCAAGCGGGCGAGTACCGTGGGCGCGCCGATCTCGTCACCCCACGCGAGCAATCCCCGCGGATAGTTCACACCGGTCGTCATGGCGAGTTCCACATCGGCCGTGGAGCAGATACCAAGATGCACGGCTTCGACGGCTTCGTTCACCAGCATGGCGAGCACCCGATCGACGATGCGTTGCGCCAGCACTGGATCTTCGGTCGGCGAATGCATCGCCGCGCCGTCGGCGTAATCGTAGAACCCCCGGCCCGTCTTGCGACCAAGCCAGCCGGCTTCGAGCAGACGCTGCTGGCGCAAGCTCGGCCTGTAGCGGGGATCGTGGAACATGCCGTCGAACACCGATCGCGTGACGGCGAAGTTCACGTCGTGCCCGATGAAGTCCATCAGCTCGAAGGGCCCCATACGGAAGCCGCCCACCGTGCGCAGCGCCCAATCGATGGTGGCGCAATCGGCCACCCCTTCCTCGAGCAGGCGCAGCGATTCGCCGTAGAACGGGCGCGCCACGCGATTCACGATGAACCCCGGCGTATCCGACGCGAGCACCGTGACCTTCTTCCAGCTCGAGGCAAATGCCGTCGCGCGGGCGGTCACATCAGGCGACGTGGTAATGGCAGGGATGATCTCCACCAGCGGCATGACCGGCGCCGGGTTGAAGAAGTGCACGCCCACCACGCGCGATTTTTCCGTGCAAGCCCCGGCGAGCGCCGCGATCGACAGTGACGACGTGTTGGACGCGAGGATCGCGGTGGGCGCCAGGATGGGTTCGAGGGTGCGCAGCAGCTGCTGCTTCACGTCGAGCCGCTCGACGATCGCCTCGATCACCATGTCGCACGCGGCGAACGCCGAGAGGGCCTCGGCCGTCACCCCGTCCACGTACGTGATGCGCGCGAGTACGGCGTCGGCGGCGTCCGGCGTGAGTCGACCCTTCTCCACCTCGCGCGCCATGGCCTTGGCGTGCCCGGCGCGCGCGCGCGCCGTGGCGGCCGGTGCGGCGTCAGCCAGCACCACCGGATGCCCGTGCACCGCCGCCACCTGCGCGATGCCGGCCCCCATGGCGCCGGCACCGATCACTCCGATTGTCGCGTGGCTCATCACTTCCCCTGATACACGGGGGCGCGCTTCTCGAGGAAGGCGCGCACCCCTTCAGCGTAGTCGGCCGTGCGGCCGGCTTCGTGCATGGCCTGCGCCTCCACGTCGAGTTGCGCATCGAGGCCGTTCGCGAAGCTGGCGTTGAGCGCGCGCTTCGTGAGGCCGAAGCCGCGGGTGGCCTGCGCGGCCAGCTGCTCGGCCAACTTGCTCACCGTGGCCATGAGCTCGGCGGCGGGCACGACGTCCCAGATGAGCCCCCACTCCTTCGCCTTGCTCGCCGGCATCTTTTCGGCGAGAAAGAACATGCCCGTGGCGCGTTGTATTCCCACGAGGCGCGGCACGAAGAACGTGCCGCTGGTGTCGGGGATGAGACCCAGCTTGGCGAAGCTCTCCACGAAGCTGGCACTGTCGGCGGCGATGGTGAGGTCGCAGGCGAACGCGAGATTGGCGCCGGCGCCAGCCGCGATCCCGTTCACCGCACAGAGCACCGGCTTCTCGAGCGTGCGGATGGCGCGGATGATGGGGTTGTAGCTGATCTTGACGATCTCGCCGATGTCTGGAATGGGCCCGCCGTCACGCGGCAAGGCTTCGGCCAGATCCTGGCCAGCACAGAACCCGCGCCCGGCGCCGGTAAGCACCACGGCACGAACGGCGTCATCGGCAGCCGCGTCGGCCAGGGCGACCTGCATTGCACGCGCCATCTCGGCGTTGAAGCTGTTGAGCACGTCTGGGCGGTTGAGCGTGAGGGTGAGCACGCCATTCGCCCGCTCGATCAGCAGGGAGGGACCGGAGGAGGGAGAGGGGGAGGACATGCCACATAAGGTAGCATCGGCGACTGCGCCATGGCGGGTCTCGACGGCCAGTGGCGCTACGTCGCCTTTGGTGTTTCGACCGGCGTTTCCCGCACGCGGACTCGTCTCGCGCTTTTGCGGGCTACATCGTAAACTGGGCGTGTCGTCCCACCCCAGCGGAGATTGGTCGATGCAGGCAACGCTCACGCAGTGGCTGGCAGGAATCGGTTGGACTGTGTTCACGTTGGCGCTCGCCGCGCTCATCTTGGTGAATGTCGGGGCATTCGTCGCCTTCACCTCGCGTGGTGACAGTTCGCTCGTGGAGCGGTACACCTCGTGGTGGCTCGCGGCCAATCTGTTCTTGCTCGCCATCGCGGTGGGAATCCCCGCCGTCACGGCCGTAACGCGCCTCGCCATTCTTGGGGCCAGTGCCGTGCTCCCGGAGATTCGCTTTTCCACCGGCTGATTCGCGGAGAAACTCCCGCCGCGCCGCTCGTGCTGGCAGATTACCGGTCTATGCCTGCCAAGACTGCCGAGCGTGCGGGGGCCCGTGTGGCCGCCTCGCCCGCCGTAACACCGCGCGCCGGGTTCGACTGGCGCCGTATCGCTTACCACACGCTCGTCTCACGCGCCCTCGATGATGTCGAGGAGCAGACGAACAAGCAGAAGGCGACCGTGCCGCGCGAGCATCTGGTGCTCTACCAGTTCTCAGCACGTGGCCACGATATGGCCCAGAGCATTCTCGGCTCGCTGCTCACCGGTGAACACGACGGCGCCGGCGCATACTACCGCTCGCGGCCCCTGCTGCTGTCGGTAGGGCTCAGCATTGAGGATGCGCTCGGCAGTCCGCTCGGCCGCGCGGGTGGCTTCAGCGACGGCCGCGACATCGGTGTGGTGTGCAACCTGCCCAACCGCCATGGCGTGACCGTACTGCCCATGTCCGGCGACGTCGGCTCGCAGTACACGCCAGCAGCGGGCTGGGCGCAGAGCATCATGTATCATCGCGACACCCTCGGTGACGCGAGCTATGCCAATTGCCTGAGCGTGGCGCTGGGCGGCGACGGATCGGTGGCCACCAACGGGTTCTGGGCGTCGCTCACGATGGCGACGACGCTCAAGCTGCCGATGCTCTTCTACATCGAAGACAACGATCTGGGCATCAGCGTGCGCGGCGACATGCAGACGCCCGGCGGCGACATTGCGCGCAACCTCGCGTCGTTCGGCAATCTGTTCGTGCTGAATGGCGACGGCTGCGATCCACACGACGCCTCGGGGAAGCTGGCCGAGGCGGTCGCGCACGTGCGGGGCGGCCATGGGCCGGCATTGGTGCGTCTCACGGTGCCGCGCCTCTCGAGCCATTCGGGGCCGGACAACCAGAAGGGGTATCGCACCGACGCGGAGATCGCCGCCGATCAGGCGCGCGATCCGCTGCCGAAGCTGCGCGACTACCTCGTACCGGCATTCATGAGCGCCGGCGAGTGGGCCGATCTCGAAGGGGAAGTGGCCAGAGACGTGCAGCGCGGCCTCGACGCCGCACGGGCGCGCCCCATGCCCGATGCCAGCACCGTGGCGCAGCATGTGTTTGCCGATGACGACGCGGCGACCGAAGCGATGGGCGGGCTGTCGCGCGCGGAACGTGCCGCGTTGGGTGGCACCGACGTAGCGGACGACAGCGGCGACCTGCTGCGGTTCGCCGAAGCCATTCGCCGCACGCTGCGTCACGAGCTCGCGGTAAACCCCAAGGTGGTGGTGTTCGGCGAGGACGTGGGGAAGAAGGGCGGCGTGCATCTTGTCACGGAGGGGCTGCAAAAGCAGTTCGGTGCCGAGCGCGTATTCGACACGAGCCTCAGCGAGGAAGGGATCATCGGCCGTGCGGTGTCGATGGCGATCAGCGGTCTGGTGCCCGTGGCCGAGATCCAATTTCGCAAGTATGCCGACCCAGCCGCCGAGCAGTTGAACAACTGCGGCACGATGCGCTGGCGCACGGCCAATCGGTTTGCGGCGCCGATCGTGGTGCGCATGCCGGGTGGGTTCGGCAAGGACGTGGGGGATCCGTGGCACTCGCTGAGCGACGAGGTGCGGTTCGCACATGCGTACGGGTGGCAGGTGATCATGCCATCGAACGCCGCCGATGCCGTGGGTCTGTTGCGTGCGGCGATGCGCAGCCCCAACCCGAGCATCTTCTTCGAGCACCGCTCGTTGCTGATGACCGGCGACGGCAGTGCGCGCTATCCGGGCGACGACTATGTGCTGCCGCTGGGGCGCGGGCGTGTGGTACGTGAAGGCGATGCGCTCACGCTGGTCACGTGGGGGGCGATGGTGCACCGGTGCGCCGAGGCGGTGGCGTCGCTGGGCGACGAGGAGGCGAAGGCGGTGGAGCTCATCGACCTGCGGACGATCTCGCCGTGGGACCGCGAGCTGGTGCTGGCGAGTGTGCGGAAGACCGGTCGCTGCCTCATCGTGCACGAGGACAACATGACGGCGGGCTTCGGCGCGGAAGTCGCGAGTGCGGTGGCGCAGGAGGCCTTCTGGCATCTCGACGCGCCCGTGGAGCGCCTGGCGCCGCGGGACATTCCGGTGCCGTATCACTCGGACCTGCTCGACGCCGTGGTCCCGACGGTGGCCCGGATCGCGGAACGCCTCCGGGCGCTGTTGGCGATGTGAGGAGTGGCAGCGATGTCGGTCATATTGGCCGATATCGTTTCTTCCACGACTCTGCCCCCCTGATCGCCGTGATCGCTCTTTGGTCGTATGTCCGGGGGCGTTACAGATCAGGCTGCCGAACGTCCACTGATCGTGACGTATCATATGTCACCGTCATCACTTACCTTTGCAGTGCTCCATGTGAGCAACTCCCCACGAATGGGTGCGGGCCACACCGGCCCGCGATTCCGGCTTAACCCAGAGGACGCCATGAAGACCAAGCTGATCGGACTTTCCCTGCTCGCGACCATCGCGGCAGTGCCGACGGCCCATGCTCAGGGCCTTGGTGACAAGATCGAGATTGGTGCATTCGGTCAGTTCACGAAGCTCGACAAAGAAATCAAGATGGACAACGTCGCGGCCATTGGTGGCATGTTCGGCGCGTCCGTGTACAAGTGGTTCGGTGTGCAGGGCGACGTGCAGATCGGCATGACCAAGGCGACACGCACGCCGTTCGAAGACATCACCTATCGTCCGGCGCGCCTGCTGGGCACCGTGACGGTTCCGCTTACCTCGTCGCAGAAGGCGGCGCTGGTGCTTGGCGCCGGTTACGTGAACTCGATCTACGCCGGCCGTTCCACGCCCAATGAGTACGAGGACGGCATCTCGGCGCTCGCCGGCATCAAGCTGTGCTCCGACGGCAAGTGGGGCGCGCGCATCGACGGCATCATGGACCGCAACCCGTCGCCGAACGAGCAGGCCATTACCGGCACCTCGACCAACCTCGGCCTCCGCGCCGGCGTGACGTACGCGCTCCGTGGCGGCTGCGCCACGGCCGACAAGTTCGACTGGACGCTCAAGATCGATCCGGCCAGCGCCACCGTGAATCGCGGCAGTGAGCGTCAGTTCGCGCTGAGCGCCACGAACGCGAAGGGCAAGATCATCCCGCTCAAGAACATCAAGGACCTCGCCTGCTCGACGAGCGACGCCTCCATCGCCACGGTGGACAACACCGGCAAGGTGAAGGCGGTCAAGTACGGGACGGCCACCATCACGTGCACGGGCACGCAGCGCAAGCTGCAGCGCTCCGCGTCGGCCACGGTCACCGTGCCGCCGCCGTCGTGGACGCTGACGCTGACGCCGAAGAGCGGCTCGACGGATGTGGGCAAGACGCTGGCGTTCACCGCGAAGGCCGTTGACGCCGACAACGTCGACCTCGGTGCGATCACCTGGAGCTCGGCCAACGCGTCGATCGCCTCGATCGCGAACGGCACGGTGACGTGCAACGCGGGTGGCACCACCACGATCACCGCCGCGAAGACGGCCTACGGCAGCTCGAAGAGCGAGACCGCGTCGGTGGAGTGCATCGCGCCGAAGCCGGTGAGCGTGGCGCTCGATCGCGCGCTGTTCGACTTCGACAAGGCCGTGGTGCTCAAGGCCGGCAACGACACGCTGCTGGTCATCATCGATGCCATGAAGCGCATCCCGACGCTACGCATTTCGGTGGAAGGCCACACCGACCGCTACGGCTCGGAAGCCTACAACAACACGCTGGCGAAGAAGCGCGCCGAAGCGGTGACGAAGCAGCTTCTCAAGCTCGCGGGCAAGGATGCCGCGTCGCTCAAGGATCGCATCGTGACGTCGAGCTTCGGTGAGCAGTGCCTTGTGACGACGGCCGGTGCCGACGAGACCGAGCCGCCGCCGGCGAAGCGCGCCCGCATCGCGAAGGCCGACCGCGCCGCGCAGGGTGACAACCGTCGCGTGGAAGTGTGGCAGCTGCTCGAAGGCAAGGGCGCCCCGACGGGCTGCCGTGCCGCCGACGAGCGCAACAACCGCCTCGGCTTCAAGGATCTCAAGTAATCGAGATCGCGGTGCGATGTGAGAAAGGGGCTCCGCTTCGGCGGGGCCCCTTTTGCGTTGCGACTCGCGTGAAACGCGTAAACACGGAGATCGCCGAGGTGGGTGAGGGCACGGAGAACTGCTCCTAAAAACCAAGAGAGGAGGAGCCATTCGACGGCTCATCCTCTCTATTTGTTCTCCGTGCCCTCACCACTCTCCGTGAGCTCCGTGCTCACGCGTTTGCAGGGCACTCAGCCGCTCAGAGCGCCTTGAACTCGTCGAACGGACTCCCGCACGCCTTGCACGTGTGGATCGCCTTGCACGCGGTCGATCCGAACTCGGACTGCAGGACCGTGTCGGTCGAGCCGCAGAACGGACACGCCACCGCCGGTCGCGCGCGCGTGAGCGTCACGAATCCCTGCGGCTCCGCCCGACCAGGCGGCGCGATGCCATACTTGCGCAGCTTTTCACGCGCCTCGGGGCCGATCCAGTCGGTGGTCCACGCCGGTGTGAGCACGGTGCGCACCTCGACCCGCGGCACGCCGCGCGCGAGGAGCGCGGCCTTCACGTCGGCTTCCATTTCGCGCATCGCGGGACAGCCGCTGTAGGTCGGCGTCATGGTGACGGTCATGCAGTCGCCCTCGATGACCACATCGCGCACCACCCCGAGTTCGACGACACTGATCACCGGCACTTCGGGATCAGGGACGCCCTGCAGCACCGCGAAGGCTTCATCGCGCGTGAGCATGTCGCTCACCAGGTGGCGCCAGGGTGCGCGCGCGCGACGCTCTGCATGGTGGCGAGCATGTGGCCGAGGAACTCCGTATGCCGCCCACGACGCCCGCCGCTGCGCATGCCCGTGACCGTGGGACGCGTGAGCGTCGCGCGGGTGAGCACGTCGTTCACCATGGTGTCCCACAGGGCCCGCAGGGCATCCATATCCACCGCGACGCCCTCGGCCGCCACGGCCTCGTCCACCGTATCACGTTCGAACAGCTCACCGGTGAAACGCCAAAGCGCATCCAGTGCGGCCTGCGCGCGCGCGTGGCTCTCCTCGGTGCCGTCGCCAAGGCGCACGACCCACTCACTGCTGTGGCGCAGGTGGTACTTGTCTTCCTTGAGCGACTTGGCGGCGATGGCGGCGAGTGGTTCGTAGCTGCTGCGCGAGAGCTGGTCCCACAGCAGCACGCTGTACGCGTCGAAGAGGAACTGCCGCACCATCGTCACGGCGAAGTCGCCGTTGGGCTGCTCCACCAGCAACGCATTGCGGTACGCGGTGCCGTCGCGCCAGTAGGCGAGCGTGTCCTCAGTGCGCCCCTGCCCCTCTACTTCACCCGCGAGCTTGAGCAAGCTGGACGCGTGGCCGACGAGGTCGAGCGCGATGTTGGACATCGCGATGTCCTCCTCGAGGATGGGGCCGTGGCCGCACCACTCGCTGAGGCGATGGCCCAGCACCAGCCGATCGTCGCCGAGTCGGATGAGATACTCCGCGAGCGGATTCTCCACGGCCACCTGGCGCGGTGCGGCGATGGGATAATCCGGCGCCTTGTTCACCACGCCACCGCGACCGCCCTGCTCCTGTTCGTCGTGAGCCACGCGCGCCTCAGAAAATGCGCACGCCGCGCGGCGCGACGTAGAACTGCGGATGGCGGTACGGCTTGTCGTTGCCCGGATCGAAGAACGGACCGGCATCGGAGGGCGCCGAGGCGACGATCGCGCTGCTCGGCACCACCCAGAGATTTACCGCTTCACCGCGGCGCGTATACACGTCACGGGCGTTCTGCATGGCGTGCTCCGCGTCGGCCGCATGCACACTACCGGCGTGCTCGAACGGTTCGCCGCGGGCGCCCTGCGTGAAGACCTCCCACAGCGGCCAGTTGTCGGGCTGTGTCATGCGACCGCGGTCTCCTTGCGCGCACGCTGCTTCTCCGCGTGCGCCGTGGCCGCCGCGCGCACCCACGCCCCGTCGTCGTGCGCCTTACGGCGCGCCGCCAGTCGCTCCTGGTTACACGGGCCGTTACCGGCCAGCACCTCGTGGAACTCGCTCCACTCGATCTCACCGAACTCCCAGTTCCC
>Ga0068877_10002338_pt1 | contig 15340 bp, 12 predicted proteins | sample NOAtaG_FD_66437 | JGI IMG/M metagenome (GOLD analysis project Ga0068877, IMG submission 66437) | Freshwater lake microbial communities from Lake Erie, under a cyanobacterial bloom - NOAA_Erie_Diel6S_1000h metaG | ecosystem: Environmental > Aquatic > Freshwater > Lake | place: USA: Ohio, Lake... | reverse complement strand
GTGAGGCTTGTTGCAGGGAATACATCCCACTGACCAGTGGAGAGCAGCCAGTTATCGGTAGGGGCATTCACGCTGGACTTGCGCACCAGCACACGGTCGAGCGTGGAGCCATCGGAACCAAAGGTCCAGGCGGAGGAGGGATTTTCTCCGACCACGCCGATCTGGTCGAGGACAAAATCATTGAAGCGCAACTGAATGGCATCATTGCCGTTGAAGTTGGCAACGTTGCTGGTAGCATCTGCAACAGCGAGGATTTCGCTGGCAGCACCGGAGTTGGCAACTACAAACACATCTCCGGGCATCAGGATGCCAGCGAGGCCAAAGGCTGAAGAGAAGTCGACCGCGCCGTTGTTGAACGTGTATAGACCGTAGCCCGTGAGATCAACCGGAGATGCTGTGGGATTGTACACTTCGAGTGCCTTGTTGTTCCCCGTACCCTCGAGGTATTCTGAGATGAATAATTCAGTGCACGCTTCACCCAGTGTGCAATTCTGGACAATCACCTGCACAAAGCCCGACGAGAGGTCAGTGCAGCCGTCCGATGCGAGAATGCCCGCGGCGGGCTGGCCTGTCGCTGTGGTCGAGGGATCCAGTGTGCCCGAGTAGGCAACACCCCAGATGCGGTAAGTTCCGGCTCCAAGGGTATTGCCATCAACGGTAGATGAGGAGAGGAGCACAATGGTATTGTCTTCATTGGTGACGATGTAAGTGTATGAGTCACCGACGGCGCCGCTGGCAGAGAGGCTGAGGAGGTCGGCTTCGCTATCTGCGCACAGGGAAAAATAGACGGAACCGCCATTGGCACTGATCTGCCCGCCGGCACAATCCAAACCGGAGCAATCAGAAAGGATGATGCTCACTGTGTTGGTGCTGAGTGAGAGGCATGCTGTGCTGGTGACCTCCGAGAGGAGGATGCCGGTGGAAGGGGCTGACTCCCCCGTATATGCAACGCCTGTCACTGTGTATGCACCGGCAGGCAATCCAGTAAAGTCAATGGCCCCATTGGAAGCGACAGCCACGATGATTCCAGCGGCATCCGTGGCTACGATGAAGTAACCCGAGCCGATATGGCCTGAAGGTGTGAATAGCAGAGGATCCGCAGGCTCCCCAACGCACAGCTCACTGAGCTGATTGGGTCCAGGGGCTATAGTCCCACCCGCGCAATCGGGAACGATGCCGTTTAGTGCACCGGGCGTAGGCGCCTGTTCGACATAACTGCTGCTCAGGAAGGGGGCACCGCCATCTGGAATGCGCGACATCGAAATCTGAGGGTTGGCAGTAGCCGGCTGTTCATTGGCCTGGGGCTGCCCCGGAGTCAGGACGGCAAGGAGGTCGGTGTCATCAGGATCACTGGTACCATAAACCAGGGCGTCTATAAGTCCAGTCAATACCGGAACAGACCCACTGGGCCAGTCGGTGGCGTTGCCTGCGTAAATACCGATGCCATCTGCTCCGTTCTGAAGAGAATTCGTGGGGATGACGAGTCCCACATTGGGAACTGCAGCATTGCCGATGACGAAGAAGCCGTTTTCATTCAGCGCATAGCCATCGAGGTCGTATGCGGCATAGCTGGCGTTACTGGGTGAGGCGCCGTTGAAGAGCACTACCACCAGTCCGTCCAGAGGCGTACCTGGCTCGCCGATGAGTTCAATGAACTCCAGGATATCAGTGCCTTCGGTATCGCAGTCCAACTCGTTGATGACTACCTGGGCATTGTCACCTTGCATAGCCTGAAAGGGGGCCATGCCTGCCGGTGATTGGGAAATCAGGAATCCTGGAGTTAAAAGAGAGAGGCAAAAGAGAATCGCATTCTTCATCGCAAGGTGTTTTAGCCAGTGAAATAAACAGGCTTGCAAAAGTAGTTTCTGTTGGTTCAGGATGCCCCGGATCTCTGACATTTTGAGGCATCATGAGGGTTCAGTTCTTTGACGTATCCTTGTATAGGCTAAACCTTTGAAAACCGATGAAATACCTGGTCTTTGCCTTCATTTTTCTGATGCCGTCATGGCTGTTCAGCCAGTGCACCACATGTGTTCCGGATCCCGGGTGCACGAGTTCGGACGGCTTCCCCACCATCTGTCCGCTGGAATTGCCACCAGCTACTGCCGGCTCGTTCTACGAGCAGGCGCTCACTTTTTTTCTTCCAGCTCAGATCAATGATCCTGAAAGTGGAATCACAGCCGATCTCCTCCAACTCACTGTGAATTCCGTACAAGGTCTTCCCTTTGGTATGGAATACACCCTGGATGATGTGGATGGCGTGTATTTCCCGATGGACGGACAGAACAGTGGGTGCGCCACCCTCTGTGGCACTCCGGTTTTGCCGGGTGTGTACAGCGTGACAATTAGCGTAACGGCACTGGTCTCCGCACTGGGCTTCGAGCTGGAGCAAAATGAGAACTTCATCCTCCCGCTCATCGTGGAGGAAGGCGAAGGAGGAACGGAGTCATTTACCATTGGCAGCCTCGCTGCATGTGGTGCTTTACAGACTGAGGTAGGGGCCACTCTGTCTGGTGTGCCACCGCAAGTCACAACCTATACATGGGATCTGGGCAATGGTCAGGTGGCCACCGGCCCCGGTCCGCTCATGCTGTCATACCCGGAGCCTGGCACCTATCCGGTGAGTCTGAATACTGTGATATCCAACCCAGTGCTTTCCTCACTTGACCTGACATCTTTGGCAGGCGGCTGGGGTGGTGATGCGGATGAATTCTTTGGACTCGGTAATCCTGATCCCTATTTTGAACTGCAGGATGGAAGCAACGTGGTGGTTTACACCTCGGCCACTATCGATAATGTAACTACTGGTTCATGGGCTGACATAGACATCACACTGTTGAATCCGCCCTACACCCTCTTTTTCTATGATGAAGATCTGGTCACGGAAAATGATGCACTGGGTAGCGCTACTCTCAATGTTCAGCCAGGTACGGTTTCTTTTTCTTCCGGGAATGGCTCCAATGGCACGGCCTCTGTTCTTTTAGTGGAGGTGAACAATATCACCAGCCAGGTGGAAGTGAATGTATTTCCTGAGGCAGATCCCACATTCACAGTCAATGGGAATGGGTTTGCATGCAATGCTCCAGGTCAGGCACTCTACGTGTGGTACCGCAACGGAATTCCGCTCACTGAGCCGCTGGCTTGTGAATTCACGCCCACCGAGGGAGGTTTGTACCAGCTCGAGGCAACCAATGAATTCGGCTGCACGGCTATCAGCGAATCATTCTTGTATTGCCCTCCTATTGTTCCGGTCTTCAACCCTGTTTCTAACGTGATATCGGTGCCTGCGGGATTTGAAAGCTACGAATGGTTTTATAATGGCCTCCCACTGACGGGTGCTGATGGACCTGAAATCCCTGACCCGCAGCCCGGCAACTACGGGGTGTTGATCACAACGGATTATGGCTGCACGACTACCAGCACGGTCATTACTGTGACAGTGGGTGTGGAAGAAGTGAATGGCGTGGGATGGGCTCTATTCCCCAACCCCGCAGATGAGTTTCTGGAGATCCGCTTTACGGCTGTGGATGAGGCCGATGTGTGGGTTTACACCACTCTCGGGGAACTGGTCGCAACGGGCCGCATGGAAGAGGGCTCCTGCCGCCTGGACGTTTCTGCGCTGTCTTCGGGTTATTACGTGGTGCGCGTGGGAGGAAGGAATACAGTGGTGCAGCGAGCTGTGGTGATTCGCTGATCATCATCAGGTGCGGATGCGGAGGGCATCCGGGTAGAGGTTATTGGCCCGGCCATTTACATTCTTGACCCAACCAAGTGCTGCTTCTTTGTACCGGATGATGACCCATCCAAGGGGCGCATCGGGAAGTTGGGCAAGGGAATGTCCTCTCAGATAACGGAGTGCCGTCTCTTCATCTGCTTGCACAGAGGGTTGGGTATCGGCCATGGATTGTATCATGGATAGTCCGTGGTGAGGAATAAAGAGTTTCTTGTCTTTGTCAATGCCGGCAGGATGACCCGGTGATGTGACTCGCACATGCCGGGAAAGTTCTTCGATTTCAGCAGTGGAGAAGGGGCTGATATAGCGCTGGCCCTGCGTGCCTTCGCTCCATATCAGGTCATCTCCAGGGGATACGGAAAAGCCTGGAGGAGGCGGGATGGCGGAAGTATGATTGAGCCTCCGCTGGTCGGTACGGGGGTTTTCTGTGGAACCCCGGAAGATGAACGCTGATGCGAAAAAGCCCTCACCAGGAGCGATGTGAGGGAGGAATGCATATCCGTGGAACCGGTCTTCATCAAGGACACGTACGGGAAAGGAGTCCGGACATCCGGGCCGGAATGGCTCAAAGAGCGGATTGCTTCCGATAAAACGGCATTGCTCTTCGTTTTCTTCTGGTGAAAATGTGCAGGTTGAGTATACGAGCAACCCTCCTTCTCGCAGCAGATACCGCGCATCCTGCAAGATATCGGATTGCCGTCTTGCGCATGCAAAGACTTGCTGAGTTGACCACTCGGTGCGCGCTTGCGGGTCTTTCCGAAACATCCCCTCGCCACTGCATGGCGCATCGGTAAGGACTACGTCGAATGTGATCCCGGCATCGGCAAACTGCCTGGCTTCAGCCCGTGTAACGATGTAGCGAGGGATACCCCATCGCATGAGGTTCTGGCGAAGCACAGCGTTACGCTCGGGATGGATTTCATTCGCGATGAGTGTACCACCCGGACCGAGAGCGTTGAGCAAGAGCAGAGACTTTCCTCCCGGGGAGGCGCAGAGGTCGAGCACTTTTAGGTCTTTCCTGCCCCCGGCATACTGGGCGAGCAGCCAACCGATGAACATGGAGCTGCTTTCCTGAGGATAATAAGCCCCGCTATGGAAGAAGGGATCAAAGGTGAAGGATGGACGGCTTTCGAGCATCCTACCCGCAGCATACCAAGGCACAGCGGGAGCATCGTAAAAGCGTTGGTGGTGCTTGAAGGGGTGGAGTTGCACCGACGGAACCGGCGGGCGTTCCAGGCTGCAGAGGAGGGCCTCTGCATCGTCCGGGTATTGCATGCGGATGCGTTCGGCAAAGGCCGGTGGCAGAGGAGCCGGGCTACTGGTTTTCTTCATATTCCTCTCGCTCCTCGAGCCATTTGGGAAGTTTTTTCTTGCGGGGTGATTCTGCAGCGCTGGTTTTGGTCTTCTGCTCAGCATTTGCTGGAGGTGCGCTGGCGCCAGTATTCCGCGCAGGAGCAGTATCCTCCCACTCAATGGAAATGGTGGACCCAGGTGATTCCGGTACAATGGGCACAATCCCATCCAGACTACTGTCCTTCCGGAACAGCCCGAGATCCTGACGAAGCAAGGCGCGCACGTTCTGACGCTCAGCTGCAATCTCATCGCGCCGATCACGGCGCGCGGCTTCCTTGTCCATTCCGAATTCGGGACTACTGCTGTTGCCTCGCATATACACAAACATCTGTCGGCCGAGCCCATCATCCGCCTCATCGATCTCTTTTTCTTTTCTCACCAGAATATCGCGGAGTCGGAAACCAATGGTGTAATCAATGGCCTGATCAAAGCGGTGGGTCCCTGCCACGGAGATATCCATGGCGCTGGAGCGGATATCCATCTGGGGGATATGCACGACTCCTTCTTCCACGCGAATTACGTTTTCAAGTGTGGAGAAGCGCACGTGGGCAAGTTTCTCAGCGAAGCGTTCCTCATGCACAAAAGGGGCAATGAGCTTGTGCTCGCGCACATAACTGGCGATTTCCTGAAGGGATTCCAGGCCAATGAGCTCGCCGTTGTCAATCCGGACATCAACAAGAGCATACACCTGCTCGGGCTGAATATCCATGCTTCCGGAGAGTTTCGTTCGAAAGGCTACTTCGGCTTGGGCGCGTCCGCGAAGGTGGTGATAGGTGATAAAGGACTGACCGAAGTTGTCGAATGACTGGAATACCTTTTCAATCTGCATATCGCGAATTGTAGCCGTGCTTTCGACGAGATAGGCGTCCGATTGGACTGGTACCAGTGCGATGTGCGCGGTTACAGCACCATCTGCTAAGTTGAAGGTGACAGGCGAAATCCTGAGGCCACCATGGCGAAGGGTGGTAAGTCCGGTCACCTGAGTAGCGGCGAAGGTTTTGTAGGTGAAACGTTCTATGTCTGTTCGGAATTGAAGATAGATGAAGCGGGGAAGGTGAAATGAGGATGATCCACTGATGCTGGCCTGATCAGTGAGCTGGGTGAAGTCAACAAGCGAACTCTTGAGGGCGGCATCGACCCGTAGTTCTCCATCAGGCGAAAACAGATAGCCCAGCAGGTTGTCTGCAGTTCCATTCACTTCAAAGTCGCTCCCATTGACTGTTCCCCTTAGCTTCTCCAGAGCTGCGGATTCGCCGGTGAAGCGCAGATTTCCTGCCATATCGCGGAAGAGCCGCTGGGAGCCTGCGATTCGGAACGAACCGCCTTCAAGCCTTGCAGAACCCTCGAGCGAGACTGATTTCCAGCGCTCCGCTCCTTCTTCTCCCGACTCAGGAAGCCGGCCTTTCACCAGGGCATTCAGCGATATCTGCCCGTCACATACCTCGAGCGTGTCCCACGCGAAGAATTCACGCAATTCGGTGAGGTTGGTGTTAGCCTCGATGTGGAGGTCAACCTCCGGATGACTGAGGTCGCGCACATCGCCCGAGATCCTGAAGAATCCGCTTCCCAATCGCGCTTCGAGCGATTCAATCGCGAGCATGCCGCGATCGGTGGACAGGTACCTCGCGGTGGCCTGAAGTCCTTCAATCCGCGCAGGCGCGGCGTGGTGTGTAAATGCTCCATCGCGCACCTCGAGCTGCGCGGTAACCTCGGTGGTGGCACCGGCAGTTGCGCGGCGTTCAAGCTGAACGTGAAGGTCAGTCGTCCCATCGGCTTCATAAGGTGCCAGACGTTGGCGGAGTTCGGAAGGCAGAAGACTGAATAGATCGGTAATATCAGCGTTTTGTGATTGCAGATCAAATTGGTAAGAGGAATAATCACCGGGCGAATAAGCACCACTGCACGTTGCAGAGAGCCGATCCACGACAATTTTGGAGGGATCGAGTTGTAACGCATACGTTTCAGGGTTGATCAGCATCGCTCCCGTGACGTTCGCCTCGTGTGTCGATTCCAAAATGTATGTTCCGGACACCATGGTATAAAGCGTTAGTCGTGCATCAGTCTGCAACCGCAGCTGATCATCTTCTTCGCGGATATCCAGCTCAAGGTGACGGCACGCCGCATCGGTGTAGAACTCTTGTTTACGGTCTTCATAGGTGACGTGGAAATCGGAAATATGCAGGGTTTCGATATGCACGGCAGATTGTCCTGTGTCAGAGGGGTTCTCTTTCCAGATATTCCAGTTGGGCTTGCCTTGGGCATCAATAAGGAGTGCTGCCCGACCTTCGGATGCCTTGAGCTGACGTATGGTGTAGTGCCCGGTGAAGAGATCACTCAGACTGAAGCCGAGGTAGATATCGCTTGCTTGGAGGAGCGTATCCGTGGGTTGTCCTCCGGGCTCCTGAATAAAGACATCATCGAAGTGGATGCTGGCGTATGGAAAGGTGGACCAGAAGCTGAGATCCACCGAACCTACGCGGGCCTTGGTGTTGAGTTGGTTGCCCACCTGCTCTGCGGCGTAGTTCACGACGTCATCTTCGAAGTACCACAGGATTATAAATATGCTCGCGGCGAATATCAAAAAAACTGTTACCAGCCCGATAGCGATGCGGCGGAGGATGCGGAGAAAGCGGGACATGGGCGTGGACTGATGAAGATAGAACGGGTGTCCGGGGCCTGAAATTTCATGCCGAAAATACGGACACACTTTCGTGTGGAAGGTTGCCGGATGGATCCATTACATTTGACCCAAGTGAGGTCATGGGATTACCAGTGGAGCCCGTGTTTCGCTACATCGGGCATGACATCTGACGTCATCACTCGCCGCGTGTCAGGAAAAGAGACAGCACTATGAAGAAGAGCAGAAGAGATTTCATCCGGTTGTCGGGCATGGCAGGTGCCGGATTGCTGTTGTACCCCGCAATGGCCTGTCGTGCGGCCCGTGAGCCGATTGTGGCATCGGCATCAGGTACTCCCTTGCCATCGGGTACAGCGTTTGAATTACCTCCGTTGGGCTATGATTACAGCGCTCTGGAGCCGTTCATTGATGCTATGACTATGGAGATTCACTATTCCAGACATCATGCTGGTTATGTGAAAAACCTGAATGCTGCGCTGGCTGATCCGGGGCGCTTTGCCGGAATGGGGCTGGAAGATATCTGCCGGGCGGTGACCGATAAGGATACTGCCGTGCGCAACAACGCGGGCGGTCACTGGAACCATACGCGATTCTGGGCATGGATGCGCCCCGGAGGCAGCACTGCGCCGTCGGGGGTATTGCTGGAGGCGATCAACCGGTCTTTCGGAAGCATGGAGACGTTCAGATCGCAGTTCGCCGAAGCGGCCAAGGCCCGTTTTGGAAGTGGCTGGGCCTGGTTGTGCGCCGATGGAAAGAAGGAGTTGTTCATCAGTTCAACGCCCAACCAGGACAATCCGCTGATGTCATCGCTGGTGGACAAGCCGGGCAGCCCGATTCTGGGAATCGATGTATGGGAACACGCCTATTATCTGAAGTACCAGAATAAGAGGGCTGAATACATCCAGTCCTTCATGAATGTGGTGAACTGGGATGAGGTGGCGGCGCAGTACGCAGCGCTTCCCGGCGGTTGAGTTCACAGGCGCTCCTCATTCCAGGCAAAGCGCCTCAGGAGCACATTTACCAGCAGAATACAGAAGATACTTCCGAGTCCGGCCACCGTGAGGAAAATACCCATAACGTCGGTGGCATGGATGTGCACGGGGTAATATTCTACGACCCCGCCGGCCATCGTAATCAGCCCGAAGTGCTGCTGTGCCAGGCACACCCCTAATCCGAGCAAGGTTCCGGCAGTGGCTCCGAGCAGATTGATCAGCACGCCTTCATAGGTGAAGATGCGACGAATCATTTGGCGCGTCATACCCAAACTGCCCAGGATATAAATGTCCTTTTTCTTTTCAAGAATCAGCATCGTGAGTGAAGCGATGATATTAAAACTCGCAATAATCAGGATGAATACAAGGATGAGAAAGGTGGCCCATTTTTCAGAAGCGTTTGTCTTGTAAACCAGTGCATTGCGGTCGTATCGTGTGAGCACCTTGATTCCCATCGGCAGCCGGGCTTTCAACAGGGCGAGTACATCTTCTTCAGCCCATCCGGGAAGCGGAGTGAGTTCAACAGCCGATAGCAGGCTGTCCATGCCAAACAACTGTCGTGCGAAGCCGTATGGTACGAAGATGTACTTATGGTCGAGCTCGACATTGGCGGTGTAGGCGCCAGTCACAGGCGCCGACCTGACCCGGAAGGCTTGCTCGCGATAGCGCGAGAGCTTTCGCCCGCGCACTGGTGCATGGATGTCCAGCTGTGCAGGCATCGAAGGATCCACAGGGAGGTCCAGATCCATGCGGATTCCCTGGCCCACTACCGCTGCGGGAATCGAATCCACATACAAGTCAAAGACTCCGGAGTACATGAGACTGTCGAATGGCGCGAGAAGACGGTACCGGTCTTCGACGCCCTTGATTGTAGCAACCACATTGCTGCTCCCATAGCTGATCCAGGCATCTTCCTCGATGATGCGGGAGTAATGAGCAATGCCTGGAAGCCCGGCGAGCCAGTCTTCCGTGATCAGTGAGTCGGGTATGGTTTTGCCGCGTTCGGGAACCAGGGTATAGGGCGCGTCGAAACTGCTGAAAAGGTCCTTTACAAGTTCTTCGATACCGCTGAAAGCGCTGAGAACAATGATCATGGTAGCGGTCACTAAAGCGACTACGCCCGTTGAGATGAGCGAGATGAGGTTAATGATGTTCTTCGATTTCTTCGAGAACAGATAGCGCCGCGCGATATAGCTCGTGATATTCACCCGGTCCAAGTTACACCGGACGACCTATTTCCAGGCAAGCACGACCAGACCAGTTCCGGAGCGATGGGCCGTGTGGCTGTCAATAAAGTTGAGCACCAGAGCCACGGGCATAACCACCAGGTAGTAAAAAGGAAGCAGGATGAAGAAGAGCTTTGATGCGTTGAGCATGAGCAAGGGATACTTCATGGAAATCTTCCAGGAGAGCTGCCCGGGAATGCCATAGCTGTAATGTGCTTTAACCCGCGAGAAACCGGCGAGTTTGCATTTGTCCTTGATCTCCTGCATGTTGTAGCCATCGCGCACATGCTCTTCGATGAAGCTGGATTCACCCTCGTGGTGGACATCGCTGCCGCCTTGATCGCTGGGTGTGGAAATCAGCAGCATTCCGCCAGGCTTGAGACTCGCGTGGTAGTTGCGCAGCACAGTGACATCTTCCTCGATATGCTCCATCACATCTACACACAGGACGAGGTCGAAACACCCGTCAGTGCGGAAGGTGGTGAGATCATCGACCTTGAACATGACATGCTGTTTGCCCAGGGAACGAAAGAACTCGTTGCACTCACCGACCTGGTCAGCCTTTACGTCGATGCCCAGGATGCAATAGGTTTCGGAGAATTTGCTCATGAAGTAGCTGTATTGACCGAAACCGCTCCCGGCATCCAGAATGTGGGCCTTGGCGGGTGCAGTGGACTTCCAGCGGCGTAGTTCGCGCTGGATGTGCCAGGCCCTCAGGAGAAGGATATCCAGAAGGGTGTAGAAGATGCGGCGGAAGGTGGTGGACCGGTTGAAGAACTTGCCGAGAGTTCGTTTGATCGGATCGTATTGCATGATGCGGCGGGCGTCTCGCCCGGAGGCGTTATTTCTTCAGCAGTCGGTCAATCTCCTCAAAGTAGTCGAGGGAATCGTCCATATAAAAGTGGAGTTCAGGAATCTTCCGGAGTTGCTTGGCTACCTGCTCACCCAACAGGCGCCGGATAGCAGCCTGTTGACCAAGCACGGCTTCCAGGCCAGCCTGTTTTTTTTCCGAAGGAAAAAAACTGAGATAAATCTTGGCCACACCCATATCCGGAGATACCCGGACCTGGGTTACCGTGATCATGATCCCGTTGAACATGGGCCCCATCTGCCGCTGGAAGATGATGGAAAGCTCCTTCTTCACCAGGGCAGCGATTTTTTCGAGGCGAACGCTGGCCATAGAGGACAAAATTACGGCCGGTTGAGGCTTGGCCGGTTAGTTTTGGAAGATGATGACTGAAGTTACGATCCGGCAGGGCCGGGAATCTGATGTGGAAGCCGTGTGGCAACTGGTTTATGAGCTGGCTGCCTACGAGCGTGCACCGGAAGAGGTAATCACATCGCCCGAAATCTTTCGGCGCGACGGATTTGGCAAGCATCCGCTCTTCTCGATCCTGATCGCAGAGCGGGCCACTGAGGTGGTGGGTATGGCGTTGTGCTATGTGCGCTACAGCACCTGGAAAGGACCCGTGCTCTTTCTCGAGGACCTCGTGGTGCGCGAATCAGAGCGCGGAAAGGGCATAGGCGACCGCTTGTTTCGCGCTGTCCTGAAGCAGATGGTGGACTCAGGCTACCACGGCATGGTGTGGCAGGTGCTGGACTGGAATGAACCCGCTATCCGGTTTTACAACCGGTATGGCGCCACCATGAAAAAAGGATGGGAAAACATGACCATAACAGCCGATCAGGCGAGGGCAGCCCTTACCGCATAACCATCCGAACGGTTTGCCGGCTGCGCTGCTCAAGCAAAATTTCACGACCTTCTGTTAGGCGACGGATGGTGGAATCATGGTAATGACGAATCGTTGCCAGCGTCACTCCCTCATTGTAGCGAATGGCATAGCGCCCGGCGAAGGCCTGCAGAAGTTGTTCCTGCTTATATGGATCGTGATCCACCACCATCGAGAAGCTGATGGCGGAGTTCTCCATGAGGTGAATGCGCACACCCAATTGCACCAGGGTGTCAAAGATGTCACGCAGGTTATCTTCCACCACAAAACTGAAGTCCCGGGTGGATAAGGAGATCAGGACCTGATTATCCTTGATGATAAAACTCGGCACCAAATGATCCCGTTCGGTGCTTTCCTGAATCACGGTACCTGCGGCAGCGGGATCAATAAATGATTTGATGTATAGTGGAATCCCCTTGTTCTGCAAAGGTTTGATGGTCTTGGGATGAATCACGCTGGCGCCGTAATAAGCGAGTTCAATGGCTTCACGGAAAGAGATGCAATCCAGCTTGACGCTGTCAGGGAATCGCTTGGGATCTGCATTAAGCATTCCCGGCACATCCTTCCAGATAGTAACATCACCGGCATCGAGCAGGTAGGCCATGATGGCAGCGGTGAAGTCGGAACCTTCCCGCCCGAGAGTAGTAGTGGCTCCATCAGGGGCTGCTCCGATGAAGCCTTGTATGATGATACGCGATCCCGGGGTGAGGGCTTCGCGGAGAGGCGTAATGGACAAGGCACTGGCCGTCCAGTCGACGCGTGCATCGCGAAAGCGGTCATCTGTTCGCACAACCCGCCGCGCATCGGCGAGCTGACTGCTGGCCCCGGTGCTCTCGAGGTAGCCGTGTATGATAGAAGTGGAAATCCACTCTCCCAAACTGACCACCTGGTCATATTCGCGGTCATAGCGATCTGAACAGGGGGCAGCCACCGCCGCCCGCAAAGTCGCCATCAGTGGCTGCATGAGTTCAGCAGCTGCCTCACGGGAGCCAAGCAAATCGCGGCAGATGTTCAGATGGAACGTGTGAATGTGTTCCAGAATTTCTTCAACGGGGCTTCCAGAATAGCGTGCACGGTGCAGTTCCTCGAGGGCATTGGTGGTCTTGCCCATCGCCGAAACTACCACGATAAGGGCGTCGTCAGGGAATAAGTCCAGAATGGATGATACGTTCCGGACGGCTTCGGCATCCTTTACGGATGCTCCACCAAACTTGAATATGCGAACGGGATTCATGGATATCGGATGGTCAAAAGTAAAGACCGCCTCCGGTCAGAAGGCGGTCTTTCCTTTTACCATGAAAACAACAAGCACTCTCTAAGTTACTTGTGTTCGCTTTTTTGTTTGGTCAGTATTCGTCTTCGTTGAAGAAGAAGTCCTCTTTGGTGGGATAATCGGGCCAGATATCCTCAATGCTGTCGAAAATCTCTTCATCGTCCTCAATCTGCTGGAGGTTTTCCACGACCTCGAGCGGGGCACCGGTGCGCATCGCAAAATCAATCAATTCATCCTTGGTGGCAGGCCATGGAGCATCCTCCAGGTATGAAGCAAGTTCGAGTGTCCAATACATAGTCCTATCGTTTAGTTCGTCCCCGTAGACGAAGCGCGAAAATAATCTTTTTTCTTATTCACCCGACGGTCACTTCAACTTCTGCAAAATTACGTAATACACAGATATTCAGCGTATTGAAAGGATCTTGCTCCGGGCTTCCAGCTTCAGGAAGGCCTCCAGGGACGCTCTTCGGCGCCCAAGGTCATGGACCACCAGCGCGACAATACAAACAGATAGTCGGAAAGCCGGTTCAGGTAAGTGAGGATGCACGCATCCACCGGTTCATGCTCGTGAAGTGCGACCACCAGGCGCTCGGCTCTGCGGCATACGCAGCGGGCGATATGGCATTGTGAAACCACCGGATGCCCGCCCGGAAGCACGAAGTTGCGCATCTCGGGCAGTGTTTCATCCATATTGTCCATGGCATCTTCTAAGGCTGACACATCATCCAGGCTGAGCTCGGGGAGTTTCATCTTGCCTGCATGCTCCGGGTCTGTGGCGAGGTGGCTGCCTAGGGTAAACAGCCTGTCCTGAATGCGAAGCAGCATGTCACGCGGACCATGCTCTCCGGCCAGATCGATCAGCATGCCGAGATGCGCATTGAGCTCGTCGATGGTTCCGTAAGATTCAATACGGAGGTGGTGCTTGGGCACGCGAGCCCCTCCAAGTAGGCCCGTACTGCCGTCATCTCCCTTGCGGGTGTATATTTTCATAGGTCAAATGAAATGAAGATTCCCGCGTCACAAACAAGGAGGAAGCCAAGTCGTTCATCCTAATTTCGCACCACCATGCACGAAGAACACATCCGGTATGCCAACCCAGCCAAGCAGGAGCGATATGACCGGGCCTATCTGAGGATGGCCATGGAGTGGGCTTCGCTCTCGCACTGTACCCGCAAGAAGGTGGGCGCTCTGCTGGTCAAGGATGGCATGATCATCAGTGATGGCTACAATGGCACACCATCGGGATTTCCCAATGATTGTGAAGACCAACAGGGGGATACACTCTGGTACGTCCTGCACGCTGAAGCCAACGCCATCTTGAAGGTGGCGCGAAGTACAAATGCAGCCCGGGATTCCACGCTGTATATCACGCTGTCTCCCTGCCGCGAATGCAGCAAGCTCATCCTGCAGGCGGGCATCCGGAGAATGGTGTACATCCATGCCTACAAGGACGATACGGCGATCCATTTTCTGAAGGAAGCAGGTGTGGAGGTGGTGCAGATTACAGACCTCTGAGAACCAAAATTCATCAAGGGCGGCCATTCGCCCTGTTTTCGTCGGCATCTTTGCACAAGTCACCCGCACTGGGGTTTTACCCTGCAGGTGCCCCGCACATGAATAACGAACGACTTGACAAGTACCGCCAGGTTTCACCTCGGCGGTCATCGGCCTACCAGCCGCTCTACTACGCCCTGGTCCTGGTGGTGGGATTGGTTATCGGGAGCTATATGGCCGACCGCAACACCCTCGTGCTCGGCGGCGGCGGACAGGGTAATCCGCACAAACTGGTTTCACTCATCAATTTCATCGAGGAGAATTACGTGGATAGTGTGGACAAAGCCAAGATGATTGATGACGCCATCCAATCTGTTCTGCGCAATCTCGATCCCCACAGCTATTACATGAGCCCGGAAGAACTGGCACAGGCTCAGGAGGAACTCTCGGGTGGCTTTCAGGGCATAGGGGTGGAGTTCCTCATCCTCCGCGATTCCCTCATGGTGATCCGGACAATTCCAGGGGGACCTTCAGAACGGGCAGGACTTCAGGCCGGCGACCGCATCGTGCAGGTGAACGGGGAGCCGATTTCAGGCAAAGAACTGGACAGCGATAAAGCGCAGCGACTACTCAAAGGCCCTGCAGGATCTACCGTAAAGGTCGGGCTCGCCCGAAAGGGAAATGCATCTCCGGTGCAGGTGGAGATCATCCGCGGCAGTATTCCTATTGAGAGTGTACCAGTGGCCTTTGTGGTGGAAAACGGGATCGGCTACCTCAAGGTGGAGCGATTTGCCAAAACCACCTATGATGAGTTCAGAATGGAAATGGATCGCTTGCGCAACGAAGGCACAAAAACGATCATCCTTGATTTCAGAGGTAACGGTGGTGGATTTCTCGATCA
>Ga0068877_10002337_pt1 | contig 15349 bp, 13 predicted proteins | sample NOAtaG_FD_66437 | JGI IMG/M metagenome (GOLD analysis project Ga0068877, IMG submission 66437) | Freshwater lake microbial communities from Lake Erie, under a cyanobacterial bloom - NOAA_Erie_Diel6S_1000h metaG | ecosystem: Environmental > Aquatic > Freshwater > Lake | place: USA: Ohio, Lake... | reverse complement strand
GGGAGATCGCTGATGGACGGAATCCGGCCTGACGGCCAGCGCCGGCAACTGCTGCTCGGCTCGGGCTCGGGCATCGCGTTGGCCTTTGCGGGTCCCATCGCCGCATTCGCCGCGCGTCAGGCCCAGGCCGCGGGGTGCCGGCCAGCGCCAGCGTCGGGCACGGTCTCCAGCCCCTATGGCCCGGTGGCGCCGGTGGCCGACCGCAGCACCGGCCTGCCGCTGCTGGAGCTGCCGGCCGGCTTTGCGTGCGCCAGCACCGGCTGGCGGGGTGACCGCATGGCCGATGGCCTGGCCACGCCGCGCGCGCACGACGGCATGGGCATCGTGCGCGTGCGCGGCAGCGGCAGGAGCGACCAGGGCCAGGAGATCTGGCTCGTTCGCAACCACGAGATCTCGCCCCAGCGCAGCGCCGACGCGATGCTCGCCACGCGCCTGGCACCTGAGGCTGCCCGGAAGGTGCCGACCTGGGACCGCGGGAGTTCGAACGAACGCTTCGCCGGCGGCGGCACGAGCACCGTGGTCTGGCGCGACGGCCGCTGGGCCGAGTCCTGGCTGAGCCTGGCGGGCGTGGATCGACCCTGCGCGGGTGGCGCTTCGGGCTGGGGCTCGTGGCTGGCCAACGAGGAGGTGCGCAGCAACGCCGTCAGCAGCAGCGGCCAGCGCCACGGCTATGTCTTCGAGGTCGCCGCGGACAGCGTCGCGCAGGGCCCCGACGCGCAGCCGATCGTGGCGATGGGGCGCATGTCGCACGAAGCCTCGGCCTTCGATCCCGCGACCGGCTTCTGGTACCTCACCGAAGACCAGTGGAACGCCAACACGCTGTACCGCTTCCGCCCGGCCAAGGGCGACGGCGGCGTCGGCTCGCTGCTCGCCGGTGGGCGGCTGCAGGGGCTGGCGGTGCGCGGCCGGCCGAACGCGGACCTGCGCGACCCGACGCTGTGCCAGCGCTTCGATTGCGAGTGGGTCGACGTCGCCGAGCCCGATGCCGACAACGCCAGGCTCACGATCCCGGGCATCGGCGAGGTCGATGCGAGCGGGCCGTACCGCCAGGCGTTTGCGCGAGGCGCGGCCACCTTCGGCGCCACCGAGGGCTGCTGGGTCGCGCAGGGGCAGGTCTGGTTCACCGACAAGCAGGTGGACCTGCAGCCTGCGCGCGCCGGCCGCATCTGGCGGCTGGACCTGGCCACGATGACGCTGGAGGCGGTGTTCGTCAGCGCCAGCCTTCAGGTCGGCAACTCGCCGGACAACCTGTGCCTGAGCCCACGCGGTGGCGTTCTGTTCTGCGAAGACGGCGGATCCCGGGGACCGGGTGCCGAGCCTCCCGTCGTGGCGCAGCACCTTCGGCTGCTGCACCCCGACGGGTCCAGCTCCGTCTTTGCCCGCCACGCCTACAACTTCAGCGACGAGCAGCTCAGCGCCGCCGGCAAGCCGGCCGAGTTGAAGGGCGACCGCCGCAACACCGAATTCGCGGGCTGCACCTTCGCGCCCGACGGCCGGACGCTGTTCGTGAACCTCTACGACCCCGGCATCACGCTGGCGATCACCGGGCCGTTCGAGCGCGGGCCGCTGTAGGCCGCACCAGGCCCCACCAGGCCGCACCAGGCCGCGGTTCGACGAATCGCGGTGCGCTCGGTGGGTGGCGATGTGAATCCGTCACAGCCAGCCCGTGCACAACGCCGCGGAGCCGATCCGGCGTCGCTCCTACATTGGTCACACGGCGCACAGATCCCGACGCGCCGAGCCCACCCGGAGCCCGAACATGATCACCACCGCCACCGCCCACGCCGCCCGCTTCGAAGTTGCCGCATGGCTGGCCCATGCGCTTCAGCGTCTGTCGGCCTGGGTCTCACCGGCCGCCCGCACCGGCACGCTGGACTCCGTCCGCGTCGAGCGCATCGAGGCACCGCTGGGCCGCCGCGTCACCTGCCTGAGCGGCGCGCTGTGGCTCACCTTCGACGGCGAGCCGAGCGACATCGTGCTCGAAGCCGGACAGTCGATCGTGTGCGAGCACGACACGCCGCTGCTGATCTCCGGATTCGGCCGCGCCAGCTGGCAAGCCGACCAGGCCCGCGGGAACTGACGGCTCTGCACATGGCGGCGGGAGCCCCCTGCCGCCACGCAGGGTGCGTCACCCCAGCCGCCAGGGTTGCGTCACCGAGGCGTCACTGCACAGCACCGACACCGGGTGGCGCACGCCGGCAGCGTGGTCCTCGACGCAGCGCAGCACCAGCGGGCTGCGGTGCGGGATGGCGCTGTGGCGCAGCGCGTGCAGGTCCATCCAGACCGTGCGCACGATGCCGTCGTCGAGACGATGGCCCGGGCGCGGGGCGCCCACGCGGCCGGCAAAGGCCACGCGCAGATAGGTCACGTCCTCGCCCTGGGCCGGGCGCTCGAAGCGGGCCAGGTACACGCCGAGCACGGCCTCGGGCACGAAGTCGCAGCCGGTTTCCTCCAGCGCCTCGCGCACCACCGCCTGCTCCAGCGACTCGCCGCGCTCCAGGTGCCCGGCGGGGTTGTTCAGCCGCAGGCCTTCGGGCGTGTGCTCTTCCACCAGCAGGTACTCCGTGGCCTCGCCCGCGCCACGCGCGATGACCGCGGCCACCGTGACGCTCGGACGCCATCGCTCTTGCATGCCGACTCCTCAGAACAGCCGTGTCGCGGGCCATGCTAGCCCCGGGGCAGCCCAGGGCCGGAGGGGTGGGCACCTGTGTTAGCTTCAGCGGCGCCGGAATCGAAGAACACGAGGAGTGAATTCATGGCGTTGCGGATTGGCGTTCCCCAGGAGACCGCCCCTGGCGAGAAGCGCGTGGCCACCGTGCCCGAGGTGGTGGAGAAGCTGGTCAAGCTCGGTTTCTCGGTGTCGGTGCAGAGCGGTGCCGGCGACGCCGCGCACTGCAGCGACGACAGCTACCGTGCCGCCGGCGCCGAGATCGTGGCCAGCGCCGCCGAGTTGCTGGGCGGCTCGGACATCGTGTTCAAGGTGCGCCCACCCAGTGCCGCCGAGGTCGCGATGCTGCGCGAGGGGGCGATGCTGATCGGCTTCGTCTGGCCGGCGCAGAACCCCGACACGATGCAGGCACTGCAGGCCCGGAAGGCCACCGTGCTGGCGATCGACTGCCTGCCGCGCCAGTTGAGCCGGGCGCAGAAGATGGACGCGCTGACCTCGCAGGCCGGGGTCAGCGGCTACCGCGCCGTGATCGAGGCGGCCAACGCCTTCGGCCGCTTCTTCAACGGCCAGATCACGGCCGCCGGCAAGATCCCGCCGGCCAAGGTGTTTGTCGCCGGTGCGGGCGTCGCGGGCCTGGCGGCCATCGGCACCGCAGCCAACCTGGGCGCGATCGTGCGCGCCAACGACACGCGGGCCGAGGTGGCCGACCAAGTCGTTTCGCTGGGCGGCGAGTTCGTCAAGGTCGACTACGAGGAAGAAGGCTCGGGCGGTGGCGGCTACGCCAAGGTCATGAGCGAGGGCTTCCAGGCTGCGCAGCGCGAGATGTACGCCAAGCAGGCACGCGAGGTCGACATCATCATCACCACGGCACTGATCCCGGGCAAGCCCGCGCCCAAGCTGATCACCGCCGAGATGGTGCAAAGCATGAAGCCGGGCAGCGTGATCGTCGACATGGCCGGCGAGCAGGGCGGCAACTGCGAGCTCACGGTGCCGGGCGAGGCGGTGGTGCGCCACGGCGTCACGATCGTCGGCTACACCGACCTGGTCAGCCGCCTGGCCAAGCAGAGCTCCACGCTCTACGCCAACAACCTGCTGCGCCTGACGGAAGAGCTGTGCAAGGCCAAGGACGGCAACGTCAACGTCAACTTCGAAGACGACGCGATCCGCGGCCTGACCGTCATCAAGGACGGCGAGCTCACCTGGCCGGCGCCACCGCTCAAGCTGCCGGCGGCGCCACCCAAGCCGGCCGCCGCCGCTGCCGCACCGAAGAAGGCCCATGGCCACGGCCCGGGCGAGCCGATGTCGGCCAAGTCGCTGGCCATCGTGTTTGCCGTCGGCGCGGTGCTGTTCGGCCTGGTCGGCGCCTACGCCCCGGCCAGCTTCCTGTCGCACTTCACGGTCTTCGTGCTGGCCTGCTTCATCGGCTACATGGTGGTCTGGAACGTCACGCCGTCGCTGCACACGCCGCTGATGAGCGTGACCAACGCCATCAGCTCGATCATCGCCATCGGTGCGCTGGTGCAGGTGGCGCCACCGCTGGACGCCGCGGGTGCGGCCGACCGGCCCAACACGCTGATCCTGGTCTGCGCGGTCGTGGCGCTGGTGCTCACGGCGATCAACATGTTCGGCGGCTTCGCGGTGACGCGTCGCATGCTGGCGATGTTCCGCAAGTGAAGGGCAGGAGCACACCATGAGTTCCAGCCTCGCCACCGTCGCCTACATCGGCGCGATCATCCTTTTCATCCTCAGCCTGGGCGGCCTGTCGAACCCCGAGACGGCGCGCCGCGGCAACTTCCTCGGCATGGCCGGCATGGCGCTGGCCGTCATTGCCACCGTGCTGGGCCCGCGGGTCACGGCTGCAGGCATCCCGTGGATCGTCGGCGCGCTGGTCGTGGGCGGGGCCATCGGCCTGTACGCCGCGAAGAAGGTGCAGATGACGCAGATGCCCGAGCTCGTGGCGCTGATGCACAGCCTGGTGGGCCTGGCGGCCTGCCTGGTGGGCTTTGCGAGCTACGTCGACACGTCCACCGTGTTCCCGACCCCGGCCGAGAAGACCATCCACGAGGTCGAGATCTACATCGGCATCCTGATCGGCGCCGTCACGTTCTCGGGCTCCGTCATCGCCTTCGGCAAGCTCTCCGGGCGCATCGGCGGCAAGCCGCTGCTGCTGCCCGCGCGCCACTGGCTCAACCTGGCCGGTCTGCTGGTCGTCGTCTTCTTCGGCTGGAAGTTCCTGCAGTCGCACGACGTCAACGCCGGCATGCTGCCGCTGCTGGTGATGACGGTGATTGCGCTGCTGTTCGGCATCCACATGGTGATGGCCATCGGCGGCGCCGACATGCCCGTCGTCGTCTCGATGCTCAACAGCTACTCGGGCTGGGCCGCGGCGGCCACCGGCTTCATGCTCAGCAACGACCTGCTGATCGTGACCGGCGCGCTGGTCGGCAGCTCGGGCGCGATCCTCAGCTACATCATGTGCCGGGCGATGAACCGCAACTTCATCAGCGTCATCGCCGGCGGCTTCGGCGGCGGTGCGCCGGCCCCGGCTGCGGCCGGTGGCGCGGCGCAGCCCGCGGGCGAGGTGGTGCCCGTCAACGCGGCCGAGACCGCCGAGCTGCTGAAGGAGGCCAAGAACGTGATCATCGTGCCCGGCTACGGCATGGCGGTGGCACAGGCCCAGCACACGGTGTTCGAGATCACCAAGCTGCTGCGCGAGAAGGGCGTCAACGTGCGCTTCGGCATCCACCCGGTGGCCGGCCGCATGCCCGGCCACATGAACGTGCTGCTCGCCGAGGCCAAGGTGCCGTACGACATCGTGATGGAGATGGACGAGATCAACGACGACTTCCCGACCACCGACGTCACCATGGTCATCGGCGCCAACGACATCGTGAACCCCGCCGCCCAGGACGACCCCACCAGCCCCATCGCCGGCATGCCGGTGCTCGAGGTCTGGAAGGCCAAGACCAGCATCGTGATGAAGCGCAGCATGGCCAGCGGCTACGCCGGCGTCGACAACCCGCTGTTCTACAAGGAGAACAACCGCATGCTGTTTGGCGATGCGAAGAAGATGCTGGACGAGGTGTTGGGGGCGTTGAGGGCTTGAGGCTCTCTCTGGCGGAGCTGGCCAGCGCCTGGGCCTTTCATTGGCGGGCCCACTACCGTTGCCAATGAAATTCGGCTACATTTTTCTTTAACAAGAGCGCCTGGAACCGGCGCCTGTTAAAGGAAACAGCCGTGGATCATCCCCACCGCGCGGGCCGTTACATCCAGCAGAGCACGGGCTACAAGGCCTTCCTGCCGGCGCCGCTGCCCCCCGAGCCGCCCTTGGTCTACGACGGTGAGCTGCAGACCCTGCTGTCTGCGGCCGACCGCGACATCGGCCGCCTTGACGCGCTCGCTGCGCTTCTGCCCAACCCCAACCTGTTTGTGGCCATGTACGTGCGCCACGAGGCGGTGCTGTCGTCACAGATCGAAGGCACGCAGAGCACCCTGGAGGACGTGCTGGCCTTCGAAGCCGAAGCGCTGCGCGACGACACCCCGCGTGACGTGGAAGAGGTGGTGAACTACATCCGCGCCATGAACCACGGCTTGCAGCGTCTGCCCGAACTGCCACTGTCGCTGCGCCTGCTGCGCGAGATTCACGCTGAACTGATGCGTGGTGTGCGCGGCGGCGACAAGTCACCCGGCGAGTTCCGTGTCTCGCAGAACTGGATCGGCGGGCGCGGCAGCACGCTGCGCACCGCGGCCTTCATTCCACCACCACCGCATGAGGTGATGAATGCGCTGGGGCAGCTCGAACGCTTCCTGCACGAGGCGCGCGGCAGCGTGCCGCTGCTGGTGCGCTGCGCGCTGGCGCACGCCCAGTTCGAGACCATCCATCCCTTCCTCGACGGCAACGGCCGCGTGGGCCGGCTGCTGATCACGCTGATGCTGTGCGAAGACGGCGCGCTCACGCGACCCTTGCTGTACCTGTCGCTGTACCTCAAGGCACGACGCGCCGAGTACTACGACCGGCTCACGGCCATTCGCCAGCAGGGGCATTGGGAGGAATGGGTCGCCTTCTTCCTTCGCGGCGTGAGCAGCACGGCGCGCGCCGCCACCCAGACGGCAAAGGACATCGTTGCCTTGCGCAGTGCACACCAGCAAGCGGTGGCCCGCCAGGCCAAGGCGCTGGCCCTCATCGACCACCTGCTGCGCCAACCCACCGTGAGCATCAAGCGCGTGGGCACCCTGCTGGGCTGCACGGCACCCACCGCCACCAAGCTGGTGCGCGAATTCGAAGAGCGTGGCTGGCTGCGCGAGCTCACGGGCTACGGCCGCAACCGCCTGTGGCGCTACCAGCCCTACGTGGACCTGTTCCACCACGATGCGCTCGACGCTCTCGTGGTTCCCCCAGCGCCCTCAGCCTGATCCGGGCCGGGGCGCACCGCACTTGCCCGGGTGGGCTGTAACCTTCTCCTCCATGCCACCCGCCCCCGAGCAACAAGCCCGCGCGCTCATCGACGCGCTGCTGCAGGCCGCGGGCTGGCTGCTGCAGGACACCGCTGACTTCAACCGCCATGCCGCCCTGGGCGTGGCGGTGCGCGAGTTCCAGCTGCCGGGCGGCCCCTGCGACTATCTGCTGTTCGTGGGCGGCAAGGCCTGCGGCGTGATCGAGGCCAAGAAGGCCGGACACACGCTCAGCGGTGTTGCGGAACAGGCCGCGCGATACAGCGTGAGCCTGCCGCCGCACCTCGCGCGCTGGGCCGACACGCTGGTGTTCGACTACGAAAGCACCGGCGACGAAACCTACTTCCGCGACGCCCGCGACCCCACGCCCCGTTCGCGCCGCGTCTTCGCCTTCCACCAGCCGGCCACGCTGCACGCCTGGCTGAAGGAGCCCGACACGCTGCGTGCGCGGCTGCGGCAAATGCCGGCACTCGAAAGCACCGGCCTGCGCCAGTGCCAGGTCGACGCCATCACCGGGCTCGAAGCCTCGCTGGCCGTCGACCGCCCGCGCTCGCTCATCCAGATGGCCACCGGCGCCGGCAAGACCTTCACCGCCTGCAACTTCAGCTGGCGGCTGCTCAAGCACGCCAAGGCCAAGCGCATCCTGTTCCTGGTGGACCGCAACAACCTGGGCGACCAGACGCTCAAGGAGTACCAGAACTTCCACCCGCCCGGCGCGGCGCACGCCTTCGACAAGACCTACATCGTGCAGCACCTGCACGGCAGCCGCATCGACCCCGACGCCAAGGTCGTGATCACCACCATCCAGCGCCTGTACGCCATGCTGCGCGGCGAGGAGCTGGACGAAGCGGCCGAGGAGGCCTCGGCCTACGAGACCTGGGCCAGCGGCGATGACGGTGAACTGCGCCCGGTGGTCTACAACGCGCAGATTCCGATCGAGCACTTCGACCTCATCGTCACCGACGAGTGCCACCGCAGCATCTACGGCCTGTGGCGGCAGGTGCTGGAGTACTTCGACGCCCACCTCATCGGGCTCACCGCCACGCCCACGGCGCACACGCTGGGCTTCTTCCAGCGCAACCTGGTGGCCGAGTACCCGTACGAGCAGAGCGTGGTCGACGGCGTGAACGTGGGCTTCGAGGTCTACCGCATCCGCACGCAGGTCAGCGAACAGGGCGGCACGGTGGACGCCGGCTACCACGTGCCCGTGCGCGACCGCCGCACGCGCGCGCTGCGCTACAAGCAGCTCGACGCCGACCTGCCCTTCGCCAAGACCGAGCTCGACCGCAGCGTGACGGTGCCCGACCAGATCCGCCTGGTGCTGCAGACCTTCAAGGAAAAGCTCTTCACCGAGCTGTTCCCCGGCCGCACCGGCCAGTGGGTGCCGAAGACCCTGATCTTCGCCAAGGACGACCACCACGCCGAAGAGATCGTGAAGGCCTGCTGGGAGGTGTTCGGCCAGGGCAACCAGTTCGCCAAGAAGATCACCTACCAGACGAGCGAGAAGCCCAAGGAGCTGATCAAGGCCTTCCGCGTGGACGCGTTCCCGCGCATCGCCGTCACGGTGGACATGATCGCCACCGGCACCGACATCAAGCCCGTGGAGTGCCTGATCTTCCTGCGCGACGTGAAGAGCCAGGGCTACTTCGAGCAGATGAAGGGCCGCGGCGTGCGCACGCTGCACGACGAGAGCCTGCGCCAGGTGACGCCCGACGCGCAGACCAAGACGCGCTTCGTGCTGGTGGACGCCGTGGGCGTGACCGAAGGCGGCGAGAAGGGCGTCTCGCAGCCGCTGGAGCGCAAGCGCACGGTGCCCTTCGACAAGCTGATGGAGCAGGTGGCGCAGGGCCGGCGCGACGAGAACGCGCTGTCCTCGCTGGCCGGCCGGCTGGCGGCGCTGGACAAGCAGCTCGACACCGAAGACCGCCAGCGCATCGAGGCCGCTTCGGGCGGCGTCAGCCTCAAGGCGCTGGCGCGGCAGCTGCTGGACGCCATCACGCCCGAGGTGGTGGACGCGGCCCTCATCCAGCGCCACGGCAGTGCCGAGGCCGCCAGCGCCGAGCAGGTGCAGGCCGTGCAAGCTGCACTGCGCGACGCCGCCTGCGCGCCGCTGGACAAGGCCGAGCTGCGCCAGGTGCTGCAGGCCGTGAAGGACAAGACCGACATCGTGATCGCCGAGGGCACGGCCGACGTGCTGCTGGCCGCCGGCTACGACATGGCGCAGGCCACCGCGCGCACCACCACGTTCCGCGAGTTCATCGAGCGCCACAAGGACGAGCTGCTGGCGCTGCAGATCCTGTACAGCCAGCCCTACCCGAAGCGCCGCCTCACCTACGCCAGCATCAAGGAGCTGGCCACCAAGCTGGCCGACCCGCCGCAGCACCTGACCGCGGCCGACGTGTGGCAGGCCTACAAGCGCCTGAACGCCGCCGTGGTGCGCGGCGTGCCGGCCGACAAGCTGCTGACCGACCTGATCAGCCTGGTGCGCTTTGCCACCGGCCAGGCCGAGCTGCTGGAGCCGTTTGCGGCGCGTGTGGAGCAGCGCTTCAACCTGTGGATCGGGCGGCAGATCAAGGCGGGGCGCGAGTTTTCTGAAGAGCAGATGAATTGGCTGAAGGCCATCAAGGACTACCTGGTGGCGAACGTGGAGATCGAAGCAGCCGACCTGATGCGCGACCAGCCGTTTGCCGATTGGGGCGGGGTGGTGGCGGCGCGGAAGGTGTTTGGGGGTGAGTTGAACGCGGTGTTGGAGGAGTTGACGGAGGTGTTGGTGGCATGAGTGGCGAACTGCCAGATGGCTGGGCCGAAGTGGCGCTCAGCGACGTTTGCTCGTCAGTTCCGCAATCGGGACCGTCAAGCGATGCACCTTCGTTTCGGTACATCGATCTCGGTGCCATCGACAACAGCAGCAAGTGTGTCGGGGCGGCGTCCATCGTTCCGGTATCAGAGGCACCCTCTCGCGCTCGCCAACGTGTGGCTGCGGGCGATGTGCTCTTCTCGACGGTTCGCGTCTATCTCGAAAACATTGCCTTGGTGCCCCCCGAGTTGGACGGCGCTGTCGCTTCCACGGCGTTTGCGGCCCTTCGCCCTGGCGCTGCGATAGAGCCGCGTTTCCTCTATCACGTCGTCACGTCGAAGCCATTCATCCAGGCGGTGACCTCACTGCAACGCGGTAACAGCCCGCCCTCCGTGCAGGAGGGTGATGTTCGCGGCCAGCGAATTCCGTTGCCGCCCAAGGCCGAGCAACAACGCATCGTCTCCCGCATCGAAGAACTCTTCAGCGAGATCGACGAAGGCGAGCGCGCGCTGGAGCGCGTGGGCCAGCTTGTGGAGCGCTACCGCCAATCCGTCCTCAAGGCCGCCGTCACGGGGGAGCTGACGCGCGAGTGGCGCTTGAAGACTACCGGCGAGGACTCGTCAACGCCGAACGAGCTGCCGGCAGGCTGGAAGTGGATGCGTGCCGAAGAGGTTTGCGGGTTCATCACCAAGGGCACGACGCCTCCCGCCAGTGCGATGCGCTCGGATGAAGGCGCGATCCCGTTCATCAAGGTCTACAACCTGACCCTTGACGGATCGCTGAACTTTTCGCTGGACCCGACCTACGTGGACGATGCAACGCACCGTGGGGCGCTGGCTCGCTCAATCGTTCGCCCTGGTGATGTGCTGATGAACATCGTGGGGCCGCCGCTGGGCAAGGTGTCCATCGTTCCGCCGTTGCACCGCGAATGGAACATGAATCAGGCCGTGTGCGTCTTTCGGCCGCTTGATGGTTTGAACAGAGAGTTCTTGGCTTACTTTCTGCTCAGTCGTGTAGCGCAGGACTGGCTTGCGTCCAAGGCGAAGGCGTCCGTAGGGCAGGTCAACCTCACGCTGCAGATCTGCCGTGACTTGCCGGTGCCGATGCCACCGCTGGCCGAGCAGCAAGAGATTGCCCAAGTGGTGGCCGCAAAGCTAGCGCGTCTGGACAACATGGCAGCGTCGCTGCGTGCGGAAGTGGCCCGCGCCACCGCCCTCCGCCAATCCATCCTCAAAGCCGCCTTCTCCGGCCAGCTCGTCCCCCAGGACCCCCGCGACGAACCCGCCTCGGCCCTGCTGGCCCGCCTGGCCGCGCAGGCGGCCGATGCCCCTACAGCCGCCCATCGCCGTGGCCGCTCGGCCGGCCGCCGACCAACAAGTCCGAACCCGGAGCCGGTGGACTGATGCTCTTGGATGAAGCAAGAGCCATCACGGCGAACAGCGGTCTTCGCGCGGTCGAGCAAGGTGCGTCGCAAGCCAAGCTCGGCCAGCGTCGCCCAGATCACGCATCGATGAACCGACAAGGTCGCCAGCATGAACGGTGAGAGCCCCTTTTCCCTGCGCATCTTCGTCGCCGACGGCGACCCCGACGGTCTGCGTGTCGTCGAACGCAGCAACTGGATTGGCAAGGCCTTGATGTTTCCGCGCGCCTTGCTGCCCCGCGTGAAGGGGCGTGACGAGTTGGGCCAAACCGGCGTCTATCTGCTGCTCGGGCCGCGAGAAGACGGCGAAGGCGAGATGCTGTACGTGGGCGAGGGCGACCCCATTCGCCCGCGGCTGGAATCGCACTATGCGAAGAAAGACTTCTGGACGCGCGCGGTCTGCTTCGTGGCCGCTGCGGGGCAGCTGAACAAGGCGCACGTGCAGTTTCTGGAAGCGCAGCTGATCGCGCGGGCAAAGGCTGCAAAGCGGCTGCCGCTGGACAACGCGAACTCGCCCGCCGAGCCCTCGCTGAGCGAGGCCGATCGAGCCGACCTGCATGTCTTCCTGCGCAACATGCTCGGCATGTTGCCCGTGCTGGGGGTGCATGCCTTCGAGCAAGCTGCCCTCCCTGCAAACGCATCCTCAGCCCCGCTGCTGCAATGCAAAGGCAAGGGCGTCACGGCGAGCGGCTACGAGGCCAGCCAGGGCTTTGTGGTCAAGGCCGGTTCCCAGGCCGTCGCCACAGCGGTGCCATCGATGCAGCAGCACGTGAGGGGCATGTACGAACTGCGACAGGAGCTGATCGGCAATGGTGTCCTGGCCCCCGGGCCTGAGGGAGCGGCCGAGGGCTATCGCTTCACGCAGGACTATGTGTTCAGCTCTCCGTCCACCGCGGCTGCGGTGGTGCTAGGACGAAGCGCCAATGGACGAATCGAGTGGAAGGATGCTCAGGGTCGGACCTTGAAGGGCATTCAGGAGAAGGAGGCGGTGGCATGAACATCGCGCCTCGGCGCGCTTGTGCCGGCTGACTGTTTTGGCGCTGTTCCCCCCTCCCCTCCGCGAACGCGCCTTTCGACCTTGACGGATGGTGCCACTATTGACACCATTCGCCGCCGTGGCAGACATCGCCAAGATCCTCAGCCAAATGCAGGCCTCGCCCACCAGCGTGCGCTTTGCCGATCTGGCCAAGGTCTGCGAGCACTTCTTCGGGCCGCCCAGGCAATCGGGCTCCAGCCATGCGGTGTTCAAGACACCCTGGCCGGGTGACCCGCGGGTCAACATCCAGAACGACAAGGGCAAGGCCAAGGCCTACCAGGTGCGCCAGGTGCTGGAAGCCATCAGCAAACTGAAGGGGCAGCGCGATGAACACTGATCACTACACGTACCGCGTCACCTGGTCGGCCGAAGACGGTGAGCACCTGGGCCTGTGCGCCGAGTTCCCCTCGCTGTCGTGGCTGGCGGCCAAGCCCGAAGACGCGCTGTCCGGCATCCGCGCTGTCGTGGCCGAATGCGTGCGCGACATGCAGGCCAGCGGCGAGGCGGTGCCCGTGCCGATCGCCGACCGCCGCTACAGCGGCGAGTTCAAGGTGCGCATCCCGCCCCAGCAGCACCGGCGCCTGGCCATCGAGGCCAGCGAGCAGGGTGTGAGCCTGAACCGGCTGGTGAGTGCGAAGCTGGCGGGCTGAGCGGCTTCGCGTTCACCCGTTCGCTCGCACCCACAGCACCACCCGTCCGGGCGCCTTCGCGTTGCCGGTGAGCTCCTTCGGCGTCGGGCGCTGCACCTTGGCGATGTAGGGCGGCGCGTGTGCGGCCACGAAGGCCTCGATGCGCGGCAGCGTCTGCACGAACCACTCGGCCAGCTGCGGGTACGGCGCCTGGCCCTGCACCACCAGCAGCGCCACGCCGTGGCGCATCACCGCCGCCAATTCGTTGTGCTTGTAGCGGATGCGCTCGTCGTGCGTCAGCACCACCCAGCCGCGCCGCCCCACCTCGGGCAGCCATTCCTCGTCGGGTGTCGCGGGCAGGAAGTGGTCGGCATGACGCTCCACCATGAGCCCCGCCTCACGAAGGCGGGCCGGGAACTGCTTGCCCAGGTCCCGGTCGGTGAAGAAGACGCGGGACAAGACCTGTGGCGTTGCAGGTGGGTGCCTCAGGCCGCGCGCTCGTACAGCGCCGCCTGTTCGATGTCGGCCGGCGTCACGTCGTAATCGGCGGCCAGGTCGGCCACCGACTCACCTGCGTCCAGCCGCTCGGCGATGGCGTGTGTGGACACACCTTGCGCCACCAGCACCGGCCTGCCGAAGGCGATGTGGGCGTCGATGGCGATGGGCCGGCGCGAATCGAGCGTGGCCGTGGGGTACGGGTACAGGCGCACCGGGAACTTCCACTCGTCCCACTCCACACGCGCCAGGTGGTCTTCCAACGCCTTGCGAATGGCGATCTGGCCTGAGTTGGAGAGTTCGACGAGTTGGCCGTAGTGGTCAAGCAGCACCTTGCCGCCGTGCGTGCGCAGGTCTTCGCGCAGCAGAAGCCGGTCGATCTTCAGCTTGCGCTCGGCAAACGCGATGGAGTCGCGCAAGGCCTTGATCGAGACACCGTGCTCGGTGCGCAGCGCACGCAGCACGTGCGCCTCGATCAGGTTGAAGAACGAGAGCAGCGGGGGCTTGGGCAGGGCCGGGGTGATGAGCGCCTTGAAGCGCCCCTGGCCTTCGGCGACCGGATATGCGCGACCGACAACCCAGGTGCGCAGAGTCGCCTGCGGCAACTTGAGGTAGCGCGCAGCTTCGGTCAGGGTGTAAGCACCCTGGTGGCGGATGTCGGTCTTGTCGAAGGCAGGCATGGGGTGGCAGGGCAGGCTGGATTGTCGGGGGAAGCGGCTGGCTGCGCAAAGCCCGGCCGATGCCATCATCCCGGCATGAGCACCGACCACACCGCCCTCGTCTCCAAGGTCTGGAACTACGCCCACGTGCTGCGCGACCAGGGCATCGGCTACGGCGACTACGTCGAGCAGATCACCTACCTGCTGTTCCTGAAGATGGACCAGGAGCGCAGCGAGCTGCTGGGCGAGCCGAGCAGCATCCCCGAGGCCTGGCGCTGGGACCGCCTGGCGCCGCTGGCCGGCGATGAGCTGGAGCTGCGCTACCGCCACACGCTGGAGAACCTGTCGCGCGAGGGCGGGCTCATCGGCACCATCTTCCGCGGCGCGCAGAACAAGCTCACCGACCCGGCCAAGTTGAAGCGCGTGGTGTCGCTGATCGACGCCGAAACCTGGATCGGCATTGGCGTGGACGTGAAGGGCGCCATCTACGAGGGCCTGCTCGAACGCAACGCCGCCGAGGTGAAGAGCGGCGCCGGCCAGTACTTCACGCCGCGCCCGCTGATCCAGGCCATGGTGCACGTGCTCGACCCTCAGGTGGGCGAGACCGTGCACGACCCCGCCTGCGGCACCGGCGGCTTCTTGCTGGCGGCCTACGAGTACCTGAAGCGCCCCGACGCCCCGAAGATGGATCGCACGCAGCAGCGCCGGCTGCGCGAGGCCACCTTCAGCGGCGTGGACATCGTCGACGAGGTGGTGCGCCTGGCGGCGATGAACCTGTACCTGCACGGCATCGGCGCCCAGAGCTCCGAGGGCAGGGGTGACGGTGGCGACAGCCCGATCCGCGCCGCCGACGCGCTGGCCGTGGAGCCGAACGAACGCTTCGACGTCATCCTCACCAACCCGCCCTTCGGCAAGAAGAGCAGCTACCGCGTTGTGGGCGAAGACGGCGAGATGGATTCCGAGCGCGAGGACTACGAGCGCGGCGACTTCAAGTTCACCACCGGCAACAAGCAGCTGAACTTCATGCAGCACATCATGACGGTGATGGCCAGCCACGGCCGCGCCGCGGTGGTGCTGCCCGACAACGTGCTGTTCGAGGCCGGCAGCGCGGGTGAAGGCATCCGCCGCCGGCTGCTGGAAACCTTTGACTTCCACACGCTGCTGCGCCTGCCCACCGGCATCTTCTACAAGCC
>Ga0068877_10002336_pt1 | contig 15351 bp, 13 predicted proteins | sample NOAtaG_FD_66437 | JGI IMG/M metagenome (GOLD analysis project Ga0068877, IMG submission 66437) | Freshwater lake microbial communities from Lake Erie, under a cyanobacterial bloom - NOAA_Erie_Diel6S_1000h metaG | ecosystem: Environmental > Aquatic > Freshwater > Lake | place: USA: Ohio, Lake... | reverse complement strand
TCCGAAGAGTCTAGGTACAGGACCTAGTGACGCTGCGAAACAGCCCTCATATCCAGAAGGAGGAGAACAGCCATCGGACGGATCAACACAACCACCGACTGGTTCCGCAAGTCCCACGGCAAATACACCGTCCCGCCCGAACTCATCCACTCCGATGTCTTCTGCGGAGCAAGTCCCCGCACACCAATCTCAGTCTGCTGGTGGTGCAGTGCAGCAAAAGGCTTCCGATCTAGCAAGAATGCTCGATCAATTGGATCGTGATATTTATGCGCAGCAATCACCGACCGAGACTGGAGACTCCAAGCAAAACGGAGAGACAGACGTATCTCGCAGCGAACCGAATTCGGAAAGCAACAAGATTCGAAATGGAAAAGGGAACATGTCTCGCGCCAGGCAATCGGCAATCGAATCGATCGCTCAACAACTCGCATCGGAAATGAATCAATCGAGAATGGAACAGAAGAATCGTAATCCAGGCAGTCAAACCTATCTTCGAAATCAAAAGGGCGCGCAGTCTGGCGGAGAAGGAGCGAAAGGGCCTAACCCAATGGAAAGAACGGAAGACTATTTCCTTCCCAACAGCCAATCCTCGAATGATCGAGACTGGGGCAAACTTCGAACGCAACGCACAATCGACGTCAAGGAAGGGACAAGGGAATTGTTCGATCCAGAGTTTGATCAAGCCATTCGAGCTTATTATCAAGCCATCGGCGATGCCGCTTCCGGCAAATAGATCGGCGGTGGATTCATTCTTTCCGATTGACACGCGTGTTTCAAGATCATGCTGCTGCAGTAACGAGAAGCCATACCCCCATAGATGCGGGGTCTTGGTCAGAACTCGCGAGCCGATCGATCCGATTGCGACGCAATTTGAAGAACATCAAGACGCCTCCGTCTCTCATGTCGAGATGAAGAGGGGCGATTAGCGTTTCGCCGAAGCGAGGAATAATCCCGTCCCTTTGGCCTCAGGGTCTGGGGGGATCTGCTGGATGCGTAGATCCGTCCAACCACATGCATCCAGCCACTCGGTGATTTGCTTTTCAGAAAAGCCCTGCCAACTATGTCCCAGTTGTTCACGATACTCCGCGCGATCGTGTGGCACCATATCTAGCAACACTAACTTACCACCAGGTTTGGTCACCCGATACACTTCTGCAAATACTTCTTGCGGCGATGGCACATAAGGCAATACCAATGCCATCACACTCATCGATAGCTGCTGGTCATCGATTGGCAGCCCTGTCAGTTCCCCTTTCCGAACGTCGACGTTGCTCAAATCCTTAAGCCGTCGTCGCGCCGCTGTCAGCATGGCTGCAGAGGAATCGACAGCGATCACACTTTCGACCCACGGCGCTACCAACTGAGAAATTCCACCCGTGCCACAGCCCAAGTCACCGAATAGGCAATGCGAATCTAACGTAGCCCCCAAAGCAAAAGCATCCATTCGCGAGCCGAACAACTCGGCCCGAATCCTATCCCACTTTTCAGCCGCCGAAGAAAAGAAGGCCTGTGATCTGGAACGTCTTGCATCCAGCACTTGTTCCAATCTCGCGTCGTCTTGCTCCGCGGTAGAGTCGAGGACGCTATGCGATTTCACAACGCTCCAGAGCTTCTTCTTGAGCGGATCAAGAGATTGCGTTTGCATGCAGTAAAGATTGCTCGTTCCGTCACGACGCGAAGAAATCCAGTCTTCATCGCCTAGAACTTTTAAATGTCTGCTGACAGTGCTCTGCGGTAACTGCAGCGTGGCACACAACTCAGCGACTGTCAGTTCCGAACGATCTAATAAACGAAGCAATCTCGCCCGTATCGGATCCGACAGGCTTTGCATCCAGTCGAGAATCGGAGGTGTTTGACTCATTCAACCCTCCGTCTGTTCTTGATATCACTCACGCGTGAAACTATTTCCAATCGAGAGGTGCCAGCCATTGGTCTCGCAATTGTCTCCACTGCATATCGATTAGCAAATTGCCATCACCGTGAATCGAGACTCGATCCTGCTCGACTGTCGTGCCTAATCGATAACATGGCAACCCGACGAACGCGGCTTCAAAGGCTGCCGCATGTTCCGCAGGAACTTCGCAAAGCAGTCGACTATTCGACTCAGAAAACAAGGCCGTTTCAACACTTACAAAACACGCTTGCCGCATCGCAGAGAGGTCGATCGAAACTCCGATCTCGCCAGCAAACGACATTTCGGCAATCGCAACAGCCAATCCGCCCTCGCTCAAATCGTGGCAGGAAAGGACATGCCCTTCTTGAATAGATCGGTGCAACTGTTTGTAAATACGCATGGCGAGTGGTGCATCGACTGCGGGGACTTTTCCACCTTGAAGCCCTAACACCTTGGATACATAAGAGCCACCCATTTCCTCACGCGTGACTCCCAGCAGGTAAATGGCACTGTCCGCTTGTTTCAAATCCATAGTGATTGCTTTGTTGCAATCGGAGATTTGTCCCATCGCACTAATTAGCAGAGAGCAAGGAATAGCAATCGTTTTTCGTTCGCCATTTTCCGCACTGTATGTGAATTCATTGTTGAGACTATCTTTTCCGCTGATGAACGGAGTCTTCCATTGAACGGCCAAATCATGGCAAGCGATCGCTGCACGAACAAGAGTTCCCAACGTATCAGGCTTTTCCGTATTGCCCCAGCAGAAGTTATCGAGCACGGCAAGTTTGCTTGGGTCGGCACCAACGGCAACTGCGTTACGTACCGCTTCGTCCATTGCAGACGTGGCCATGTGATAAGGATCAAAGTCCCCGTAATTCGGATTCATTCCACAGGACAATACGATCCCACGATTGCTATTTAGTTTGGGTCGAACAACTGCAGCGTCACTTGGACCATTGCATGATGGGCCGACCAAAGGCTTGATCACGCTACCTGCTTGCACTTCGTGATCGTACTGACGAATGATCCAATGCTTGCTGGCTACAGAAGGAGAGGACAATATCTTTGAAAGAGTCGATTCGATCTGCTCACGCTTCATGCTCTCTAGCGATAACGCTTGGACAGCTGGCGGCTGGTAGGTCGCTTGGCGAACGACCGGTGGACGTCCTCCATGTAGAAAGGCCATGCTGACCGAGCCGACTTCTTGACCGCGATACGTCAATCGCAACATGCCGGTCGGCGTGAAGACCCCCAGTACGGCGGCTTCTACACCTTCGCTGGTACAAAGGGCTTTGAGTTCATCGATCTTCTCAGGAGGGACGGCCAAGATCATTCGCTCTTGAGCTTCGCTGATCCAGATTTCGGTATACGTTAGTCCGTCGTATTTTATGGGCGCTTGGTCGAGCCAAACTTCGGCACCGATCTCTTCGCCCATTTCGCCGACCGCGCTACTAAAGCCACCGGCACCGCAATCGGTCACTGCGTTGTAAAGACATCGATCGCGGGCCGCGAGCAAAACATCGAGTACCATTTTTTCGGTGATAGCGTTTCCGATTTGAACCGCACCACCCGAGATAGACTCGCTTTCTTCGGTGAGTTCGACGCTACTAAAGGTTGCACCGTGAATTCCGTCGCGACCCGTTCGTCCACCCAGAGCAACGATCATGTCACCCGGTCGTGCGTGCTTTTCTACTTTATGATTGGGAATGATCCCGACGTTGCCGCAATAAACTAGGGGATTGCCAAGGTATCGATCGTCGAAATAGACAGCACCGTTGACGGTCGGAATCCCCATTCGATTGCCGTAATCGCGAACCCCCGAGACAACGCCCGTCATCACTCGACGCGGATGGAGTACACCGGGAGGCAGTTTCTCCGGCGCGTAGTCTGGCGAAGCAAAGCAAAAGACCTCTGTGCTGCAAACGGGTTTGGCACCCATCCCGGTGCCCAATGGATCGCGAATAACACCGCCGAGACCTGTGTTCGCTCCACCGTAAGGCTCGATGGCTGACGGGTGATTGTGTGTCTCGACCTTGAAGACGACGCAATCTTCATCGTCAAAGGTGACCACACCTGCATTGTCTTTGAATACGCTGACACACCAGTCTTGATCTCCGAGTTCTTCTCGGATTTGCACGGTGGCCGCAAAAATCGTTTCCTTCAGCATACTTTGGAAACGTCGAGTTCCATGCTCATCGGTGTACTCGATTTTCCCACCGAGCGTTTTGTGACTGCAGTGTTCACTCCACGTTTGTGCGATTGTTTCGAGTTCGATATCGGATGGTTCGCGACCGAGTTCGCGGAAGTATGCTTGGACGGTTTTCATTTCCGCAATGGAGAGATAGAGCTGTCCTGTTCTGCTAAGCTTCATCAACTCGCCATCGTCGAGTTGCAAGATCGGTACGATGACTTTTTTGAACTGATAGTCCGAGGCGATTGCGAGTTCTTGGAGCAACAATGGACCCACGTTCACTTGCTCAATCGAATCGTTTGCCAAAACTTTCTGGCACATCCGATCAATCACAGTTCGGTCCACATTGCCGTGCTTGGAGGATATCCAATACTTGCGGAACGTGCGAACTTGGTCTGCCGCGACGCCGATGTCGTTTAGCAGTTTGCAAGTGCTTTGCGCTACAGGATCCATGACACCAGGCTTGGGCATGGCGTAGACCAAGATCCCGGTTGAACCGTTTTCGGTTTTTGATGCGGACGTCGTTCCTTTAGACAACGATGCTTCGGACAGCGATTCGTGTCCGACTGGTGCAGCGATGTATTGTTGTGCGATAGGATCTGACAGGACCTCTCGAGCGACACGATGGACGGTTGCCTCATCGATAGCTCCCTGCAATAGAAATCCGTATGCTGCTTGGATCACCAGGTCTTGAGAAATATGTAATTCAGAGGCTGCATTTGCCGCTGAATCGCCGAGAGAGTCTGGTTGACCGTCAGCCGGATAAATGTCGACTTGCCACAGCGTCACGAGTTGCTTTTCCTGCTTGGAGTAGAGATTCGACTTGATCGAAGTCACCACGCTCCAATGCTTCGATCCAAGTTTCGCAGATTGTGGCAAAGTTCTTCAAGGCTTGTAAGGCTGGAGCGTGGTTTTCTTGCAATATCTGTCGCCACAATTGCGAATTGCTGGCTGCGATTCGAGTCGAGTCGAGCCAGCCTTTGCCTACAAATTGTAGGATTTCTCGAGGCGTCGCACTGGCGAGAGCGGAAGAAACCATGTGCGGTAAATGGCTTGAAATAGCCAGTGCTTCGTCGTGTTCTTTGGGGGTAAGGATGCTAATCTTGGCTCCCATCGACTCCCAAAACTTCGACATTCGCTCGACTAATTCAGGCGGGTTGGTTTCCGAAGGAGTGATGACGACTAGAGCACCATCGAGCAACGTGCCGACCGCATGTTCGACACCGCTATGGTGTCCGCCAGCGATGGGGTGACTGCCGATATATTGTAGGGGGGAAAGACGGCCTTCGGCGGCTCGGATGATGCTTTGCTTGGTGCTGCCAACATCGGTCAGGATCACGTTGGGGATGGCGACTGAGGCGGCAACCGACAGTGAATCCACGATGGATTGAACTGGAGTACAGGCGATAACCAAATCGGTGTCTTTTGCACCAACGAGAATATCATCGGTTGCGATATCGATCGCACCTCTTTGCAGCGCCGTGTCGAGTTTGGCAATGGTTCGCCCGACGCCAATAACTTCTTTTGCTAGGCGTTTTCGCTTCAGCGCAAGCCCTATTGACCCACCCAGAAGTCCGACGCCAATGATGCATACCCGATTCCAGACCATAGACGATTTGAACGATTCACTCGATCGCAGGAGTAGTTTTTCCACATTCGAAAGCTAGTCTAACTTCCGTTATCCGTATTGCGAACTGTAAAAGAGAGACAATTATTCGATCTCACCAAAGGGTAGCGAAAGAATTGTTTTTTGGGAGTGGAGAGAACAAATCTCACTATTAGGGATTGAAAACGTTTACAAGGATAAATTGCGGATTTCTATTCTAAACGGCTAGTGGACATGTTTTCTACAATACGGTACGCCTCGGGACAACGAACGACGGTCTTCAACACGTTGCTGCCTGCGTTAACCTCGCCGTTGGCATCTGAGGACTATGTGAGGCTCTCGAACTCACTTTCGGTAAGTGTGGGGGCAACCAAAGTGGCGCTGCACCGACTGGCGCTGCACCGACTCCGGCAACGATTCGCTCAAACATTGCGAGAGTTCGTTGAAAAAGTGTTTGAGATGAAGAACGATTTCAGCATGACAAATTGCCCACAATGGAGACAGTCTCTCATAAATGGACTTCGCGAGGGTTGTTTATTTCGAATGGCTACGGAATTGCCATCGCATCGACAAGGCAATCACGACGCAAGTGCTCCGAGTGTGGACGAGCTCGCTGCATCCTTTCCACGATTTGAAATCAAGCGGCTGATCGGGCGGGGTGGAATGGGCATGATCTATCACGCTCGCCAAAAGAACCTAGAACGGTTACGTTAAGAGAACGCTTCGGTTTATGCGAAGCTATTCCACTCCGGAGGGTTCATGCATTGTGTCGACGGCATCCTCTTCGCGGCTGGGGAAAATAGCTCCTACGATCATCATTGCCATACTCGAGGTGTGGACAATCCAGCAGCCTTCATTTGCGATGATTGTACGTAGAGTGCCCCACGACACTAGCAACAGCGCTCCGTAAAAAGCAGGCTCCGCGATTCGGCGGAAGTACAAGTCATTGCTGGCTCGTGCTAACCATAATGACACAATTGCCACCAGTGGTACGATCCATGGATAGCTACCAGCAAATGACTCAAACCAATGCGGATATAGTTCATACATCTGTACGGCTTCCTTGCCATAGTTGATGGGATCCAGACAAGGAGAACTTTACAGATTTTTCGCAGAAAGATTCAAGATCGAATCTCGTTGGGTGTTGGATGGATCGATAGCATTTATGCGGCGCGTCGGTAGACGCTTGAATGGTTACATTCCTCTTCCACAGCTTCATCCAATCGCTCGGCCGCTGACATAAGCCTATCGCGGATATTGTTCGCTAGTGATCGATCTCGAATCCCCATCACCCAACCCAAACGTTCGGCAACCGTTTTTGGGCTCATCAGACCACCCGCGAGATGACTTAACTGCTTGGCTAGGGAATCTACTTCCACGCCGCTTCCTTCTACCAAGCCAAATGCGCACGCGATCTGTCCACATTGACGGCCGGTTTCGTATCCGATATCGAGGCCTTCGATCGTTCGACGAGGTGCTGATAGATGGGATACGGACGCGATTGTCGACTCTAGTTCCATGGCTGCAAAGAGGAGTTGTAACTCGACTTCAGCCCCTTCTCGCGGTAGCAGGGAATTGAGCCCTCCTACCAATTGCAGAGTCTTCTTGCGGAAGATCGTGCCACAAAGCATTGGCGCAACAGAATCGTTTTGTTTTTGGGAGTAACGCCGATGGGGCAGTGCTTTTTGGTCCAGACCGTAGAGGATTTTATTTTCAGACTCAACCTTGCATGGGCTTCCCACGCAAACAGTATCTGGAGTGGACAGGAGTTCCAGTGCTTCTTCCGACCAGTTCGCCTCGACGGTAACACCTGGAAAGAGGATTTGTACGTTTGGGCTTCTCGCGATGGCAATAGCGGAGTTGATTTGGTCTATGCATCCATCCTGATCGGATGCTTGGATCATTCGAATTTCATCATCATTCAAATCGTACGGATCATTGTACGATCCATCGTGAACCAAGATGATCTCATGATGTTTCTCGTTTCTATTTTCCAGAAGCGAGAGGAGCGTTGATTCAAGTTTCGCATCATCATCTTGATGTACTACTATGATCGAGAGGCGCAGCACAGAGGTTACTCCGACTTTTCGCGTAGAGAACGATTCGTCTAATTTATCGGATCGACTAAGCTGAAAGATGAATTCATGGTATTCTCGTTTTTCTGCTTAGTGAATTTGGTTAAACTTTACGCCCGACTGGCGAAGCATCGGACGAAGAGGAAAGATCGCTATGACTTCACTTTTGACTTCGCTGGCCAAAAGTTTTTCCATCCGTTGGATATAGCACGGTCCGTTGCTAATTTTGATGGATCCTCGGTCGGTGTAATGGCAACACCATCCAGTAAATCTGTCAACTGCTGCACCGCTTGGGTGATCAAGGCCTTCGGGGCTTGCTCGATCAACGGTTGTCCATTGTTTCGCATTTCGACCATCGTGCGATAATCATTCGGGATCTGGAAGAACACTTCGCGACCGATCGTTTCCTTGGCCTTCTTGAGACTGATCTGACCGCTCTCGAGTCCAGAGCGATTGACGACCACCTTGATCTTGTCTCGAATCGATTCTATTTGTTGAAGACTCATTAAGAGTCGAACCATGTTACGTAGACACGGCAAATCTAACTGGACCATCAGCACGATTTCGTTCGACATCTCCAAAGCGGCAAGATCGACATGCGAGAAGGATTTGGACATGTCAATGACGACGTGTGAAAAGGATGCACGAAGCAGCCCGAACACGCGTCGCAAACTATCAGGATTAATCAAATCAAGATCTTGAAGCTGAATTGGTCTTGGCAGCAGATAGAGTCCTGAGGAATGCTTGGTAAGCGATTTACGTAGCAATTGAAAATCGAGGCGGGATACATTCTCCGTCACATCGACCAAGCTGTAGTCTGGAATCGAATCCAAAAAGACGTCCGCGTCCCCCAAAGCCAAATCTAAATCCACCAATGCGACAGAGTTCTCTGACTTATTCGCTAAATTGCAACCGATGTTGACAGCGATAGAGGTACAACCGACACCTCCCGTGGCGCCGGCAATTGCGATAACTTTGCATCCCTTAGATTTGCTGCCACCGCTTCCATACTTCGATTGTAGAATTCGCTCTAGTGCCGTGTAGAGCTCCTCTATTTCCATCGGCAGCGGCAAGAACTCACGTGCCCCCGCTCGAATCGACTTGAGGATCAATTGACCATCGGTACTTTTGGAAGCCGCGAAAATTACACAATCAGGAGAGGTAGTTCGCAGTTTGTCCATCAGGATGAGAGCACGGTCTGTGCCACCATCCAAACAGATCATCGCGGCATCAGGTTTTGATTGCTCGACAACATCTGAGAAAAATTCGTAGCGTGAACATTCCGCATCGAGCCAGACGATATCCATCCCGAGAAGCATCGACTTAAGCTTTTCACGAGATTGGTCATTAGGATCGACGATCGCTAAACGAAGAACATTGCTCATAGTATTTACTCTGGTGTTGCTTTTCGTCGCGACTATCTTCGCGTCGTAGGTGAGAAACTTCTGGCATTATGGACGGGCTGAGCAGGCACGCTTCCCTTTCGCGTCGCCATTTCTTGAGGACCGAAAGCTGAACCATACAGTGCGGGCGTCGCTTTTTGAACATTCTGATCGTTAGGCTGGCATGCTTCGGGGCCGCAGGTCGCTGGCACTTCGATGTAGCCCTTCATGAACAACTCTTTATCCAACGGGCTGTCACTATTGAAGCCTGGTCCGCCATTGGGAACTTCATGGCAGTCCATTGGAGCAGCGAAGTTCGGTGTTACCAGGATCAGCAATTCGACTTCGTTTTGCACTTCGCGGTTGGTTCGGAACAGAGCTCCGAGGTAAGGCAGATCGGCTAGCCCTAGTATTCCTCGTGTTTCCGCTTCGGTTCGCACTTGGAGCAAACCAGCCAATGCAAGTGTTTGACCTGCCTGCATTTCGACAGCCGTATCGACAAACCGACTTCGTATCCCTGGAACCGAAGTGCCCGCTATCGAAACGCTTCTACCTGCATCGATCTCACTGATAGTTGGCCGAACTTCGAGCCAAATTCGACTGTCGCCACGTACCTTTGCCACGAAGTCTAATCGTGTACCAAACTCCCGGAACTCAACTCCAACCTGTCCCAAACCTGCTGGAACAAGGATTGGAAATTCCCCACCCGAGTTAAAGCTCGCGGGTCGGCCATCGAGGGCAACGACAGTTGGGTCGGCGAGAACCTTGGCGAGGTTGTTTTGTTTCAGGGCTCGAACCAAACCAAAGAATTGGTTTCCACTGTCCACGATACCAAATTTAAATGTTTCATTCCCGGCGTTGAAGACCGCACCGGTGGTTGCTCCAGGCGCGATGAGCCCCGCTGCAGACGAAGTAACAAAGTCGTTGCCAAAACCCATGCTCCAATCGATCCCCAATTCTCGAAGCTTCGTTCGGGAAACTTCCATCACTTGGGTTTGCAGCATGACGGTATGAACGCCGATCACCTCAATCTTATTGATGACTCGCTGATAGAACTCTTCAGCGATGGTGACTACCTGTTCGACGTGTTCGTCCGAGGTAACTTGGCCAGATATGATGACGGCATCGCGAATCGGTTGAATATGCAATGAAGCCGTTGGGAAATGTTGAGTCAGAATAGACTGAAGCTCTCGGGCGTCCCCAATCACTACCACTTGGACATTGTAGATGGTGTCATCAATGCCTTTGGCATCGATCTGAGTAACTCCAGTCGCCAACGCGGAAACGAGTACTTCATTCTTCTGAGTGGGCTGAACCTGAAGGATCGCAGGATTGTTGTTCGTCGCCGTAACAATCGCCTGTGGAAAGGAAACGTATTGCGATGTCGTGACAATCATTTGGATCGACTGTTGTGTCTTCGTCACCACAATGCGCCCGCTCGGGATCATCGTCCCTCCGTCTTGTGCAAACGATTTCGTGTTGGAAAAACACGTGCTTAGAATCGCAACGATTGCAGCAACGAAAAGATTTGATGAATATTGAACTCGTACCATGTCAGCATCACTTCCGTGTGAACGACAATTGGTTGTACCCTATCAATGTGATAGAGTTGCCATATGTGAGAAAGCAATCCTTTGCTTCCGGCTAACTGCTAAAAACCAGATTAAGCTGACTATTTGCAATCAAAGGTCTAATCGGCATTACTAAACAGAATGTTCACTTGGCAGCGGGATAGGATGCCTTAACTCCCCCAACCTGCCAGGTCCCGTTATTCGGATCCCACGTCATGTTTGGCGGAGTGCTAGCGTTCGACTGAGCGCCTGCTCCTTGATCACTTTGTTCGCTGGTGTTCGAGGTCGGGGTTAAATTGGGTGGTGTATATCCACTTCGGATTCCACCGGGCGGAGTGTCTTCCGTTTCCATGGGTTTCACTGCTTTCGGTTGTGATTCACCATTCTTCCATTGGAACATGTTCCGTCCCTCTGGAGTAACGATGATCATTTCGTGGTCGACCTCATTCGAAGGTGCCGCAGGAGCAGCGATTGGCAGACCAGTTGGTGCCATCGTGCTCGTACCAGTCTCGGTCTCCTTGAGCCAAGCCATAAATTTTTCGCCTTCGTCCGTTTGCTCCTTTGTCTTCTCGCCTTTCTGTGGTGGCCTTAAAGCCAACCGCAATCTTCCTAGGTTGGACGCAGTGTCCAACACTGCGTATTGCTTATCCTTGACCAAGAGCTGTATGGTACTTGATCTCTTCGCTGCGGTCGTTGATTCTGGGTCGATCGATGCAACGCCATCCACCATCAGAACTTCCAGATCTTCCATGATCTTGACGCTCTTTGACGAGCTGATTCGAACTCCTTTTTCAAAGAAGCCGAACACGTCCACTCGGTCGCCGGGCCCGATATAGCCACTGCCACCAACTTGGTCGGAGACGGCGATATCAAAGACTCGATATCCATCGGGAATGATTAGTTCCTTTCCCTTGTTTGCGAGCTTGACATCCAGGATCGGTTCGTTGGCGTAGATCGGTTGCTTTGCAAACTTCCCTTGGATCATGCCAATATCGACGATGGCTCCGAACGGGACCTTGTCGGCTGGGTACTGTTCGTGGCGAACGGAGTCCGTGGTGATTTTTGCGGCTGCTGAAATGTTTTTCGAAGCGACCAATACGGCGGTCGTTTGCATCGACTGGCCTTTCTGGTCCAGCACGACTTGGCTGACAGTGACGGATGCGACCACACCGCAACCCAGAGCAATCAAGAGCAAAACAAGAGATTTGGCACGCATTGGTGACGCCCCACGTAGGAGAATGTACGGAAATCCGCGGCGTCCATGCCCAACTTATCAACCTTAGTTCAAAAATGTATCTAAGGTGGTGTAATAACACTTCCTTCTGGTTATCGGAGTTTTTCAAAATGCTTCCCGCAAAAAATCGCGTGCCAACGAAAATCCCTACAATCGGTACTACTAACAAACGATTGTCGCATGTTGAACGATTCGTGTTACAATGTTGCGACGGTGTGAAGATGCCTAAAGTGTTCACGAATCTCCACTTTTCTGTTGGACATAAAGCCTTTCCGGCAATACGAATGGACCGAAATTGAAACGATGAGTAATGTCACGACCCCGCGAACTGCGGATAAAATTCTGTTAGATGAGTTCCTCGTTGCTAGGTCAAAGATTTTGGAGATTGCGGCGACCTTGGACCGCCTGGATTTGGCCCCGGGAGATGTCGGTTCCATGCAGCAGATGCAGCGACTGAAGGCAGGTATCGAGATATTGCATGATTCACATGGCCGGAAAGCGGAACGTGTGCAGTTACTGATGAGTCGAGAGTACGACCCCTGTTGGCGGACCAACCTCAACGTTGACGCAGGAAGACTACCCGCATCGTAGCGTTCGCCGTCTTGGCGAACGGAATGAATCCAACTCGATAATTACTTCGTATTCAAGCGAACAGCACTTATGGACTACATCGATCCTCACATTCACATGGTTTCTCGGACGACCGATGACTATGAAACCTTAGCGCGCATGGGATGCGTTGCCATGAGCGAGCCCGCATTTTGGGCTGGCTTTGACCGAGGAAGCGTCGAGAGCTTTCGTGATTACTTTCGCCAACTCACCGACTTTGAGCCCAAGCGCGCAGCTCAATATGGAATCAAGCATTACACCTGGCTTTGTATCAATGCAAAGGAGGCTGAAAACGTCAGTCTCTCTCGCGAAGTTATCGCCATGATTCCCGAGTTCCTCGACAAGCCAAATGTGCTGGGGATCGGTGAGATTGGACTCAATAAGAACACACGGAACGAGTCCATTATCTTCTTGGAACACCTCGATCTGGCGGCCAAATACAATCAGCAGGTGCTGATTCATACACCGCACCTTGAAGATAAATACCAAGGGACCCGCATGATTCTCGATATGCTCATGGGCGACTCGCGATTGGAACGGTCTAGGGTGTTAGTGGACCATGTGGAAGAGCACACGATCCAAGCGGTCTTAGAGAACGGATTCTGGGCAGGAATGACCCTCTACCCCATTAGCAAATGCACCCCTCAGCGTGCCGCTGACATGATTGAAAAGTATGGCACAGAGAGACTGATGGCGAACTCTGCAGGCGACTGGGGCCCCAGCAAACCGACCGCGATCCCGGATTTGATCATGGAGCTGAAACGCCGCGGGCATCCAAGAGAATTGATTCAGCAAGTCGTTTACGAGAACCCCAAAAAATTCTTCTCGCAAAGCAAAACGTTTTTGGGATAGAGAAGGGAAAACGTCCGTGAAATAAAAGACCGGTAGTGTTCCGGCACTTCCATGTTCCTTTTCTTGACCACTTCCATGTTCCTTTTCTTGACCAGTAGAGTGGAACGAATCACACAAACGCTTCGTCCGCGGTTGTTCTATTTCGTGCTGTTCGTCTTATTCGCGGTGAATCAGATCACGCTCCGCACGATCCAGAACCCATCCCTTAAAACTTTGGGTTCACTCCGACGTAGGTGAAAGGAGTCACGCTGCGGAGCTCGTTTTTGACTTCTTCGGACACAGCCAAACCGTCGACGAATCGTTCAAAGGTGGATGTGTCGACATGCGCGTTTCCTCGCGTTAACGCCTTGAGAGCCTCATACGGGTTCGGATACTTTTCACGACGCAGGATTGTCTGAATGGCTTCTGCGATCACGATCCAATTCGTTTGAAGATCTATTCGAATTTTCTCTTCGTTTAAAACGAGCTTTTGAAGCCCTCGTTCGATAGATCGGATGGCTAACACCGCGTGAGCAAAGGGAACGCCGATATTTCGTAGCACTGTCGAGTCGGTCAAATCACGTTGCAATCGAGAAATCGGCAGCTTAGAAGACAGGTGCTCCCACAATGCATTGGCTATTCCTAAGTTTCCTTCGGCGTTTTCAAAGTCGATGGGATTCACTTTGTGAGGCATCGCACTCGAACCGACTTCCCCTTCTTTGATTCGTTGCTTGAAGTAGTCCATAGAAACATAGGTCCAAACATCGCGGCACAAATCAATCAGGATTACACCGATGCGTTTGATGGCATCCATTTGCGCAGCAAGATCATCGTAGTGTTCGATCTGTGTCGTAAACTGTTGGCGGCGTAGTCCAAGTCGTTCGTGGACGAATTGGTTACCAAACTCAATCCAATCGATATGAGGGTATGCGATGTGATGTGCATTAAAGTTTCCAGTGGCCCCGCCGAACTTGGCCGAGGTGGAAATCGATTGAAGTTGCGAGGCCTGATGTCTCAATCGTTCCACAAACACCATGAATTCTTTGCCCAGACGAGTTGGCGACGCAGGTTGCCCGTGCGTACGAGCAAGCATCGGAATATTCTGCCACTCGGATGCTAGATTTACTAGTCGGAGGGTTAGCCCCGCTAGTCGAGGATAGAGTTCATGCTCTAACGCTTCGCGCCACGAGAGGGGCACGGCAGTATTGTTGATGTCTTGCGAAGTTAGCCCAAAATGTACCCACTCTCGTTGTTCGGAGAGCCCCATTCGATCGATGCAATCCTTAATAAAATACTCGACAGCTTTAACGTCGTGATTCGTCGTTTTTTCGTACGCCTTGACTTGCTTTGCATCCGCGATCGAAAACTGTTGATAGATAGCGCGTAGCTGTTGAGCTTGCTCAGTGCTTAATGGCAACAAACGTTTGTCCGCAAGCAACAGCAAATACTCTACTTCGACTCGCACTCGATAACGAATGAGGGCATACTCCGAAAAATACTCATCGAGCTTTGGAGAATCGGCCCCATCGTCGGTACTGTTCAATTGCGCGCGGTAGCGTCCGTCGATCGGAGAGACAGCGGTCAATGGTTCAAGCTGCATAATACTATTCATAAAGAGAGTTCAAGAGGCTTAGCCTGGGGCTATCGCTCGTTGCACATATTTGGCAAGGATGTCGGTTTCGAGATGAACTTTATCGTGGATTTGAAGTCGTCCAAGCGTGGTGACTTCCAGTGTGTGCGGAATAAGTGCGATACTGAACATCTCGTCTGTAGCATCTACGACTGTCAGGCTCACACCATCGATTGTGATGGAGCCTTTGGGCACCATCTGCCGGAGCAATGACTTCGAAGCTAAAAAATAAAAGTGCGCCCACTCTCGGTCATCCCGTCGATGTTGCAACTCGCCGAGTCCGTCAACGTGGCCCGTTACAAAGTGACCTCCCACTCGATCACCGACT
>Ga0068877_10002326_pt1 | contig 15400 bp, 12 predicted proteins | sample NOAtaG_FD_66437 | JGI IMG/M metagenome (GOLD analysis project Ga0068877, IMG submission 66437) | Freshwater lake microbial communities from Lake Erie, under a cyanobacterial bloom - NOAA_Erie_Diel6S_1000h metaG | ecosystem: Environmental > Aquatic > Freshwater > Lake | place: USA: Ohio, Lake... | reverse complement strand
CGTACTCGGATTCATCATCGCGGCGGTGCTCGTCCTCTACAGCACCACCTACACGGTGAACTTCCATGAATTCGCCATCCGTTCGCGCTTCGGCGTCCCTGCGGGAGTCGAGCGCGAGGCGGGGCTTCACTTCAAGTATCCGTTCTTCGTCGACACCGTTACGAAGATCGACCGTCGCATGCAGCTTGTCGAGAGCCCGCTGCAGACGGTGCAGACGCGCGACGGCCTCCAGGTCGTCGTGCGCGCGTACCTCTTCTGGCGCGTGCGGGATGGCGACGCGGAAGCGCAGCAGTTCCTCGCGAGCTACGAGGGATCGATTCAGGATGCCGCTGCGAACCTCGAGCAGACGCTCGCTGGCGCCGTCAAGGCCGTCTCGGGCTTCCGCTTCGACGAACTGGTCGGACCGAACGCGCGGCTCGAGGACGCTGAGAAGGCGATCCTCGCCGGTCTCGAGGGCTCGCGGAAGGCGGGAATCGAGCCCGTCACCGTCGGACTCTCGCAGGTCGTGCTTCCGCAGAAGACGACCGTCAGCGTTCTTTCGCGCATGGGTGAAGTCCAGAACACGCTGGCCTCGCTCGAGCGCGCGAAGGCGAACTCGCAGGCTGAGGCGATGCGTGGCCAGGCGAAGAGCCAGGCCGACACCATCGTCGCCTTCACGACGCAGTGGGCCTCGCGCATCGAGGGCAAGGGCAGCGAGGAAGCGACTGCGTACTACGAGCGCATGAAGGAGTACTCCGATCTCGCCACGTTCCTCGCCTGGATCGATGCGCTGAAGGCGGGGCTTCGCGGCTCGACGACCTACATCGGCGACACCACGCGCGCGCCGTTCCATCTGCTTGATCTCGGTGCGCCCGTCGACGCGAAGGGAATTCCCGTGCCGAGCGGCGAGGCGCCAGCGAAGCCGTCGGAGGGCAGGGAGCAGTCGCGATGACCATCGACCCCAACGACATCGAACCGACGGAGGGCGCGCAGCCCGAGGCGCCACGGCGCGCCGCCAGCGCGCGTTTCGACGTGAGCGGCCGCGGCGAGGAAACGCTGCGCGAGGCGCTTGACCCGGCGACCAACTCGCTCGGCGACGCGCTCAAACTCTCGTACCGCATCCTGCAGCTCGGCATCGTGGCGCTCGGCATCTCGTTCGTCTTCTCCGGCTTCAAGTCGGTGAACGAGGGCGACACCGGCGTGCGCACGCTCTTCGGCGCGATCGCCGGCAAGGACGGTGAACGCGAGCTTCAGCCGGGATTCCAGCCGTTCTGGCCCTATCCGATCGGCGACCTGATCGTGTTCCCCGAGTCCTACAAGGGCGGAAGGGGCGTGCTTCTCTTGAGCGAGTTCTGGCCGCGCCCTGCGCAGGGCCCTCAGCCTGGACGTCAGCTGACCGTCGAGGAGCAGATCGAAGGCGCAAGCGCGGACGCAGGGTTGCGGCCGGGTACGCCCGGCCTCGGCGACGGTTCCCTTCTCACCAAGGACGGCGACATCGTCCACGCCCAGATCGAGGTTTCCTTCGAGGTCTCCGATGCGGTGCGCTTCGTCACCAATATCGAACCGACCCGCGTCTCCGAGTTCGTGGGCGCGGCGGTTCGCCAGGCCACGGTCGAGGCGGCGAGCACGCTGACCTTCGCGGAGTTCACCGACTCGCGTGACCAGCTCGGCCCCGTCGTCGCCGAGCGCGCCCAGCGCGCGCTCGATCGTCTCGATCTCGGCATTCGCATCTCTGCGGTGAACGCCACGCAGCGCATCGCGCCGCTTGCGATCCAGAACCGGCTGCGCAGCGTGCAGACCGAACGCGAGAACGCGAAGGCGACCGTCGAGCGCGCCCGTCAGGATGCGGTCACCACGCTCACCGAGGTCGCAGGCGGGCAGGTCTACGTCGAACTGCTCGCGCTGATTCGCGAGTACGAGGAACTGCTCGGCGCCGGCAAGGTCGATGCGGCCGAGGCGAAGCTCGTCGAGCTGGGCCAGCGCATGGAGCAGCCCGACGTCGGTGGGCAGGTCGCCCGCGAGATCACCATCGCGAAGGCCGATCAGGCCGCCGTGCGCGTGGCGCTTGAGCGCGACATCCGTCGCATCGAGAGCCTTGTCCCGAGCTACCGCGACAGCGGCAACCAGGTGGTCCGCCAGCTTTGGCTCGACGCCGTCCGACAGGTGCTCGCCGATCCGCAGGCCGAGGTGTACGCGGGTTCCGATCTCCTCGGCTCGATCGCTCTCCGGCTCACAAGCTCGGGCGAGATCATGCAGTTGCGCCGCAACGCCGAGATCGAGCGCAAGAAGGCCGAGCAAGCGGGCAAGGACTCCGGCCGGTTCTACGCGCCGAACAGCGAGCAGATCATGATCGACCGCGCCGGTCGACTTCTGAAGCGCGACGCGAGCGGAGGACTGGGAACGAGATCGGAGTGAGCGCGGAATGAGCACGGGGTGACTCGCGCGACCGACCTCGCGCGAAGTCGAACCGGCGGCGGCCGCGCCCCGTAGCGACGGGGCGCCTGTTGGCGCAGCGTGGGTGACTGACCAAGGCACGAGGCAACACCATGGCGATTTCTCAGCAGGACACCAGCGGCCGAATCGTCGACGCGGTCGGACTCACGAAGACGTTCACCGACTTCTGGATGCGGTCCACCGCGAAGGCCGTCGATGGGATCGATTTCCACATCGAGCGCCATGAGATCTTCGGACTGCTTGGCCCCAACGGCTCCGGCAAGTCGACCACGATCAAGATGATCCTCGGTCTCCTGCATCGCACGCGGGGCCGGCTCGTGGTGTTCGGCCGCGATCCGAGCGACGTGGCCGTGAAGCGGAAGATCGGCTACCTGCCCGAGGAAAGCTATCTCTACCGCTACCTCAATCCGACCGAGACGCTCGACTACTACGGCAAGCTGTTCGGCCTCGACCGCCGCACGCGAAACCGTCGCACCGCCGAATTGCTCGAGATGGTCGGCCTGAGCGGCGTCGCCCACAGGCCCGCGGGCGAGTTCTCGAAGGGCATGGCCCGGCGACTCGGACTCGCGCAGGCGCTGGTGAACGATCCGGAGCTCCTGATCCTCGATGAGCCGACGTCTGGCCTCGACCCGCTGGGAACCCGGCAGGTGAAGGACCTCATTCTTGAACTCGGACGCCGCGGCAAGACCATCCTGCTGACCTCGCACCTCCTCGCCGACGTCGAGGATGTCTGCGACCGCATGGTGATCCTCTACGGTGGACGGATTCGCGCCGCAGGCACCAGCGACGAACTCCTCGCCGACACGCAGCACACGCTGATCAAGACGCCGCGCCTCGGTGACAGCGCCTTGAAGGCCGTGGAGCAGGCACTGCACACAGCGCAGGGTGTTGGGATCGAATCGGTCGAGGCGCCGAGGCAGACGCTCGAGGCGCTCTTCCTCGACATCGTCGAGAAGGCGCGCGCCGAGCAACTTGCGACAAGCGGGGCCCAGTCGGGCGGACGCATCGCTGCGTTCCTCCAGGGCGAGGATGCGCAGCCAAGCGGCGCCGGCATGATCGACGACCTGGTGCGCGCCTCGAGCGCTGCGTCGGCCCAGACAGCGTCGCGGGCGTCGTCCGATGCCCGCGCGGCGGCTGCGAAGCCTGAGGGAGCCGATGCATCCGTCCTCGGCTCGCTGATCGAGCCGGAGCAGCGTGCGGCGACGCCGGTGCGCCCCACGTCCGCGCAGCAGGCGCAGCAGCGCTCCGAGGCGGCCGCGAAGCCGGATCAAGGGCTGATCGACTCGCTCCTCGATGACGACAACAAGCCGGGTTCCGGAGGGCGGCAGGGGTGAGCGCCTTCGACTCCCTCCAAAGCCGCGCATCCGACCTGAGCCGCGCCTTGTGGTTCCGTATCGCGGTCGCGTCGGTCTTCAGCGTCGCCATCCTGGCGATCGTGTCCGTCGGTTATCCCGAGGCCAGTCGGCTTCAGCAGCTCGTGGTCCGGACGCCCGAGGTCCTTCGCGAGCTGAACCTCGCGACCAAGGATCCGCGCGCGTTGCAGTTCGCGGAGCAGGGCACCATCGCCGTCGACGGCATGATGCTCGGCGACGCAGCGTTCGCCCCGACGGTGCAGCGCTCGTTCCGCGAGGACGGTCGGCTCGAGCGCGTGAGCGAGCTCTCGATGGCTCTGATCGCGCCCGAGCGTCCGGAGTGGATGCCGGTCAGTTTCGCCAACCAGCCGACCATCCTGCTCGTGGCGTCGCTGCTCGCGCTGGTCGCCGTCAACTTCGCCTGCTTCACCGGCTTGCCCCTCGCGCTTCTTGGCGTGACGGCTGCAAGCGCCGGGCTCGGTGCGATCGGCTACGCCATCCGCGGCGGCGATCTTGCCGCAAGCCTCGCTGCGATTCCCGCGATCCTGCTTGGTTTCGCGCTGCTCCTGCGACTTCTTTTCATCGGCCTCGGCTTCGCGACTCCGATGTTCGCCGTCGCCGGCGGTGTGATTCGAGAGGCCGTCCGGCTGCGGATCGCGCTCGGATTCGCAGCGGTCGCCATCATCTTCATTCCGCTCCTCCCGCAGTGGATCGACCCGACGTCTCCGCTGCGCTACCAGGTGCAGACCTACCTGTCGCGGTCGCTCGACGTCATGTACGTCGTCTGCGCGTTCCTCACGGTCTTCTTCGGCTGCGCAACGGTCGCGTTCGAGATCCGCGACCGCCAGGCGTGGATGACGCTGTCGAAGCCGGTGTCGCGGCTTTCGTGGCTCACCGGCAAGTGGCTCGGGCTCGTCGCGCTGAACGCGGCGATCCTGACCGTCACGACGCTCACCATGATCGCCTTCCTCGCGCAGGTGCGCGGCCGGACCGCGATCGATGCCTACGACTCGAACGCCGTTCGCGACGAAGTGCTCGTCGCCCGTGCGGGCGGGCGGCCCACCTACGAGATGCTCCCGACGGAGGAGCTCATGGCTGCCGTGCGCGACGCGGCGCGCAGCGACCCGAACGTGCAGGCCGATCTTCGCGAGGGCCGGCGCACCGAGTCGGAGGTCGAGAAGTCCTTCGCGCGCACGGTCGCGGAGCAGTACCTCAATGCGCAGCGGTCCATCGGCCCGCAGGAAGAGCGCGCCTACCGGTTTGAAGGCCTCGGGGCCGCGAAGGATGCGGGGGCGTTCCTGACGCTGCGGTACCGCTTCTATGCGGGAAACAGCGACCCGCATGAACTCTACCCAGTCATTTTCAGGCTCGGCGATTCGGATTCGGCTCCTTGGGTCGACCGTCAGTTCGTGGCGGCACAGGCAAACATCCTGTCGATTCCGCCGTCGATGATCTCGAATGACGGATCGCTCGTCATCCGCGTCGCGAACGTCCGCTACAACCCGAATGCACCGCCGGGTCAGCCGCCCTTCGAGCCCGGCCGCGCGTCGATCATGTTCGACCCCGATGGGCTGGAGCTCCTCTACAAGGTCGGCGACTTCGGTCCGAACCTCGTGCGGGCGCAGCTCGTGAACCTCCTCAAGCTGTCGTTCGTCGCGATGCTCGCCGTCACGCTCTCGTCGTTCCTGAGCTTCCCCGTCGCGTGTCTCGTGACGTTCACGATTTTCGCGGCAGGTTCGCTCGCGCCGTATCTCGCGACCAGCATCGACGAGTACCGGATCCGCACCGACAGCGGCTTCGTGAAGGGAATCGAGGCGGTCGTGCGTGGAATCGCCAGCGCCACCGAGTTCTCGGTGCGCGCGTTCGGCGAGGCGCGCGCCAGCGGAGCGCTCGTCGAGGGCCGTCTGGTGCCGACCGAACTCGTCCTGCGCACGCTCGGACTGATCGGCATCGCGTGGAGCGGCGTGATGCTCATCGTGGGATTCATCGTGTTCAGGCGCAAGGAACTCGCCATCTACAGCGGACAGGGAGGCTGACATGGCAGACCGGCTCGTCCAACTCGGTGCCGTCGTGGTTCTCGCCGGTGGCGTGACCATCGCCGGCGCGCTGCAGCCGAAGATGCTTGCCATCGCCGACCGCGACCAGCTCCGCTACACCGACGTCTCGGTCGAGGGCGCGCCGCCGATCGTCGCGATCGGGACCGCGATCGGTGCGTTGCGTGGTCTGATCGTCGACTACTTGTGGCTGAAGGTCACCATCCAGAAGGAGAAGGGCCTCCTCTACGAGGTGATGGCCGACTCGGACCTCATCTCGAAGCTGCAGCCGCGCTTCCCGGAGGTCTGGGGCTTCCTCGGACACAACCTCGCCTACAACATCTCGGTTCTCACCAACACGCCCGAAGAGCGCTGGGCGTGGGTGAACAACGGCATCTCGCTCGTGCGCGAGCGGGGTATCCGCTACAACCCGAACGACCTCGAGCTCCACAAGGAGCTGGCTTTCTGGTTCTCCCACAAGATCGACGGTCTCGCCGACGACGCGCATCTTTTCTACAAGCGCCAGTTCGCCCGCGAGTGGCACTTGCTGCTTGGCGTTCCGCCGCTCGACTACGAGAAGCGCAAGGAGTGGATCAAGGCCGTCGCCGACGCACCCGACACGCTCGAGGCGCTCTACGAAGCCGAGCCGGAGACACGGCCGCTCGTCGATGAGCTGAAGCAGAAGCTCGAGCCGCTGGGCGCGCGCTTTGAGTTCGGCGTGACCAAGCGCTTCCTGCTGCTGCTTGGCGAGTGGGCCGCGCGAGAGAGCTCGCCCTACGCCCGTGCGCTCGGCATGAAGGCGATGGACGACGACGCTGCGCTCCTCGTCAGCGTGTTCGAGTCGACTTTCGGCGACCCCGCGAAGCGCAAGCCGGCGATCGCCTTCCTCAACTTCATGCGCAAGCGCGTGCTGCTCGACTCCTACAACATGGATCCGCAGCTGATGTACGAGTTCACGCGCGACACCGGTCCGCTCGACTGGCGGCACCCGGCGGCGCATGCGCTCTACTGGGCGCGCCGCGGCTCCCAGCTCGGCGAGCACCGCATCACCAGCGACCTCGACATCTCGAAGGTGGTCAACAACGACCGCACCGAGATCCAGGCCATGCAGGCGCTTGCGCGCTCGGGCACGGTCGGGTTCGACCCATTCAGCGAAGACAACGTCACGCGGCTTCCCGACGCGCGCTGGATCAAGACGATCGACCGCTACTTCGCCGAGCTCTACACCAAGCACTACGACACCCGCGGCTCCGGCGGCGAGACGTTCATGAACTTCCACCAGAACTTCATGAAGCAGGCGATCCGCGAGCTGTACCGGTCGGGCGACATCGAGGGCGCGCAGGAGATCCTCACGCGGCTCGACAAGATCTACGGCCGTGGCTCCGCGATCCCGCATTCTGCCTACGACAAGCCGCTCGACCTCTTCGTGCAGGAGGTCACCTTCGGCGAGTACGAGATGCAGCCCGAGGTCGCGCGCAGCGACGTGTATTCGGTGCTCGAGCGAGGGTTCCGCGAGGGACTTCTGCTCGACAACGAGAAGCTGCTGAAGGAAGCGCTCGATTTCGCGCGCGATCTCACGCGCTACTTCCGCGACATCCGCTACAACGACTTCGTCAACAAGTTCGGCGAGGGCCGCATGAAGGATCTGCTCGGCGAACTCGACGAGTCGATCCCGGCGGTGCTCACCAAGTGCCTGCTCGACACCTCGCAGCCGCTCCTCGACCGCATGGTCATCTACCGGAAGGCGCCGGAGGACCTGCGCGCGCTCGTCTACGACCGCGTGCGCGAGCCGCTTGAGATGGAGTACAAGGCGAGCCGCCTCGCCGCGACGGGCCGGACGTTCGACGACATGATTCCGGCTCCGCCTGGCCTCGAGTCCGCGCGGCGTTCGCTGGCGGAGACGGCGAAGCAGCGCGCGCGTGAGGCGGAAGAGCGGGCGCAGGCAGAGGCGCAGCGCAAGTAGCCGTCGATGCAGGCTTCCTGCGGCACGCGGGTCGCCTGTACACTCGCGGCATGCGATTTCCGCCAGCGATCCTTGCGATCGGCCGCAACTACGCCGACCACGCCGCCGAGATGGGCGGCAAGACCGACGAGCGTCCGATGGTGTTCTTCAAGAATCCCGCGTCGGTCTGTGGCGACGGCGATGCGATCGTGATCCCGCCGATCTGCCGGCAGGGCGGTCCGCAGGTCGACTACGAGGGCGAGCTCGCCTTTGAGATCGCGCGCGACTGCCGGGATGTCCCGGAGGCCGAGGCGATGTCCTTCGTCGCCGGCTACCGCGTGGCGAACGACGTCAGCGCGCGCTGGTGGCAGAAGGAGGGCTCCGGTGGCCAGTTCAGCCGCGGCAAGAGCTTCGACACCTTCTGTCCGCTCGGGCCGCTTGTGCCCGCGTCCGAGGTACCCGACCCCCAGAACCTCGCGATCGAGACGATCCTCAACGGCACGACCGTGCAGCGCGCCAACACGAGCCTGATGGTGTTCGGCGTGCGCTTCCTCGTTGCGGAACTCTCGCGCGGCATGACGTTGCTTGCGGGTACGGTCGTGCTCACCGGAACTCCCGCCGGCGTCGGTGCGGGCCGAAAGCCGCCGCTCTTCCTGAAGGACGGCGACCTGATCGAGGTGAAGATCGAACGCGTCGGGCACCTGAAGAACCGCGTCCGCGAGGCGTGAGCCGCGCAGCGACGTCGAGTGGCGCGTCGGTTGTGCGTGCTCGATTTGCGGCGGCGTCCGCTCACCGAGGTGGAACGGGGTCGTGGCCGTGGTCTCCCCACGGGTGGCAGCGCGAGAGGCGCCGGGCCGTGAGTCTCAGGCCTTTGCGCGCGCCATGCCGTCCGAAGGCCTCGATCGAGTAGAACGAACAACTCGGCGTGAAGCGGCACTGGCCTCCGAGGATCGGGCCGAGCACGCGCTGGTAGGCGCGCACCCCGAGGATGCACGCGCGCGCCGCAAGCGAGATGCGTGGCGTTGCATCGGTCATCGCGTGTCTCCGCTGTCTTCGCCGCCTGCGTCCAGAGTGGACGTCTTGCGGCGCTTCGACCAGATGGCGTGAACACGCACGAGTGCGTCGTGCAGCGCACGCTGGTAGGCCGGGAGCGAATCGGCCGCGTCGGCGTCACCGGCATCGGCGTTCGCGCGCCGAGGCCGCACCACGACGACAAGGTCGTACGGGGCCGGTGGTTCGCTCGGGAAGTCGTGTTGTCCAAGGCGGAATGCCTCGCGGATCAGCCGCTTGATCCGGTTGCGGCGCGCTGCGTTGCCCACAGGTCGTCCGATCGAGATGCCGATTCGATGCTCGCCCGATGTCGAGGGCTTCGCATGCACGCTGAAGATGCCGAGATCGACGCGTGCGCGCGCCTCGATGATCTCCTTGAAGACCCCGCGGCCACGCAGCCTGCGCGCGCGCGGAAACCGAAGGCGTCGGCCGCTCACGACTCGCGCTCCATGTGTCGCCGCCACACGCGCATGAGCCGGGCGCGCGTGAGGATGCCGATGATCGCGCCGGCGTCGTCGCGAACCGGAAGCGGGCCGCGCTCGATGCGGTCAAGCGCGAGGTCGAGCGAAAGATCCTGGTCGAGCGGACGGATTCCCGTGCGCGCGATGTCGCGGACCTGAAGCAGAGGCAGCGCCTCGCGGTTGACGAGGGCCACTCGGAGGTCGCGCGCGCCAATCACGCCCTCGAGCGCTCCGGTGTCGTCGAACACCACGAAGTCGTCGTCGCGCGTCGAGAGATCGATCAGTGAACTCGCCGGAGCCGAGCCCTGCACCGGAATCGCGGGGCGAAGCGCCACGTCGGCGACGCGGAGCCGTCGGAGCGCCGAGAGATCGGTGGCGGTGCCGAGGCGCACGCCGAGAGCTGCCAGTTCCGCGGTGTAGAGGCTGTGACGCTCGAGGAGCCGCGCAACGATGGTGCCGAGCGCGGCAACGAGGATCACAGGCAGAAGGATCGACGGCTCGCGGGAGAGTTCGTAGACGAGCATGGCGCCCGCGAGGGGCGCGTGCGTCGTACCGGCGACGACGCCCGCCATGCCCGCGAGTGCGAGCCGCGCCGGACCGACTTCCGCGACGAATGGAATCAGTTCGCCGAGGCTTCCGAAGGCGCCGCCAACGAGCGCTCCGACAAGCAGCGCCGGAGCGAAGAGGCCGCCGATGCCGCCCGACCCGAGCGTGAGGCTCGTGGCGACGCACTTCACGACGGCGAGCCCGATGAGGAGCGCGGCGACGACCAGCGCCGTCTCCTTCGCGTAGAAGCCCGGCTCGAGCACGGCCCGCGCGACGGGATAGCCATTTCCGTAGAAGGGCGGCAGGACGCCGTCGCCGAAATCCGGCATGTCCTTCGCGAGCGCCACGTGGAGTACGCCAAGCAGCGCGAGGATCGCGGCGCCGGTGGCGGGGCGGAGCCAGCGCGCCACCGGCAGCTTGGCGAACGCCGCTTCCGACGCCTGCAGCGTACGCACGAAGAACACGCTTGCGATTCCGCAGACGACGCCCAGCATCGCGAACGCGGGCGCCGTGCCGATCGTGAGCCCCTCGCCCGATCCCTTGAAGAGTTCTGCGCCCACGCCGAAGAGCGGCTCCTGCGTGCCGATGAGTGTCTGGACCGTCGCCGAGGCGAACACCGCCGCGATCACGATCGGGGTGAAGGTGCGCAGCGAGAAGTCGCGCAGCAGCACCTCGAGCGCGAAGAAGATGCCGGTGATCGGGGCGTTGAACACGGCGGCGATTCCGGCCGCTGCGCCACAGCCGACGAGCGTCGTCGAAGTCTGCGGGTCGGCACGGAGGAAGCGTGCGATGGCGGAGCCGAGCGTGGCTCCGATGGTGACGATCGGTCCTTCTGGTCCTGCGGAACCGCCGCTTGATATCGTCGCCGTCGAGCCAAGCCACGTGCGCAGCGCCAGCGTGGGCGGAAGCTGGGCGCGACGGCGATGGATCGCGTAGAGCACGCTCGAGACGCCATGCGCGCGCACCTGCACCTTGAAGATGGCCTGGACCACGCCGCAGAGAAGCGCGCCAAGGACGGGCACGATCGCGACCGCGATGGGGACCTTCGACGGGTTCAGCGCGGCCCACTCGATGGCGCTGTGCTCGAGCAACTGGATGGGTCGGATAAACAGCAGCGCGATGACCGCGAGCGCCATACCGGTCAGCGCGGCCCACAGCAGGATGCGCCGGTCCCGGTTGAGGCCGATCTTGTTGAGGCCTCGGGCGACCTTCCGGCGCAGCGTGGCCACGCCACCCGTGCGGCGCGGGGTATCCTGCGTCTCGCCTGGGTTGGGTGTGGACGGGGGCGCGGGGTTCGGATCGGACATTGGAAGCCTGCTGCGCGGGGGGCGGGGCTTCGCTATACTAACCCTCTTCCACTTTGCGGCCCCGTTCCTCTGGGGCAGGGTGGAACGCGAGGTGTTCCAACATGATCGAAGCACTGAAGAGCGACCACATCGTCGAGAAGCTCGGCGGCCGATTCAAGCTGACCGCGCTGATCCAGCGCCGCCTGGCGGAAATCATCGACGGAGCGCGTCCATTGGTGGAGCGCAACGGCCGGTCCGATCTGGAGGTTGTGATCGAGGAGATCGCCCAGGACAAGATCTCGCTCGAGATCGATCCCGAGCAGATCGAGAAGATGCGCGGCGCGCCTGCCCGCAAGCGCTGAGATTCGCGCGCGGCGAGTTCCTGTGGCCGCACCTGACGGCGCGCCTTCGCGGCGCGCCTTCGCGGCGCGCATCGGTTCGTGCACATCGGTTCGTGCACATCGGTTCGTGCACATCGGTTGGCGCACACGATTTGGCGGATCGGGCCGGGTCATCCAGCGCGGGACGAACATCCATGCAGCACGACCAGTCCGACGAGATCCCAGCGGAGTCCTCAGCTGCTCGCATCGAGCGGCTCAAGCCGCACGTCCTCGGGCGTCGGATCGGTGTGGGCGTCTGCGCGGGCATCGCTTCGTACAAGGTCTGTTCCGTCGTGAGCGCGTTGGCGCAGTCCGGCGCAGAAGTAACCGTGGCGATGACGGCTGACGCGCAGCGGTTCGTCGCTCCGCTCGTGTTTCAGTCGCTCTCGGGGCGAGCGGTTCTTTCATCGATTTGGGACGCCGCGACGCCCGCCGATCCACAGCACATCCGTGCCGTGCAGGGGCTCGATCTCTTTCTCGTCGCACCGTGCTCGATGGACATGCTTGCGAAGCTTGCGACCGGGCGCTGCGACGACATCGTCTCGCTTCTCGTGGCGTCGATCGACCGGACCAAGACTCCCGTCGTGCTCGCACCGAGCATGAACGAAGCCATGTGGCGGCAGCCAGCGACCGCGCGGAACGTGACGATCGTGCAGGGCGATGGATTCGCTGTGATTGAGCCCGCCTCTGGGTGGCAAGCCTGCCGCTCGAGCGGCCCGGGGCGGCTCCCCGAGCCGGATGACCTGCTGGCCGCAGTGGTCGAGGTCCTCGGTCGACGGGACGCCGTCCGGTCTTCCGGCAGGCCGTAGCCGCTCCGGTTCCGCGCCCCCCGTGCGGGCCGGTGGACAGGCGCTGTGGACGGTGCAGGCGGGCGTGCCGATCGGAACGTCCGAATTCGGCTGCAGTCGATCGAGGGACAGCGGCGTCCAAATGTCCGAATGGCCTCTCAGGCAGCCTTCCGGCTTTGAATGCGACCAAACCGGGTTACTCTTCGGAAAGCCATTCGGGACGGGAGCGACGGATCGCTTCCAACCACCTCTTTCCTCCGCACGCCCCCGAAGTCCCTGCGGGTGTGCCCTCGGAGATCAACCATGCTGGTTTCGTCGTCGCGCTCGTTGACCCTGCTCGCACTGTGCGCCGTCGCCCCATCGATGGGCTCGTTCGCCTCCGCGGCATCCGTGGCCCCGAGCGAACCGTCGGGCGGCGCTGTCGCCAAGTCCGATTCGCGCGTCTCCGGGACGAGCATGGCCGGTGCGGATCGACTCTTCGACAACGTCAAGTCGCAACTGAAGGCACAGGCGAAGAGCGCGCGGCAAGGGAAGGCGGCCGCGGCGTCGCAGCCACTCGACCAGAGGCTGGTCGAGGAACCGATTGCGGTGAAGGACACGCCATGGCTCCTCGCGTCGCCCGCGAACAACAGCGGTGGAGACAGCGAGGGTGGCGTCGCGGGCAACTGCCCGCCGGTGATCTCGACCCACACGAGCGCGAGTTTCGAAGGCGGCCAGTACATCGCGCAGGGTGGCTTCGCCGAGCAGGAGATCGCGGCGGTTTCGTTCACGCTTCCGGCGTCGGACTTCCCGCTTCGGATCGATCTCTGCGAGATGATCTTCGCGACGAGTAACGCCACCGTCACCACCACCACCAAGTGGTCGGTCATCGTGTGGCAGGGAACGCCGGCGACTGGTGCGATTCAGTACCTGTACAGTTCGAACGGCATCGATCTTCCGCATCTCGTGATGCAGCCGGGAACGAACGGAACCAACATCCAGTTCAGCATCGATCCGGGCGATCCCGAGCAGATGATCATCCAGGACGACGGGTCGCGCACGTTCAGCATCGGCTACCGGATCGACGACCACAACAACCAGACGAGCAATCCCTGCCTCGTGGCTCCGCCGTCGAACTCGAACGCGTTCCCGACCACCGACCTCGGCGGTCTGCAGCAGCCTTCGCAGAACTGGCTGTTCGCGTTGAACTGCGGGCTCGCCGCCTGCTCGGGCTGGAAGAACTTCTCGCAGCTCTCGCAGCTGTGCCGTCCGAGCGGCGACTGGGTCATGCGCGTCACGTGGACGCCGGTGAACTGCCAGCCGCCGGGTGCGTGCTGCCTCCCGAACTCGACCTGCCAGGTGCTGACAGCGGCGACTTGCGCGGACCAAGGCGGAACCTTCACGACGGAGGGAAGCATCTGCACCGGTTCGACGTGCAGCGCGGCCCTTGCGCCATGCTGCTTCGCCTCAACCGGCGGCTGCCTCACGCTTGCACCTGCGAACTGCGCGGCTGCGGGTGGCGTTGCTGGTCCGACGGGCCTGACCTGCACGGGCTACGTCTGCTTCCCGATTGGGGCCTGCTGCTTGCCGAACGGTTCGTGCGTCGGCGGCGTCAGTCCGGAGCAGTGCGCGGCGCAGAACGGCGTGTTCAAGGGGAACGGAACGACCTGCACCGCAGGGCTCTGCCCTGAGCCGCTTGGCGCGTCATGCTTCCCGAACGGTTTCTGCCTCCTCCTGACGCAGGCACAGGCCGCGCAGGCGGGAGCGACGTGGCGCGGTCCGGGCACCACCTGCGTCGATGGCAACAGCAACGGCACCGCCGATGCGTGCGAGGCTCGTACGGGCGACTTGAACGGCGATGGGTTCGTGGACTCCGCCGACCTCGGCATCCTGCTGACGGCATGGGGCACCAACAACGCCGCCGCCGACATCAACGACGACGGCATCGTCGACTCAGCCGACTTGGGGCAGCTCCTCTCGAACTGGGGCTGAGCCGCAGGATCGGTCGGGTCGATCGGTGACCGGCGCGTGCCTCGGTACGCGCCGCGTTGCGGCGCCGGCGATGTCCGTGGCACAATGCGCGCATGAAGCCCACACTCTTTGCGTTGGCGGCGGGTGTCTGCTGGGGAATCGGCGAGGTCTGCACGCGCAGCGCGCTCCATGGCGGACGTATTGGCCCGATTGGCGCCATCACGGTTCGTTCGCTCGTTGCGATTCCAATCATCCTGCTGGTGTTCTGGCTGATGACGCGCGGGGTTGCCGGGTTGCGCGTCGAACCAGCCCTGGCGCAAACCGACCGCGGTACCTGGCTCAAGTTGATCCTTGGCTCCGGACTTGTCGCCGGAGCGCTCGCCATGGTGTTCTTCTATGTCGCGCTCTCGCTCGGGGAGGTCTCGGTCGTCAAGCCCATCGCGTTCTCGATCGCGCCAGCGGTCGGCGTGCTGCTCGGCTGGCTCGTGCTGGGCGAATCGATGGACGCCCGCAAGGCGATCGCGGTCGGCTTGATCGTGGCTGGGGTTGTGCTGCTGACCACCGGTCGCGGGCCGCAGGCGGCGGGGGGCGCACCCGCGGAAACGCCGTCAGAGTCGCGATAAGCACGCTGTGGACGCTGCCTCCGGAGCCTTCGGAACGCACGCCGACAGGAGGGTGGACAGCGCGACTGGTTTTGGAGATACTCCCGCTCCCCGCTCGCCCGCAAGGGTTGAGTTCACCAGGAGAGGTGTCCGAGCGGTTGAAGGAGCTAGTCTCGAAAACTAGTAGTGGGTTCATCCTACTCGTGGGTTCGAATCCCACCCTCTCCGCTCACAAAAAGCCCGTGGTCGCCTAGCGGCGAGCACGGGCTTTTCATTCGCGGAGATGGTTGCGCCGCAGTGCGGGCTTCCGCGTCGCGGCGTTGCGCCGTGGTCTGCGGTGCCCGCATGCTTCAGCATGCGGAACCGATGATGTCAGCCTTCGACTCCGACGCGTGTCGTTCCGGGGACTCACGTCCCCGGGCACCCGTGGTGTCAGACTCCGGCGTTTCCAGGCCGAGGCCGTGCGGAGTCGACGTGGCCGGGAACGGGCGTCGTGCCGATGCGGCCGCGAAACCACCACTGGAAGTGGTGGCACCCATTTTGGCTGTCGACTCGAACGTCCGTCGTTCCGGGGACT
>Ga0068877_10002323_pt1 | contig 15412 bp, 15 predicted proteins | sample NOAtaG_FD_66437 | JGI IMG/M metagenome (GOLD analysis project Ga0068877, IMG submission 66437) | Freshwater lake microbial communities from Lake Erie, under a cyanobacterial bloom - NOAA_Erie_Diel6S_1000h metaG | ecosystem: Environmental > Aquatic > Freshwater > Lake | place: USA: Ohio, Lake... | reverse complement strand
AAGAAGGCCGGCAAGGACATCCTGCGCCTCGACCCTTCCAAGGGCGACTACGTGCCCGTGGGCGGCAAGGCCGAGCCGCTGGTCGAGCGGATGCTGAAGAAGCCGCCCGCCGAGCGGCTGAAGCTGCTGCGCGAGAGCAGCCACCCGCAGGCGCAGTTCCTGTGGGCGATCCTGCGCGACGGCTTCCACTACGCCGCGGTGCATCTGGAAAGCATCGCCGACAACGCGCGCGACGTCGACCTGGCGATGCGCTGGGGCTTCGGCATGAAGCAGGGCCCGTTCGAGACCTGGCAGCAGGCCGGCTGGCTGCAGGTGGCGCAGTGGATCCGCGAGGACATCGATGCCGGCAAGGCGCTGGCCAGGGCCCCGCTGCCCGACTGGGTGTTCGAGGGGCCTGTGCCCGACAAGGGCGTGCACACGGCCGAGGGCTCGTGGAGCCCCGCGCGCAAGGCCTACGTGCCGCGCAGCGGCCTGGACGTGTACCGGCGGCAGCACTTCCCCGAGCGCGTGCTGGGCGAGGCCGGCGCCAACCCGCTGGCCAGCGGCACCGAACTGTTCCGCAACGAGGAGATCCGCGTCTGGACGCTGGACGGCGAGATCGTGATCGCGAGCATCACCGCCAAGCTGCACCTGATCGGGCCGGCCGTCGTCGAGGGCCTGGCCCGGGCCGTGGAGATCGCCGAGCAGGGCTACCAGGGCGTGGTGATCTGGTCGCCCGACGACGTGTTCTCGGCCGGCGCCAACCTCGAGAGCCTGATGCCGGTGTTCATGAAGCTCGGCGCCAAGGGCATCAAGCCCGAGGAGAAGAAGCTGCAGGACCTGATGCTGCGCCTGCGCTACGCCCAGGTGCCGGTGGTGGCCGCGATGCGCGGCCTGGCCCTGGGCGGCGGGTGCGAGATCGCGATCCACTGCGCGCGCCGCGTCGCGGCGATGGAGACCTACGTTGGCCTCGTGGAGGTGGGCGTCGGCCTGATTCCCGGCGGCGGCGGCCTGGCCTACATCGCGCGCCGCGCGGCCGAGATGGCGGGGGCGGGCAATGCCAATGCCGACCTTCTGAAGTTCGCCACCGACGGCTTCACCAGCGCCGCGATGGCCAAGGTGGGCACCAGCGCGATCGAGTCGCGCCGGCTCGGCTACCTGCTGTGGAGCGACGTGATCGTGCCCAACAAGGACGAGCTGCTGTACGTCGCGCTCGAGCAGGTGCGCTCGATGGCCGCCTCGGGCTACCGGCCGCCGCTGAAGGCGCTGTTCCCGGTGGCCGGCCGCGGCGCCATCGCCACCATCCAGGGCCAGCTCGCCAACATGCGCGACGGCGGCTTCATCAGCGCGCACGACTTCCACATCGGCACGCTGATCGCCGAGGTGGTGTGCGGCGGCGACGTCGATGCGGGCTCGCTGGTCAGCGAGGAGTACCTGATGGCGATGGAGCGCGACCGCTTCTGCGCGCTGCTCGATCACCCCAAGACGCAGGAGCGGATCATCGGCATGCTGCAGACCGGCAAGCCCGTCCGCAACTGAGGCACGGAGACGAGATCATGAGCAAGCAAGTCCAGGACGCCTACATCGTCGCCGCCACCCGCACGCCGATCGGCAAGGCGCCGCGCGGCGCGTTCCGCAACACCCGGCCCGACGACCTGCTGGTCGCCGCGGTGCGCACCGCGCTGGCGCAGGTGCCGACGCTCGACCCGAAGGTCATCGAGGACGCCATCGTCGGCTGCAGCTTCCCCGAGGGCGAGCAGGGCATGAACATGGCCCGCGTCGCGATGGTGCTGGCCGGGCTGCCGCACTCGGTGGGCGGGGTCACCGTCAACCGCTTCTGCGCCAGCGGGCTCACCGCGCTGGCGATGGCCGCCGACCGGATCCGCGTCGGCGAGGCAGACGTGATGATCGCCGGCGGCGCCGAGAGCATGAGCCTGGTGCCGATGGGCGGCAACAAGCCGAGCTTCAACCCGGCCGTGTTCGCGCGCGACGAGAACGTCGGCATCGCCTATGGCATGGGCCTGACCGCGGAAAAGGTGGCCACTCAGTGGAAGGTGAGCCGCGAGGCGCAGGACGCCTTCGCGCTGGCCAGCCACCGCAAGGCGCTGGCGGCGCAGGCCGCGGGCGAGTTCGCCGACGAGACCACGCCGGTGGAGGTGGTCGAGCGGGTGCCCGACCTGGCCAGCGGCCAGGCGACCGTCCGCACCCGCACTGTCGCGCTCGACGAGGGCGCGCGCGCTGACACGTCGCTCGAAGGTCTGGCCCGGCTCAAGCCCGTGTTCGCCGCCAAGGGCAGCGTCACCGCCGGCAACAGCAGCCAGACCAGCGATGGCGCCGGTGCGCTGATCCTCGCCAGCGAGAAGGCCTGCCGCGAGTTCGACCTGCGGCCGCTGGCCCGCTTCGTCGGCTTCGCGGTCCGCGGCGTGGCGCCCGAGATCATGGGCATCGGTCCGATCGAGGCGATCCCGGCCGCGCTGCGCAGCGCCGGCCTCAGGCTGCCCGACCTCGGCTGGATCGAGCTCAACGAGGCCTTCGCCGCGCAGGCGCTGGCGGTGATCGACAGCGTCGGCCTCGACCCGGCGAAGGTCAACCCGATCGGCGGCGCGATCGCCCTCGGCCACCCGCTGGGCGCCACCGGCGCGATCCGCGCGGCCACCGTCGTGCACGCGTTGCGGCGCCACCAGCTGAAGTACGGCATGGTCACCATGTGCGTCGGCATGGGCCAGGGCGCGGCCGGCATCCTCGAGCGCGTCTGAACGAGCCCGCCCACTGGAGCCAAGCCGATGCAGCACATCCGAACCGCCACGCTGGACGGCGTGGCTTCCATCGAGATCGCCCGCCCGGAGAAGAAGAACGCGCTCACCGTCGAGATGTACCAGGCGATGGCCGAAGCCCTTTCCGCCGCGCGCGAGGACGCCGCCGTGCGCGCGGTGCTGATCACCGGCCAGCCGGGCATCTTCACCAGCGGCAACGACATCGAGGACTTCATGAAGCGCCGGCCGGGCGAGGGCAGCGATGCGCTCGATTCGCCGGTGGCCCGCTTCATGCTCGCGCTGCTCGAGTGCGACAAGCCGGTGGTGGTGGCGGTCACCGGCGCGGCCATCGGCATCGGCACGACGATGCTGCTGCACTGCGACTTCGTCTACGTCAGCGACGAGGCGCGGCTGTCGATGCCCTTCGTCGGGCTGGGCCTGGTGCCGGAGTACGCCTCCAGCCTGCTGGTGCCGCAGCTGATGGGCGCGCGGCGCGCGGCCGAGAAGCTGCTGCTGGGCGAGCCCTTCACGCCCGAGCAGGCGGTGGAGTGCGGCATCGCCAACGCGGTGCTGCCGGCCGCGGAGGTCGTGCCCCACGCGCGCCGCGTGGCCGAGCGCTTCCGCGCGCTGCCGCCCGGCGCGGTGCGCGAGGCCAAGCGCCTGATGCGGGCGCCCCAGCGCGAGCAGGTGCTGGCCACGATCCGTGCCGAGGGGGCGCTGTTCGCCGCGCGGCTGCGCAGCCCGGAGGCGATGGAGGCCTTCGGCGCCTTCCTGCAGCGGCGCAAGCCCGACTTCAGCCGCTTCTGAGCCCGCGCCGGCCCCGCGCGCCCGATGTCGCTCACGGTCAAGCTCGTCCTGACGCCGCTGTTGGTCGCGCAGGCGCTGCGCACCCGCGCCAGGCTGCCGCGCCTGCCGGAGGCGGCCGGGTCGCGCCAGGGCGTGGTCGGCGAGGGCCCGCCGCTGCGGCTGCTGATCGCGGGCGACTCTTCGGCGGCCGGGGTCGGTGTCGCGCGCCAGCACGACGCGCTGGCCGGGCGGCTGGCGCGCGAGCTGGCCAGGCGCTGCGACGCGACCGTGCACTGGCGGCTGGTGGCCCGCACCGGCCTGAGCACGGCGCAGACGCTCGAGCTGCTGCGCGGGGAACTCGACGGTCAGCGCCCTTGCTTCGACGTGGCCGTGGTGGCCACCGGCGTCAACGACGTGATCGGGCAGGTGCCTTCGCAGCGCGCAGTCGCGCAGCGCGAGGCGCTGGCCAACTGGCTGCGCAATGCGGTCGGGGTCGCGCACGTCGTCTTCTTGCCGTTGCCGCCCGTGCATCGCTTTCCCGGCCTGCCGCAGCCACTGCGCTGGATCGCGGGCGAGGACGCGCGGCGCCACGACGAGGCCCTGAGCCGCTGGGTACGGACGCGGTGCGACGTCTCGCGGCCCGACGTGCCGCTGCCACTGGTGCCCGACGCGATGGCCGCCGACGGCTTCCACCCCGGCGCGCCGGTGTACCGCGCCTGCGCCGAGGCGGTGGCCCGGCATGTCGCCAGCCGCGTGTGGCCCGCGGGGGCCGCGCACGCCGACCATCCCGACCCCGAAGGAGACCCCCGATGAGCCGCAGCCTGCAAGGCAAGACCCTGTTCGTCACCGGCGCGAGCCGCGGCATCGGACTGGCGATCGCGCTGCGCGCCGCCGCCGACGGTGCCAACGTCGTGCTGGTGGCCAAGACCACCGAGCCCAACCCCAAGCTGCCGGGCACGCTGTACAGCGCGGCCGAGCAAATCGTCGCCGCCGGCGGCCAGGCCCTGCCGGTGCCCACCGACATCCGCGACGACAACGCGGTGGCGGCGGCCGTCGCGGCAGGTGTCGAGCGCTTCGGCGGCATCGACATCCTCGTCAACAACGCCAGCGCGATCAGCCTGACCTCCACGGCCGCCACGCCGATGAAGCGCTTCGACCTGATGTTCGGCGTCAACGTCCGCGGCACCTTCTGCTGCACCCAGGCCTGCCTGCCGCACCTGGCGCGCAGCGCCAAGGCCGGGCGCAACCCGCACGTGCTGAACATGAGCCCGCCGCTCAGCATGAAGCCGCACTGGTTCCGCGGCCACGTCGCCTACACGATGGCCAAGTACGGCATGAGCGAGTGCACGCTGGGCCACGCGGCGGAGTTCCAGCCGCTGGGCATCGGCGTCAACAGCCTGTGGCCGCGCACCGCCATCGCCACCGCGGCGCTGCAGATGATCCCGGGGGTGGACCTGAACCTGTGCCGCAAGCCCGAGATCCTGGCCGATGCCGCGCACCTGATCCTGACCAGCGACGCGCGGACGACGACGGGCAACTTCTTCATCGACGACACGCTGCTCGAGGAGAACGGCGTGACCGACTTCGACCGCTACGCCGTGGTGCCGGGCACGAAGAACCTGATCCCGGACTTCTTCGTCGACTGACGGCGCGTCCCGCAGGGCCGGGGCCGCTGCAGGTGCGCAACTCTTGAGCGATGTCAATGTGCCGCGGCGCAGTCGCCCAACAATGGCCATGCCCTCAGGGTAGAGGGCTCGCCGAAAGGGGCTGCGGCCCCGGCAGGCGTGTCCGAACCGCTAACCACACCAATGAAGGAAGCATCATGAAAGCCGTTCGTAGCATCGTTGCAATCGCCGCCCTTGCGCTGCTCGCCACCCCGTATGCCGTGATGGCGCAGACCAAGGCCGTCCCGCAAGCCGGCCAGACCACCGGCGAGATGTCGCCGCAACAGAAGGCCGATGAAGGCGTCGTCAAGGCGACCAAGCCCGCGCCGAGCACCACCGACCGCAAGGCGCTGCAGAAGGATGCCGCCGATGCCCGCAAGGCCGGCACGACCATGGACGGCGAATGCGGGCCCGAGCAGAAGGCTGACGCCGGCGCGTGCAAGAAGCCGGCCGTCGCCAAGACCACCGACCGTGCGGGCGTGAAGAAGGAAGCCGCAGCCGCCAACAAGGCCGGCGCCACCAACGTCGAACTCGCCCCGCAGCAGAAGAAGGACGAGGGCGTCGCCAAGAAGTGACCGGATGAGGGTTGCGACGCGGGCTTCGGCCCGCGCACGCGAGTCGCGCCGGTCTAGCAGTCCGGCGCGTTGGGCTGCAGGGGCTTGCCGCTTGCAGCCGCTTTTTGCGCCGGGGCGATCCGCCGCGCGCAGGCCCCTCGGGCCTACTCAGGTCGGCAGCGCGCGCGGCCGCCCCTCGCGATCGATCGCGACGTAGGTCAGCGACGCCTCGGTCACCTTCACCACCTGCAGGTTGGCCGGGTTCCGTTCGGCGTAGACCTCCACGTGCACCGTGATCGACGTGGTGCCCACGCGCACCACCTTGGCGTAGAAGCTCAGCAGGTCGCCCAGGCTGACCGGCTGCTTGAACACGAACTCGTTTACCGCCACCGTGGCGATGCGGCCGCGGGCGATGCGGCTCGGCAGCACCGCGCCGGCGAGGTCCACCTGCGCCATGATCCAGCCGCCGAAGATGTCGCCATTGGCGTTGACGTCGGCGGGCAGCGGCATCACGCGCAGCACCAGTTCGCGGCCGTCGGGCAGGCTCTGCGGGCCCAGTGGTGCGGTCGGCGGATGCGCGGCCCGGGTAGGGACGTCGGCGCTGGGTGACGGGTCCGGCTTCGATTCCATGGGTGCTTTGCGTCCGCAAGGCGCGGAGCCGGCATCGCGACCGGCGGACCTCGAGTGATGATGCGTCACTCTACCGCTTCAGGCGCCCGTGGGACCAGTTGCCGCACCAACTGCGCGGTGAGCGCGGGCTGCTCCAGCGGCGTCAGGTGGGCCGAGTCGGCCACGCGCACGAAGCGCGCCTGCGGGATGCCCTGCGCGATCTGCTCGGCCTCGGCGGCCGGGTAGCGCGCATCCTCGGCGCCGGAGACCACGAGCACCGGCACCCGGATGCCGGGCAGCAGCGGCAGCAGCGACTCGCGCTCCAGCAGCACCGCGCGCGCCGCGGCCTGCAGCTGCCGCGGGTCCCGCCCGGGGAAGCCGGCGACGAATCGATCCACCAGCTCGGGCTGCTGCGAGCGGACCTGGCGGCTGAAGAAGCCCGAGGCGACGCGCCGGCCGAAGAAGGCGGTGTGGCCGATCCAGCCGGTCATGCCGACGATCGCGCGCGAGCCGAGGTCGGAGTCCGCGGGCCCGAACGGCGTGTTGAAGGCGCCGACCGCCATGATCCGCTGCGGCGCCTGCAGCGCCGCCTGCAGCCCGGCGATGCCGCCCCACGAGCATCCGACCACGGCCGCCCGTTCGATGTCGTGGGCGTCCAGCACGGCCAGCACGGCAGCGCCGCTCGCCGCGCTGGTGAGCGGGCCGGCCGGCAGGCCGCTCGCGCCGTGGCCCGGCGCGGTGACGAGCAACAGCCGGTAGTCGGGCGCCAGCTGCTCGACCAGCGCATCGAACATCGATGGGTCGGCATACAGCGCGTGCCACAGCAGCAGCGGCGTGCGGCCGCGACCGGCCGTGCGCACCTGCAGCTCGCCGGCAGGGGTGGCGACGCGGCGCTCCACGGGTGCGGGCGCGGCGACCGGGGTGCCGGCGGCGCCCGCGACTGTCGGGGTCAACGGGGTGACGGCCAGTGCAGCCGTCAGCGGGAACAGGTTGGATCGCTTCACGACGGGCTCTCCTTGGAAGTGGCCCGGCGGGGGCCTGGCAGGCCGGCGGCATGGTGTGAACGATGATCACTTTAGGTCATCCGGTGTCCAATGTCAACGCAGATAACATGACGGCATGAGTCGAGTCCCGCGTCCGACCTATCACCACGGCAACCTGCGCGCCGCCGCGCTGGAGCGCGCGGCCCAGCTGGCGGCCGACGGCGGCACCGGCGCGCTGTCGCTGCGCCAGCTGGCGCGCGACCTGGGCGTGTCGCCGGCCGCGCTGTACCGCCACTTCGCCGACAAGGACGCGCTGCTGGACGGGCTCGCGCAGCGCGCGCTGGCCGCGCTCGAGTCGGCAGCGCGCGACGCGCTGGCCCGCGCGGGCGGCGACCAGGCCGACGCGGCCGAGCGGCTCGCCGCGCTGGGCCGTGGCTACCTGGCCTTCGCCCGCGCGCATCCCGATGCCTTCCGGATCGTCTTCGAACTGCGCCCCAAGGCGGGCCGCGACCCCGTGGAAGCCGCCCCCTACCTGCTGCTGCTCGAGGCGGTGACCGCGCTGGCGCCGCCCGGCGCCGATGCGGCGCGTGTGCGGCGCGCGGCGCTGGCCGCCTGGGCCTTCGTCCACGGCCTGGCCACGCTCGGTGCGCAGCAGGCCTGGGTCGCCGGCGAGGTCGCCGCCGCAGCCGAGGGGCTGCTGCGGGACTACGCCCGCGGCCTGCGGGTCGGCTTCCCGTCGTAGCGGGCGGACCGGCGCGCACCCGCCCTGCCGGGCCGGGCAGAGACGGCGCCGCGACGGCGACAATCGACGCGATGCGCAACACCGCGACGACAGCGGCCCCGCCGGCCCCGCCGGCCGCGCCGCCCCCCCAGGCCGGCTCCTCCGGCGGGCCCGCGCCGCGCTCCGACTGGGCCACGCTGGGCCGGCTGCTGCCCTACCTGTGGCGCTACCGCTGGCGCGTGGGCATCGCGCTGGCCTTCCTGCTCGGCGCCAAGGTCGCCAACGTCGGCGTCCCGGTGCTGCTGAAGCACCTGGTCGACGCGATGACGATCAAGCCCGGCGACGCCGCGGCGCTGCTCGTCGTGCCGGCCGGCCTGCTGGTGGCCTACGGGGCGCTGCGGCTGTCGACCTCGCTGTTCACCGAGCTGCGCGAACTGATCTTCGCCAAGGCCACCGAGGGCACGGCGCGCCGCATCTCGCTCGAGGTGTTCTCGCACCTGCACAGTCTCAGCCTGCGCTTCCACCTCGAGCGCCAGACCGGCGGCATGACGCGCGACATCGAGCGCGGCACGCGCGCGGTGCACTCGCTGATCAGCTACTCGCTCTACAGCATCTTCCCGACCCTGGTCGAGGTCGCGCTGGTGCTGACGCTGCTGGCGGTCAAGTTCGACGCCGCCTTCGCCTGGATCACGGTGGCGGCGCTGGCGGCCTACATCGGCTTCACGGTGGTCGTCACCGAGTGGCGCACCCAGTTCCGTCGCCAGATGAACGAGCTCGACAGCACCGCGCACACGCGGGCGATCGACTCGCTGCTGAACTACGAGACCGTCAAGTACTTCGGCAACGAGGCCTTCGAGGCGCGGCGCTACGACGAGAGCCTCGAGCGGCTGCGCCGCGCGGCGCTGAAGAGCCAGACCACGCTCTCGCTGCTCAACACCGGGCAGCAGATGATCATCGCGGTGGCGCTGGTGGCGATGCTGTGGCGGGCCACCGAGGGCGTCGCCGCGGGCCGGCTGACACTGGGCGACCTGGTGATGATCAACGCGTTCATGATCCAGCTCTACATCCCGCTCAACTTCCTGGGGGTGATGTACCGCGAGATCAAGCAGGCGCTGACCGACCTGGACAAGATGTTCGGACTGCTGGAGCGCGAGCGCGAGGTCGCCGATGCGACCGGGGCCCCGGCGCTGGCGGTGAGTGAGGGCCGCGTCCGCTTCGACGACGTGAGCTTCGCCTACGACCCGGCGCGGCCCATCCTGCACGGCGTTAGCTTCGAGATCCCGCCCGGCAAGACGGTGGCCGTCGTCGGCCCGAGCGGGGCCGGCAAGAGCACGCTGGCGCGGCTGCTCTACCGCTTCTACGACATCGCCGGCGACGGGCGCGGCGCGATCACGATCGACGGGCAGGACATCCGCAAGGTGACGCAGTCCAGCCTGCGGCAGGCCATCGGGATCGTGCCGCAGGACACGGTGCTGTTCAACGACACCGTCGAGTACAACATCGCCTACGGCCGGCCGGGGGCGACCCGGGAGCAGGTCGAGGCCGCGGCACGCTCGGCCCACATCCACGACTTCATCGCGGCCACGCCCCGGGGCTACGGCACGATGGTGGGCGAGCGGGGCCTGAAGCTCTCGGGCGGCGAGAAGCAGCGGGTGGCCATCGCGCGCACGCTGCTGAAGAACCCGCCGATCCTGATCTTCGACGAGGCGACCTCGGCGCTGGACAGCGCCAACGAGCGCGCGATCCAGGCCGAGCTGAAGAGCGCAGCGCAGGGCAAGACAGCGCTGGTGATCGCGCACCGGCTGTCGACCGTGGTCGACGCGCACGAGATCGTCGTGCTCGAGGCCGGGCGTGTGGTGGAGCGGGGTCCGCACGCCGAGCTGCTGGCGCGGGGCGGCCGCTACGCGCAGATGTGGCGGCTGCAGCAGTCCGCGGCCAGTGATGCCGTGCCGCCGGAGGGCGCCGGCGCGGCCGGCGGCTGACCGGGCTGCGCGCGCGGGCGCGCCGGCGCGCCGGTCGGGTGGACTGCGCCCGCCGGCACGGCGCTGGTCAGTCGAGGGCGACCACGCGGTCGCCAGGCCCGGGGCTGCAATCGGGCGGCAGCGGGTCGAACCCGCGCCGCAGCACGACGCGCTCGCGCGTGTGGCACATCTCGATCCGGCGTGCCTCGGGCAGGCGGGCGCGCACCAGGGCCTCGATGCTGTCGGGCATGCTGACGCGGAACACGCCGCGGTCGAGGTCCTCGGCCGGGTGGTCCTCGCGGGTGAGGTGGGGAGACAGCACGGTGAGCCGGGTCAGCACTGGCCAGCCGAGCGCGAAGGCGGAGCCTTCGTAGCCTTGCTCGCGCAGCCAGTCCTGCGCTGCGGCGCGCGGGCGCGGCGGCTCCGCGGCGTGTCCGGCCCACGCCAGTGCGAGCAGCTCGACGAGCCACTGGTTGCAGTTCTGGAAGCGCAGGCTGTACGGGTGCGCATTGGCCGCATAGGTGCCGTCCTGCAGCGTCAGCGCCCGGCGGTCGTCGCGCGCCAGCGCGACCAGCGCCGACTCGGCCTCCGCGGGCAGCAGCAGGGCCGAGACGAAACCGCGGTCGGGGTCCTCGGTGGCGAACAGGAAGGCGGCCAGCCCCTCGTCGTACAGCCGCGGCCGGCTCTCGTCGCAGGCGTAGTACAGCTGCCGCACGGACCACGGCGACTCGGGGCCTGCCCGCAGCGCCACCCCGGCATGCGAGTAGCGCAGGCCGAACCATCGCAGGTTCAACCCCGAGCGCGCCACGAGCGCGGCGGATGCGCCGGTGTGCTCGAGCTCTTCGCGCAGCAGGGCGGCCGTGCGCAGCAGCCGGTCCTGCTGGGCCGTGCTCGGTGGGGGGCTCCGGAGGCAGCCGTCCAGGCTGGTGCCGGCCGCCGGCACGGCGTGGCACAGCGCGGCCAGGCCCGCCGCCAGCATCGGCCCGGCCCGCGGCGCGGCAGGGGCGGCGCGCGCCATCAGCCCCCGACCGGCCGCGACCTCAGGTCCGGCAGCCGCCGGTCCTCGACGACGAGGAAGAAGGGCTCGGCCGCGCCCGCCCGCGAGAACAGCAGCCCGTACTCGCGCGCCGTGGCCACCACCACGTCGCCCGGCGCGAGCCGTGCGGCCTCCGGGTTGGCTTCGGGCAGGCGGAGCGCGAACGCGTGTCCGCCGGCGACGGCCTCCAGGGCCACGCGAACGAAGCCCGGCTCGGGTGAGGCGGCGACCAGCGCCACCCGGTACGGCCCTGCGGCAGTGCGTCCGGCCGGTGACGAGAGCGTGCTGCTGCCCTCGATCGATGTCGACACGCTGCCGATCGAGGCCGACACGCCTTCGGACGACGCGGACGAGGCCGAGGTGGAGGCCCCCGCAGACGCGGCGGCGAGCAGCAAGGGCAGTGCGAGCAGGGTCAGGCAGCGAGGCATGGGGGACTCCCGGGACGGCCGCCGGTGCGGCCGATGCGACCGGATCGTAGCGGGCTGCGACCGCCCGCGGCGGCCTGCCGCGGGCCGCTGCAGCCCTGCTGCCGCGCTGCGGCGGCTAGGGCAGGCCCCGGTGGGCCGGTCTGCGGCCGGCGGCCTACACTGAACCGGGTGGAGACCAAGTGGCTCGAGGACTTCGTCAGCCTGGCCGAGACGCGCAGCTTCTCGCGCTCTGCCCAGTTGCGACACGTGACGCAGCCCGCCTTCAGCCGCCGCATCCAGGCCCTCGAGGCGTGGATCGGCATCGACCTGGTCGACCGGTCCAGCTATCCGACGCGGCTGACCCCTGCCGGCGAGACCTTCCACGCCCAGGCGCTCGAGATCCTGGAAGCGCTGGCCGCCACGCGCAACATGATGCGCGGGTTGCAGGCGGCGGGCCAGGACACGATCGAGTTTGCCGTGCCCCACACGCTGGCCTTCACGTTCTTCCCGCACTGGCTGATGGACCTGCGGCAGCGTTTCGGCGCCGTCAAGACGCGGCTCACCGCGCTGAACGTTCACGACGCGGTGCTGCGGCTCACCGAAGGCGGCTGCGACCTGCTGATCGCCTACCACCACCCGAGCCAGCCGTTGCAGATCCCGGCCGAGCGCTACGAGATGCTGAGCCTCGGCCGCGAGACGCTGGCGCCTTACTCCAAGCCCGCGGCTGGTGCGGGCAGCCCGGCGCGCGAGGCGCTGTTCCGACTGCCCGGCCGGACCACTTCGCCGGTGCCTTTCCTCGCCTACGCGTCCGGCGCGTACATGGCCCGCATGGTCGAGCAGCTGATGCGGGCCGGCCCCGAGCCCTTGCACCTGGAGCCCATCTACGAGACCGACATGGCCGAGGGCCTGAAGGCGATGGCGCTCGAGGGCCACGGCCTGGCCTTCCTGCCCGAGAGCTCGGTGGCGCGCGAGTTGAAGGCGAGGCGTCTGGTGCGCGCTGCCGCGCCTGGTCTTTGGGAAGTCACGATGGAGGTGCGCATCTACCGCGAGCGCCCCTCATCGGTGCGTCATGGCAAGCCGGGCGTGCAGTCCCTCTGGGCCTTTCTCGGAGCTGATCAGGGTCTACCCTGAGGCATGCCATCCGTGCATCGGTGCCGGCCCAATCGGCATCGATTGCGTGGGGCACGACGGCCGCGCTGCAAGTACATTCCGCCCCCGGGCCCACGCCGCCGCAGCGGCGCAGGACCGGGCCGTTGCTCCCTCCCGCTGCCAAACCACCAGAGTCCCAGGAGTCTCCATGAATCAGCTGCTGCTCGGCGCGACGGTTCTAGCCGCCGGCCTCGCGTTGTCCGTCGGTGCGCACGCCGACACGCTGGCGAAGATCAAGGACAGTGGCGCCGTCACGATGGGCGTGCGCGAGTCGTCCGGGGCGCTCAGCTACACGCTGGGCGACGGCAAGTACGCCGGCTTCCACGTCGAGGTGTGCCAGCGCGTGCTGGCCGACATCCAACGGTCCCTCGGCCTGCCCAGGCTCGACGTCAAGTACCAGGCCGTGACGTCGCAGAACCGGATCCCGCTGGTGCAGAACGGCACCGTCGACATCGAGTGCGGCAGCACGACCAACAACGCCACGCGCCAGAAGGACGTGTCCTTCGCGGTGACCACCTACGTCGAGGAGGTGCGCATGGCGGTGAAGGCCAACTCGGGCATCACCAGCATCAACCAGCTCAACGGCCGCAAGGTGGCCACCACCACGGGCACGACCAGCGTGCAGCACCTGCGCCGCCACGAACGCGCCCAGAACGTCAACTTCGAGGAGGTGTTCGGCAAGGACCACGCCGACAGCTTCCTGCTGCTCGAGAGCGGTCGCGCCGACGCCTTCGTGATGGACGGCCAGATCCTCGCTGGCAACATCGCGCGCTCGAAGAACCCGGCCGACTTCCGCATCGCCGGCGAGGTGCTGTCGGTCGAGCCGATCGCGATCATGATCCGCAAGGACGACCCCAAGTTCAAGAAGGCGGTCGACGACAGCATCATCGCGATGATGCGCTCGGGCGAGATCGCGCGGATATACGACAAGTGGTTCATGCAGCCGATCCCGCCGACCAACACGCGCGTCGGCCTGGCGGTGAGCGAGGCCACGAAGGCGGCCTGGGCGAGCCCCAACGACAGGCCGCTCGAGGACTACCTGAGGAAGTGATGCCAAGGCGCGCCCGCCACCGCGGCGGGCGCGCGCAACAGGGTGCCGGCCCGCGTGGCCGGCCGCGCGGCCCGCGGTGGGCCGCCCCGTCGAACGAGGAGCGCGCTTGGCCTGGGATTGGCAGGTCTTCTGCAAGGAGACGACGACTGGCGAGCAGGTCGCCGGCTGCTTCGGCCGCGGCGGCGACGTCACGTACCTGAACTGGATCCTCTCGGCCTGGGGCTGGACGCTGTCGGTCGCGGCGCTTGCCCTCGTCGTCGCGATGCTGTTCGGCTCCATCGTCGGCATCCTGCGCACCACGCCCGACCGGCGTCTCGTGCTGTTCGGCAACGCCTGGACCGAGCTGTTCCGCAACATCCCGTTGCTGGTCCAGATCTTCCTCTGGTACCACGTGCTGCCGGCGCTGATCCCGCCGCTGCGCTCGTTCCCGAGCTTCGTGCTGGTGGTCTTCGCGCTCGGCTTCTTCACCAGCGCCCGCATCAGCGAGCAGGTGCGCGCCGGCATCCAGAGTCTGCCGCGCGGGCAGCGCCACGCCGGCCTCGCGCTCGGACTGACGCTGCCGCAGACCTACCGCTTCGTGCTGCTGCCGATGGCGTTCCGCATCGTCATCCCGCCGCTGACGAGCGAGAGCATGAACATCGTCAAGAACTCGTCGGTGGCCTTCGCCGTCAGCATCGCCGAGCTGACGATGTTCGCGATGCAGGCCGGCGAGGAGACGAGCCGCAACATCGAGATGTACCTGGCGGTGACTGCGCTGTACTTCGTCAGCGCCTTCGTCGTCAACCGGGTCATGCTGGTCGTCGAGGACCGCGTCCGCGTGCCCGGCATGATCGGCGTCAGGTAGGGGCAGCGATGAGCCGGCCGTCCGCTTCGTCCATCTCGCGTGCCTCGCGTGCTTCGCCCGATCGCCACGCGGGTGCGCGCTCTGCCGCCGGCGGCCGGCTGCCGGGAGCGGGGCGATGAACCTCGACTTCTCCTTCCTGACCTGGGGCGTTGTCCAGAGCTTCGTGCTCAAGGGCCTCGTCTTCTCGGTGCAGCTGACGCTGGTGGCGATGGTGGGCGGCATCGTGCTCGGCACCGCGCTGGCGCTGATGCGGCTGTCGGGGCGGGCGTGGCTGGAGAAGCCGGCCGCCGCCTACGTGAACACCATGCGCAGCATCCCGCTGGTGATGGTGATCCTGTGGTTCTTCCTGCTGATCCCGCTGATGACGGGCCGGCCCCTCGGGGCCGAGGTGTCGGCGATGATCACCTTCACGCTGTTCGAGGCCGCCTACTACAGCGAGATCATGCGCGCCGGCATCCAGAGCGTGCCCAAGGGCCAGGTGCATGCCGGGTACGCGGTGGGCATGACCTACCGGCAGACGATGCAGCTGATCGTGCTGCCGCAGGCCTTCCGCAACATGCTGCCGGTGCTGCTGACCCAGACCATCATCCTTTTCCAGGACACGAGCCTGGTCTACGCGATCGGCGCCTACGACCTGCTGAAGGGCTTCGAGATCGCCGGCAAGAACTTCAACCGCCCGGTCGAGACCTACCTCGTCGCCGCGGTGGTGTACTTCGCGGTCTGCTTCGCGCTGTCGCTGCTGGTGCGCCGGCTGCAGAACCGCATCGCCATCATCCGCTGAGGAACGCGCGTGATCGAGATCAAGGACGTCAGCAAGTGGTATGGCAGCTTCCAGGTGCTCACGGACTGCACGACGCGCATCGACAAGGGCGAGGTCGTCGTGGTCTGCGGGCCCTCGGGCAGCGGCAAGAGCAC
>Ga0068877_10002317_pt1 | contig 15420 bp, 12 predicted proteins | sample NOAtaG_FD_66437 | JGI IMG/M metagenome (GOLD analysis project Ga0068877, IMG submission 66437) | Freshwater lake microbial communities from Lake Erie, under a cyanobacterial bloom - NOAA_Erie_Diel6S_1000h metaG | ecosystem: Environmental > Aquatic > Freshwater > Lake | place: USA: Ohio, Lake... | reverse complement strand
CCCCGGCCGCCATGGCGGGCGAGCATGGCGTCGATCCGTTCGATGACATTCGCCTGCGAGGCACCGGGTCCCAGTTTCAGGTGCAGGCTCGAAAAGGCGCCCTCGAGATCATAGGCTGCCGCCAAAGCGCGCTCGCGCATCCAGATGATGCCGAAGCGCCTGTCATCCGGCATCAGGTCCCAGGGGCCGACGGCGTAGATGAACTCCGGCGAGAGGGCGACCCCCACCACGAGAAGCGACCGCTTCCGGCCGTTCAGGATCGCCTCGAAGCTGGAGCCGGGACCGAAGCCATGCGCCCGGGCGAAGGGCTCGCTGATGACCACTTCCCCATCCGCGCCGGGCTGGGGCTCCCGGCCCTGGCGGATTGTGAGCAGATTGAGCCGCTGTTCGGCGAGATCGGGCAGCGAGACAAAGAGCCCGGAAGCCGGGGCCTCCATTCCGGGTATGGAGAGCAGGGCGATCTTCTCGATGCGGGGTTCGACAGCCTGAATGCCGGGAATGCCGGCGATCTCCTCCGCCAGGGCGCGCGGCGCGCGCGTCACCTGCGCGAAGATATCGGCAAAGCGGTTGCGCTCGTAATAGGCATTCCGGGTTTCGTTCAGGGAGGCATAGGTCCCCACGCCAAGCACCAGGGTCGCAACCCCGGAAGCCATCACGAAGGCAATGGCCAGAACCTGCGGCCAGAGCCTCAGGATATCGCGCAGGAGCTTGCGGTCGAGGACGGACACGCTTCACCAGCTGACTTCCGAGGCCGCTCGCCGGCGCTCGTTGCGGATGCTCGATGCGATCCGGCCATCGGCAAAGCGAACCACGCGATCGGCAATGTCCTGGATCGCGGCATTATGGGTGATGACGATCGTCGTCGTGCCCAGTTCGGCATTCGAGGCCGTGAGCGCCTCGAGGACACGAATGCCGGTGCGGGAATCAAGCGCGCCGGTCGGCTCGTCGCAGAGCAGCACATCCGGCCGCTTGGCAATCGCCCGCGCGATGGCGACACGCTGCTGCTCTCCGCCGGAGAGCTCGGCGGGGAAATGATCCAGCCGATTGCCAAGGTCGACGAGGCCGAGCGCATCCTCCGGGCGCATCGGGTTCCGCGCAATCTCCGTCACGAGCTGCACATTCTCCCGGGCGGTCAGGCTGGGCACGAGATTGTAGAACTGGAAGACGAAGCCGACATGGTCACGACGGTAGAGCGTAAGCTCGCGCTCGCTCATGCGCGTGAGGTCGTGATCCTTGAACCAGGCCTCGCCGGAGGTCGGCGAGTCAAGCCCGCCAATGATGTTGAGGAAGGTGGATTTGCCGGAGCCCGAAGGCCCGAGGATCACCACGAACTCGCCCGCGCGCGCTTCGAAATCGACGCCGCGCAGGGCGTGAACCTCGACATCGCCGGACCGATAGACCTTCGCGAGGCCCGCGATCCGGAAAACCGGTTGCTGGTTTGCTTCTGCCGCCATCGGCTCCAACGCTTCTCTCTCGGATCGAGCCTCTCCGCATGCTGCCGGCATGGCCATTCCGCCCGATGCTTCAGAAAGCCACCGGGGCCGCCCTTGCGCCTTGACAGGCATCAAGGAGCCTCGCGCCTTTGCGGGTGAATGATAAACTGAAACCTCGGGTTTGCGAATTCGCGGCCCGTTCCTCGGATCGGAGTGGAACTTTCGCGATGGAAAGGCCGTCGGGTCTGAGTTCGGAGGAGGCGCGCCGGCAGCTTGCCCTCGATGGCTTCAACGAATTGCCGAAGACCGGCGCCCGGAGCTTCTGGCGTGTCTGCATCGAAGTCCTGCATGAGCCGATGCTGGGGCTGCTGCTCGCCGGCGGCCTCGTCTATCTGGCGCTCGGCGATCGCGCCGAGGCGTTGATCCTGCTCTGCTTGGCGATGCTCTCCATCTCCATCACCGTGGTGCAGGAAATGCGGACGGAGCGCGTTCTGGAGGCGCTGCGGGATCTCACCAGCCCCCGCGCGCTGGTCATTCGGGACGGGCAGCGCCAGCGCATCCCGGGCCGGGAGGTTGTGCGCGGCGACCTCATCCTGCTGGCCGAGGGTGATCGTGTTCCCGCCGATGCCGATCTGGTCGAGGTGACGCATCTCGAACTGGACGAATCCCTGCTGACCGGAGAATCGGTGCCCGTCCGCAAGCGCGTGGCCGGCAGCGGAGCGGAGCCCCTGCCGCGACCGCCCGGCGAAAGCGAGCATGCGAGGGTCTATTCCGGTTCTCTCGTGGTCCGCGGATCGGGGCTGGCGATGGTACATGCAACCGGCCCGAAGAGCGAGATCGGCCGGATTGGCGCCTCGCTCGCGAAGCTCGAGGGCGAGGCCCCGCGCCTTCGGGCGGAAACGCGCCGCCTGGTGAGGGTCGCGGCCTTCCTTGGCATCATGGTCAGCCTTGTCGTCGTTCTTCTGTATGGCCTCACGCGCGCGGACTGGCTGGCCGCGCTCCTTGCCGGCATCGCGCTCGGAATGGCGATGCTGCCGGAGGAATTCCCGGTCGTGCTGACGGTCTTCCTCGCCATGGGAGCCTGGCGGATCTCGAAGGCGCGCGTGCTCACCCGTCGCAGCGCCGCGATCGAGACCCTGGGTGCCACGACCGTGCTGTGCACCGACAAGACCGGCACCCTGACCGAAAACCGGATGTCGATCGTCGAGTTGTGGAAGGCGGGCGGAGCATCGCGTCGCCTGGGCCGGGACGAGACCGTCGGGACGCTCGAGCCCGAATATGCGAGCATCATCCGGATCGGGCGCCTGGCAAGCGCTCCCCTGCCCTTCGATCCCATGGAACGGGCGTTCCTCGCCTGTGCCGGGCCTGCGGCCGAAGGCGAAAATCGCCTCGTGCACAGCTTCGGGCTCACGCCGCATTTGCTCGCGATGACCCAGATATGGGAGCGGGAAGATCGTCGCACGAAACTCGCGGCGGCCAAGGGCGCGCCCGAGGCGATCATGCAGCTTTGCGCGATGGACGAGGGTCGGAAAGCCGAGATTTCGGCCGCGGTGGATGCCATGGCCGCGCGGGGCTTGCGTGTTCTCGGCGTCGCAGGGGGGGAATGGGAGGGGCCGGAACTCCCTCATGCCCAGACCGGGATTCCATTCGCCTTCCTCGGCCTGGTCGGCCTTGCCGATCCCTTGCGGGCCAGCGTGCCGGATGCCATTCGGGATTGCCGGCGGGCGGGCATCCACGTCGTCATGATCACGGGCGACCATCCCGTAACCGCGCGCGAGATCGCGCGCCAGGCAGGGCTGGAGCATGGCGTGGTCGTGACCGGTGCCGAACTCGACCGCCTCGACGATGCCGCATTGCGGCGCATCATGAGCGAGACTGCGGTTTTCGCGCGCATCTCGCCCGAACAGAAGCTCCGCATCGTCGAGGCCTTCAAGGCGCGGGGCGAAATCGTCGCCATGACCGGGGACGGGGTGAACGACGCGCCCTCGCTGAAGGCGGCGCATATCGGCGTCGCGATGGGTGGGCGAGGCACGGATGTCGCACGCGAAGCCTCGTCGATCGTTCTGCTGGATGATGATTTCGGTTCGATCGTCGAGGCAATCCGGCTTGGCCGGCGCATCTATGACAATCTGCGCAAGGCGATGGGGTTCATCATCGCCGTGCATGTTCCCATTGCCGGGATGGCGTTGCTCCCTCTCGTTCTGGGAATGCCGATCCTTTTCACGCCCATTCACATCGCATTCCTGGAAATGGTCATTGATCCGGTCAGTTCGCTGGCTTTCGAAGCCGAGGAGGAGGAGGCGGACATCATGGCCCGGCCGCCTCGCAAGCCGGAGGAACGGCTTGTCTCGGTTTCCCTGATCGGCTGGGCCGGTCTGTGCGGAACGGTCGCCTTCCTGCCCGTGGCCGCATTCGCCTGGCTTGGCGCCCGAAATGGCATGGCCACGGATGAATTGCGCGCGCTGGTTTTCGTGACGCTCGTGCTGAATGTCATCAGCCTGATCTTCGTCTTTCGGGCGTTTGGGGCCTCGCTGCGCGGGGCATTCCTGCGTCCGAACCGCACGCTCTTCAGCGTGCTGGCGGCCATTGCCGGCCTGCTCGCGCTGTCCCTGCTATGGCCGCAAACCCGCGCGGTGTTTCGCTTCGCACCCCTGCAGGCCGAAGATCTGCTGCTCGTGGCATGGAGCGCGCTCGCCGTGCTCGTTGGCCTCGAAGGAGTGAAAAAGCTGAAAAAACCGGTGATCCGGCGAACCCGCGCCGCCACGAAAAGACTGACATAGCGCAATGCCCAGCCCGGCAGGCCGGGCTAGCAAGGTTTGATCCGTTGCAGGGAGCATCCCCCATGAAGAAGATGAAAGCCGCCGTCTTCGTCGAGCCCGGTCGCATCGTTCTCGATGAAAAGCCCATTCCCGATATCGGGCCGACCGATGCCCTGATCCGCATCACGATGACGACGATCTGCGGGACCGACGTCCATATCCTGAAGGGCGAGTATCCCGTGGAAAGCGGCCTCACGGTGGGGCATGAGCCCGTCGGGGTCATCGAGAGGCTTGGCGCGGAAGTGAAAGGCTTTCAGGAGGGCCAGCGCGTGATCTGCGGAGCGATCACGCCAGGCGGGCATTCCCATGCATGCCTGTGCGGCTGCCATTCGCAGGACGGCGCGGGAACGCGTCACGGCTGGAAACCCATGGGCGGCTGGAGGCTCGGCAACACGATCGATGGCTGCCAGGCGGAATATGTCCGCATTCCCGATGCGATGGCCAACCTCGCGGTCGTGCCGTCGGCCCTGACGGACGAGCAGGTGCTGATGTGCCCCGATATCATGTCGACCGGATTCAGCGGCGCGGAACGCGGAGATGTGCAGATCGGCGATGTCGTGGCGATCTTCGCACAGGGGCCGATCGGGCTCTGCGCGACAGCCGGCGCCCGGCTGCGGGGCGCGAGCCGCATCATCGTGGTCGACATGCTGCCGGTCAGGCTGGCCGTGGCGAAAGGGATGGGCGCGGATGTCGTGATCAATGCCCGCGAAACCGACCCCGTGCAGGCCATCATGGCCGCGACCGATGGCCGGGGTGTGGATGTCGCGATCGAGGCACTGGGAACGCAGGCGACTTTCGAGGCCGCCTTGCGTGTCCTGAGGCCAGGAGGCACGCTTTCCAGCCTGGGTGTGTATTCCAGCGATCTGACCATACCGCTGGGCGCCTTTGCCGCGGGCCTCGGCGATCACCGGATCATCACGACCCTCTGCCCGGGGGGCAAGGAACGCATGCGCCGCCTGATGGCGATCGTCGCAGCCGAACGGCTTGATCTCACCCCGCTCGTCACGCATCGTTTCTCGCTGGACGAGATCGAGAAGGCCTATGAGCTCTTCTCCCATCAGCGCGACGGGGTCATCAAGATCGCCATCACACCCTGATCCGACCTGAACCGCCATTCGCCGGCATGGAAGCATGATGAACCCCTGGGAGAACTGGTTCTGGCCGTGGTTCGCGCATTCCGGCGGTGCGGCGAGCGAGGAGCGCGCGAAACCCGCGGATGCGGTGGATGGCGCGCGCTTCGTGCCCGAAGACGAGTGGACGACACGCGGGCGCGTCGCGCTCGAACTGCATGAACTTCGCCTGCGAGATTTCTCGCGATCCCGAACGGGGCGAGCCGCGATTCTGGTCACGCCCTTCGCGCTTCACGATGCGATCCTTGCGGATCTCGCCCCCGGACACAGCCTGGTTCAGACATTGCTTGACCATGGCTGCAAGCGCCTGTTCCTGGTCGAATGGGCATCGGCGACCAGGGAGAGCCGCTACCAGACGATCGACAGCCAATTGGCCGCGCTGCATGTCGCGATCGATGAGATCGGCGGTCCGGTGGATCTCATCGGGCTTTGCCAGGGCGGCTGGCTGTCGCTGATCTACGCCGCACGATTTCCCGGAAAGATCGGTCGCCTCGTGCTTGCCGGCGCACCCGTCGACTTCGCGGCTTCCGCATTGTCGGGGGCCACGGGGGCCACGGCGGCCTTTCTGCTCGAGGCCGTGAAACGGGGCGGAGATGGCGTGATCCGGGGGGCCGACCTGCTCGCCCTCTGGGCCGGAGCCGCGGACCGCATGGCCATTGCGATGCAGGCCTTGCAGATCACCGACCCGGACCGGGAAGAAAGGGGGCAACGGGCGCTGCGGAACTTCCTGCGCTGGCATGAGCGGACGCTGGACTTGCCGGAGGCCTATTTCACGCAGGTTCTCACCCTGCTCTACCAGGAAAACAGGCTGGCGCGCGGTCAGATGACCGCGCTGGGCAGGACCATCGCGCCCGACATGGTCGATTGTCCTGTTGCGCTCCTGGCGGGGGAAAGCGACATGGTCGCACCCCCTGACCAGGTCTTCGCGGCCGCCAGACTTGTGGGGGGAGGAGCGTCGAGGTTCCTGTTGCGCGAGGCCCGATCCGCGCATCTCGCTCTCTTCATGGGGAGAGACACCCTGGCCACGGAATGGCCCGCGATCGCGGGCTGGCTGCTAGCAGGCCGCAGCGAGGCACGGAAAGGACGCGCGCCGGGGACACAGATCATCGTTCCGCAAGATGGTCCCAAGAGCGGCAAGGGAAGCCGAGCCTGATCATCGTAGATGTTTTTGCCGAACTCCGCCGCCTGGCGCAGCGAGCACCTGTTCGGACAGGGCCCGCAGCGCTGCACTGCCAGCCGCATCTTCCTTGATGCGGAAAGGATGGGGGCCGGATCGCCCCCGAGGCAATGTGCTTCCCGTCTGTTTCCGCCGCGGCCGACGCCGATTTTCTCCCGCGGCGCGGGCCCGCGCCGGAGCATGGCAGATCAATGCGACAGGAACAGCGGGACGGTCGGCCGGTGAAGGATTTCGCGCGTCACGCCGCCCAGAAGCCACTCGCCGGTCCTGGAATGACCGTAACCACCCATCACGAGCAGTTCCGCGCCCTGGAAGCGCGCCTCGTCGAGCAGAATTTCCGAGACGGGTTTTCCGTCCGTCGCAACATGCTTTACCTCGACCTTGACATCATGGCGGGCGAGGTGCCGGGCCATGTCGTCACCGGGATTTTGTTCGCGCTCGGACCAGTCGTCAGCCACGACAACGACCCGGACGAACTCTGCGGCCGCGAGAAGCGGCAGCGCATCGTGAACCGCCCGGCTGGCCTCGCGGGTTGCGCTCCACGCGATCATGATCGAGCGCGGGCTTCCCCGGAGAGAGCATTTCTCCGGGACAATCAAGGCGGGACGCCCGGAATGGAAAAGAACGCCCTCGAATTCGTTCACAGGCCTTTCGGCCTGGGCGTGAGGCCAGCCGAAGATCGCGCCATCCACATAGCGCGTCTGGCCTGCAATCACGCGCCCGTCATCATCGGCCATCGCCTTCGCCCGGCGCAATTCGGCCCGTGACCCCTTGCGCTGCAGAATCGCCTTCAGGGCGCTCTCCGTTTCCTGAGCCTCCCGCTCAGCCTGCTCCTGCGCCATGGCCCAGGCATCGCCGCTGACATCGCCGGCGAAGAATGTCGGCATGATGCTCACCTGAAGCGCCGTGATATTCCCCTCCGGCGCCAGCTCCTCCGCGTAGGAAAGCGCATTTTGCGCAGCCGGGGTGCCATCAAAAAAGACGAGCATGTCCTCGAACGCCACCTTGGCGAATCTGGAATGACGCATCGCGCCGGCCCTGCTCCCGTTCGGCATGCAACCCTCCTTCCAACAGAGCTTATCGTTGCATTCTGGGCCGGAACCGTGCGAATTTCCCTGCGCCAGGTCAAGGAGAGGGATTTCCGTTTCTGCTCGAATGACCGGCAGATGCGGGAAAGGCGACGCCCGCCGGTGGTTTGCGCGCTGCGCCGCCCGGATGGGCATTCCCTGCCCTTCCGGCGAGGGAGGGCCCATGAGCTGGAGCGATGCAATCTGGGTTTTCCTGGCGATCTCCTTGCTCCAGCCGCTGCTGTTGCAGCGCTATCTCGATACACGCCGGCGTTTTCTGATCGCGCGGCTTGAAAAACGCCGCGGGTCCCGCGTCATCCTGCTGGTTCACCGGCAGGAGACGATGCGCCTGCTCGGCTTTCCGCTGCTGCGCTACATCGACGTCAACGATTCCGAAGAGGTGCTGCGTGCCATCCAGCTGACCGATCCGGACGTGCCCCTCGATCTGATCCTGCAGACGCCGGGCGGATTGGCGCTTGCGGCTCTGCAGATCGCGCGTGCCCTGAAGGCGCGCAACGCGCCGGTCACCGTCTTCGTGCCGCATTATGCCATGTCCGGCGGAACGCTCATCGCACTCGCAGCATCCGGAATCGTGCTGTCTCCCCATGCCGTGCTGGGGCCGATCGATCCGCAGATCGGGGAATATCCCGCCGCCACCTTCCTGAAGGTCGTCCAGCAGAAGGAGCCGGCCGATCTGGATGACGAAACCCTGATCAAGGCGGATATTGCCAGCAAGGCCCTGCGCCAGATTCGCGATGCGGTGGCCGGATTGCTTGCCGGGCGGCACGACGAGGAGCGGTGTTTCGAGATCGCAACGGCCCTGACCGAGGGGCGATGGACCCATGATTTCCCGATTTTCTCCGAATTCGCCGCGGAACTGGGCCTCAACGTCTCCACCGCGATGCCGGCTGAAATCCTGCAACTGATGTTGCTTTATCCGCAGCCGGTGCGCGGCGGTGGCGGAGGGGTCGAATACCTGCCGGGCCATCGTCACAAGCCGGTTGCCAGGCCCTGACCGCGCCGGCTTCGCCTCGACCCGGCACGGGCCGGGGCATGGATCACGCCGTCAGGAATGCCCGAAAAGGCGCGACATGCCGAGGCCCGAAACGATCATCTCCACGCCCATCGCGGCCTGAAGCACGCCGAAGATCGCGCCAAGCACGATCAACGGGGTTGGGCCGACAACGCGCATGAACCAATGTGCCGAGAGCATCGCCAGCAGGTTCGCCAGCATGATGCCGGTGACAACGGCGAGAATGGCCAGCCGGTCGACCATTTCAGGAAAGTAGCTTGCAAACAGGATGAGAATGGCGACGCCCATCGGCGTGACAATTCCGGGGATGGCGACAGGTGTCAGGGCGAGGACCATGCCGGGTGGTTCGGCGGGGGTTGATGGAGGCGCGCTGGCGCCAAAGATGTTCCTCAACGCGGTCAGCATCAGGATGATGCCGGAGGCCATGATCAGGGAGGAACGCGACGTGCCGGCCGATTGCATGATCGCCGCGCCAACGAAGACCGCAACAGCCAAGGCCAGAATGGCGAAAATCGCCGCGCGAACAGCGATTTTCCTCCGGAGGCCCGCATCGGCCCCACCCGTGGCTTTCGCGAAAAGCGGCAGCAGCGCGATGGGTCCCATCATGCTGAAGAGAAGCGTAGCCAGAAGCGGCAAAGGCACATTCATGTCGCCCATGGGGAATTCCTCTCACAAGGACCAGTAGAGGCTGGCTTGCAACGTGGTCCAGTTCCGGGTGGCGCCGACATTGCGGAGCGCCTTGCCCGGAACAGCGATGGAGCCGATCGTCTGCAGGAAGAGATTGCGGTTGATGGCCCAGCGGCCGGTGAGGGTGAATTCCTGGCCGATATCGCTGGAGGTCAGGGTCGAAAGCGCCGGGTTCGCGCCGAGATTGTTCCGCTCCGGCGCGCGCAGGATGTGCCAGTCGAAGGTCACGTTGAGCGTCGGCATCGGCACGAGATTGAATTGCAGGCGATGCACCGAGAGGTTGGAATTCGAGGTGAGCTTGCCGAAGCTGATGCCCTGCAGCCAGTTGCCGAGGCCGGTGGAAAGCAGCGGATCGAACCGGTTGTAGCTTGTGGAATTCGGATTATCGCCGCTGGCATGGGACAGCCGATAGGAGAGGCTCGGCGACCACGGCAGATACGCCGCCTGATAGCCGATGAGCCCATAGGCCGCGTAAGCCGACATCCGGAAGCGCTCATGGTCCTGATAGGCGAATTCGCTCGCGAGCCAGAAGCCATCCGCGCCGAAAGGCCGCTCCCAGCGGAAATGCCCGGCATAGGTGCTGAGCCCCTCGCGCGGCAGGCGCACGCCACCAGGAGCGATCAGCGAGCCGTTGGATCGCGCCACGGTGATGTAGGTCGCATCCACGGAGAGGCCGGGCCGGAACGTGTAGCGCAGGTTCGCGCCGAGATAGCTCGCGCGGGAATCGATATCTGGCAACTCGTCCGGGTCGATCCAGAAGGCCTTTGCACTCCAGGGCCCGAACCGGGCATCGGCGACGACGGAGAAATCATTCGCGTTGCGCGGGCCGAGATAGGTGCCTGCGCGCTTGCCGATATTGGCGTTGCCGCGCACGAAATGCACGAGCCAGCCATCATTCAACGTCACGTTCTGCCGCCCGGCGCTGATGTTGAAGCTGCTGCCGGTTTCAGGATCGACATAGAGCAGCCCGGCATGGGCGCGTTCGAGATCGGTCCAGGTGCGCGTATCGTTGCGATAGATGTCCTGCCCGATGGACCAGGAGGTCAGCGCCGTCAGCGCGCCATAGGCATAGAAGGGTGTATCCCCGATCTGGGCCGCGCCCGCGAAGCCAAGATCGGTATAGCCCTCGGTCCAAGCCGGCGCGCGCCCCGGGCGCTTCCGCGCAATCGGGCTGCCGGCCGTGAAGAGCGCGGGATTGCCGAACCACGGATTGAGATCCGAATAGGCCCCGAGACCGCCGCTGATGATCGCGGTGAAGAAGGCCCGGTCGCTGCGATAGAGCACGGGGAAGGATCGCGCGTCACCCGCCAGAAGCCCCTGCGCGCCCATGGCGGTCGCCGGCATCGCGGTGTCCAGCTCGATCACGACCGCGAGGCTTCCCGGCGAGCGGCCCGGCACGAGGCGATGGCTGATCTGCCCCACGCCCAGCCGGCCGCGCGGCGTGGCAAGCTGGCGCTCGATGAAGGCACGCGAATAGCCTCGCCCGACCAGAGCCTGCATGTTTTCCCGAAGCCGGGCCAGGGCCGCCTGATCCCGCGCCGGGTTGTCCGAGCCCCGCACGAGAACGACATCCACGCGCTCGATCGGCGCGCCTTCCGCCTGGGCAGACAGGGGAACGGCGCCGCCAGCCTCCTGCGCGGCGGCACCACAGGTCACCGGCAAGGTTGCACAAAGCAATGCCGCGCAAAGAAGGTGGAATGCTGGAATGGGCGGGGTGCGAAACAAGACCCTTTACCTGGTAATGGCTGCAGATCAGGGCAACTGGACCGTTCGTTCAGGCACGGGCGCGCCCGCAACAAAGCTCGTCGCATTGCCGAGAGTCTGCTCGGCGATGTCGGTCAGCGCTTCCTGCGTCAGCCAGGCCGTATGGGGTGTCACGAGGCAGTTCTTCTGGGCGATCAGCAATTGAAGGGTGTCGTCCTGCACGATCTCGGCCGAGAGGTCCTCGAAGAACAGGCCCGCCTCGTCCTCGTAGACATCGACACCGAGATACCACAGCGTTTCGAGGTTCTTGAGTGCCACGATCGCCGCCTTGGTGTCGATCAGCGGCCCGCGCCCGGTATTGATGAGCACCGAGCCCTTCCTGAAGAGCTTCAGCGTCTCGGCATTCACCATGTGGTGCGTCTCGGGCGTGAGCGGCGCGGTGAGCACGACGATATCCGAGCGGCGAAACAATTCGTCGCGCTCGACATAATCCATGCCGATCGCCTTCATCTCCTCGTTCGGATAAGGATCGGAGCCAAGCAGCGAGCAGCCGAAGCCCTTGAGGATCTGCGCGGTCGCCCGGCCGATATTCCCCGTGCCGACAATGCCAGCAACCCGCCCGCGCAGGGTGAAGCCCACGAGGTTATCCATCGAGAAATTGCCGTTGCGAACGCGGTTATACTGGTGATGCATGTTGCGCACGAGCGAGAGGATCATCCCCACGGCGTGTTCGGCGATGGATTCCGGCGAATAGGCGGGCACGCGCATCACGGTCAGGCCATGGGCCTTCGCGGCTTTCAGGTCGACCTGGTTGAACCCGGCCGAACGGCAGAGCACGAGCTTCACGCCGCCTGCCGCCAGAATGGCGATGGTCGCGGCGTCGCATGTGTCGTTCACGAAGATGCAGATGGCATCGAACCCCTTCGCGAGCGGCGCGGTGGAGGCGTTCAGCGGCGCGGCGATATAGGTGATCTCGTGGTTATGCCGGGCATTCACTGCCTCGAATTGCGGCTTCTCGTAGTCCTTGGCGTAGAACATCGCGATCTTCATGGGGAACTCCGCTCTTCTTGCAGATGATCGAGAGACTTGGCAGATGATCAAGAGACTTGCGCCCGATGGGCCGCCAAGACGACCCAGAGGCGGATGAAAAGCGTGACCAGGAAGCCCGCCAGCAAGGCCCAGGGCGCGGGCACATCCTGCATCCGCAGCAGGGCCAGCAGCCCGCAGCCCAGGAACAGGGCCTCGATCACCCAGACACCCGGCCGCAGCGAGCCGGGAAACTCGTTGATGATGATGTCGCGGATGATCGAGCCGAAGGCCGCGCTCATCGCGCCGAAGAAGGCACAGAGGATCCAGAGCTGCATCTGCCCCAGAGCCGTGGGCGCGACCTGCGGGCCCAGAAGGATGAAGGTCTTCGCCGCTCCCAGCGCCCCCAGCGAGGCCAGCGCAATCGCCTCCGAGCTTTCCTTGATCAGGAAATCGCGCTTCGCAATCGCGGCCTGAAGGAAGCCGAGCCTGGCATAGGCGATCGACAGCACAAAGATCGCCACGATGTAGAAGGGAAAGGCCACCCAGAAAAAGGGTTGCGCGGAAGGTCCGAGAAGGATGTCGCGCAAGGTGCCGCCGCCGAGAGCGGTGGCGACGGCACAGAGAAAATAGCCGAAGGTCGACAGGTTCTTGCCCTTCGCGACGATCATCGCGTTGATGGCGAAGGACAAGATGCCAAGGGTCTCGATCCAGATGAACCATTCCGGCCCGGCGCGCATCCGGAAATCCTCAATCCAGTTCCTGCACGCCGCCGCCGGAAACCGTGAGCACCTGCCCGCTCACCCAGTTCGAGGCCGGACAGCAGAGGAACAAAGCGGCATTCGCAATGTCCTCGGCCCGGCCGAGCCGGCCGAGCGGCGTGTGCTTGAGCATCGCCTTCTCGATCTCCGGGGTGAGAACGGTCGCCAGCGCATCGGTCTTGATCGCGCCGGGCGCGATGCAGTTCACCCGGATGTTTTTCGGGCCGAGGTCGAAGGCAATGTTGCGCGTGAGGTGGTTCACCGCCGCCTTGGACGAGCCATAGGAGGCCATCCGCCGGTTCTTGTTCTCACCCGCCATCGAGGAGATGTTGAGCACCGCGCCATGGCCCGCCTTCTCCATGTGCGGCGCGGCCAGTTGCGTGAGGCGGAACAGGGAAAAGACATTGAGCTGATAGGCCCATTCGAAATCGCTCATCGGCATGTCGAAGGGCTTGGGCCCGCCGCCGCCGGCATTGTTCACGAGGATCGTGAGGCGACCGAACCGCTCGACCGCGGTGTTGACCGCGGCGACGAGGTCTTCCTCCTTCGTGACATTGCAGGCAATGCCGACCGCTTTCCCGCCCGCCGCCACGATGTCCCGCGCCACGACCTCGGCCGTTTCCGCCTTGAGGTCGCTCACCACCACCGATGCACCAACGCTTGCGAACAGCTTGGCAATCGCCCGACCAATGCCCGCGCCGGCCCCCGTCACCAGCGCGACATCGCCATCGAGTCGAAACAATTTCTCGACAACCATTCTTACCAATCCCCTCCAAGCACCGAAGCAAACTTGGTTAACTTACAGGATCGAAAAGCACCAATAGGCATGGTGCCCAATTTAAGCATAAACTTTGGCAGGCTGTTGGAAAAATCCATCGCCCTTGACCGGCCTCCGGCTTCCTGGATCGTTCATTTCTGAAACGCCCCTCGTTTGCCGGAGGCTCCAACTTCCAATTACGATGGAGCCATGACGAGCAAAAAGACGAACAAGTTAAACACAAATGGCATCCGACAAACCAAGGAAAATTCAGAACGCCGTCCACCCGCCGTCAGACGCAAGAAGCGCTCCTGTAATATTGCTTGCATCTTTCGATGCGGCAAAAAGGATAGTTGATCCCTGCTCCCAAGGGGTCGAGTTGCGCTCGATAAGACCCGTCGATTTCAAGCCCTTGCGGACCATGTTGGCCTCTGCCCGACCCGATGCCCGCTTTTCCATGACCGTCGCGAGCGCGCGTTCGAACATCGGCGTTTCGGTAGTGGCCATGTTCACCGAATTGCAGCGAATGCCATAGGGAGCATAGTCGATCGCGATGGCTCGCGTCAGGCCACTGATCGCGTGCTTGCTCGCGACATAAGCCGGCGTGCCGGGGTTGCCGATGAGGGCGGTCACGGAACCGACATTGACAATCACCCCGCCACGCCCCTGCGCGACGAAGTACTTCAGCTCTTCCGTGCAGCTGTTGATAGTTCCGAACAGGTTGATCTCGATCGTGCGCCGCAGATAACCGTCCGTCGCGAGATGCAACGGCGCCGGCACATCGCTGCCGCCACCGTCCATAACCCCGGCATTGTTGATCGCGATATCGAGGCCACCATAGGCTTCGACCGCGCGCGCGACCATCTTTTCGGCGTCCTGCCGGCTCGCAACATCGACCCTGCAAAAGATCGCCTCACCGCCTGCAACACGGATCGCGTCCACGCAAGCCTGGCCTGCAGCCTCATCGATGTCGCAGACGACGACGCGCGCGCCTTCGCGTGCCGCGCGGATCGCGGTCGAGCGGCCGATGCCCTTGGCAGCGCCGGTAATAAGCATGACCGAGTTCGCGAAGCGGTTCGGAATGAAATAGTCGGGATCAACCGGTATGAAGGATTGCATCGAAGGGCTCATTCAGGATTTGGGTTTAGAGAGCGAGGCGGGGCCCTGCCCGCCGTGCCGGCGGGTTGCCTCCACCGTGTCGCGGATGGCCGCGGCAAGGTTATCGGGACCGAAACCCAGCGCCTGCATGGCCGGGGCCGGGTCGACATACAGAAACTGCTCCTGCCAGCGGGCGACGGAAACCGGGTCGTAGCCCGTCTCGGTCCCGGAGCCGGCGAGCTTAGCGCGCTGCGCCTCCGCCGCTGCGATTGCCGGTGCAGATGGCTTGGCGATGTAGGTGCGGGAAAGCCCCATCGCATCGGCAAAGAGGCCGTAGATCTCGGCATAGCTCAGGTTTTCGCTCCCTATCGGGTACTCTCGGCGCCCCTCGGACCGCTCGCAGGCTCCTGCGGCGGCCATGGCGACCTGCCGGGCCGTGACACATGCCGAGCCGCCTGCCGGAACCGGCACATCGGGATCGTTGTTTTCGACGTGGTCCATGTAGAACTGCCACAGGGTTCCGCGTCCGGGGGCGCCGCCAAAAATGTAAGGAAGCTCGAGCACCGAAACATGCATGTCCGGCCCTGCGAGGCTGAAAGCCAGCTCGGTCTGTTCCTTGCGTGAGAGCGGATAGGGATTCCCTGTCATGAAGCCCAACTTTGGAAAGAGGCGGTCGAGCGCGGTGTAGTAGGAGCCGAAAATCACCATCCGTCGACAGCACATGGCCT
>Ga0068877_10002316_pt1 | contig 15422 bp, 17 predicted proteins | sample NOAtaG_FD_66437 | JGI IMG/M metagenome (GOLD analysis project Ga0068877, IMG submission 66437) | Freshwater lake microbial communities from Lake Erie, under a cyanobacterial bloom - NOAA_Erie_Diel6S_1000h metaG | ecosystem: Environmental > Aquatic > Freshwater > Lake | place: USA: Ohio, Lake... | reverse complement strand
AAAGGCAACGCGAAAGCCAAGGACATCGGCAGGCAACGGCGAAAGATTCTGCTAGTCTCTGGTACTAAAGGATCGGCCTGGATGACGTTGGCGAAGCCAAACGTCAACAGGCCCTAGTGGTCCATGCTTTCTACTAGACCCGATACATGTTAAGTGCTTGCTCGCAATGTTTTATAAACTTTGCTTCGTTCTTTCAAAACGATAGCGGTGTTAAGTGGCACTCTATGCTGACGAGGAAACCTTACTATTTTGCACGCTAATCCAGACCGGTTTTTAGGAATTGCATGAAAGTCTGGACAGGTTCTGATAGATCTTTGCGACGAGGCAATGGGCCTTTAGTAGGCAAAAGGAGGTGGTCTCTGCGGTATTTCCGATCGAGAGACCTTAGGCAGACGGTGTTAATCCCCACTGACATACCCCTGGCTGAAGTAGCCAGTTTGGGTCGCAATTGCAACTGGAATCGACCTTCGTGCAGCTGCGGCAGTGAAAAGGTTTGGGGTCATGGTTACGTGACGCGTTATTGTGTTGGGTTGGCCTCTGCCCTGCTCCTGAAAAGGTACCGCTGTCCGCTTTGCGGCCGGGTGTTTACGATGATCCCGGCCGATAGCGGTCGTCGGATTCAGAGCCCTGTTTCCGCTGTTCTGGGTGCTATCCGTTCGCGCTTCTCTCACCAAGGCTGTTCCCCTCAACCTCAGTGTCAACACCAGGGCTGGACGGGATTGGTGCACATCTTCATCGGGTGACAGACAGGCAAAAAATCCAGTGGAATTGCCGAGGCCCGAGCCTGTGGGTGGAAGACTCTTCTCAGCAAAAAAACATCCCGCCTACAGCAGTCCGGAGACGACGGATGATTCATAAAACTCACTTTGGTTTTAAAACTGAGCCGTTTGCCAGGGACATTGCAACCAAGGAACTTTTGCAGCTGCCCAGTATGACCAGTGTCAAGGAGCGAATCGACTAATTGCGCTCACCATTTTTGGTGAAGTCGGCAGTGGAAAATCCACCGCTGTTCGCTGGGCGTTATCACACTATCATCCCACGGAGCTTAGAATCGTTGATCTGGTCGCAACCACAGCCTCCATAACCATGCCAGCATATTACCTTACAAATGACGACTACCGCCGCCTTGAAAGAACACTTATCGAACTGGCTGACCTTGTCAATCGGATATACGGCTAGGACACGCCAGCTCAACAAACCGAGGACGCCCTCATCATACTCGACTGACAGCAGCAGCCACTGCTCATTCACGCCGCCCTACACAGCTGACACTGTGCAGGGCCTTTTGGTTTTTGGATCAGATCCTCGTTTATTGATGACCATCAGAATAGCGTTCAACTTTTAGTCAGCAGAGCGTAACTTTTTCTGATCAGAATAGAGCAGCAAAGCACACCTAGGCTCACAGCGAAGCGATATCACTCCACCAATAAGAGCCTTAAGCCGCTCACATTGATTCGGTTGCTAGGGCCTTGTTGACCTCCCGCCCCGCCTGTATAGATAGCAAAGTGCTCGAGATAGCTCATATTCATGGCATCGCTCATCCGCAGGAGGTAGCGACGCTCTGGCTTCAGAGCAAAGAATGCGGGTGAAGACCAGGCCCACACACTCCAACTGCTTTGATGCGGCATCCAGGTGACAGCCCGCTCTATCGTTCCTGCATCCAGATCTCGCAGTTCGAGCCATTTCACTGCGGCCGTCACGCCGGTGTTGATCGGCCCAAAGGCGTTACCAAAAGCCACCTCAACTTGGTAACGAGCTTGACGAGGGACCTGAAATACAGGCGTTTCGAGCACCTGCTGAGGATAACCCCAGTCGTTAAAATGCTTGCGACCGTGATCTGAAGCGACACTGGCTCCATCGGGACTCTTAAGGTCTTGTCCCCACTGCTGGCTCCAAGCCTCCCGACAGAGGGGGGACGACAGGTGTGATGTGTGAAGCCCGTCGGTATACTTTTGATTTGCAGTGAGACAGACGAACCGATCGTCGAGCGAGGCTAACTGGTATATCTCGCCAGTCAGACTCTCTGCAAGCAGGCGCCCGTTCAGATAAAGGTTCCATGTGGTCGCATTCAGCTCTCGACGCTCAATTCGGATCGTGCGAGCATCGACCCAAGATAGGCGGGGTTCCATGGGCGCAAAAACTTGACGATACTCGCGATTATTAAGGTTAGGTCCTAGTCCCACATCGGGCTGCAGGAGAGACCGGCCCTCTTCTTGCGAAGGCGCGAGCTCGAGAACCAGCTGTATGTTATTTTGTTGGGCAAGAGCCTCGTACTTCCAAAGCGCCTCGGCTTGCAACAAGCCATTCAACGTCGCAAAATTTAGGGTAAAAAACCCATCGCCTTGAGCTGGTATTTCGGGCCATTGAAGCTCGATCGTCAGTTGCTTACCCATCCAGCGCAGCTGATGCAAGGTTACACTTTGAGCCGGCATCCAACGACGCGCCATCTCCCAGGTCAGGCGCGGAGTGACCCCAAGCTGGCCGTCTTGGACTCTCAAACCAAAGATGCCATCGAACACGGCTGACGCGAATCCAGCTACCGACCAAAGCTGCCTTCTCGAGTTGACGACTGGCCCTGATTTCTCGCCATCGGCCACATAGGGCAAGCCAGACAGGACCTCTAGATTCTCCATATGAGAGAGATTCAAGGCCGCTCCCTCCCATAGACTTTGCATCGCCGCACTCGCAAACGGTGCATGTCCAGCTAGTGAGGCAGCTTGCAAAGCGTAAGCCGTCACAAAAGGCCAGACGGCCCGATTGTGATAAATCGCGGGAGTCGGCAGCTGAGGATAGATCACAGGAGGTCCAGCCCGATGGACCGGATAACGTGAAAAAACTGCTTGGGCTTGCTCTGGAGTGGCAAGACCCGCAAGAATAACCAGCGACTGTCCGAGGAGATCATGCATCGGCAGAGGAAAGGGCTTGAGCGTACCGCTGCTTATCGATGAAAAAAGCCCTTTTTCGGGCAGCCAGAAAAAACCACTAATTCTTTCCCCGAGCTCACGCGCCCAACGCCCATAGCGTTCCGCCTGCCTCGTGTCCCCGAACTTGCGCGCCCAGCTCGAGGCCTGCTGCAGAGCTTTATAGTGCAAGACATTTGTGGAAAGCGCATGGCTCAAACCAATGGCTGTCACATCCTTTTGCGTCCAAGACGGATAGGTTTGCTCACGCCAGTCTAAAAAAGATTGCTCTCCGCGGTAGAGGCCTGCTGCTGCATCATAGACCACCTGTCGATCGGTTTCGATCGTCTGCACCAGAGCTTCGTAGGCGAGGCGACCGAAACTTTGCTTATCCTCCGCACCGAGATGCTCGAACACACGGGATGCTCCAAGACTCCAAACCACGCGATCACTGCTGAGCGGCCAACTTCCTCCAGTACCCGTGTCCTGCACAATCTGCGGTCCCGAACCAAAAGACGAGAGCTGACGTGGGCGTGACAGCTTAAAAAGCAGCGTATCCCGGCTACGTCGAGGATCGAGCCAAGCCAGCCCAAGATCGACCGCATACGATGAATCCCTTGTCCAGACGTATCGCCAAAGATCTCCGGTCTCAAAGCAAAAACAGGCGACGGCTTGTCCGTTTTGAAAGGCTCCATCCCGGATCGAAGACACCGAGGCTTCCGCTACTTCGCTCATCGCTAGAGCAAAGGCTGCATCGAATCCTGCATCCCCCGTCCGGAGGTAAGGATAGCCTGACGGCTCACCATAGCTCCGCTTGTAGATCGTTTCTGATGGACGATCACGCTGGGCTTGCTCGCTGGTCTGCAGGTAGCTACGACGACCACCATCCCCTTCCGCCGTGGTGATTGTGACCGCATGATCCCGCACCTTGTACGTCTGGAACGCCTGTGCCCGATCCGCTCCGATCATCCCGAGAACCATCAGCACTCCCCAGAACGAGGTATAACGACACGATTGCATAGCCTGCCTCCCTATCTCCTGTGCCCTACAGGTCGACTCTGGAGTTCTGCTTCAAGCTTCGTGGATTGGAAAGAGCAAATCGTTTCAGACGTTGGATCGAACCGCCAATTTCAGACTTTTACGAACCTTTTGTGAGTTCAGAGCTCGCTCGAGGGTGGCGCATCCATAGCCGCGTGCAGCCTTTTCTCCCACACACGCGAGCAGTCATCCCCCTGGTCAGGGTGAAGGGCGGACATTGAACGATCCGTTGGTTTTTAGAAAAATATCGAACTTCGCTGCTTGCATCTCACTGGGTCGTTGGCAATTGGAAGGAAATGCAGAGTTGCAACAAATTCACGGATCTTGCCTCACAACATCACGATAAAAGTCACTCCCCCGGCACCTAGGACCAATAAGAGGAAAGCACTCATGGCCCCAGCGAAGCGCACAGGAGAGAGGGTCCAGAGGATCGTCAGCTTGGAGAGAAAGCTCGCCACGACGGCAAGGAGCAAGGCGAGGGTCGCCTCTTGGTTCGTTAGATTCTGAGCTGCGTGGAGGGTGGCCGTCGCGAGAGTCACACCATGCAACTCAAACAAGCCGCCCACAAAACTGACAAGGCTGATCCCCTTCGTGCCCACCAAGTCCTGCACGAGAGCGGAAAGAATGAACAGTCCTGCGATAAACAGCCCGAGTTTGACCAAGCTGCGCCAGTCGAGTGGACTGCGTTGCTCATCGGGGCCGAAGGAGGGGAGACGGCCCGCATGCCAATAATGAGACCCAAAATTGCAGCAACAGCACCGCCCGCGACGAGGGGTGGCCCCACTGTGGACATCAGGGTCGGAGATGTCGCGGCGATGATCGTTAAACAAAGAAGCAGAGGCGAGACGATAGCTAGAAGGCATGCTCCCATCAGGCTGCGCAGCTTCTCTGGCTCACGTTGTGCTGCTTTGGAGAGACTGAGATACACAGCTGTGCTGGAGGCAAAGCCTCCCAGCAGTCCTGTGACAAGTATGCCCAAGCGCGGGCCGGCGATCCGTTCGCTGGCGTAGCCGCTGAATTCGATGGCTGCAATCAAAGCCATGACCTGAGCCAGCTGTCGAGGATTCAGAAGATTCCAGGGATCAACGGGATGATCCGGCAAAAACGGGATGACCACAAACACAAAGATCGCTAGCAAGATGGCCGCTGTGATCTCCTCAGGGCGCAGCACATCGCGAGCAAACCAATGCAAACGCTTGCGGAAATAGAGGGTAGCGATCAAAACGATACCGAGAATCACGCTCATAAGTGGGGAACTGACTGCCAGATAACCGAGACCAAAGACCAGCCCTGCCGCAATCTCGGTCGTAAGACCCAAGTCAGGATTTGGCGATTTTTGAGTCGAACGCCAGTATCCCAGCACCACCAAAGCACCGACAAAGAGGATAAGACCGAAGGTCAGTGCCGGCAGCGCAATCACCGCCGTCAAAGTCCCGAGAAGCGCGACCAGGGCAAAAGTCCGCATCCCCATAATGCTAGAGCTCTCAGTTTGACTGCGCTCTCGCTCGATCCCTGTGCCAAGCCCAATCATAAATGAGATCGCAAACGGCTGTAATGAGTCAAGGAGAGTGACAGTTGGGCTACTCACGCGTACCTCCTTCAGCGGCAGCGCTCACAGGAAAGCGAGCGGTCAGATCCTAGCAGATTTCTTGGCAAGGAACGCATCTTTCAGCCATCGTAGGACAAGATTAACATGATGACGTATCATGGATTGCCAAAACAACAAGGGTATATTACCCCCCTCCCTTGACTCGTCGAGCATGAATTTCGGAAGACTGGAGCTGAATGAAGATTATCGTATGTGGATCTCAAGCAAGATTATCGAGACCAGCAGTTACTTACCAAGACACTTCGCAACTATACCAAACGCCATAAAGTAGCTACGATCGTGCTAGGTCAGGCTCAAGGGGCTGTGACCATGGCTGCAGAGTGGGCGATGCAAAACAACGTGCGCCTATCGATCGTGCCCACCAATCGTCAGATGCAGGGCATCGAGGCGACGATAGAACGCAACACGCGCATCGTCGAATCCAACCGTGATGCTATGGCCGTCCTCTATTTCAGGGGATGTGAGAGTTCGGAAGACCTTTGCCAAAGACCTCGCCGTAACAACATCGTCGTCGATGATGTGCTGAGCCCTTCATCGTCCTCTGCCTACCGAGCGGCTTGGCTTCTTAGCTCTGTGGAATTTTATGAGGCCTTGAACGGTAGTTCTCTGCTTTAAACGGATCCACTTGATGCACACCGAGCCGTAGAGCTTATCCGGAAATCCTCTGATATGAGGCACTTTCGGACCCGTTGGCTGGTGGGCGTGGGCCGATCTGAACAGAGAATCATTGAATGAGGGTTCTCGTCACCGCTCACAGTTAGTAACTGAAAATCAGAGAAATACCCAACTCAGATTCTTATTGATTCCACACCCTCCTCCCCCTGAAGTCCAGAGATCGCTGTGGCTTTTGGCGGCAGATATCCTCCGGATAACGCGCTTTTTGATACTTACCTGAACCAGATTGAGCAAGATTTTGCTCAACATCGAGTCGCCGTCAATGGTGATCTCCCAATTGCCTTCAGAGAAATCAACTACAGCCAACGTTCGAAGTCCTCCTAGGCCCCTACCATAGCAGCCAGGACTTCATGATAGACTTCGACGTCGCCGTAGGCATCAAATAGAATCGAGGCATTTTATACCTCGCTGCCCAAACTTCGCTTCATCCAGATGTCATTGAGGAAAACCTAGCTATAAGCACCGGAAATGGGCCTGAACAGGCATACTTCGATTCGACCGCATATTCACTGGCTCAATTTGCTAACGCTTCCAGTGGAGCCTTTGGTGTCCCACAGAGCCTCAGTGATATCCTCGACTCTCCGGAATTGTTAACGATCTGGTGTTCTTCACTAGGGTCTGTGTTTCCGATCTGACTGAAGCTGTAGTATCCAATACGTTAAAAATGAACTCAATTTTGCAGAGAACAATTCCGATACTATTACTCGGGAGGACAGTAGGATGGAAATGAGAGAGAGTCTGGCTGGACTCATTTTTGTTTTGTTTTGTTGGCTGATGATAAGCAAAGTGCTTCCCCTGACGCTTCCCAGTCGGTTGGAAACGAATCATCAAGAAATGTTTGCCAGAAAACTGGGGGTAGACCCCAAAAAAAACCGCGTCATCCTTCTCACACGCACAGGGTGCGAAGGCGCACAGTGGACTGCTCAAGAATTCCGCTCACGGAACATCAAGTTCGTGGAAGTTCCCGTAGACACGCTCAAGGATGGCGAGTGGGTGCTCAGCAGACTTGGGCGCACACCCATAGGAATGGTTGTCACCAACATCACTCCTACACTGATTGTTGACGGGAAAATCATTCGGGGAAACAAAGACATTCACAAGGAATTTCTGTCAAAGGAATTGAGTCCCTTCATCCATGCGTCCAGATAGAAGAGGGAAGTACCATAATCAATTCGTAGTCTTACAAATAGCGTCTATGGGAGGGCCGGCGAGTTCCGCGAGGCAAAGCCCGACTTCGGCCCCCTCGCCGCAAGCATGTCGCCCTGTAGGGGATCAAGACCCAAGTCATCCGCGTATGAAAGATCTTAGTTTGCGCTGGCTATAGGAGGTCTCCTCAATAAACCTATTGCCCAGCAATTAATGGGGCCTGAGATCTATGACTCTACTGAGCCCGATGAAGACCTCTCTGCCTATGTCACAACTTATTTGAAGGAACAGATAAAGGCCGAAGCTGTTACGCGCAACGTGGCTGCGTTTGCAGAGTTTTTAGATATCATGGCTCGTTCGAATGGCCAAGAGCTAAACTACGAAAGTTTCGTATCGGATCTACAGATTTCGACTTCTACCTTTAAAAACTATGTACAAATCTTAGACGATACTCTGATAGGGTTTCGGCTCGCGGGTTTTACAGAGACCCATCGGCGAAAAGCAACCGCTCGTGCCAAACACTATCTCTTCGACCTTGGGGTGACGCGCCATCTCGCAAAGACATCATTGATTCAAGCAAAAAGCAAGGCCTTCGGTGATGCGCTAGAGCACTTCATTATCTTGGAAATGCGGGCCTATCTTTCATATCAACGACTGGATTGGGAGATGAATTATTGGCGTTCAACCAGTCAATTTGAAGTCGATTTGCTGATTGGCAAAGAGCTTGCCATAGAGGTCAAGGCTACTGATCGACCCCAGGCCAAACATCTAAAAGGATTGCGAGCATTGGCAGAGGAAAAAATATTTAAAAGGTTGATCTGCGTTCACTGTGGCTCTTTTGCGAGTCTTACAGAAGATGGGATAGAACTCTTGCCGTATCACGAGTTCCTCAGTCGGCTTTGGTCGGGGCAGCTTTGCTAACTCACCTCACCTGACGAGACTCCCGTTATACTTTTGCTCAGATATGTTAGATTCAGCCGATCAGACAGCGGGGAGGGAATAGCATATCAGAGGCTAGCTACGGATTGCATTGGTTTCGCCGAGATCTCAGAGTCGCAGGCAATCCCACCCTGCAATGGAGCTGGGCCCAGCACAAGGGCCGTATGCTCGGCATCTTTTGCTTCGCCAAAGTGTTTCTAAGCCGACCCACTTTCTCTACCGATCGCTTTTAGTTTTTTCTGCATACTCTGCAGGCACTAAGGGATGAGCTGCAGGCTTTGGGATCCGATCTGATTCTTATGGATATCGGTCCAGACCAGGGATTTGAAGACATTTTTGGCTGCTTGAAAAACAGTGACCGGGGGCTACCAGCGACGGTGTCCTAGAATCGTGATTACCAACCCTTCGCGCGGAGACTCGCAATCAGAGGATGCAGGAAAAATTTTCGGCATGGGGCCTTACAACCCACAACGAACGGGATCACCTGCTGATCGAGCCAGAAGAGATTTTAAAGGCCGCGGAACGCATAACTCCTTGTCAGGTCTACTAGCCCTTTCAACGTCAGTGGCTCAAGCTCTTGGCAGAGCCTCACATCGAAGAGCAAGTCCATCGTCAGCGACAGGCACTCGAGCACAGCAAGCGCTGACGCGAGGGTAAAATCGAGCCGATTTTTCATCTGCGTTGGTCAGATTTCTTGACGCCCGAAAAGCTATCTGCCCAGACTAAGCTCTTTGAACATTATCTCAGCAGCAATGTCCGGCATGCGCGGATACCTCTGCCCCAGGCCGGCGCACAGGCGGCGATCGCCCAGCTGGAGCAGTTTCGTCAGAGCTTGGATGCCTATGGCGATAGGCCCGACCTGCCTGCAGTGCCCGGCACTTTGGGCCGATACTGTTGTTCTTTTGCATCAGGGACGGCTGCTCGGGCCTTTTACTCGCGAAGTTTTCTTTGGAACGAATGGAGCGCATCAGCTTCTTTACGGCCCTGAGTCTAGCACCGTGGGAGCAGGGTCCGAAGTCGACCTGATCTGAGGGAAGGCAGGTGCGGATGCAGAGGACACACGGTGTCGACGTGCACTCCGAATATGCCATGAACCTTACGTTAAGAGTTCACGAGGACCGTTACGGTCCTCTCGATCTCCTAGCGTCGGATGCGGGAAATCCGGGAGTACGCTGCGAGGGGCATTGAGGGAAACGGGGTCAATTGAGCTTCGGCTCGCGATTTGATTGCCGCGCCCCTCCCTGACCCGAGCACTAGCTACTGCCGTGATTTCACGGAAATCCATATGGAATCGAGGCCCCAGAACGCCTGACCAGAAAGATGTCTCGGTCCATCCACGCGGTGTCGCTGGCGCAGTCGAAGATCGTCCTGCATGCTCTGCGATCATGAAGGCAGGAACTTTTCCGCCTCCTTAAGAGGCACGTCGACCGACAGCATCCATTCTATATCAGACTCTTGCCGAGCCACTCGCAACATTCATGGATGAACGCGAACTTTGTTCTTTGCTAAAATACGTACGGGATGAGCTGGAGGCTTATCTGCGCTGCGGCATTCTTTAACTCACATTATGCACGAAAATCTCGCCTACCCAGGAATCTCTTGATCCCCAATGCCTACAAAGCAGCCGCATGCTGTAGAGCCATTCTCAGCAGGATTTCCTGTCTTTTGCGTCCTCCGCACTGAGTCTTGGCAGCTATGATTTTAGACAAGCAATCCTCCCAAGGTCCTTTGTTAACAAGGTGTGTGAGCCTGCTTTGCTTTTCCGTTAGGATTTCCGCATCGGGAACCTCGAGTTCGTGAAGCAAGAGATAAGCACAGTATACCCAGTGGATATGCGCCGTCAAAGCATTAAATTCTTCGATACCTTCATCAAGAAGGCCGAACTGATTTTTCGTTGCGCGATGAAAAAGCTCCACATGCCAACGTTTGGAATACGCACGAATCAAAACACCCGCATCAATTCCTGGTCGAGAGCAAGCATAAAAGCGTTTTCCTGTCTTTCCAGACTTCTCCGAGCAAACCAATGCTACTTTGCCGGTAATTCCCCTGATGTAACTTTGGAGTTTACGCACGCGAAATTTCCTTCGCTTTTTTCGGCCATCAGTTTCAACACGGATAGCTTTCCATGGTGACTGCTTTCTTGTTGCCCAAAATAGATCATCGATACGACGGTATTCAGTCGATTGATTACTGGAAATCGCAGCTCGACTTATTTTTAGCGCAGTTAGAAAATCCCAGCCTCTCTAAATTAAGGCATTTTGAAAGATTTTGTTATCATAACCAGAGTCAGGGAGAACGACAACCTCATGGGATTCGTAGCTTCCAACCACTGCCGCAAGGTTCAGCTGTTCGAGATAAACTTTAAGGCGATCATGCTCGGTTTCCTAAGGCACGCCGCGTCGCTTGCATTCATTTTTCGACCAAAACGGAATAGGCCGCAGCGGAATAATACGTTCATTGATATTCACGACGATATTGGTCCACTGATGGCCGATGACAAAGCCCTAGCCATGATTAAAACGTTGAGCGTTATGCACATGAAGGGTCGAACGCGGATGAAGAGTGGCATCTATCATAATGGCGATGGTCCACGGTGCTCCTGCCACAAGCGAGTCGCTTAATCTCCCTGGCATCAAGACTTCCGCGATGGCTATCCCGTAAAATACACAGTACAGTAGCATCACGGTAGATGAACCACTTCAAATAGCTGCAGCTCAAGAAATCGGGGCCACATTCTTAAATTCGCGCATAATGCGAGAGAAACGTGTTGAAGATCCTGAGGCAGAGTTTGAACCAAAGCTGATTGAGCAAGTCCAAATTCAATGCGAGAGAAGGAAAACAATCAAGAAGGGATTGCTAACAGTTTGGCTTCAGCCAAAACGCCATTACAAATCAGGGCTTTAACTCTACTTTCGTGTATCTGACAGTAAATGACTGGGTATTTTGACTGGTCATAAATACAAATGACCGATCTGAATTTTGCAAGGAGGATAGAGGAACCATAAGCCGTCATCGAGTTTCTGGAGTTCTGGCTCCCTCAGCACCATCTGTCCTGTCTACCAAACTGAGATCGTAGAATCCATCGACCCAGGGTGGTATTAGCTCCTGCAAAAGACGGCGAACGGACACAAGAGCAAGGAGGAAGGAGGCCTGATCGCCGCGCCCACTGGGGATGATCCAGGCTACCAATTTTTTCCTTCTATCGATTGAAGAGGATAGAAGATCGAATCTCCTTGCTCGTGTCTCAGCATTGTGGAACCATCCGGAAGCTAGGCACCTAAAGTTCTGAAGCTCAGAGAACGCATCCGTGCCGGGAGGATTGAAGGGCTTATCTTATACAGTGTATTTAGGTTATCTGTGGACGGCACGACGAATTCGCAGTATCCTACGGTAGCCCTTCATGGTGCTCATCGGGTACAGGAATCGGCATCAGCATGTTTACTCCCATGACGAAGGCATCACTTTGTTTCTCGTTCACACATTGAGCTGAAGGTAGGATCGCCAAAGTTCTGTAGAACATTCTCGTCAGCTACGACAAGCAAATTGCTTGTCTCAATAGGAGGCTTGTATGCGAATCAACGCAGTGATAGTGAAATCAATGGCTGTTTTAGCTCTCATGAGTGTCTCGGTGGCCTGCAGTGAGGATGATGACGACGACGATACAGCGACTCTTCCTGCAGATGTCGTTGCTGCTGCGCAAGCCACCCCGAGCCTTTCGACTTTAGCTTCTCTGGTCGCAGCTCGGCCGGCTATTGCAGAAGCTCTCAAAGGCAAAGACCTGACTGTTTTTGCTCCTACGAACGCCGCATTTGAAGCTGCTAAAGCTGGCGACATTCCTGCCGATGTGGTCACGAGCATCTTGCAGTATCATGTTGTCTCCAGTGCAGGTTCAGAAGGTATTTTGGCAAGTGAGCTGACGGAAAAACAAGCACCTGCTACGCTCACCACGGAAAAAGTCTATGTTGTAAAAAATGCAGATGGAGTCAAAGTCAACGGGAGTGCAAAAGTGACTACGGCTGATGTTCGCACCGCGAATGGCTCTGTGATTCATATCATCGATGCTGTTCTGATTCCTGATGCAATCGGGACAGTGGTATCAGCTGTCACCAAACGGTACGATCTGACTAGCTTGGCTGGAGCGGTCGTCAGCCAGAACTTGGTTGAAGCTCTGAGTGACAGCGAAGGAACCTTTACAGTCTTTGCTCCTACAAACGCTGCCTTCACTGCGCTTGGTACCTTGCCCACTGGCGATGCTCTGACGAGCGTACTTCAGTATCATGTTCTCGGCCAAGAAGTGAAGTCCACCGCGATCACAGCCGCCGTGACGGCCGGGACGCTGCTGGCAGGCAAGAGCATCACAGCAGCTCCCGAAAGCGGAAAGGTGAAAGTCACCGACTCAACATCGACCAAGGCAGAAGTGACCGAAGCTGATATCGTCACGAGCAATGGTGTGATCCACATTATCGATAAAGTTTTGATTCCCGGAAGCTGAGGGAAGAATTGTCTGACGGGCTCTTCGTGAGCCCGCATATTCTCGGGGTTAAGTTCATTATGTAGTAAATAGCTTCCTCGGTGACATGGAAAAGAAATCCTCCATAGGAAGACCTCCACTCCCAATCGTCAGACATCGAGCTCGTGGCTGTTGCCTAGCAAAAGCTTCTGCCGCAGAGAATTTGGCAGTTCGTCGACCACTCTTGACTTCGAGAGCAAGGACCTCACCTCTAAACTCGACGATAAAGTCGATCTCGAGATTACTTTCATTTCAAGAGCTTATTTTCAAAGATTCGGAGCGACTGCAAGTTTTGCGACACACATTCCGACAATTTCGTGAAGCAAGAGTGACGGACAGAGGTGTCGTAGATGTCAGATTCATCGAAGGTGAAGAAGCTCGAAAGCATTGGAAATTCTGAATTCATACCTGAAGGCATAAAGAAAAACCTCTTCGAACCATCCGCACTGGTTGCCATCCAGCAGGGCTCCGAAGGAAGCCTGCGTCGTGCCAATCAGCTTGCCTCAGGAGATCTTGTCGCTGCTGCGACTGAACAAAGTAACATCGTCACAGCCGATCATATCCGGACGGCTGCAGCCACTGCTCATTCACGTCGCCCCACACAGCTGACAGTATGCAGGGCTTTTGGCTTTTGGATCAGATCCTGGTTCATTGATGACCACCAGAATAGCGTTCAAATTTTCGTCAGCAGAGTGTAACTTTTTCTTATCAGAATAGAGCGGCAAAGCACACCTTTTACCTTTCCTGTCTTTTTCAAGACCTTGCTTTGGTTGCACCGCATCAAAGTACGGAAGGGGAATGTTTTGCCTTTTTAGGAGCGGAAAAGGCCTTTCTTTTTTTCCCAGCGTGGCTACGCTAATTCTTTAGCACGAGAGGTCGCAGATGCAATTTCCTGTCACCTAAATGCAGATGTTTCGCGCGAGCGCCCGGTCGCACGGGCTTTAAATTTGGCTGCTTACAATGTCGTCGGCAAAGAATATCATCGTCTCGATGCTGCAACGCGCGATCAGGTGGTAGCTCAATATCCAAGGTTGAACATGAAGCAGCACCTCTGTGCGACCTTTGCTAGCACCATTGCCAAATGTCCATCGACTCGCCTCGGAGTCCTTGATAAAATCGGATTTTTGGACATGATTCAGGCTTCACCCTTTGTCGAAGAGTAAATGAGGATCGTCATGAAACATTTCATTTCTGTAGCCCTAGTTATTGTGGCCATCATTCATCTACTGCCTGTTACCGGGGTTTTGGGTGTACAGAGTTTGACTCGACTCTATGGGGGAGATTTTTCTGATCCCAATTTGCAGATTCTCATGCGACATCGGGCTGTGCTTTTTGGAATCATCGGTGGCGTCATGCTACTTGGAGCTTTCCGCGTGGAATACCAGATCTTGGCTCTCCCAATTGGGCTCGTGAGCGTCATCAGTTTTCTGATTTTGTCTTGGGACGTCGGTTCCTACAACGAAGCGATCCGTCGTGTCGTTCTTGCGGATTGGATCGCTTTAGCCTTACTCGTGCTCGCATGTGTTGTGAAGTGGTTTGTTGGTCTAAAATCTCAGGTGATCTGAAGCCTGGAAGTTTGAAAGGTGCAAAAGCTAGGAAGAGTGAGCCAAGCGAGAAGTTAGAGCAGGTGAGCAAACACCGACGTTTTGGGCAGGGGAGTTGGGCACGTTTGTTGAGACGTGTGTTTCGGGTGGATGTCTCTCGATGTCCCCGATGTGGCAGCGATCTTGAGATCGTGAGTGCCGTCACAGATGGTGATGGGATAGCCCGTTATTTAGAGCACGTGGGTATGGGTGACGATCCTCCTCGGATATGGGGCATGAAGGAAGCAGCTCATGTGTTTGAGGATCGGATTTAGGTCAGCGTCGAGAGCGAAGGCCCTAGGAGGCTTGCGCGCAGTTTTTGGAAATTTAATGAAGGCGGCCCGAGGAGGACTATTTAACACCCCACATCCTTCAGTCCATTTAACATTAACTCCCTAATATATTGTATCAAAACAGGTTTTTACGTTGACCGGCAAGCCTGTTTCCGATCATGATGATAATCGGCGACATAAGTGCGGAATTTAATGACTGGAGAGTCAGGGAGGGCGGCAGAAGAATAACAATAGGCATCGGCAACAAGAAGAAAGTCCCTCTTTTCAAGGCTCAGAGTCGACGTAACCATTGCATTCAACTTATCCAATAGCGTCCTGTGATCACGGTTGCTAAAAGCCAGGCCCTCGTGTATTCGTGCCGAGAGGAGTACTGCGCTAATATTTTTGCCAAAGCCTTCCACCAAAAGCGAGAGCATCTGCATGGAATGAGCCATGACGAATTCAGGGTTTGAGTTGTTGGTAGACAACTGGTGACAAGGCTTTACCGAAGACATGCGCCTTCCTTCTTTTGGTGCTTTTATCTCGTCACAAGCAAGTACGATACGTACCCTGAACGAGAAACGGGTTGCTGATCCTGAGGCAGAGTTTGAACCAAAGCTGATTGAGTAAGTCCAAATTCAAAGCGCGAGAAGAAAAACAATCAAGAAGGGATTGCTAACAGTTTGGCTTCATCCCAAACGCCCTTACAAAGCTAGTTACACCGGAAGAGTCACGTCGTACACAGAAGCC
>Ga0068877_10002313_pt1 | contig 15429 bp, 13 predicted proteins | sample NOAtaG_FD_66437 | JGI IMG/M metagenome (GOLD analysis project Ga0068877, IMG submission 66437) | Freshwater lake microbial communities from Lake Erie, under a cyanobacterial bloom - NOAA_Erie_Diel6S_1000h metaG | ecosystem: Environmental > Aquatic > Freshwater > Lake | place: USA: Ohio, Lake... | reverse complement strand
GTAGACAAAGATTTTTATCATAACGAAATAGTTGCCTCCATTTTAAAGAAACAACGTGCCATTTTAGGGCAAGCCAATACATTTAGCTTCAGAAAGCCAGTTGCTTTAACCGAACGCGAAGTGGAAATTATCAGGTTAATCTGCAGAGAAAACTCAACCCGCGAAATTGGGAACAACCTCTCGATAAGTGAGCGCACAGTAGAAAACCACCGGGCAAAAATCATGGAAAAAATTGAAGTTAAAAATGTAGTGGGTATAGTTCGGTATGCCTACGAACATGGCCTGTTGAAAATGGAGTAATAGGGGTTTCTACTCATTTTTCAACATTTTTTGAGCCTTAAAGAGTATTATTCTTTTTATAAATGCCTGAAAATCAAATTCTTTTAAATAAGCCTTGTTTCAGGGGGCTTTTCGGATTCTAAAATCTCCAAACTGTTTTTCTTAAGAGTTGGATATTTCGGAAAAAAGGTTCTAATCCCTAATAGTAAAAGTTTATCGTGAAAATTCTGGTGATTAACAGGCAGGATAAAGGAATTGGTCAAATCCTATCGGTGTTGGAATCGGTAAATGGCAGTGTTAACCACTATTCTTGCGGCCTAGATGGGCTCATGGCCGCACGGGTAGAACGCTACGATCTTATTGTTTCGCACACCGACCTCCCTGTTATCACTGGTTTTGAGTTGATCCGTTCGTTGCGACACTCATCGGTAAATAAAAATACACCGGTAATTTTTTTAGTTGAAGAAGTTACCAGTAAAGTAAACTATTTGGGAAATCTTTTAGGCGCTGCCGCTATTGTGGAAGAAAGAAATTGGGAAAGCCTGGAAGAAAATATTAAAACTTATGTAAAAAAGTACGAGGCTACTAGAGCTTCGGATCTTCAAAATTTATTTCAGACACAAAGTCTGAATTGATGATTTCACAATCGTTGTGAAGGTTGGCTTAATTAAAAACTGCGTTTAACCTCTTGCATTGTTTGGGCCATTGCAAGGGGTTGCAGTTTTCTCTCGTAATCAGCAGGTTAACCTTACATTAAGAAATTGTAGTGATTCCTCTACGTTAAACATTGTGTTTCAAAAACCGTTTACATTAGTATCAACCACTACAAAAATGATTCTTTCAAACCAAAATCAATTGCTGGAAGTGTTCGGTACACTTGATCAGCAGCAGGCCAATCAGGTATTGGCTTATGCCAAACAACTTATTAACAGAGAGGAGCAGCCCACTGCTTACAAACAATTTAAGCGCGAAGCCATGAGGCAAATACGGCAGGCTTTACAAAAAGAAAAAGGAACAAGAACTGCTTAGTATTCGAACTGTCCGTATGAAGAAGTGATAGTTACTTTCTTCTTATCGGCCTTTTCTACATACCCGATTATTTGAGCTTCTATACCGAAGTTCTTCGCAATTTCTATTACCGTACCGGCTGCTTTCTCAGAAAGATAAATTTCCATTCTGTGCCCCATGTTAAACACTTTAAACATTTCGTGCCAGCTTGTGCCACTCTGCGCCTGTATAATTTCGAATAAAGGTGGTGTTTGAAACAAATTGTTTTTAACAATATGCAGTTGATCGATAAAATGTAAAATTTTTGTTTGTGCCCCACCACTGCAATGAATAATGCCGTGTATTTCTTTTCTAAGTTCTTTTAAAACAGCAACCATTACTGGGGCATACGTGCGCGTGGGCGAAAGAAGCAGTTGCCCTACATTAACTGGTAAACCAGGTACAGCCTCCGTTACTTTTAATGCACCGCTATAAACCAGTTGTTCCGGCACCTGCGGGTCGTAACTTTCCGGAAATTTTGTTTTATACATTTTATGCAACACATCGTGCCGGGCAGAAGTTAAGCCATTGCTACCCATGCCTCCGTTGTATTGTTGTTCATATTTTGCCTTACCAAAAGAAGCCAAACCAACTATAACATCTCCTGCTTCAATATTAGCATTGTCGATTACCTCTGCTTTTTTCATTCGGGCTATCACGGTAGAGTCTACTATAATTGTCCTTACTAAGTCTCCTACATCGGCCGTTTCTCCTCCTGTGCTTATAATATCAACCCCATAATCGCGCAAGTTTTGTAATACTTCTTCTGTACCATTTATTATAGCTGTAATTACTTCGCCTGGTATAAGGTTTTTATTTCTTCCTATGGTAGAAGAAAGCAACATTGGGCCGGTAGCCCCAACACAAAGTAAATCGTCTGTGTTCATTACGATTGCATCTTGTGCAATGCCTTTCCAAACTGATAAATCGCCTGTTTCCTTCCAATACAAATAAGCCAAAGAGGATTTTGTGCCCGCTCCATCGGCATGCATAATGGTGCACCAATCGGGGTCTTGTGCAAGATAATCTGGTGTTATCTTACAAAATGCTTTAGGAAACAAGCCTTTATCCAGTTTGCTAATGGCTTTATGCACTTCTTCTTTACCGGCCGAAACGCCACGCTGGTTGTATCGATCTGAATTCACGCTAGATCTGTTTTTGCAGCAAGTTCTTATTTTTTTCCTAATGCTTTAGTAAAACTTAAATGCTCTTTAAAAAAACATAGATAAACTTCTGTTTTCTTATCTCGAATTACGTGTTTTAATCTGGATGAAATACATTGACGCGCTTTCAAGGCTAAACATTTCTTCTGTTTTAGGCTTGTTCCGTTTCTGTTACTTCTTGGTATATCTGTATAGAAAGTACCCTTTAATACAATGTTGCAGGCTTTTTTTATAGGCGAGGTATAAAGCGTGTGGAAGAGAATGAATAAACTTTAAACATCAGCACGGTTAGGTAAATTTTATTTGCTTGTATGCATGCCACAATACAATGCCTACGCACACAGAAATGTTTAAAGAATGCTTTGTGCCGCTTTGCGGTATTTCCAAACTGTACTCTACTAAACTAAGTGCTTCATGGCTAACACCCTCTACTTCGTTGCCAAACACAAAGCAGTATTTGGCATTTGCCTTTGGGATAAATTCGTGAAGACTTCTGCTTTTGTTGGTTTGTTCAATTGCTATTAATTCGTAATGCTCTCTTTTCAGCTTTTGCAAAGCTTCTTGTATACCTACAACATATTCCCATGCTACAGATTCTGTTGCTCCTAAAGCAGTTTTTTGTATTTCGCGATGTGGTGGTGTGCCGGTAATTCCTGTTAGAATTATTTTTTCGATGGCAAACGCATCGGCAGTTCGAAATGCAGAACCTACATTATTCAAGCTTCTTACACTATCAAGCACAATTACTACTGGAATTTTTTCTTTCTGTTTATACTCAGGTATAGAAATTCTTCCGAGTTCTTCCATGGATGATTTTCTTAGTTCGCTCATGGCACAAGATAATAGCGGGTTCCTTTTTTCTGATATCTTTTTTTCCAATTGGGTATGTGTTGCCAGTATTGGTGTAACCTGTTTTGCGGATCTACAATTACAGCAGGTTTACCCAACTCTAGTTGTTGTGCTAAAATAGTAAGGCTGTTGTATGTAGGCACAGGCGTAAATAAGTCCATTTTCTGGCGGCCGTTCATTAAACCTGTGGCAGGCTCGTAGGTAATGCCCAGCGAGTTTTCTTCGGTTAGTAAAAAAGCGCGAGGCCTTTTTTCTTCCGTATTTGTTTTAACATATAAGCCAGCGTTGTTTATTCCCGGTACTTTACCTTTTTGCAAGAGGTATGCATAGCCGGGCAGGCCAATCAAGAGCAACCATAAAAATACTTCGGCCCAACGTTTTCGTTGTATGGTCAGTAAAAAATGTGCAATTAAAAAGCATAGCGGTGGAAACATAGGCAACAGACATTGTGGCCTGAGTTCAGAAACAAAAAATAAGTAAGCCACCCCAAACAACAACCAAAGCACCATTACCTGAAACAATTGCGACTGGTAGTTGGTGAGGCGCGAACCCACGGTTAATCTAAAAAACGAAATCAAAAGAAAAAACACAGGTATTGAAGCAGTAAGCAACAGTTCGCTCCACGTTAATAAACCTTTTGTTTTAGCAAAAAAATATCCGTAAAAATGGGTTAATAACTGATGGTGGTTGCCCATAAACCAATAAGCAGTAAAAAGCAAAACATGTGGCAATAAAAAGCCGGTAACGTACACTATATGTTTACGAGCTGTAAGCCGTGCAAACAAAACAAGGATTAGCCACGTGCCCAGGAAATAAACAAAAAAACTATTTTCTGCTAAGGTTGTAAGCGCCAGATAAAAACCTGTTTTTAATACCTGATCATCATCCTGATAATTCCTGAATTCAATTTCTTTAATCAAACTATTTAATGCCAACAACAAAAATCCGGAACCTAGCAAAGTTGGTGTAAGGGTAAATAAATCTGAAGAAATTAAACAAAGTAAAACAAATAAAAGCGCTGGTAAATAGGTGTTTTCTTCAAACGCTTTTTTCTGGATAAACACTACTGCCACATACGCCCCTTGAAACAACAAAACCACCAACGCTAATAACTCGCGCGTCCAGGCAGATTTACCTGCAACCGCAAACACTACACTATTTAGCCAAAGCGATAAAACAGGAGTATGATCTATTAACGTTACATAAGGGGTTAACCCCTCGTACATTTTTTGCCCTAAAACAATGGCAAAAAGTGCCGTGCGGCTTAAGCCATCGTCTGCCAATAGAACAGGTAAAGACAACAACACAAACAACACAAATATGGCCAATAACCGATACGGATCGTTAACTCTGAAAAACCGAAGCACTGCGTGTATATTTTAGCGAAATATACAGCAAAGCAAGGAGAGGCATATAAATTTCAAAAAAAATGGACTAAACGGCAGGCAACAATTTCATATATACTAACTTGCGCATATGAGCTCTACCCGACAGCAAAAAGTTGCCAAGCTTATTCAGAAAGAAATGAGCGATATTTTTTTGCGCGACAAGCGAAGTGTTTTAGGCAATGCCTTTATTAGTATAGTTGAAGTAAAAATGAGCCCCGATTTAAGTTTGGCAAAAATTTACTTAAGCATGATGCTGGCCAGCGACAAAAACAAAGTGCTGCAAATCCTTACCGACCACAAAAAAGAATTTAGAAAACTACTGGGCGATAAGGTTGGAAAACAACTGCGCATTGTTCCGGAAATCGCTTTCTTTATCGATGAAGTAGAAGAACGCGCCCAGCGCCTGGACGACCTCATCAATAATTTACACATACCTCCTGCCGAATCGTGAGTGCCTCGTTTTTTATTGCCAGGCGCTACCTCGTTTCTAAACGAAAAACAAATTTTATCAGCATAATTTCCTGGCTAGCCGTAACAGCAGTAGCCATAATAACAGCAGCACTAATTGTTGTTATGTCTGTTTTTAATGGTATAGAAGTTCTGCTCTTCTCTCTGAATTCATCTTTCGATGCCCCCCTTTTACTAAAACCCGCTACAGGTAAATCGTTTGTTGTTACCGATTCGTTGCTTACTACCATTAACAATACCCACGGAGTAGAGGCAGTAACCGAAGTAATAGAAGACTACGCCTACCTCCGCTACCGGCAGGCCAACCAGGTTATCACCCTTAAAGGTGTAAGCGAAAATTATCTGCAACATGGGCGCTTAAAAGGAACCATTAACGAAGGCGAATTAAAACTTCAGGAAGGCACAACCAATTTTGCAATAATTGGCTATGGCATAGCGTATAATTTATCGGTTATGATTAACGAACCGTATTTTCCTTTACAACTATATTATATTAAAAATACAGCTTCTGCATCGGTAGATCCTTCTTCACTTTACAGCCAGGAAAACGTAGTGCCCGCAGCTTCTTTTTCTATTGTACAACAATATGACGACCATTACGTAATTGTACCTCTGCGTGTAGCTGAAAAGTTAATGAACTATAAAAACAAACGTACCTCACTCGAAATTACATGTAAAGAAAACGCCTCAATAGCCGAAGTACAACTCGCTTTACAAAATAAACTGGGAGAGAATTTCATTATTTTAGACCATCAACAACAACATGCCGATTTATACAAGTTGTTAAGAATGGAAAAATTGTTTGTGTTTATGGCTTTAGCCTTACTTTTAGGCATTGGCGCACTCAACATTTTCTTTGGCTTAATGATGTTAAGCCTGGATAAAAAGAAAGACTTATCCGTAATGGTTTCTATGGGCGCTACCGAAAACTTTATTAAGAAGATTTTCTTGTTCGAAGGTGTTTTAATTGCGGGTATAGGCACAACAATCGGCTTGGTTTTAGGTGGATTAATTTGTTGGCTACAAATGAATTTTAACATTGTATCGATGGGTGTAAACAATGCTGTTACCGAAGGCTACCCAATAAAACCTATAGCTAGCGATTTTCTGATTGCCGTAATACTTGTGGCTTGTATCACCTTTTTGGTTTCAATCAAGCCGGCCCTTTTAGCTGCCAAAAGCGCAAAAGTCGACTATTTATAGAAGTAAGTTTGATGTACCATCTGCGCAAATAATTAACATTTCATACTGCTACAATTTCTTACCTTTCAGGTTCCCGTAGTTTTGTGCCAACAGAAAAGCGGTGTTTTTACTCTCTTTTTACTATTTTATGAAAGTTTCCGCTTCACAACCCTTTCAAATTGTTTACTCGGTTTTTCAACACGAGTATTTGGGGTATGTGTTCGAGTCGTACATTGTTCACCTTGACGACAAAGGGAAATTAACCTACCAACACCAAAACATTTCGCATAAAAATGCACGCGAATTTGCCAAAGGCCTGGACGACCGCGATTTCAAGCTGATTGAAATCATGGACAGCATGCAACAAGATGCCGTAGTAAAAAAGTTTTCGGCCAAGCAAATTAAACCCGAAGAATTCTTCAGCAAAACCTTCGATAAAAACAAAGGCAACGAATTGGTGCAAGAGCAAATCGAAGATTACATGGAAAAGCGCAGAGCGCAAGTGCTGGATTTGCTGAAAGGAAAAATGGTTTTCGAAATGGGTAACGATGGCGAACCTACCTATAGAAGACTCGAAGTAATGGAAAAGAAAACCACCGTTCAATTCCATTTCTTGCGCAATGCCGAAAACACCAATTATTTTCCAACCGTATATTATGCCGATAAAAAATTAGACCTACCCAACCCCGGTGCCTTTTTAGTTTGTAAAACACCTGCGTGGTTGGTTCTTAACGGTAAGCTATATGGTTTCGAAAAACCAATTGATGGAAAAAAGCTTATCCCGTTTCTTTCTAAAAAATTTGTAGTTATCCCAAAAAATTTAGAAGAAACATATTATAATCGTTTCGTGGCACCACTCATTGCATCGTTCGATGAAATTGTAGCGCAAGGATTTCAAATTCAGAAACACGACCACGATCCGCATCCTATTCTAACATTATCAGAATTACATACTGCGCAAACTCAACACATTGCCGGTTTGTTCGAACAACCAAACACACCAGCAGAAGATAAAACAGATGAGAGTGGAAAATTAGTTTTCGATCTTTCTTTTAAATATGGGAAATATCGTTTCCGTGGCGATACCACCGGTGCAGTAAATGTTTCGGTAGAAAAGCAAGAAGACAATTATATTTTTCATCGCGTTACACGCAAGCCTGATATCGAGAAAAAATTTTTACATACTCTACAAAAGTTAGGCTTGCCCTTTAAAGATTTTAGAATTGCAGTGCCTAAGTCCGAAGCCTTTTCGTGGTTGAATGAAAACAGAGTTAATCTTTTAAACCTTGGTTTTGAAGTAAGCCAACCCGAAAGCCGCGACAAAAAATATTTTGTAGGCAAGGCCGTGCTCGAAGTAGAAGTAAAAGAAAACATCGACTGGTTCGACATCCACGCTAAAATTCGTTTTGGCGATTTCGATATCCCGTTCAAAGAATTGCGCAAACTCATTATGCGCAAAAAAGTTGAGTTTAAATTACCCAACGGAGAAATCGCGATTATACCCGAAGCGTGGTTAACCAAATATTCTGATCTGTTTGCTTTAAGCGAAACAGAAGGAAAGAATGAAAAACCGGTGTTGCGTAAACATCACTTGGCCTTAGTAAAAGAATTAGAAGATGGAAACCTGGCGAAGGTTCAAATCTCCGACAAACTCCGAAACTTAAGCAGCTTTACAGGTATTAAAAATTATCCTTTGCCTGCCGGCTTTAAAGGTGAGTTGCGTCCTTATCAAAAAGCCGGCTACAACTGGCTCAGTTTCTTAAATGAATATCGGTTAGGTGGTGTGTTGGCTGATGACATGGGTTTAGGTAAAACCGTGCAAACCCTCACGTTGATGCAAGCCGAAAAAGAAGCAGGTCGCGGAACTTCATTGCTTGTTATGCCAACGTCTCTTGTATATAATTGGGAGATGGAAGCTCAAAAATTTGTGCCCGAACTTAAAATTTTAACCTATACCGGCACACAGCGCAACAAAGATGTAAAGCGTTTTGAGCAATACGATATTGTTATTACTTCCTACGGCATCACGCGCTTAGATGTAGAATTGTTTAAAAACTTTTATTTCAACTACATCATACTCGATGAGTCGCAAGTAATTAAAAACCCAACCTCAAACATTGCGCAAGCCGTACACGAATTAAAATCGCGTCAAAAACTAGCTTTAACCGGTACACCGTTAGAAAATACTACGCTTGATTTATGGTCGCAGATGACGTTCATCAACCCTGGTTTGTTGGGGCCGCAGAGTTATTTTAAAAACGAATTCTTAGTGCCCATAGAAAAGAAGGGAGATGAAGCACGCTCGAAACGTTTACACACCATCATCAAACCTTTTATGTTGCGCAGGCACAAATCGCAAGTGGCAACAGAATTACCCGAGAAGGTAGAGAACGTGCAATATGTAGAGATGAGCCGCGACCAAGAAGAAAAATACGAAGAAGCAAAAGCCTATTACCGCGGCAAGATTTTAGATTTGATTGATAAGGAAGGAATAGGCAACAGCCGCTTCATGATTTTAGAAGGCCTTACTAAACTCAGGCAATTGGCCAATCATCCTAAAATGGTTGATGCCAATTACGCGGGCGACTCTGGTAAATTCGAAGACATTACACACATGTTGGCAAGTGCGTTAGCGGAAGACCATAAGGTTTTAGTGTTTAGCCAATACGTAAAACATTTAGAACTAGTACGCCAATATTTAAAAACACATAAAATTGATTTTGCTTATTTAGATGGAAGCAGCAACGATAGAAAAGAACAAGTCGAAAGATTTAACAAAGACCCAAAGCTGAAAATATTCTTAATCTCGATTAAGGCCGGAGGATTAGGATTAAATTTAACAGAAGCAGATTATGTGTTTATACTCGACCCGTGGTGGAACCCGGCAGTAGAAGCACAAGCAGTAGACAGAGCGCACCGCATCGGGCAAAAGAAAAAAGTGTTTACGTATAAATTTATTACGCGCAATACGGTAGAAGAAAAAATTCTGCAACTGCAACAAAAGAAATTAAAATTGACTACCGATTTAATTACTACAGAAGAAAGCATCATGAAACAACTAACCCGCGAAGACATTGCGCAGATGTTGACTTAGTTTGTATATATAGTTATTGCGCGTTATTCGAAAGAGACCTTAGACATAAGTAGCAAGACATTACGAGTATCGAATAAGCTATTATAGGTTTTGTTCAATGAACTAATAGTTTTGTGAATGACAAAGTAGGAAATGCTAACCAGATGTAAACAAGTAAGTATTACAAATGATAATCACATACATCCTCGTTGCAAACGAGGACGATTGAGGGCATAATTAACAACTATGTTAACGATTTGCCTGTATTGGTGCTTGAATAAAAGCTTGCTTCACAAATGCATTACCATTATGGTTGCAAATAATCTTAACAGCACTAGTACTACTTAATGTTAGCAATACTGCATGAAATGCAGAAAGTATTTTATCCTGTAAATCTTGGTCAGCCTCCATTTCCTGAATTTTAAAGCCAAGTTCTTTAGCTTCCGTGAGGCTTATGTGCTTAGAATGTGTTTTAAAATTATCATGGGTAGAGAGAAACTTTGCAATTTTTTCAGCGGTTTTATCATCTCCCTTTAGCATATAATTTGACAGCCAACTCTTTACAGTAGTTTCAGAAAACTCAATTTGTTTTTGACACATCACAATAAGTGCAGGACCATATTGACTTAACATTGGAAGCCAAGAATTTAAAAGTTTGGGGTCACGAGATATTTCTTCTTGTGCCTTTTGAAATTGCTCAATAATAGAATGTGCTGGAACTGCTTGAATACCATTTGGGGTATTTAAAATAAACTGGGGGTCGATAGGTCCTATAGATGAGTGTTTCCCCATGACAATTGTGTCAGCAGCACAAGCAAGCATAGTGCCAGCTGACATAGCGGCTTGAGGAATAATTACCCTGATGTTTTGAAATTTTTGCCTTAAATAGGAAACAATAGCTTCAGTAGCTTCGGCTGAACCTCCACCAGTATGAAGCATAAGGTCTAAATCGTTTCCATTAAGTCCGCTAATTGCCTCCATAAATGCGTGTACATCCTCATCGTTAATGGAAACCATATTTGGTTGCGCTTCTCCAGAAGTCCATTTGGAGGCATAAACGATTAAGTTTCTGCCCGTTTTTGCCTGTAATGCTTTTATATACTTTAGTCGTACAGAATCAAATGCGTTTCTATCGCCTCGTTGTAACGAAATATTTATTTCGTTTAAGATTTGACCCCATGAAGGCATAGTTATAAAATTTTAATTAGTTTGAAACACTATTAGATGTTTTGTGAGTTACACTAATCTCATAGGAATTATATAAAAAATCCCTATAGATTTCTAAAGAACTATTTTGATTAAAACTTTGAATTTTTTGTATCAATTCTGGATTTACTTCATTCGCTTTATTCTGAAGTTCTTCAAAAATTCTAGATACTTCAATGTTTTGATTGTTAGTTTCCATTTTAATTTTTATTGTTTCCTTTCTAATTTTCAAGGTTACTATGACTCCCGCTATTAAGACTAAGAAGGAGAAAATTGATATTATTAAATCAATTACCATTTTTGTTATTTACCTTTAATACATAATTGTTGACATGATAGTTCAGCCAAATCGAAATTACAGCCGCTACATAAACAAATGACTCAAAGATAAATGTTACCTCTGATTTGCTAGCTATCTTACCCAAACATAAGCAGAACACTACCATAAATGCAACAGATAATAAAATTAAGACGTCTTTTTGAGGGAATTCTATTCCTCCTACAATATTTATGTTAGAAATACACATTGTAAGACCTAGAAACACAATGTCTTCGCTTTTAAAGTAGCCTTCCGAACTCGGTCCAAAGATTAGCGTTGTTATTAGTGGAATAAAACCTCCAAGGAGTGTAAAGCCAAACCATTTCCATTTGATTTCCCTTCCGACAATATACTTTTCTATAAAGCCCATTCTGATTAATATAGATTTTAAAATTAAACACAATTCCAAAATTATCTACTTAAAATTTGGATGTTTGGATTTTAAAAAAAACAAATTCGTTGATTTTAGTAGCAATAAATAAAATAACAGAATATCAAAATCTCCTACAAATTTCTCTTTTAACTAGTATTGTTTCTATACTTAAGTAATAATCCCCCATCTGGCGCGGAAGTTACTTCCGTGCCACGAATGTTGAACTATATATTTCACTTTTACCACACAAACGCATTCGGTATTTGGTGCGGATGAACTGCTCATATTCCAACACACAACATGTGCGCCAGTGGGGGATTACTTAGTGAAATCCATTTTTCTGGCCACTCTGTTATTTATAGAAATGGCAATTGTAATTGGATTTAAAGATTCACTAAAACAGCTTAAAACTATTTTGATAATGCAGACTGGCTGAGTCTATTTGAGAATGCTATTTTAATTGTTGATTGAATAAACGGATTAACGTTTCTAAAAGATGTTTTGCTTTTTATAAATTCCAAATCAAAATCTATTAGCAACTTTGCAAAGCACTCATCTGCAAAGCAATTCGTAATAACCTTTACGCCATTAAAATCCAATTCAATTTTATCAGCCGACTGTTTTAAATTCTCTACAATAATCGGGCGTATTGTTTTAGCAAGACTTCTTGTTGTAAGGGAATGTCCAATATCTGAAAAGCTGATTTTCATGTTACAAAACTAATTTAATTATTTTTTTATAGCAAGTTCTTAGGTTAATCAAAGAAAAAATCAAATGTTGCTTTATAGCCTGTGTAACCTTCGGTTACAAATTCTGGGTTGACTTCAATTTCAGTGTTTACCTTTAAATAAAGGGCAACACCTTGCCAATTGGAGTGAGGATAAACACCTTTGTAGCTACCTCGTTGATAATAACGATGGTTACTAGAGTATAGTTCTAATATACCTTTGTTTGATTCCATAAACCTAGAAGTATAGAATAGACCCATTCCCATTCCGTCTCCACTTGTTACTCCTTTTTTGAAAGATTCAAATAATGCCTGACTTTCTGATAGCGCAGCGTATTTATCATTTGAAGTAAGTGATTCGTGAATACCTATACCATTATCACATACCAAAATTTTAAGTTCATTATTTTTTGGATAGAATTGCGCGACAGCTAACCCCCCTGTTTTACTTTTAGAATGCGTAGTTACATTACTAATTATTTCCCCCATACAAAAATGAAGTAGTTCGATGATGTCTTGGTTAACACCTCTTGATCTATTTTTTATCAGATTTACAATCCTTTCAGCTACGTTGTTATCATTTGTTTCATTGAAGGAAGTAACCTCAATCAAATTGTTTGATAGAGTAAATTTTGTTGTGTTGATAAAATAATTTGATTCGCAGTAATTGATGAAGTCCATCCTTTTTGCATAACCAAATATTATTGAATCTGTATTTACCAGATTTATCAATACCTCTTTGTAGTTCGATTTTAATAATTGAAGAGCAGATGCAACCAACCCTAAACAAATTGGGTTTACAAATTCACCTTTAAAATCGATGGTGATTGTTATTCTTTCTTTTATCGGGTAATGGATAAATTTGTTAATCAGAGAAACTGTGGAATAAATTGAAGTTAGTTCGGAGAGTTTAATTGTAGGTAAGTTCTGCATGTAAGGTATTTAACAGATTGTTGATGCTAACATATAATTTAATTTATTATAAATTAGTAACTAAGCTATGGGTGGTTCGAAATAAAAATCAGGTTTACATGAATTAATCCTGAACCTATTGAAATATACATTACTCAATCTTTCTCATAATTTGGTTTACTGATTAATAATTTCGTTTTATGAATAAACATCCACATTTTTAGGTTAAAATTGTTTCTCGTTTTATATTACACCTTAGCACGGTGCCCACACGCATGAAATACCAAAACATTAGAGAAGAAGAACTTAAAAACAAAGTAGCCCAAGACTACTTTTGGCTATACGATTGCACCAAAATTATTGGCAATGTAGATTTCTGTGTAAGCACCCTGCAAACTAAAAAAGACCCCGAAGAACAAAAATCTTTGCTATGGGCCGAATCTAAAAAAGGAGCATCCGATATTTATAAATCTATCGTGCAACTTATCCTTACCATTGGTAAAGCCCGCACCTTCGATAAATTTTTACCACCCGATATGTTGGGCGCCTTCGATGGCGAAAAAATTGCCTTTATACCCTATAACGACATCCACGATATTTTTTACATCAACGATTTTAATTGGAACGTTACGCCCTCTAACCACGATACCAAAGAGTTTAAACTCGTACTCGAAAAAGTAAAAAGCATCATCACTAAAAAAGCAACTCTTTTTTATTTTGATACAGACGATAAAGAACTAAAACAATTTATTAAAAGAAATTTTGTTGTTGGCAAATTTGGTTTAACCAAAACCAGAATAGACAAAAACAATTTCATGGTTATTTACAACAAATGGTTGCAATTTGTAAAACCAACCATTGCTGTAAATTGGGATGCCGCCAAAAAAAATGGCATTATCGATGGCGATTTTTATTTGGCCGATTTACTGTCGCAAGAAAACAACACCTTAAAAGAAAAACTATTTGTATTGCTGAAACACGACCACTACGAGCTCGACAGAAAAATAGACGAAGCCGGCATGTTTAGCAGCAAGCGAACCGAGTTTACCGATAAGCAAGCAGCCCACACGCAATTCTGGAATAAATACGACCGCCCACCCAAAGAAGAATATTGGGATTATATAGTTGAGCGTAGAGACCTGCTAGTGCCACAAGATGTGCGCGAGCGCAAAGGCAGTTTTTTTACACCCCAAATTTGGGTAGAACTCTCGCAAAAATATTTAACCGATGTATTGGGCGAAGATTGGCAAGACGAATACTACGTGTGGGACTGTGCCGCAGGCACAGGCAATTTATTAAACGGACTAACGAACAAGTATAACATTTGGGCCTCAACCCTCGACAGGCAAGATGTAGAAGTAATTCACGACCGCATAAACAACGGAGCCAACCTTTTGCACGACCATGTATTTCAGTTCGATTTTTTAAACGATGAGTTTACCAAACTACCCCAGGGATTGCAAGACATTATAAACAACCCCGAGAAAAGAAAAAAGTTAGTGATGTACATCAATCCGCCTTATGCGGAGGCAGGAACTGGATTAGGAAAAAGTCATAAGAGTGGAGTAGCTATCAATAATCAAACTATTATAAAATATAAGAAAGATTTAGGTAAGGCAAGTAATGAGATTTTTGTACAATTTTTAATAAGAATATACTTTGAAATTTCTGGTTGTTGGGTAGGGAATTTTTCAAAAACTAAAATTTTACAATCCTCAAATTTTGATGAATTTAGAAAAAAATATAGACCTAAATTAACAAAGTTGTTTTTAACTCCCGCGGATACTTTTGATAATGTAAAAGGTAAATTTCCTATTGGTTTTTTTATTTGGAATACAAATATCATTGATGAATTTAAATCAATTAAAGCAGATGTCTTCAATAAGGATGGAGAGTTAATATTGATAAAGAAAATATATAGCTATGATGATGTCAAAAAAGGTAAAATAAATGATTGGCTAAGAAAGTATTTAGATAAAAGTGGTTTTGTTATTGGTATAATGCATAACAACAAAACAGACTTTCAACATAATAATCAGGTTGTTATTACATCAGATGATAATAAAGACCATACAGCTCCTATTACTGTAAAAAATTTGATTGAGATGTCAATTTATTTAGCTGTTAGGAAATGTATTGAAGCTACTTGGCTAAATGATAGAGACCAATTCTTATATCCGAACGATGGTTGGCAGAAAGATGAAGAATTTCAGAATGATTGTTTAGTCTTCACTCTTTTTAGTAACAACATTCAATCTAAATTCGGCACCAACCATTGGATACCCTTCACCGAAAAAGAAGTAAACGCACGCGATAAGTTCGAGAGTAATTTCATGAGTCAGTTTATAGCGGGCAAACTAAAACCAAGCACCACCACCGATTTGTTTGGCGCACAGCAACACCGCAGCACTCCGCTTGTGTTTTCGGCACAAGCACAGGCTGT
>Ga0068877_10002308_pt1 | contig 15443 bp, 14 predicted proteins | sample NOAtaG_FD_66437 | JGI IMG/M metagenome (GOLD analysis project Ga0068877, IMG submission 66437) | Freshwater lake microbial communities from Lake Erie, under a cyanobacterial bloom - NOAA_Erie_Diel6S_1000h metaG | ecosystem: Environmental > Aquatic > Freshwater > Lake | place: USA: Ohio, Lake... | reverse complement strand
CAATACGGGCAAATCGCCTACATACTCGGGATCGGCATAACCGTTGAGATATCCGGCTGAGGCCTTCGCAGAAACATACTCGATAGGATCGGGACCGTGAGCATTAACCTGCATAGGAAACAACAAACGCCGGTCGCCTACTTTTACCGTAGGCCATTGGTCGGAACGGGTTAAATCGTTGCGCAACAAAATGTCGATGGGCAAACGAAAATAGTCGGACAGTTGCACCAACAAATCGGGCGCAGGCGTACCGCGGTTTTCTTCCCAGGCGCCCAAACGCGATTTCTTCACGCCCAGCTCGTCGGCCATGTCTTCCTGTGTCATTTTACGCAACTTCCGCAGGTGCGCGATGTTTTTGGAGAGGTAAATAATGCGTCCGCTCATAATTAATGATTGATTATTAGAGAATTAGAGGTTATCCACAAACTAATAATATTAGTTTTTACGCCTGATAAAATTAGTCAATTTTACATCACACACAACAACTGATTTTTATGAGCCGGCGTTCTATCGTACACATTGACTTAGACACTTTTTTCGTGTCGTGCGAGCGCTTACTGGACAAGCGCCTGGAAGGTAAACCTGTATTAATTGGCGGCACCTCCGACCGAGGCGTAGTAGCCAGCTGCAGCTATGAAGCGCGACAATACGGCATTCATTCGGCCATGCCCATGAAACTGGCGAAACAGCTGTGTCCGCATGCGGTGGTGATTCGGGGCAACGGAGGCACGTATGCCAAATTCAGCGAAGCCGTTACCGATATTATTAAAGAAGAAGCGCCCTTGTTTGAAAAATCGTCCATTGATGAATTTTACATTGACGTTACCGGCATGGACCGTTTTTTCGGTTGTTACAAATGGGCGCAAGAGCTGCGGGAAAAAATTAAGAAACAAACCGGCTTACCGCTTTCGTTCGGACTGAGCACCAGCAAAACAGTATCGAAAATTACGACGGGAGAAGCCAAGCCCAACAACCACAGAGAGATTCCTGCGGGTGCGGAAAAAAATTTCCTCGCGCCTTTGTCCATCAAAAAAATTCCCGGTGTAGGCGATCAAACCTACAAGATGTTGCGCAGCATGGGCATTGAATACATTAAAACCGTGCAGGAAATGCCTCCGGAAATTCTGGAACGCGTTCTAGGTAAAAACGGAATCGCTTTATGGAAAAAAGCCAACGGCATTGATCATTCCGAAGTGATTCCGTTTCACGATCGCCAATCCATTTCTTCGTCACTCACGTTTGAACGCGACACCATTGACGTCACACGACTGAAAGAAATTTTAACCACGATGGCTGAAAAGTTGTGTTACTACTTGCGCATGGGCAATAAACTAACCGGCTGCGTTACGGTAACCGTGCGTTATTCCGACTTTGATACACGTACTCGTCAGGAGCGCGTGGCGTACACCTCGTGCGATCATTTACTGATTAAAACTACACTCGAATTGTTTGAAAAACTGTACGACCGACGCGTGTTGTGCCGATTGGTGGGAGTGCGCTTCAGTCATTTGGTAGAAGGCGGTCATCAAATTGATTTGTTTGACGACAGCGAAGCCATGATTCGTTTGTACCAAGCGATGGATAAAATTCGCAACAAGTACGGACAAGATGCGGTGCAACGCGCAGTAGCTATGGACAAAACGGGCATCGGTCAATTTTCCAATCCGTTTAACGGAGAACCGAATATGGTTCCGGCGCATCGTCGTCTTTAATTCCCGATTCATTTACGAGCGTATGTTGCTAAACTGTCACACCTACTACAGCTATAAATACGGCACCTTGTCCGTACAACAGTTGCTGGACGAAGCGCGACAGAAAGGGCACCGGCGTTTGGCTCTCACCGACATCAATTCCACTTCGGCGTGCATCGATTTTATTCGCATGGCGCGAGAACAACAACTGGAACCTGTTGCAGGAATTGATTTTCGTAACGGCGCATCGTGTTGTTACATCGGTCTTGCCCGCAACGCCGAAGGATTTCGGGAATTGAACGAACACCTTTCTGCACACGCACATGCCGCAATGCCTTTTGAATATCGTGCACCGGAAATGAGTCAGGCGTATATTATTTATCCGTGGACCACCCACACGCCGCAGTTGTTGCGTGACAATGAATACGTGGGCATACGACCGCATCAGTTGGTACAACTGCAATTTTCTCCGTGGCGCGAACGCTTGTCGCAATTGGTGTTGTTGGCGCCCGTTACGTTTTCGTGCAAGAAAGATTTTAACGCACATCGTTTGTTGCGCGCTATTGATCACAACACCTTGCTCAGTAAACTTTCCGTTACCGAACAAGCGCGGGAAGATGAACTGTTGTACACCGCAGAACAATTGCAGGAATGGTGTTTGCCTTTTCCGGAGTTGTTGGAAAACAGCCGACGCATTTTGGACGACTGTCACATTCAGTTTGAGCAAGGCATTACACGTAATAAAAAAACTTTCACCGGATCGCATGCCGAAGATTTTGAATTGATACAACAAGAATGTGTTCGCGGGATGAAATACCGTTATGGTATCACACCTCCGAATGTATTGGAGCGCGTGCAAAAAGAATTGTACCTCATTCGCGATTTGGGATTTTGCGCCTACTTCCTCATCAATTGGGACATGGTGAATTACGCGCGCAGTAAAAATTATTTTTACGTAGGTCGCGGCAGCGGTGCCAATAGCATGGTGGCTTATCTGTTGCGCATTACAGATGTGGATCCGATTGAACTGGATTTGTATTTCGAACGCTTCATCAATCCGTACCGCACTACTCCACCCGATTTTGATATTGACTTCTCGTCGTACGAACGGAATGATGTGACGAAGTATTTGTTTGATCGTCACGGTTGGGATAAAACCGCATTGGTAGGCGCTTACAACACCTTTCAGGGACGCGCTGTTATTCGTGAACTCGGCAAAGTATTCGGACTGACGAATGATGACATCAATCGTTTGCAAGATGCACGCGAACTGGATCAGGTGGATGAGATGGGACGATTAGTCATGCGGTACTATGAACACATCAAAGGATTTCCGAGTCACTTGAGTGTACATTCCAGCGGTGTGATTATTTCCGACGCACCCATGAGTTGTTACAGTGCTACGATGTTACCTCCGAAAGGCTTTCCTACCGTGCATTTCAGCATGTTGGAAGCGGAAGACATGGGGCTGAACAAATTTGATGTACTCGGACAACGCGGTCTTGGAAAAATAAAAGACAGCATAGACATGGTGTATGTATCAACGGGCACACATCTCGATTTGCACGACATCAAACAGTACAAAGACGATCCGGAAATTAAGCGTCAATTAAAATCGGGAGAAGCGATCGGTTGCTTTTATATTGAGTCGCCTGCTATGCGTATGTTGCTGACGAAGTTGCGCGCCGATGATTATTTGCGTTTGGTAGCGGCCAGTTCTATCATACGTCCGGGTGTGTCGGAAAGCGGTATGATGCACGAATACATTTTACGTTTTCACGATGAAGTGCGTCGGGAAAAAGCACGAAAGGAATTGCCCGAGTTGTACAACATCCTGGAAGAAACGTACGGCGTTATGGTGTATCAGGAAGATGTAATTAAAGTAGCGCATTACTTTGCAGGACTTACACTTTCCGAAGCCGACATATTACGACGCGGCATGTCTTGGAAATACCGTGAACGCACACGATTTGATAAGGTGAAAGATAAATTCTTTTCCAACTGTCGCGAGAAAGGTTACGCAGAAGCCACGATCGGCGGCATCTGGAGACAGATTGAAAGTTTCGCCAACTACGCTTTTGCGAAAGGACATTCCGCCAGTTACGCCGTGGAAAGTTATCAGGCCTTGTACCTCAAAACGTATTATCCTCTGCAGTACATGACTGCAACAGTGAATAACGGCGGAGGATTTTATCGCAAAGAAGTGTATTTGCACGAAGCGAAAAAACACGGTGCTGTTATTCAGTTGCCCTGCATCAACAACAGCGAAGGTTTGTGCAGAACCGACGGTAAAAATATTTTTATCGGACTCGGTTTTATTGACAGCGTAGAATGGCAAAAGGTGTTACACATTGTGAAAGAACGTGAGCGCGGCGGGCCGTACAAAGATTTGCGCGACTTCATGAAACGGGTGTCCATTACCGTAGAACAATTGCGTCCTTTTATTCGCATCGGAGCGTTTCGATTTACGGGTCAGTCGAAAAAGGCATTACTGTGGGATGCACACTTCATGTTATCCGAACACAAACGCACCACGCCCGAAGCCAATTTATTTGAAGTAGAAGCGAAACAATTCGAATTGCCGCAATTCTGGTCGCACGAGTTGGAAGATGCCTACGACGAATTGGAATTGCTTGGCTTCACGGTAAGTTGCACACCGTTTGATTTGCTCGAAGAAATACCCGATTGGCCGTTACGTGCTAAAGATCTTCCGGCACATCATCGCCGTGAAGTCACGATGCTGTTGTATCACATCAACACCAAGCACACCGGCACTTCCGGAGGCGAGCGCATGTATTTCGGCACCTGGTTCGATCAGGACGGCAATTGGGTGGACACTGTGCATTTTCCACCATCTGCGAAAGCATTTCCCTTCCGCGGCCCCGGCTGTTACGTCGTAAAAGGACGCGCCGTCAACGACTACGGCTTCATGACTTTGGAAGTTCATGAAATGCACCGACTGCCCACACGCAGCATAGAAGCCGGTTCTACACGTTTGCGCAACACGTTAAGCTATTATCAGCAATCACCTTTAGGATTAACATGAAGCTGTTGCCGTTATATACGATCGCCACAGCGCCCCAATTTTGGGAAGACTTGTGGAACATTCCCGTCGCCTATACCACGTACTACCAGGCACGACCCGGCATGCGCTTGCCCGTATTCACCTTGCAAGACGGAAAAATCAATTGCACCACAGCCGTATGGGGGTTACCACCGTTTCATGCGCCACACTTTTATCCCATGCATCGCGTATTAAAAAATCGTCCGTGGAATATATTGATACGTCAACAACGTTGTGCCGTTCCTATGAATTGTTTTTTCGGAGGCACAGTGCAAAGTCCGTGGTTGCTGCGCGTACTGCAACACCGCGCGATGCTGATGGGCGGCGTCATTACAACGATTAAAGAACAATCGTATTTCACATTATTAACCACGGAAGCAGCGGATATTATTCACAACAAAACAGAAATCATGCCCGTGCTTTTTGATCCGGAGAAGACCTTGCGTTGGTTAAAGACGAAACACGTCAGCACGGTGATGCATTACGCTGATCGTTCCGGCAGTTATTGGTTCGACTATTTTCGTGTGCCGCCGGAAATTATGCATGCATCGGAAAACAAGCGCGAGTGGCTGATTCCGCAAGGCATGACCCTACAACACTATAAGGAACGCGAAAAGAAAATACAGGCGGTAGCATTTGAAGAAGAACGCGCGAACAGACGCAGTGGAAAGTAAATGCTTATTGCATCAACACGAAGTGGTTGTCCTTTACAATAAACTTCTGCGGACCGATAGCGATGATTTCTCCTTCCTTCAATAGGTGCAAATCATAAATGTCGTGATCGCGATTGTGTACAGAACCTTTCGTTACACGCGCCAGAAATAAATAATCGGGATTGGTAGTTTTAATTCCTGTACACAACACGACGTGCACCGGATTTTCAATCTTCTTGAATAACGATAAATCACGCGGAGAAGCGTGGTTGTCTGCAATTAACACGACTTCACATTCGGGATTAATTTTATTCAAGCCCGTTATAATCGCTTCCAGATTATTCTCAGGCGTATCACCACCTGTTCCATTATACATGCACGTATTCATCACCCGCGCTATACTGTCGTAACTGCGCGCTGTAGTCCAATATACACCGCCGGTTTTTCCAATCTCTTTTCTACCTCCGCTCTTTTCATCACCATCATTAAAGAACACAAAACCTCTGCAATTACTGTCGTTAATGAAATTCGGAATACGCAATAACACCTGACTTGCAAAAGGCGACATACTTCCCGTGACATCCACCACCACAATGTAATTGGTGAATTTATTCCGTTGCGTTGAAGTAATCACCACCGAATCGTAATGCGTAACAACCGGTATAAACGGACCTCCCTTGTGCTCTTCCAACTTCCAGTAACGCATGCGGGTATGATTCTGAAAACGTTCGGTGACCACAACGGACATGCGAGTTGTATCGCCATAACGGGCGTTAATAATCGTAGCGCTCGGAGAAGAAGGTCGCAAAATAAAACGCAAACTATCTTCCGGCGTATTCTTACTGATCCGGATAATAGAACCGTCCGCACCAACCATCACGCGTATATCAGAACTCGAAGAACCTCCGGATGTTGTTGTCGTTGTTTTTCCCGAACCACCTGATGTTGTTCCGCTTGCTGTTGTGGTGCTACTTCCGGGACGATACAATGTCGTCAACGAGTCAATGTAAGTTAATTCTGTTTTACGCTCCTCCCGCGTCATCGGCTTACGAACGAGCAACACGAATCCGTGAAAATAATCGCGTCCTTCTTCGGGAGAACTTGCGCCGGTTTGAATACATTGTTCCCACACAATCATCGGCGACTTCAAAGCTGCACCTCCTTTATTCAATAATTGTTGTGTGCGCGTGCGATTGAGCTGTTGCTGGTTAAAATCTTCGGATTGGCGATACTTGGTGTACACCAACGTGACTTGTTCAATCACGTAGTCGTTGATGTTCTTCGGCCACTCCGCAAAATTCAGCTGACTTTGAGCAAACGTGCAAGGAATATATATCAGTGTATGTGTCGGATCAACTCGTGGTGCCGAATATCGTGCGGTGGTTACCGAATTGTATTGCATCTGCCCTTCGATGTACGCAGTTTGCGCATCAACACGAACTGTTGCATGTAACAGTATTACCAACAACAACAGCAGTCGAGTCATAAAGGAGAAAGGCGTAACGTTAGTAAAAAGTTTTTTCTGCAGCAGCCATGCGTTTCAACAACACGCAAGGACGATAACGATCTTCACCGTACTCTTCGAATAACGTTTGTAACTGTTCCACTATTGCCTGAATTCCGATTTCGTCTGCCCACTTCAACAACCCTTTGGGATAGTTCACACCTTTGGTCATGGCCGTATCGAGATCTTCGCGCGAAGCCACACCTAAATACAAAGTATCTGCAGCTTCGTTGATCAACATCGCCAGCACGCGCATCAGCATTTTACGACCGAGCGCTTCATCCTGCAACGGTTGAGGCTGCACAGCGCCTTCACGATAATCGTAATAACCACGACCGCTTTTTCTTCCGAACATGTTCGCTTCAAACAAACGCTTTTGTGTTAATGATGGCTTGAATCGTTGCTCGTAAAAAAACTGTTCCCAGACTGTTTCCGTTACTTTATAATTCACATCGTTGCCGATGAAATCCATCAACTCGAACGGACCCATTTTAAATCCGCCGAACGTTTTCATCGCCCAATCGATCGTGGCAAAACCAGCCATACCTTCTTCGTACATCCGAATCGACTCACCGTAATACGACCGTGCCACACGATTCACGATAAAACCCGGAGTATCCTTACACGCTACAGTGCTCTTGCCCCAGGCATCTACTAATGCACGCGCATCCGCAAAAACTTGTGTATCTGTCGCTACTCCCGGGATAACTTCCACTAAAGGCATTAACGGCGCAGGATTAAAGAAGTGAATCCCTAAAAAACGTTCCGGCTTTTTGCAGGCAGCAGCAATAGAAGTAATTGACAAGGACGATGTATTAGAAGCAAGAATCGTATCCGCGCTTACTAACTGCTCCACCTCTGCAAATACTTTTCGTTTAATGTCAATATTTTCAACGATCGCTTCGATGATCAAATTACACGATGAGAATGCTGATAACTGATCTGTATAAGTAATACGACCGGCGATAGCAGCCGCGTTATCCGCAGTCAACTTCCCTTTTTCCACCAACTTATTCAGTGTGGATTGCAAAGATGTTTGCGCTTTTTGCAGTTGTGCAGTCGCTGTATCAAACAACACTACCTCATGACCTGCAGTTGCCGCAACTTGTGCAATACCGCTGCCCATCGCTCCTGCCCCTATTACTCCAATCACCGAAGACGAATTCAAACTCATACTTATTCTCCTTTAAATTCCGGTTTACGTTTTTCTAAAAATGCCTGCACACCTTCTTTGTGATCGGCTGTATTGGCAGCAACCAATTGTTCTTCACACTCACGATCCAATTGACGATTCAAGGAATTCGCACTTGATTCATTCAACAATTTTTTCGTCAGCCACAAACCACGTGTTGGCATAGCCGCCAAAGTAGCTGCGATGTTCATGGATTCATCATTCAACACTGCATCTTCAAACACTTTGTACAACATCCCCATTTGCAACGCCTCGTCCGCTCCAACTTTATCACCCAGCATCATCAATGCTGATGCACGCTGAAAGCCCACATATTTCGGCAGGAAGAATGTTCCCGCGCTGTCCGGAATCAAACCTATTTTTGAAAATGCTTGAATAAACGCAGCACTTTTCCCGGCCACCACCACATCACATGCCAAAGCAATATTCGCTCCTGCACCTGCTGCAACACCATTTACAGCACAAACCACAGGTTTTTCCAAATTGCGAATAGCCAGAATGATCGCGTTGTAGTGTTCTTTCACAATGCGTTCAATTCCCGGACCGCTCGGATCAATGGCTTCCGACAAATCCTGCCCGGCGCAAAAAGCTTTACCACTTGCACTTAACCACACCGCACGAATTGACTTTTCATTGGCAGCATGACGAAATGCCTCCAGCAATTGCATGGACATCTCGCGATTAAAGCTGTGAAATTTATCGGGACGGTTCAGTGTAATTTTTAAAACAGAACCGGTTTGTTCGGTAAGAATAAATGTGTTGCTCATAGCGTTTTGGATGAGCAACAAAAGTAATCAATCGGCGCTTGATTCTTCGGCCTTTCGTTCCGGCATAAAGAACAAAATGATCACCGAAATAACCGGCAGTAAACAACCGATGATTAACCAGGTTTTGTAATCTCTGCCCATGCTACGCGCGAAATACGCCGTAATGAATGGCACAAAGAGAAATGGAAATGCAAAGAAGATGATAGGCATAACCGAAATTTTAATCAATACTACCTCCATTTATCAGTCCCCGCAAGGGTTTCCGATGATAGACAGTAAAGTTTCCATGTAAGTCTGCATTTACCGCGAGTGGCAAGCGAAAAAAAATGTTGCGTTTATTGCAAGTGGAGGTTGAGTTTCCGATAGAACAAGGAAGAATGCATTAAAATAAGTTTACGTACTTCGTAAAATGAACGCTGCAATCATCCGCCCTTACCAACCCGAAGATCACTCGGCCGTAATGCATCTCCTGCAGCTTCTTACACCGCGTTACTTTGCGCCGAAAGAGATTGCGGACTTTGAACACTATTTGAATAAAGAGCGGGAACAGTACTTTGTACTAGTAATTGCTGATCAAATTGTTGGTTGCGGAGGTATCAATTTTGAAAATGAATATACGCTGGGTAAAATCAGCTGGGATCTTATTCATCCTAATCATCACTGTAAAGGATATGGTCGTCATTTGCTGGAATACCGCTTGCACCTTTTACGAAATACATCATCGGTTCAAAAGATCATCGTGCGTACTTCGCAACACGCCTTTCGATTTTATGAGAAGTCGGGATTTACGGTGAAGGAAATTCAACCCAACTATTGGGCAGAAGGGTATGATATGTACTTGATGGAACTTATCTCGTAATTGAAAGCATCGTGTGCAGCCATACAAAGCTGCGTTCCCCGATTAATACACTAATATTGCATCATGAATTCCTTGATTCGGAAGTTTCGTGATTATCGTCGGAATCAGCAGTTTCGTCATGAAGTCTTACTGAAAGATCCATACCTGCGTCGCTTGCGCTCTTTGGTTATCGGAGAGGGCATGTTACACGATGGTAACATACTTCAGATGAATTACGCCGTTCAACATATGCCGAAAGAAGGAGCTGTGGTGGAAATCGGCTCGTACGGAGGATTGTCGGCAGCGGTGATACTTTGGCTTTTGCAGAAACAGCAATGTAATACTAAGTTTTTCACCACAGACCCGTGGCTATATGAAAGCTACACCGCGGAAGGACAAAAGACGAATTTCATTGACGGCAGCGAACATGTAACCAAAGAATGTTACCATCACTATATGAAGTCGGCTTTCATGAATGCGATGCATTTTTTGCAACCTCAGCAACTGCCACATTCCTTTGAAATGACCTCCCGGGATTTTTTTGAACTCTGGAACACTTCTGCTTTACGCGAAGATATCTTCGGTAATTCAGTGCAAACCGGAGGTTCTATATGCTTTGCATACATAGACGGTGATCATTCGTTGGAGGCTGCTACACACGACTTCGAACAAGTTGATAAACATTTGGCAACAGGCGGATTTATACTTTTAGACGATAGCGCTGATCATCATCCGTTTGGCAGTGCACAACTCATGAATCGAATTAAGCAGGATGCACGTTATCGCGTCGTGAGTGCATTACCGAATTATTTGATTCAGAAAATCTGAATAATATAAACTCATTATTAAGCACGAATTAACTTTGAATCATTAACTACAAATGATTTGAAGTGTAGTTTTCCTGCTCACTACACCTTTTTTCCCGTTCATTACATTACATCATTCTCGTTTACCCGATACAGGGCAAATTTGTAACCTAATTCATCATCATGATTACGACTACACGACTTCACATCCTTCCTCTCACAGAAGCACAATTATTAAAATATGCAGCATGTGACGGTTCGTTGGAGCAAGAATTAGGATTACACTTCGTAGAGCGTACTACATCCGAAGAATTGGCTGAGGCACTGCGGGAAACCATTATTCCCAATGTAACCGACCCGAAGAAAAACTACTTGTTCAACACGCTATGGACAGCCTACACCATCGATACTAAAGTCATGGTCGGTGACTTGTGCATTGTTGGAGAGCCGAATGCAGAAGGTGTTATCGAAATAGGCTACGGTACATATCCACAGTTTCAAGGTAAAGGTTACATGAGTGAAATCGTAAGCGGAATCATTTCATGGGCAAAAACGCAAGAAGCAGTTAAGGCGATTATCGCCAACACAAGCATTGATAACACCGCATCATTGAAAGTGTTACAACGAAATAGCTTCATCAACATCCAAATTATTGAAGAGCAATCGTTATGGAAACTTATCATTAAAACTAAAAATTATGGCAACTATTCATCACCTTGAAGATTTCCGTCCTAATCAGTCTGATCGTTTGGCACGTCTGGAGCGCCATCAGAGAGTGTTGTATATTCTAATTGCATTGCTCATATTGTGTGTTGTCGGACTGTGTGCCCTAATTTTTTTGCGTAACGATCAGACGTTTGATATTATTCGTACACGAGGTATTGTTGTAACAGATGCCTCTGATAAAGCCCGTATATTGATTGGCGCTCCGATTCCCGAAAGTTCAGATCGAGTTCGAACGGACAGCAATAAGGTCCGCAAATATTGGGCATCGAACTTTGAAGATCAAGCTGATCAATACATGGAATGGTATTCACAATATCATCACAGCGTCAATGGAATTGTTTTCCTCAATCAAGAAGGGTTTGATCAAATTCAAATTGGTGAGCATCTTTCGGATCCCAATATTGGTAAGCGACAAGCACCACTCACCGGAATGATTTGGAATGACCCTAAAGGCTGGGAACGTGGAGGCTTAGGAGTTTCGATCAATGACAAAGGACAGTCACGGTCGGTTGTTGGCGTTGATGACGAATTCGGAGAAGCTGTGCATATCATGGCATCTGAAGACGGAACAAGAGGCGTCATTGTTAATGACACGAACGGACGATTGCTGCTGGGCACTGCGCCGGCAAACAGTCCGTGGTTTAAGAATGCGACCTATTTCAAAGGAGTAAAAACATTCGATCCTTACGGGAAGTTATCGTTCGAAACACCCATGGATACAACGACTCGTAGATAATACACAGTAAAAAATTTCAAAGTAAAACTCATCCTATCATGATACCATCCGCCATTACCGTGGGCAGGGGCCCTATTAACCTGCTCAAATTGATCCGAAAAGTTTTCCGTCCTCGCATTGTAGTGCTTACACTGTTGGTCGTTTCTTACGATTACACAAATGCGCAAAATCCGGTCTCCTTTAACGGCAGCGGTTTACTGGAACAGATCGGATTGCCTGATTTCAGATTCAACGGTGGCAATCCCGGCTTCGGTGTTCGCACCGGTGTACGCTATACATATCTCCAAAAAGAAAAATGCGATTTGGCTCAAACAGCAGATGTCATGTTTATCACAAAAAACGCGTATGGCAATACCTTGCTCTTAGTTACGCAATTCGATTTTCGTCGAAAATTAAAAAACTGGATGTTCGATTTTCAACTTGGCCCCGGGTACTCTTTATTCTATTCTGCAAGTCCCGTTTATGTACAGAATATGAACGATTATACGGCTACAAACAAACCTATTCGCAAGTTTAACACCATGGGAACCATAGCTGTAACATACGCTGCCAAAAGAATACAACCGTTCATAGCGTGCAGTATATTTTTGGAATATCCGTTTATTAATTCTTCCTCTGTAATACTTCCACATCAAACAGTAGAAGTGGGAGTATCCCTTAACTTAAAACGCAATGAAGATGTTAATTAAAAGAATAGTTGTTGCTGCAGTCATCGGTTGTTCACTGTTTACTTTGCAATCCTGTTTCCGCGAAGAAATTCCCGAACCACAACAAGTTATTTGTGGCGCTGATTATTCCGGACACCCATCCCATTCACGGTACACCGAAGCGCTCCGCCAATACACTGATGCTTCTGCAGCACCCGGCTCCATCATTGGCGTTAAAAAAATAGGAGAGCCTGCGTGGGTGGGCACCGATGGTTACAGCAACTTAGAACACCGGACTAAAATATCCTCCTGTACACCATTTCGCAGTGGAAGTATTTCAAAGTTGTTTACTGCGGTGATGATCATGAAATTCGTGGAGAACGGACAACTTACCCTAGATAAAACCATTGCGCAACTACTTCCGGAAATCAGTGATCGTATTAGCAAAGCGGATAAAATCACCGTGCGGCAATTGCTCAACCATACATCGGGACTTGGACATCCAACGGATGACGACCGCAACTACCAACTTACTTTAATCAACAATCCGAACTATATCGCTTCGTTAACCTATAAAGAGCGACTCGAGCGATATGTCTTTGATCGCCCATTACACCACGAACCCGGAACCGATAGTTACTATAGTAACGCCGGATATTGGGTATTAGGATTGATGATTGAAAAGCTCAGCGGACAGCGTGTTGAAGAGTACTTAAACACAGCTATAACGCAACCCTTAGGACTTACAGAAACGTATCTGGCTCGCAGAGAAAATTCCCGTGTTTCCAGAGGCTACAATTTTAGCGGGGATGTACTGCAAGATGTTACGAAATGGGACAGTGCAGATAGTGACGGCGATCCCGCAGCAGGATTAATTTCAACAGCAGAAGATCTATTGACATTCAGTGAAGCCTTGTTTACTTATCAAATTTTGCAGGCCCCCACATTGAACCTAATGCTACAAACAACATCATTCCCTTCTTGCAATGGTGATTGCGGTTATGGCTTAGGCATAGAAAGTTGGAAAACAGAAAGCAACTTCGGATACGGCAAAAACGGATTTTCGATGGGCGTGGATGCGAACATCATATTCTTTCCAAACAAAAATACATCTATCGTCATCTTCTCGAATTTCGGCGGTGGTAACAGCAAAGAATGTATTGATAAGATTTTGCAGTAAGTACAATTCGATTCACCAAAGCAATAAACAACACGTTGCATCAAATACATTTGAAATAATCAAATGGCTCTTTGCAATCTTCACATTTCCACAAGGCTTTACACGCTGTTGATCCGAAGTTAGAAATCATCGTCGTATTCGTAGATGCGCAACGTGGACATTTTACTTCTTTGGGTTTTCCTAACAACGCATTTTTATCTGCGGTTGAATTGGGTGGCGGTGCAATGCCGTACTTATTCAATTTATCCTTCGCATGATCGCTCAACCAATCTGTCGTCCAAGCAGGACTTAACACCGTTTTCATTGTTACGGGTTCAAAGCCGCGTTGTTCAAATGCACGTTTCAAATCAGCAGCCATAGCGTCCATTGCAGGACAACCGGTATAGGTTGGTGTGATAGTAACTTCAACACCTTTATCGATGCGTTTCAAATTGCGCACAACGCCCAAATCCACTAAAGTTAAAACGGGAATTTCCGGATCCACTACAGAATCGGCGATGGCCCACAATTCAGGATCGCGCTCGGTAGTATTTAATTGAATTGTCTTTGTCATACGTTCCTCCATTCAGCAAACACGCGGCCAACAAAATTGTTTCCGCGTGTCTCTTTTTACCATTCACATCCGGGGTAGGCCCTGGTGACGTATTGTAATTCGGCAATGATGTAACCGATGTTTTCTGTGTGTCGGCCGGTTCTACTGCCTTCCATTTGCCAAGCATTCACATCCGGCATGGTTAACGTAGCGCGTTGAATCACGTCTTTCACATGCTCCAACCATGCACCTTTCATAGCAGCAACATCAGGAATAATTCCCGCAGCAACTAACTCTTTATCGGATTCCAATGTCGCAAACAAATCGTGTGTATACATCCACAATTCATCAATGCCGTGTTGCATACGTTTGTTACTTTCTTCTGTTCCATCACCCAAACGCAATGTCCAGTCAGTAGCATGACGCACGTGATAAGCTAATTCCTTAACAGCTTTACCTGCATAACCGGCTAAAGTTTCGTCTTTGCTTTTCAGCAACTCATTGCATAATGCGTAAGCGAAAACCGAATAATACAATTGACGAGCAACAGTCATTCCGAAATCACCGTTCGCTGATTCGCACAACAACGCATTCGTAAATTCATGTTCACGACGCTCGTACGCGTAATAATCTTCATTCTTGCCGCCGTCCAATTTTCCTGCGTAAGAATATAATACACGCGCCTGACCGATATAATCCAACGCAATATTGGACATGGCAATATCTTCTTCCAAAAACGGTCCGTTGCTGCACCATTCGGATAAGCGATGTCCAAGAATCAAATTGCTATCGCCTAAACGAATAACAAATTTGATCAGGGCTGAATTGGTTCCTTGACTCATGATGCGGGATTAAATGTGTTTAACTTCATTTGGAATGACGTAAAAAGTCGGATGACGATACGCCTTGTCATTCGAAGGTTCAAAAAATGATCCCATGTCTTCCGGACTTGACGCAACAATTGCATTCGAAGGCACGACCCAAAGAGCATTTCCTTCGTTACGACGTGTATATAAATCACGCGCATTCATGATCGCCATTTCTTTATCTGCAGCGTGAACACTTCCTGCATGCTTGTATGGAGTACCGGATTTGGCTTGTACGAAT
>Ga0068877_10002307_pt1 | contig 15448 bp, 11 predicted proteins | sample NOAtaG_FD_66437 | JGI IMG/M metagenome (GOLD analysis project Ga0068877, IMG submission 66437) | Freshwater lake microbial communities from Lake Erie, under a cyanobacterial bloom - NOAA_Erie_Diel6S_1000h metaG | ecosystem: Environmental > Aquatic > Freshwater > Lake | place: USA: Ohio, Lake... | reverse complement strand
CACCCACAGCACTTGATTCATGTCGTCCGCTGGTTGTGTCGCTCCCTCAGGCATCAGCGGGACGAATGCTGTAAATCTTCCGCGCTTCTTCCGGGGTTGCAGCCTCACGGCCGACCAGTTGGGCCATACGCACGGCTTCCTCGACCTGATCCCAGCTGCCTTTCGACAGCCCGCCCCTGAGTAATACGTTGTCCTCAAGACCGACACGAAGATGTCCGCCGAGCGATAGCGCCGCCATGCCGATTTTGAAGCAATTGGGTCCGATACCGATTCCAGACCAGGTCGCATCGTGTGGAATAAGCGATACACACGCGGCCAAGTTTGCAATGTTGAGTTGCATCGCACCGGCCACCCCGAAGACGAATCCGAAGTGCAGCGGCCCCTCGAAAAGATCATGGTATTTCTGCAGCCACAGGACGGTCTCTACGTGAGTCGGGGAAAAGCATTCCATCTCAGGCTTGATGCGCTTTTCTCGCATGATCCGACCCATGTCGATGGAATCATTCATCGGGTTCAAGAACGTGTGATCGAGTTGGATCTCGCCGGTGCGCCAATTGACGATACAGAAATTGATGGAGCCCGGGTTGAGCGATGCCATTTCCGGCCGGTGCTGTAGCACGGGCTGTTTCCGCTCGATGTGAGGTGTGCCGACGCCCACGCCAGTGCTGAGATTGATAAGGCATTTGCAATTGGAGCGGATGGCGTCCATCACCTCCCGCATGATCGTGGCGTCTACCGTTGGCATCTCGGTCGCGTAGTCGCGGAAATGGACTGCGATTACGGCTGCTCCCGCGTCTTCACAGCGGCGCGCCTCGCGAGCCCACTCTTCGGGCAGGTAAGGAACAGCTGGGTTGTGACTCTTACGGGTCAGTGCGCCTGTGAGACCCGCAGTTATCACCACTTTATCTGACATCTGAGCACCCTCGTTCAAATCACAAATGACCAATTGATAGTACTTCAATGTAGACTTAAAAACATCCATGTGGCAGTACATTGGTCGAAATGATTGAGCCAGCAGCGCAGGAGCACAGGTCGATGCCAACGAAGTACGGGGATGACTTTCCACTCGGGTACCAGCACGAGTCGCCTTCTCTGACCGTGACCGAGACACACATGGTGCTTTTCACGGGAATCACCGGCGACTTCTATCCACTGCATGTCGACGCGGTTTATGCGTCGAAGTCACAGTTTGGCGAGCGACTCGTACATGGGCCACTGGTGTTCTCTATGGCTGTTGGGTTGGTTTCGTTGTCAGGCATGTTCGCGGACAGCGCTGTTGCGTGGCTCGGAGCGGACACGGTGCGCATGCGATCGCCGGTTCGAATTGGCGATACGCTGCGTGTAGTTGCGACACACAAGTCGTTGGAGCCGACAAGCAACCCGCTGAAGGGCATACAGACGTGGGGGTTTGAGGTTCTCAACCAGCGAGGCGAGTCTGTGCTGACGTTCGATCATCGTGTGATGACGCATCTGCGGCCACAAAGCGGTTGAGGTCGACAGACCCGAGCTGCAGAATCATGACGCTCGGCCGTACAGGGATTATGATGGGCCACTAAAGACCGCGGAGACTGTCAGATGCCCAAGGATGATCTGCTCAGAAACAATCCGATTCCGTTTTTTTTCCGGATTGTCTATCTGTCCAACAACTATAGGGATCCGCTGCTCCGCACGATCGAGAACGACATGGGGCTGACACGGCCAGAGTTCTCGATACTACTTTGCCTCGCTCAACGGGATGGCCTGGGGGCTATCGACGTATCCGAAATCACGCGCCAGCCGCAGAATACGGTCAGTCGCGGTGTATTCCTGTTACTCAAGAAGGGCATGATTCGCAAGGAAACTCATCGCGGCGATGCCAGGCGTTCCCACCTCCATCTCACGCCGAAAGGTGAGAAGGCCTACCACTCTTTCATCGGACTGGTTCAGTCCGCAAACGACAAGATGATTGCCGGCCTGACTAGTGCAGAGGTTCGCAAGCTCGACGCGCTGCTTACCAAGATGTGCGCCGGGGTGGTCATCGATCGCCATTGACTGCGTTTCGTCTGCTTGTGTTTCTGGCTGTAAGCCCCCCCTGAATCGCCGCCGATTCCATTTGGCGGAGCGACAATTGCTCGTCCCCGTCCATGCCTCGACGTCAAGCGGCGCCATTGGCCACTTGCACAGTTGATGTCGCGTTTCGCGCCGCTTGACAGGAGCAAAAACAACTTCTATTTTGAAGGAGATTCGATCCATATGGATGTAAGTCTCGCGTGGCAATGTAAACGGGGAGGCCAAGGTGAAGACAACCAAGTTGAGTGCGAAAAGCAGTGTTTTCGGTGCGGTGGCCATGGCCGTCGCCTCGGCCGGTCTGGTCGCGGCGGACTCGGCAGGGGGTTCCGCCGTTCTTGAGGAAATTGTGGTCACCGCGCAGAAGCGCGTACAAAGCTTGCAGGATGTGCCGATTTCGTTGACGGTTCTTACCGGAGAGCGAATCGCAAGCAACCACATCACCGACCTCGGTGAAATGAGTCAGTACATTCCCAACCTGCAAACGCGGGAAGGGACGGAAGGGGCCGAAATCGTCCTTCGTGGCGTCGGCAACTCTGGCGGCACCAATTTCGGCTTCCAATCGCCGGTCGGAATTTTCCTGGACGGCATTTACCACGGGCGCCTGAACCAAGGACGCATCGCCTACTACGACGTGGAGCGAATTGAAGTCATGCGGGGTCCGCAGAGCACCCTGTTCGGCATGAACACGATCGTCGGAGCAATTTCCGTCGTGTCGCGCCGGCCGACAGCTGATCCGGAATTGCAATTTGGCGTGCTTTACGACCCGGAGTACAACAACACCGAGCTGACTGGCGTGTTGTCCGGGCCGCTGTCCGATACCCTCAATGCTCGCTTCGCGACGCGCATCACCCAGGAAGACGGCTACGTTTACAACACGCTTTTCAACAAACCGCACGGTGGCGTTGACGATCAGTCCGCGCGGCTGACGTTAGCCTGGAATCCGAGCGATGCGCTGTCGGTGACGACTCGTATCGACTACGGCAAGCGCTTTGCGGACGGTTATAACTGGCGAGCGCTTACGGCACCCACAACCGCTACAGACCTGTCGCGAATGCTGGCCATCGATCCGCGGGCGGAGTTCTCATTCAAGAGTTTGAACACCAGTCAGGATCAGCATGATCAGCGCATCAGTTCTTTGGATGCGTCGGTTACGGTGGACTACGACTTCAATGGCCATACGCTGACGTCGATCACTGGCTACAGCAAGTTCGCCAAAAACGACTTCAATGGCTTTTCGGTGACACCGGTCAGCGTTGGCCAGATTCGCGGCGAGGAGGATTACGAGCAATACAGTCAGGAATTGCGTATCGCGTCTCCCACGAGCGGTCGCCTCGAATACATCGCCGGGTTGTATTACCAGACTAGCGATCAAGCCTATCTACGGCCCGCCGATTTCATCCTGGGCAATTTTATTCCGGCGTTGGCGGCTCTTCCGTCCGCCGGTCTGCAGACGTTCGCTCAGGACTTTTTCCAAGACTTCAAGACGTATGCGATTTTTGGCCAGGCCACTTTCAAGATGACGGATTCGTTCCGTGTTACGGCTGGGGCGCGCTACTACAAGGAAGATCAGGACGCCCGGAGCTTCCTCGATTGGCTCGTTCCCGGAACGACCGGTCAGGCTAACGCGTTGAAGAAAGGCACTCCTGCATATGCCAATGCGGACTTCGTGTTCAACACCTTGTTCGGCAACGTTGCGCATACCAATAAAGGCAGCGCCAGTGACGACGGGTTTCTGCCCGAGGTCAAACTGCAGTGGGATCCTTCGTCACAAGCGATGTTCTACGCCAGCTACGGCAAGGGCAAGAAGTCCGGGGGCTTCAACGATCGCGACTCGCGCAATATCAACTGGCAGTTTGGCCCCGAGAAGTCGACCAACTACGAAGTCGGTACGAAGCTCACCCTCTTGGACGGATCGGCACTTCTGAACATGAGCCTGTTCCAGACGAAGTTTGAGAATATGCAGCTCTCGTATTTCAGTCTGCCGCAGTTGTTGTTCATCGTCGAAAATGCGGCGAAGGCCACGTCGCAAGGCATCGAGGCGGATGCGGTATGGCGACTCAGCCGCGGTTTCGCTGTCAACGTGTCGGCAGCCTGGCTGCAGAAAGCGAAGTTTGATGAATTCCGCTCGCGTTGTGTGCCAGCGGCGACGGTCCCGACCTGTATCGCCACGCCGGCGTCGCCAACCGGCGGATTTCAGAATAACAGCGGGTTTGATTTGAATGCGCCCAAGACCACGGCGAGCGTGGGCTTGGAATGGAACGGCCAGCTTAATTCGTCCATGAGCCTCAACGGACGCCTGGACGCCAACTATCGCAGTGGCAGCCAGGACCGGCTGAACAATGCGTTGCCGGTCGAGTCGGTCACGTTTGTCAACGGTCGGGTCGGTCTGAAGATGGATAACGGCTGGTCGATCGGTCTTGTCGGCCGCAACCTCACGGACAAGCGCCATGTTGGCGGTTGGACGGGCTCTCTCTGGCCGGGCATGTACTTGGGTTCGGTTTCGGATCCACGAAACTTCTCCATTGAAGTAACGTATCGTCCCTAAGCGTTCACCCGTTCGTTTGACAGCATCCGCGGTTGGGTAGGCTCTTCGGGGCAACCCAACCGCGGAGCGTCTGCAGGTTAGGAGGTTACGCGAGTGCGCAAGCAGCTCAGGGCGCTGTCGCTCGCCTGTCTTTTGGCGGTAGCCGCCACCGCGGCGAGTGATGGGGCATCCAATTCTCTGCCCGTAAGTGCGGGGAACGTCACGCCGGAGCGACTGGCACGGAGCGTGGCGGATGCAGGCAATTGGTTCACGGGCGGCCGTGACGTCGAGCAAACTTACTTCTCGCCGTTGAAGCTCATCAATCGGTCCAACGTTGGACGCCTGGGTTATGCCTGGTCGTATGACATCGACTTCTCGACGGCATTCGAGGCGACGCCGATCGTCGTTGACGGTCGGATGTACACGAGCGGGAATCGTGGCGATGTCTATGCGTTGGACGCGAAGAGCGGAAAACCCCTCTGGATTTTCAAACCCGTTGTCGATGCGGCAATCCAGACCAGGATTTGCTGTACGGAGGTGAATCGTGGCGTAGCGGTGTGGCGTGGTCGCGTGTATGTAGGGTCGATCGACGGCTTCCTCTATGCACTTGATGCTGCAACGGGGTCTGTTGTCTGGCGGGTCGACACCATCGTCGACCGGTCGAGAGCCTACTCGATTACCGGAGCGCCCTATATCGCCAAGGAACGGGTGATCATCGGTAACAGCGGTTCTGAGTTCGACGCGCGCGGCTACGTTACGGCCTATGACGCAGCATCGGGTGAGCAGGCCTGGCGGTTCTTCACGGTGCCGGGTGATCCAAGCTCTGGTTTCGAGCACGAGGAGTTGGCGCTAGCGGCAAAGACGTGGTCGCCCGACTCGCGCTGGGAAGTGGGTCTTGGAGGCACGGCCTGGGACGGTATGGTCTATGACCCCGCGCTTGATTTGCTGTACGTGGGTACCGGCAATGGCGCGCCATGGAACCGCGCGATTCGCAGCCCAGGGGGAGGCGATAACCTTTTCTTGGCCAGTATCCTTGCGATCGATCCCGATTCCGGTCGGCTCGTCTGGCACTATCAAACCACGCCAGCAGAAACGTGGGATTACACGTCAACCCAGAAAATGATCCTTGCGGATCTGCGTATCGGTGGCCGTATGCGTCAGGTCATCATGCAGGCGCCCAAGAACGGATTCTTTTACGTTCTCGACCGACGCACGGGTGAACTCCTCTCCGCAGAACCATACACCACGGTTACTTGGGCAAGTCATGTGGATCGTCGGAGCGGGCGACCGGTTGAGACTGGCCAGGGGGATTACACGAAGCAGCCGAAGCTGGTGTTCCCGGGGCCCTTCGGTGGCCACCAGTGGCAACCGATGTCATTCAGCCGGCAGACAGGTCTTGTGTACATCCCGGTTCAGCGTATCGCGATGATTTATTCGTCGCCGACTTCCGAATTCAGCTACGAACCTGGTCGACTGAACATGGCCACTGCCTTGACCGGCTTCACTGCGGGCGGGTGGTTGTCATCCGTCACGGCGCCCGGTCTGCCACCGATTGATACCCTGCTTGCCGGGCAGCCAGATCCGAAGCCGAAGTTATCTTTGTTGGCGTGGGACCCACGTCGTGCGCGTCCGGTTTGGGAAATCGACACTACCGGGGAACTCGATCCCGCCGCGGAGTTTTTGCGGCGGGGAGCGGGAGTGATGTCGACAGCGGGGGGGCTTGTGTTCCAAGGCGGACCTGACGGCCGCCTGCGGGCAATCGATGCTTCCACCGGCAGGTTGCTGCACAGCATCGAGGTGAATACCAGCATGCTTGCAGCCCCCATGACTTACCTCATCGACGGCGAGCAGTACGTTGCTGTTATGGCGGGCGTAGGCGATTACGAGGGCTACGTTGACAAGCGTTACGGCAAGCGAGGCCGCATTGTGGCCTTCAAGTTGGATGGAGGAAGAGTGCCGCAGCGCGAGCCTGTCGTTACTCCCGCCACTTTAGGCGGTCAGCCGGCGAAGGCACGCTTTGGCACGGCCGCGCAAATTGCGAAGGGAGAGTCGTTGTACTCAGGATACTGCGCCGTCTGCCACAACGGTGGGCGAGCGCCGGATTTGAAAAGAATGAGTGCCTTGGTGCACGCGGAGTTCAATGCGATCGTGTTGCAGGGCGCACGAGTTGATCGTGGCATGGGTGCATTTGGCGCGCTGTTATCGACCGATGATGCCGAGGCCATCCACGCCTACCTTACGGACTCAGCTTGGCACGAGCATGAGAACGCGCGAACTGCCGTTTCTCCGTCGCCGCAAACGCGTCATTAGTGGAGCCCTTAGACATGCAGCAGAGTTCAGCCCATCGCCGATCCATTCCGGGCGTATATACCGGTCTGTCGGAAATCGTTGCGGATGGTTATTGGAAGTTCTCACAGTACGTCACGATGCGTGATGGGTGTCGCCTGGCCGTCGATGTGTATCGCCCGACGCTAAAAGGCGAGTTTTTGACGGAAGCCATTCCATCGGTTGTCACTTCGACAGGCTATCGCCGTTCCTTCGAACTCAAGCGTGGGGAAATGTGGCGCGACCTACATTTCCCACAGTTTGAGTATGGAGATGTGGTCAGTTGGGTCACTCGAGCCGCGCGAATTGTCGATAGACACCGTTCGCAGTGGCTCGAACCGATTGAGGGTCTAAGCCGCGACGAGTTTCGAAACCGATTGATCGCCAAGGGTGCGACGCGCGAATTTCTGCTCATGCACGGCTACAACATCGTGATGGTCGATAATCGCTCGACTGGATCGTCCTTCGGCAAGTGCGATCAACTCGACCACCAGACCCAAGGGTTGGATCTGGGGGATATTTTTGCCTGGCTCGCTCAACAGCCTTGGAGCACCGACCGCATCGGCATGATCGGAAACTCCTGGAACGCGCTGGCTCAGAATGCGGCTATCAGCTGCAACCCGAAGTATCTTCGGGCGGTTATGCCGATCACGGGTGGTGCAGATACGTTTATACCCATGTATCCAGGTGGTTTGTATAACGTCGGCTTGATGCGCCAGTGGTATCACGAGCGTTACGAGCAGGAGCTCGGAGGCTATGAGGCGGATGTTGTCGATGACGACCCGCAGGGCACACTTCGCGCCGCAGCAATCGCTGACCGCGTTCCCCCTCCTGATGCCAAGGATCTACCCTGGATTCTCGCCATCCCGCGTCCAGAGCAGAGGGAGGCGATGCTTGACTACTACGCGGATTGGTCCCGAGATCGTTACGAACAAAATTCCCGTTATTTGAACCGAGACCTTCCGGATGGAACGCGTGGTAACTGGAAGATGGGTCACCTCGATCCTTCTCTCGCCAACAAGAGTCAGATCGCTCACTACACCGTCGGTGGTTTCTGGGACCTGCTCGCTTACGATACGCCGATGTGTTTCGCAGCTCTCTCCGTACCGCGGAAACTGCTGATCGGACCGTGGAACCACGCCAGCTGGATTGGCAGCGAAGTCGAGGAGACGCTGCGGTGGATGGATTACCACCTGAAGGGCATCGACAACGGCATCATGAGAGAGCCCCCGGTCACGTATTCCTTATCGCATCCTTCTTCCTCGCTGCGTTGGTTTGCTGCTGACCAGTTTCCGCCGTCGGGGGTGACGACGCGTAGCGTTCACGTTTCGTCGTCGTCAACTCAAACGCCGCTGATTGGTGTGCTGAGCTCCGACAGGCCGACGCTGCCTTCGGACGATTTACAGTTGCGTGTCGATTACGACACAACGAGCGGTCTCGCGAGCCGGCAATGGGGCTACGCACTCGGGCTGCACTTGAACCTGGAGCGGCTGGAAAGATTTCGCGACCGAGTCCTGACAATCGTCACGCCGCCGTTGCGCGAGGATCTTGAGATCACCGGGCACCCGATTTTCGATGGGCACCTCACTACCAGCGGAACCGCCGGCGCCTTGTTTGCATTCTTGCAGGACATCGCTCCGGATCGAGAGGCTCATTACCTCACTGACGGGCAACTGAATTTCCGCGATCGAAAGCTGTCTCAACCCGCTTTTGAAAATTTGGGATTACCGTACCAGTCGATTCGTGAGTGCGACCGTCTGCCTGTTGTACCCGGCGAGGTCATGCACTTGAGATTCGCTCTTAATCCCGTAGCGTGGGTGGTCCCTGCCGGGCATCGCCTATGCCTGACTCTGACGGGCGCGGATCTCGACAATTTCCATCAAGTCCGTCTGCAACCACCACCCGTATTGACGGTGCTCTGCGGCACGGAGCGTGGCACCCGACTCGAGTTACCGGTGGTCGGCGATGCCGACTCGCGTGGGGCCACTGAGATACCAGATGCCTTTGCGCACATGCGTGAGCCCGTGCAAAAGGCCTGCGAATCTCGAGCATTGGATGCTGCAACACTCGCAGTGATCCAGACGGTGGTGCCTTGAGAGGGAATACACGCGATGAGTGAATTGGATGGTCGGGTGGCACTGGTCACCGGCGCTGCCGGTGGGATCGGTCGAGCGATTGCCTCGGCCTTTGTCCGGCAAGGCGCTCGCGTTGTACTCGCTGACATCAACGAGGACGAGTTGCTTGTGGTCGGCCGAACCATCGATCCATCAGGCAAGGCGGTTGCCACCGTCAACTATGATGCAAGCCAGCCAGAGGATGCGACGCGGGCGATCAGCGCTTGCCTCGACGGGTTCGGTCGACTCGACTTCCTCGTTCCGGCCGCCGCTCTCTACGAGCACCTGCCCATTGCCTCAATGACTGATGAGCAATGGCGACGAACAATAGCGGTCAATCTCGACGGTGTTTTTTACATCATCCGTCGTGCCGTGGCAGTCATGGAAGACGGCGGAGTCATCGTCAATATCGCTTCGCAGTCCGCTCACTCCGGGGCCTCAATCGGGCATAGCCCGTATGGCGCATCGAAGGGCGGTGTGTTGTTGTTGACCCGCTCCTTGGCCCGAGAGCTGGCACCGAGAATACGCGTCAATGCCATTTCGCCGGGGGTCATCGATACCGTAATGGCGCGTGAGCTGATGCGTAGGAACGGAAACGCGATCTTGCAGACGATTCCGATGGCCCGTCAGGGAGAGCCAACAGAAATCGCCGCTGCTGTGATGTTCCTGTGCAGTAGAGGCGCTGCTTATATCACTGGACAAACGATCCACGTGAACGGCGGTGCGTACATGGGGGGGTGAAGGCGAGTTTGCCGCACCGATTTGACAGGGCCTGAAATAAACTTCAACATAGAAGTATTCTGGTCAACCTAAAAATGGGGCGAAGATGAGTCGCGGGATGTCTGCTGCACAGGCCAAGGAGTTCGACCGAAAGGGGTATCACTTCCCGATTCGGGTTATGGATGCCACGGATGCACTGCGTTTCCGTACGAGTCTTGAAGCGCTAGAGCGCGCCGAAGGTGGGGCGTTGTCGGCTACCACCGGTCGAAAACCTCATCTGCTATTGACGGAGTGGGCGAGTCTTGTCCGCCATCCTCTGATTCTGGACGCGGTCGAATCCGTGATCGGGCCCAATATTCTTTGCTGGGGTTCCGACTTCTTCATCAAGAACCCGGGTGACGGAAAAATCGTGTCGTGGCATCAGGACTCGACCTACTGGGGTCTTTCACCCCCGGACATCGTGACCGCGTGGGTTGCCCTCGCGCCAAGCACGCCACAGTCCGGTTGTCTTCGGGTGATCCCGGGAAGCCATCTGCGTGACCAACTTCCGCACCGCGAGTCCTACGCCGCCAACAATCTTTTGAGCCGTGGACAGGAAGTCGAAGTTGCGGTCGATGAGGCCATGGCGGTGGATGTCGTTCTCCAGCCCGGTGAGGCGTCGCTGCACCACGTGCGGCTTGTCCACGGCTCCAAGCGCAACGAATCCACCGATCGTCGGATTGGGTTTGCCATCCGCTATGTGCCCACCCATGTGAAGCAGTTAAACCCCGGCCAAGACAGTGCGACCCTCGTTCGTGGAGTAGATACCCATGGGAACTTCGAGTTGGAGCCGGCACCGGTAGCCGATTTTCATCCGGATGCGGTTGCAGCCCATGCACGACTGATTGACGCGCAAGCCAAGATATTGCTGAAGGGAACTCGGCCGAAGTCAGCCGTTCCCAACGATGATCCGACGGGCCGGTAAGACTCGCGATGAACGGTTCGCTCTTGCATGACGTCGTAACGAACAACGCTCGATGGGCGCCGAACGTTCCGGCACTGATATTCGAGGGTCGATGCTGGACTTGGGCCGAGTTTAACGAGCAAGTCCAAGCGCTACGCCGCGGTCTAGTGCGCCATGGCGTACGGCGCGGCACTCGGGTGGCTGTACTGGATCGCAACTCCGATCGATATGTCTTCCTGCACTACGCGCTCGCGTCGCTCGGCGCCGTAATCTGTCCGATCAACAGCCTGCTGCGTGCCCCCGAGATCACCTATATCCTCGAGCGCCTGTCGGCACACTTGTTGGTCACGTCCACGGAGTTTCGCGCCCTCGCTGAAAAATCCCGTGAGCCAATGGCAACTGCGCCCATCTGCGTCACGTATGGCTTAGGTCTGACCAATGATTTGGACTGGCTCGACATTGCCGACGGGCCCGATCGCTCCGATTGGCCAAGTCCTGAATCTTGGGACGATCCGCACATGATTCTCTTTACAAGCGGCACGACCGGCCGGCCAAAGGGAGCTGTCATCTCGCATCGGCGTACCGTGGTAGATGGAATGGCAGCGTCCGCCGCGTTCGGTATTCGTCGCGGCGACGTTTTGTTCAATTACCTGCCCCTGTTTCACACCGGCGCGTGGGACTATTTGAAGCTGGTGTTCATGAATCAGGGTACGGCGGTACTCGTTCCGCATTTCGATCCCGACGAGGCCATTCGACTGATTGCCCAACACCGATGCAACATCATGTTCGGCGTGCCCGTCGTACTGCGCCGGATGACTGAGTCTCCACTGTGGGCCGAGGCTGACATGTCCAGCCTTCGCACGCTCGCTTATGGCAACTACGACACCAGCAACTTTCTTGACGCAATGCTTGCAGCATTCCGTGCGAAAGGGGCGAAGGAAGTCCAAGCGTTGTTCCCGTATGGACTTACCGAAGGGGGGCCGTTTGTGACCATCGCGCGGCCTTATGACACCCAGGGACATCCAAACACTGTCGGCACCCCATTACCCGGGGTGTCCGTGGCAATCCTCGATGACGCGGGAGCGGAATTGCCGCTCGGTGAGGTCGGTGAAATTTGCGTCAAGTCGGCCGCTCTGATGAGCGGATACCTCGATATGCCCGAGGAGACCCAGCAAACTTTCGCCCACGGGTGGATGCACACCGGTGATCTCGGCCGAATGGATGCCAGCGGCTTTCTGCAGGTCGTTGATCGCAAGAAAGATATGGTCCGTACCGGCGGTGAGAATGTGTACGCGCGTGAGGTCGAGCAGACTCTAGTCACTCATCCGTCGATTGCAGAGGCCGCTGTCGTTGGACTGCCGGACGCGGACTACGGTGAGATGGTCGTCGCTGCCGTCATTGCACAACCCGGCCAGACCATTGATCCGGCGGAGGTCATTGCGTTCGTACGTCAACGGATCGCGGGGTTCAAGACGCCGAAGCGAGTGGTGCAATGCAATGACTTACCGCGGACGATAACCGGAAAAATCGCGAAGAACATCCTGAAGGCGGAACTTCTCCAAGGGCAAGGTCATGGCTGAACGAATCGTCTACAACGAGCCAAACATCCATGTCGAGAAACGCGACGCGATCGCGTACATGCGCTTGGCGCGGCCGCCGGTGAACGCATTTAATCGGGACATGTACGACCAAGCGCGGCGTACATTCCAACGACTCGGCGATGATCCAGAGGTCAACGTTGTCCTGCTTACGGGTAACGGTCGAGTATTCTGCGCGGGAAACGATCTTAACGAGTTTGTGGATTTCTCCTTCGACGTGGCCAACGAGCATTTGGCACACGCGCGTCTTTGCTTCAATGCCATGTACGACTGTCCGGTGCCCATCGTCGGGGCGATCAATGGCGCCGCAGTCGGCACGGGTCTCGCGCTTGCCGGCCTGTGCGACATACGCGTCTCCGCCGAGTCCGCTGTTTATGCGCTTCCCGAGATTGATGTCGGTGTGATGGGCGGAGCGAGGCACACCATGCGGTTTGCGCCGCAAGGCTTGACTCGTCTGATGATGTATACGGGGCGCCGTATCACGGCGCAGCAGGCGCTCGCCGCCTCAATGATCGAAGAAATCGCACCCGACGATGAGGTCTTTGAGCGAGCGGAATCCCTGGCGAAAGAGATCGCTAGCAAGAACCCGACCGCGCTGAGGTTTGCCAAGCAGGGGCTCAATCGGGTCGAGTCCATGAATCTCAAGGAAGGCTACGAGTTCGAATGCGGGCTTACCGCTGAGTTGCGCAAGATCGACGATATCGGTTCGGCAGCGATGGGCGAGTTGGCTCGGCGTTCACGAAGAAAGCCATAACCATGCAAAGACTCGCAGTGTCGAATCCCGACCGTTACGAGACGTGAGGTAGTCGTGAAAGTTCATGAGGCAATCGGGCGCGCCTTGGCGGATCAGGGGGCACAAACGATTTTCGGCGTATTGGGCGATGCCAATTTGTTTTTTATGGATAGCTTCGTCCGACACGGTGGCGGTCGCTTCGTCTCCGCCTCGAATGAGGCGGGCGCCACTTTGATGGCAATCGGCCACGCCGCCGTATCGGGTCAGGTGGGGGTGGCGACGGTTACCTTGGGACCGGGGGTGTCCAACACGGTAAGCGCGTTGCTGGAAGGCGTACGCGGGAACGTGCCTCTGGTATTGCTCGCCGGAGATACGGGTGACGACGAGCGAGATGAGATTTCGCGCCTGATGCAGCGTGAAATGATCACTGTGACTGGAGCCGGTTTCGAACAGGTACGGTCGCCTGCAACCGTATTCGAGGACGTATCGATGGCGTTTTGGCGGGCGCGGGTCGAACGTCGGCCCGTCGCGTTGAACATCCGCCGGGACTTCCAGTGGGCGGACATCGACTATCAGCGCGTGGTGCGCCGGCTTCCTGAAGAGCGCGCCTTGGTTCCGAACGGGCCGGACCTCGAGGAAGCATTGGGAATTGTGGCTTCGGCCAAACGCCCGCTCGTGCTTGCCGGCCGCGGCGTCGTTGCCACCTCGGCCGCTGCCGCGGTCGCAAAGTTTGCGCGCCGCATCGAGGCGCCATTGGCGACGACGATGAAAGCGAAAGATCTTTTTCATGGTGATCCCGACAACCTCGGCGTATTCGGAACCATGAGTCACCCCGGCAGTGTCGACGCGATCCTCGCTAGTGATTGTGTAATCGCGTTCGGGGCAGGCCTCAATCACTACACCACCTCCAAGGGCGTGTTCCTGCGTGGCAAACGGGTGGTGCAGGTCAACCGGTCGTCGCACGAAATTGGTCGGTTCGCTCAGCCCACCGTCGGTATGGTCGGCGACCCGGAGCTGACGGCGGCACTGTTGACCGAGTGGCTCGACACGGCAGAGATTCCGCCCTCCGGTTTCACTCGAGAGTTGCACGCCGAGGGTCGTTTGGGATCGGCGACTGCTGCGCAAGCCCGGTCGTTCGATGACAATTCACCGGTCGATTTGGCGGAGGCGCTCTGCCGTATCAACCGTGTCTTTCCGAAGAATCGTATCGTCATCACTGACGGCGGGCGGTTTTTGTCTCGTGCGTGGATGGACATCGATGTATTCGATCCGCGTTACTTCGTATACACCCTGAATTACGGCTCGATCGGTATGGGACTCCCCGAAGCGGTGGGTGCTGCCATGGCGTGTGCTGATCGGCCCGCACTGCTGGTCACCGGTGACGGTGGCTTCATGCTCGGCGGTCTTGCGGAATTCAGCACGGCGGTTCGCCACGGCTGCGACCTCGTGGTCGTGGTTTGTAATGACTCGAGCTATGGGGCTGAGGACGTACAGCTGACGAATCGAGGGATGGATCCCTCCATCGCGCGTTTTAGCTGGCCTGACTTCGCACCCGTGGCCGTTGCCTTGGGAGGGCAGGGTGTCACGGTTCGTACTATGGGTGACCTGCAGAGTGCCCTCGACGCTATCGAGGCTCGGCAGGGTCCGCTATTGATCGACTTGAAGCTCGATCCGGATACCGTCCCGCCCTTGGGTCATTAGACGATTACTTTCATTTCCGATTGACGGGGAGTACACGGTGACGCAGGCGAACGTGGCGGATTGGCGGGAAGCGGCACGTGACCGACTGCCCCGGATACTTTTTGATTACATCGATGGTGCAGCGTTCAGTGAGACGACAGCCGCCACGAACGTCGCTGACTTCGACTTGTGGCAACTTGAACAGCGGGTGTTGACCGGTTTAACACCGCGTGATCTCGGTGTGACACTGTTCGGCAAGCGGCGATCGCTGCCGATGATCCTCGGACCCGTGGGATTTTCCGGACTTTTTGCACCGCATGGTGAGGTGCTTGCGGCCAGGGCGGCACATGCAGCGGGTATGCCATTTTGCCTGTCAAACTTTGGGATCGTGACGCTCGAGGAGTTGCGTAGCAAGACGGATGGCGATCTGTGGTTTCAACTCTATCTGATCCGCGAACGGGAGTTGATGGAGCGATTCATCACTCGAGCCGAACGTGCATCAGTTGAGGCACTGTGCGTGACTGTGGATTGCGCCGTGGGGGGGGTTCGGGAGCGAGATATCCGCAGCGGATTTCGCACGATCCGGCGGTTGACGCCACGACTTGCGCTGGCGGTCATGGGCCGACCGCGCTGGTGTTTCGATTTGCTCAGAGCCGGGATACCCAGGATCGGGCACGTCTCGGACTGGCCGGGCTTCGAGGGCGGCGTACTTGATCAAGCGGCCAATTTGGGTGGGTTGGTGGACCCCGGGGTCAGCTGGGA
>Ga0068877_10002304_pt1 | contig 15460 bp, 8 predicted proteins | sample NOAtaG_FD_66437 | JGI IMG/M metagenome (GOLD analysis project Ga0068877, IMG submission 66437) | Freshwater lake microbial communities from Lake Erie, under a cyanobacterial bloom - NOAA_Erie_Diel6S_1000h metaG | ecosystem: Environmental > Aquatic > Freshwater > Lake | place: USA: Ohio, Lake... | reverse complement strand
CTGGGCTTCCGAACAACGATCACGGCTACGACAAGCGAAGCTGGATTAGCATCACTGGGATCGCCACGCATGACGTGGGTGGTGCTCCGCAGTCGACGCTCGACCCGTTTGAGTCGCTCTATGAAGGCCCGGCCCCCAAGTCGCGCGACGAAGCTTTGAATCGCGTCACTGCGTGGCTTTCGGGGACGATTCATCGCTGGTGCCAAGGCGAGCATCGAGCGGGTGACCGACAGGTTTTGAACTGGCTGATTATGAACAAGTTGTTGCTCAATCAAGCGACTGCTGAGAGTCCGCTGGCTGCCTTGTTGGCAGAGTATCGGCAAGTCGAACAGGGGATCGCCTTCCCTCGTTCGGTCAACAGCATGGATGAAAGAGAATTCGCCAAGTCAGGGCTGCACCTGAACATCCGAGGCAACTATGACGCACTTGGCGACCTGGTGATGCCCGATTCGCTCCAGATGTTTGCTGGGCGAAACACCGTATCGCAAAGCTCCGGCAGCGGACGACTGGAACTCGCCGAGTCTTTGTTGCACCCCGAACATCCCCTGACATCGCGGGTCTATGTCAATCGCGTCTGGCAGTGGGTGTTCGGGGCGGGACTCGTTTCTACACCTGACGACTTCGGACGTCTCGGCGACAGACCCTCGCATCCCGAACTGCTCGACTGGCTGGCCCGCGACTTCATGAAACATAGGTGGTCCACCAAGCAACTGGTAAGGCAACTTGTGCTCAGCGAAACCTTCAAGCAATCTGGAAACGTCAGTGAGGCGGCCCGGCAAGCGGACCCAGATAACCGCCTGCGCCACCACTATCCGACGCGGCGGATGGAAGCCGAAGAGATTCGTGATGCCTTGCTGGCCGTCTCAGGGCGGCTGGATCGTCAACTCTATGGCCGTCCGATCAACCCATCTCGACCGGTCGAGGACGCCGCCAAGCGACTCTTCTCCGGGCCACTCGACGGAAACGGGCGACGTTCGCTCTATCTGACGATGTCGATCATGGCTCCGCCGAAATTCCTGATGACGTTCGACCTGCCCGACTTGCGGCTGCCCAGCGGCAAACGCAGTGTCACCAGCGTGCCAACGCAGGCTCTCGCGTTGCTCAACGATCCGCTAGTCAGTCAGTTGGCACGGCATTGGGCGACCGCTTTGGTCAAAATGCCGCATACCTGCCCCGAGGAACGTATCGACAGCATGTTCGTCGCCGCTTTAGGGCGTACGCCTCGCGAGGCGGAACGCCATGGCTGGCTTCAGTTGCTGCAACAGGTCGCCACCTCAACGGATGTCATGGCCGACGAATCGGCTTGGACGCAACTCGCGCACACGTTCTTCAACGCCCAGGAATTCATCCACTACCGCTAACATATCCTTCAACGGTACACCATCATGAATCACCGAACATCCCGATGCCCAGGTCGCATCCCTTCGTCGAGTACAAGGCGCGGATTTTTACAGCATGCTTCCGCCGGTTTCGGCTGGCTTGCACTGCAAAGCCTATTTTCGCGCACTGCGGTGGCTGATGCGCCACTGCCCGCCAAGGCCAAGAACATCATCTTTTGCTTTATGGATGGTGGCCCCAGCCACGTCGATACGTTCGACTACAAGCCGATGCTCAAGAAGCATCAGGGGCAGCCGATCGGCTCGAAGTGGATCAACAAGAAATCCGATAACGGAGCCGGCCGAGTATGGTTGGGGTGCCCTTGGGAATTCAAGCAGCGCGGCGAGAGCGGACTGTGGGTGAGCGATTTGTTTCCGCATCTGGCCAACGTGGCTGATCATCTTTGCGTGGTGCGGTCGATGGTGGGTGAACTGCCGCTGCACGGGCAATCGAACCTGCTCCTGCATACAGGCCGCGTGCTGGGGCAAGCGCCCAGTATCGGGGCTTGGATTTCTTATGGATTGGGAACCGAGAATGCGAATCTGCCTGCTTATGTTTTATTGAACAACGACTGGGTGCCCAACGGCGGCCTTGAGAACTTTGGCAGTTCCTTTTTACCTGCCAGCCATCAGGCCACGACGATGCGCGCCAAGGGAACGGCGGTTGACAACATTGTTCCGCAAGATCTTCCCGCGCTGCAGCGACAGAAGCTGGCTTTGCTGGCCGAATCGGACGCGGCCTTCGGAGCGCAAACCTCGAACCAGCAAGCGATCGAAGCAGCCATTGCCAATTACGAGACCGCGTTCCGCATGCAAAGCATTGTTCCTGACCTCGCCGACATCAGCCGTGAACCGGAGCACATTCAAAAGCTGTATGGAGTCGATTCCACCGACGAGCATCAGCGGTTCTACGCCACTCAAGCCATCCGCGCCCGACGGCTGGTTGAAGCAGGGGTGCGGTTTGTTGAAATCACCTGTCCCAGTTTCGATGGCAACAACTCGCCGTGGGACCAGCACACCCATCTCAAGCTCAACCATGAAAAGAACGCTCGTGTGACGGAGCAATCCGTGGCGGCTTTGATCACCGATCTCCACCAACGCGGTCTGCTCGATGAAACAATTGTTTTGTGGGCAGGCGAAATGGGTAGAACACCCGCCGTTGGAGCCATCAATGACTCAACGGGCCGCGACCACCACGTCAGCGGCTACACGATTTTCATGGCGGGCGGCGGTTTCAAAGGGGGCATAACCTATGGCGAGACCGACGAGTTCGGCACGAACGCGATCTCCAATCCCACGACGGTGCATGACCTGCACGCCACTATTCTGCATCAAATGGGACTCGATCACGAACGTCTGACCTATCGCTACGGTGGCCGAGATCATCGACTGACCGATGTGCATGGCAAAGTGATTCAGGAGGTATTGGCATGACAGAGCTAAACGTTGTGATCCGTTTTAGCTTTGCGGCCAGTGTGATAATAACGTGCCTATCAACTGCACGGGCCCAGACGCGAGACACGATGCCGGACTCCTGGGCTGCCACGGATGAGTGGCTATGACAAGCTCCAATATTCGAATGCCACTCCTGGCCTCACTGCTCGCAGTCCTTGTGGTGGCGGCAGGTAGCTTAGGAGCTGCAGACACGCACGAGCTTTTCCGCGACACCGCCTTTGCAGAGGGCTTCGGTGCGAGCTGGGGTTACGGCAGCAATTTCACGCTCAGCAGCGAGCGCAAGGAGGGTGCCGTCACGGCTTATCGTGAGATCTGGCCGTGGCAGGTGCATTTGATCCCGGAGGGCTCAGTGACGAAAGTTGGCATCAAAGAACATGCGTGGGACTTCGAGGAAGGCGGTCACTTGAATGTCACGAATGCACGGGGCGAGTTCATCCCCGAACTGCACGCCAAGAAGCTGGTGGCGAATCATGCGATCGAGGTGAACACGCCGGAGAAGCTGCAGTTTGCGCAGTTTAACAACGACGGACTGGCCGATGCCGATCCACAGCGCAATACGAAGCTGGTGAAGCGCATCACGACGGACCGTCGTGGCAAGATCACGCTGGCTTACAACTCGCTGAATGAGATCCGCAATGTGGCCACAGGCTACTCAGCGCAGTTCGCACTCGATATTTGGCCGACACTGCTGCTGGTGCAGAACTTCCACGACCTTCCGAAGCTGCGCGACTATGAGCGGCTGGACGTCTCCCTGAGCTGGCAGGTGACCAAGCTGAAACAGCTTTCCGACTGGCCTGCGGGCCTGCCCGGCGCGGCCATGCCGGACATGAATCTTCAGTTCTACTTCCTGCTGCGCGAGATCGCGCATCCCGAGCGTGTGCTCTGGGTGGGCTTGTTGCAGCATCCCAGCAATCCGAAGCACGGCTTCATCCACACCTCCGTGGATCAATGGGATATCGTCATGCACCGCGAGCCCTTTCTAGTGGATGGCAAGACCGCCAGTGTCGGCCAGCGGCACACCTATCAGCGCGAACTCAAAACTCTCGTGCGTGAGGCCTTGGCAGCCTCCGCCGCGAAGCAGCCTGAGAAAAAACTCTCCGCGAATGCCGACGACTACTACATCCACCTCTTCAATATCGGCTGGGAAGGCATCGGCCACTGGGATGCGGAGGCGGAACTTTCTGGCCTGTCACTCAAAGGTCTTCGCAAACCATGACCTCTGTCCCCATGCGCATTCGACCCGGGAGTTCATCGACTGGATGACTTGCGATAATCGCTGGGGCTGTTACCGGTAAAGGCTCGAAAACGATTGGAAAAAGTAAAAAGGCTTCGGTGACCGACTCGTTTCGCAATGGTTTCCACTTTTTCATCGGTCTCGATTAAAAGCGATATAGCCAATTGCATTCTCAGGGAGGTCAAATACTCCCTCGGCGATGCTCCGGTCGCGTGCAAGTTGACTCGTCGAAATTGACGTGGGCTTAGTCCCGCTAGATCAGCAATCTTGTCGAGAGTCCACGGCTCATCCAATCGAGTTTTAACCACTTGCCATACATCACGAATACGGTTATCGGTTCGCCATGGAACCATAAACGCCTGGGCGTAACCCTCGATTAGATCGACCCATTGATACATGATAGCAGGATTCGCGTTGGAACTTGCTTCAGCAAACAAACCGCGCACTGCTAATTGCAATCCATCACAATGAAACGAGGACAGCACCGGCAGACTGGCGAACACCATCGGTGTCGCGTCCTTCGGTTCTTGGTAGCGAATCCACGCCAAGCCCCATGTTTGCTTGGCAATGGCTCGATAAGCATGAGAGGCATGGGGTGGAGCCAAATACCCTTGGCCAGCACACATCGGTTGCCATAAGCCTTCGATGCAGACTTCGCCTGCACCCGCGAAGCACATCATCAAGAAGGTTCCGGTCAAGTCAGCACGCACGATGGTGTACGGGGCATTCGCTTCGGCCACTCCGACATGCACGATGCCATAACGCTGCAGCGATCGGCAAACGGGTGCGTCGCGCAGCCATTGACGCGTCTGATCAACACCTGAACTGACAATCCACTCGTGAGTTTGAGAACCGGCATGCGTCGTCTTGGACAAGCCTTCGGCCTGCAGTCCAGGGTCGGGTTGTGTTTTTGCTCTTGCCATATTGAATAAACGAATGTCCGTTTCCATCGCTCAAGAATTCGAGTCTTTGCACTACTATACCTAAATGGTTTGCACTACTATAACTAAATGGGATGAAATAGCCGAGTTCGGTTAGACGCAGACCACTGAGAGAACCGCTCCCTATTGTAGTATATCTTCCGCAACGCTTTTTCCAGTCATAATTCAAATTCAACAAGAAACCTTATTTGTGTCTCCAATTGAACCCCATTCATACCGCGCATTGATCTTGGATCGATTGCGAAATAAAGTCAGTTCGGGTCAGGCAGTCATCGGTGCAGGAGCCGGTACAGGAATCTCCGCCAAGTGCGAAGAGGACGGCGGTGTGGACTTGATTGTGATCTATAACTCCGGCCGCTATCGCATGGCAGGACGCGGTTCGCTTGCAGGCTTGTTAGCCTACGGAAACGCTAACGAAATCGTCAAACAGATGGCTCACGAAGTCCTGACCATCGTCAAGAAAACTCCGGTGCTTGCCGGTGTGAATGGGACCGACCCGTTCATGCTGCGTGACCATTTTCTGAGAGAGCTGCGAGATATGGGGTTCGCCGGAATACAGAACTTTCCGACTGTGGGTTTGATTGATGGCGTGTTTCGCCAAAATCTAGAAGAGACTGGGATGAGCTACTCCCTTGAAGTCGATTGCATCGCGGCAGCCCATTCGCTCGACCTCTTAACGACACCTTACGTCTTTAATGTCGAAGAGGCGAAGCTGATGACGAATGCCGGTGCAGACATCATCGTTGCACACATGGGCTTAACCACTAACGGTTCAATCGGTGCGCAGACGGCAAAGTCTTTGCAAGATTGCGTAGGCGAAGTTCAAGCGATTGTGGATACCTGTAAAGCGATTCGCGATGACGTCTTGGTCCTATGCCACGGCGGCCCGATAGCGACTCCGCAAGATGCTGCGTTCATGTTATCCAAGTGCAAATCACTGGACGGTTTCTATGGTGCCAGTTCGATGGAACGTTTGCCAACCGAAATCGCTATCACCAAACAGATTCGCCAGTTCACAGCACTCAATACGTAGAGTGGACTTCCGGTCCGTTAAATCAGCCGACATGCATTACGGCTTGTTGATTTAGCTGAATTCCAACGGCTCAATATTCGATCACAATGCGAAGTGTAAGCGAGACGTTTTCTTATGCCCACGATTGCTGTTGTCGGGACCTATGACACTAAAGGGCTTGAGCACGAATTTGTTGCCAACCAAATCCGTGCACTCGGACATCAACCACTGCTTATCGATGTGGGTGGTTTTGGGGATGCACGAGTTCCTGTGGACGTAACTTGCCAGCAAGTCGCCGAGTTGGCTGCGATTGATTTGCATGCGTTGCGTGTTCAGGCCGATCGCGGGGCGCTGGTGGCTGCGATGTCTAAAGCGGCACCAGTCTTACTTGCCAAGTTGGTTAAGGAAGGTCGAGTTCAGGGCGTGGTATCGCTTGGCGGAACAGGTGGCACAGCGATCGGTACGGCGGCGATGCGCGCGTTGCCTCTCGGATTCCCCAAAGTTATGGTCTCGACTATGGCTGGAAAGGATGTGTCGGCGTATGTCGATGTGTCGGACATCATAATGATTCCCAGCATCGTGGATGTAAGTGGGCTGAATCGCATTTCAAGAGATGTTTTTGCGAGAGCGGCCGCGGTCGTGGTTGCCCTTGCTGATACGCAAAGTCGCATCCCAAGCACGATGAATTCTGAGCCGATGGCGCTAGCTACGGGTGACGCACAGAACGACATTCCATCTGATGAAAAATCGAAACCCGAGGTTAGCGTATACAGCTCAGGTAAAGATTGCAACAAACCTCTCATTGTGGCTTCGATGTTTGGCAACACGACGAAGTGTGTTGAACATGCAAGGAAATTGCTCGAAGGTGCTGGGTTTGAAGTGCTTGTCTTTCACGCCACTGGCACCGGCGGTCGGACGATGGAAGCGATCATTGAATCGGGTGTCGTCGCGGGCGTTTTGGATCTTACGACGACCGAATGGGCGGATGAATTGGTCGGCGGCGTCATGCGCGGTGGACCTCATCGACTGGAAGCCGCTGCGCGTCGAGGCATACCCGCAATCATCGCGCCGGGTTGCTTGGACATGGTGAACTTCGGTGCGCGAGATACAGTTCCGAGCCACTTTAGCGATCGCGTTTTCTATCAGCACAATCCCCAAATCACGTTGATGCGAACAACGCCCGAGGAATGTGAGCAACTTGGCAAGATCATCGCCCAGAAACTCAATGCATCCGTTGGTTCCGTCGAAGTTCTATTTCCTCTGCGAGCCCTCAGCATCATCTCAGCCGCTGGTCAACCATTCCACAATCCCTGGGCCGATCAATCACTGCTCGAAAGCCTTCGTAAGCATCTTCGTGCAGACATCGATTTGACCATGATCGATTGCGAAATCAATGATCCTATCTTTGCTACTCAGTGTGCCGAACGACTTCTAAAAGTACTTTCCTATCCCTCAAAGAATTTATAATGCAAAACTTGTTTCGATTCGCTGTCGTTTGCATCGCAGGTTTGTCGCTTGCCTCTCACTCGAATGCTTTACACGCCGAGGACTTTGATCCTTTGCGATTCGAGAAAGAGGTTTTGGTTCCAGCCTGCAACGACCCCATGCAGCTTGAGATTGTTGACTCGCAAACGCTGCTGTTCATCGAACGTAGCGGAGCACTCAAACGCACCAATCTCAGCACCCAGAAAACAGATCTTCTAGGAACCGTGCCCGTCGCCGTTTATGGCGAAGTCGGCTTGCTAGGTCTGGCATGCGATCCCAACTTCACCGACAGCGGACTGATCTACCTATTCTTCTGCCCCAGCGAACGGCCGCAGACGATGCGGCTGAGCCGTTTCAAGACTGCAGAGAATCGCTTGCTGCTTGATTCGGAAGTCGCCTTGCTAAGCTACTCGATTGAAAGCGATGGCGCGATTCATATGGGTGGCGGGCTCTGCATGGATGCTGATGGCAACTTAGTACTGGGAACGGGAGACAATTGCCCACCCATTCCCGAGCTTCCCGTCGATGTTCGCCCCGGCCGCGAAAACTTTGATGCCCTCCGGACCAGCGCCAATTCGCAAGACTTGCGCGGCAAGATCCTTCGCATTCATCCCGAACCCGATGGGTCCTACACCATTCCCTCCGGCAATTTGTTTAGCGATCCGCAAGTTGGTCGTAGAGAGATTTATGCGATGGGATGTCGCAATCCCTTTCGCGTCACTACGGACTCAGTCACTGGCGCAGTGATGTGGGGAGACGTTGGCCCCAATATCCAAGAAGACTTGCAAATCGGCGTCAATGGCTACGATGAATTCAACTGGACGACGACAGCAGGAAACTTTGGTTGGCCAATGTTCGTCGGTCCAAACGAAGCCTATCGCATGTTCGACTTTACAACGCGGCAAGCGGGCGAACAGTTCAGTCTTTCCAATCCAATAAACAACTCTCCAAACAACAGAGGACTAAAACAGCTTCCCCCACCACTGCCTGCTTTGTTGTGGTATCCATCGACAGATTCAAGTGAGTTCCCAACCTTTGGTAGCGGTGGTCGTAGCGCCATGGCTGGCCCAGTCTACCGCGCTGCTGCCGACCAACCATTGCGACTGCATGACCGTTTCAGCAATCGCTGGTTCATCTACGATTGGACTCGCAATTGGATTCAAACTGTCTCATTGGATGATGCTGGCAAGGTAATTGACATTGAACCCTTTATGCCCGAAACGCTGTTTCGCAAGCCAATCGATATGGAGGTCGCGCCCGATGGCACCTTGTACGTGATCGAATACGGTGACACCTGGGGAAACAACACCGACTCGCAGATCTCGCGAATTGTGTATCGTCGCGGTAATCGAACCCCAACAGCTCGCATCACGGCCAGCCCACCGGCTGGTCGACATCCGTTGAATGTCCAACTTGCTGCAACCGACTCCACTGATCCCGACGGCGACGCGCTGGCATTCACTTGGGAAATCGATGGGCAACCGCAACGATCAAGTTCAGCATCAGTAAGCGCTCTCTTCTCAGAACCGGGCATCCATACTGTTCGCCTCATGGTTCACGACTCCGCAGGAGCAACCGACGCGCAGGAGATGAGTATCCCCGTCGGAAATGCCCAACCCATCGTCAGCATTCAATCACCACTTCACGGTTCGTTCTTCGACTGGGGCGATACGATTCGCTACCAAGTCGTTGTTAAAGATGAAGAAGACGGTACGACGGTCGATCAGACGATTCCCTCGGCGCGCGTTGTTACTAGCCGTCGCTATGCGAATCGACGGACTGCTAATTATCAAGATCTACATCCTGGACTAGCCATGATGCGGCGAACCACTTGCTTCTCCTGTCATACTGCCAAAGCGGCTTCCGCGGGCCCTGCTTATCATGAGGTCGCGCGGCGTTACAAAAGCCAACCTGCTGCAGTCGAACAACTCGCCGCCAAAATCGTCCAAGGGGGAACTGGTGTCTGGGGGAACAAACCAATGCCTCCCCATCCTCAACATTCGTTAGAAGAAGCCCAAACGATGGTCCGCTGGATCCTCTCACTCGCAGGAGACGAAAGCCAAGCACCGATGCCAGGAACTCATGGCTTCTTTACGACAACACGACCCGATAATACTCAACCTTCCATCCTTACACTCACGGCGGAGTATACCGATAGCGGCATTGCGAATTCTCCCGAGCTTGCTCCCTTGCGAGGCGATGCGGAATGCATTCTTCACAGTCGTTTCAAGCGAGCTGCCTTCGCCGATGATTACTACAAGAGCGAGATCGTCGATGTCTTCGAAGGTGGTGTGGGACTCGTCGCCCGAATTCAACCCGAGGGCTGGATCGTCTTCCGCGATTTACGTCTAGCGGATGTTGAACAAATTACACTGAACTTGGCTAGTTCCTCGCCCCAATCTGGTTCGCTTTCGGTGCGCATCGATGCTCCCAATGGTGCCGAAGTCGCCAATCTCAACCTGCAAGAAACATCCACTCGCTTCCAAGATCACTCGGTTACGATCGCTTCTGAAGAAGGTCTGTTCGATCTTTATCTTGTCTATCAACAAGATCCCTTAGCTGGTTCGTCATTGCCTAACGCAGTGCCCCCTAACGTCAGCATCGCTTGGTGCAACTTTCACCCCTCGGCAGCTGCTCTTGAACGAAAACGCGAAGAGGAGGAGGCCGTCAAGCGAATCGTCTTGATTCCAACCAAGCTCGACCACGCCTGGGCCACCCACATGTATACCGACGTGTGTCGACTGCTGGCCGAGACGTTGAATCAAACGCCGGGGGTCGAGGCAATCGTTTCTCCCGACGTCGATTGGCCGCGCGATGAAAAATTACTCGCACAGGCAGACGCCATTGTTTTCTATTCGCGCCCGGCGGGTGACATTCTGTTTGCTCCGCAACATCGCGCTCAGGCCATGCAACTGATGCAGCGCGGTGTCGGTTTCACTGCCATCCACTGGGCCACCGGCGCTGAAGTGGCGATTGGCGAACGCTACGGAAATCTTCTTGGTGGCTGGTTCAATTTTGACTTCTCCGGACTGACTGTCGACCGTCGGCCGCTGCAACAAGTCGATACGGAACATCCCATCTGTCGCGGTTGGAATGGTTATGAACTGCGCGACGAATTCTATCTGAACCTTCGCTTTCACCCACAAGCAAAACCTCTACTCCAGGTCGAGATCGAAGGCCGACCGCAGACGGTCGCTTGGACATTCCAACGTCCCGATGGTGGCCGCAGCTTTGGCAGCACCCTCGGCCACTTCCACGACAACTACAGCCATCCCAGCTTTCGACGCTTGCTTGTCCAAGGCATCCTTTGGACCGCTAATTTCGATATCCCTGAAGCCGGCATTCCTGTCGATATCGAAGAGAAATGGTTGCAACTGGAAGACCCAACCCCGAAAGTCATCCGCGAATGGTCTGTCGTGCAAGCCCGGTCATCCCTCCAACGTCAACACCAGCAATTTCGCACTCCATCCTTCGCCTCAGGGGAAAAACTGTTTCAAAAAGCCTCCTGTGCAAACTGTCATGCAATCCATACCAACCTCACAAGCACTGCACAGTCGGACGTAAAGATTGGTCCCGACCTAACTGCCATTCGACAACGCTTGGCCTTGGCGAACGATCCTCACGCCGCCTTGCTGCAAGAAATCATCGAGCCCTCGAAAGTGATTGCAGATCAATATCGATCAAAGATTTTTATTCTCGATGATGGCACCATTCTCAGTGGTATCGTTCGGCAGGAAACAGAATCCGAGATCACACTCGTTACCAATCCCAATAAACCTAACGAGTTGACAAAGATCGAAACGGAACGCATTGAAGAACAGCGTGCCGCCGATGTGTCCCTCATGCCAACCGGCTTGCTGAACACGTTGAATGATCAAGAACTGTATGATCTCTTCAGTTATGTTTATGCTGGCGGCAACCCGCAAGATTTCGCCTTTCAGCCAATCGCTGCGGAACTCGAACCTTGGGCAGACCAACGCCTCCCAATCAAAGCGGGCTTGCAGTGGTGGCTGGATGCATCCCGCGTGAACGCCGCACGACAAGCCCAACAACTGCCAGAGATTCGTGATGGGAATTTGCTGGCCATCTGGCCCGATGCCAGCGGTTGGGGACGTGATGCAGTCCAGCGACAAGATACAGCACAGCCTTCTTTCCGGACCTCCTCGCAAGGGAACTATCTACAGTTTGATGGTGTCGACGATTATTTTTTTGCCACAACCAATCAACTTCGCTCCAGCACCTTCACTGCCATGATCGTCGTTGCGCCAGAACACAATCGTGGCTGGCCTGGAATCATCTCCGCCAATGCACGTGGCAGGAACGATTACCAAAGTGGCTTCAATCTTGATCTGATGCATGAACCGACAGCACGGCTGGAAACGGTGATGACCGAAGGCCCCGGATACCCTGGCGTCATTGATGTGATGTCGGAAAGCCATGATTTTGGCCAGTTTCTAATTTTCACCCTTCGCAGCCAACCTGGACCGGCAGGCGTTCAATTGCGCATCAATGGGCGACCACAGCTAACTCGCGACCGACCGGACGCCGTCATTGAGATGGATGATCTCACTGTGGCCGCACGATATTGGAGTAATGACGCAAACATCCCTCCGTTCAATCGCGGTTTTCTCGCTGGTCGTTATGTACAAGTTCTGCTCTACGATCGCCCTCTCAGCGACGAGGAATTGATCGCTAACGAAGTCTTTCTCTGGCAATCCAACCAACCCCTCCTCGATCCCGTGTACCCGGTCTCCATTCAACAGAAATGATCTAGCCATGACGCCAACATTTTCCACCGCTTGCCGTTCGGCATTCACGACCGCCGGACTCGTCCTGCTTGACGCATCACGTGCTACTTCCACCAGCGCAGCGAAGTCGTCTTCGAAACCTCGCGAAAAAGCGCAGGGGCTGCGGAGATTGACGCGGATCTTTGCCTTGCTGTCTGTGGCGGCGATCGGAGCGTCTTCAGCGGCGACCTATTTGGTGGCTAGCGAGCCGATATCAATCAACGGCCGCCGCGAATTGTTCCTCGACGATCTCATGGTGGGCCGCCTCGAAGGCGGCGCGCAGCGGGTGTTTCACCACCCCGTGGCGCGCGAGGTGGTCATGAAATTCGACAAGCCGTGGGAGGGCAATGCCTGTGGCGATGGCGTGGTCTTCCGGGATGGCGACATTTACCGAATGTATTATCGGGCGCTGGACACCAGCAAGCAACCCGGCTTCACCTGCTACGCGGAGAGCCGGGATGGCATCCATTGGAACCGCCCTGACCTCGGCCTGGTGGAATTCAATGGGTCCAAGACGAACAACATCGTGCTCCAGACGGCCGGATTCCACGATGGGAACCTGATGGTGTTTCGCGACGAGAATCCGGCCACGACTCCGGATGCGCTCTACAAGGCGGTCTCCGGGCGGGTGGGCCCCGGCAACTGGTCCACGGCAGACAAGGATCTGGCGGTGTGGAAATCCCCTGACGGCATTCATTGGACGATGGCCCAGAAGGAAGGTGTCCTCCTCAACGACGGCAATTTCGACTCGCAGAATCTGGTGTTCTGGGACCCGAACACCGGCGGGTATCGCGCCTACTACCGGACGTCCGCCCAGGCGTTTGACAACATGAACAACTGGCTGCGCCAGATCAAAACGGCGACATGGAAGGAATTCGGCAAGTCAAATCCGGGAAAATTGTTGACCTATACCTCCACGCCTTCCGCGCAGTTTTATACCAATGTCGTCCGGCCCTACCACCGCGCGCCGCACATCTACATCGGCCTGCCCGGCATGTATGACGATCGTCACTGGTCGCCCGCCATGGAGCAGTTGCCGGACACCGAGAAGCGACGCAAAAACAACGAGGAATCGAAGCGCCCCGGCCCGCTCAGCGAAGTGCAACTGATGTGGAGCCGCGACGGTGAAAAGTTCGATCTCGCGCCCTCGACCTTCATGCCGCCCGGCCCCGAGCGGCCCGGCACCTACACCTACTACGACGTCGTGGCCTGGCACCTGGTCGAAACCGCATCGAACCTCGAGGGCGCAGCACCGGAACTCACGCTTTACCGCAACGAGTTTTACCAAGTGGGAGTCGTCCAACTCCGGCGCTACACGCTGCGCCTCGACGGCTTCGCCTCGATCCATGCGCCGATCGCCGGAGGCGAGCTGATCACCCCGCCGCTGATCTTCAAGGGCTCGCTGCTCTCGATGAACTTCGCCAGCTCCGCGTTCGGCTCGCTGCGCGTGGAAATTCAGGACGCCGACGGCAAACCCGTCCCCGGCTTCACCCTCGCGGACAGCATCGAGCTCTACGGCGACACCGTCGCCCGCAACGCCCTCTGGAAAGACAGCCCCGACCTCGGCGCGCTGGCCGGCAAGCCGGTGCGGCTGCGCTTCGTGATGCGGGACGCGGACCTGTATTCCATCAAGTTTGAGGAAGCCAAGTAACAGGCACATTCCATTGAAACAACCAAACAACCATGAAGACAAAATATATATTTCTGATTCTCCTCACCGCGCTGTGTGGCGCGGCATCGGCCCAAGACCCCGTGAACATCGGCAACCGGCGCGAATTGTTTCTCGACAATATTCTGGTGGACCGCCTCGAAGGCGGCGCGCAGAGGGTCTTCCACAAGCCCGTGCCGCGCGAGGTGGTGATGACCTTTGACCAGCCGTGGGAGGGCAACACCTGCCTTGCCGTTGCGGTCTTCCAGGTCGGGGACGTCTACCGCTTGTATTACCGGGCCTCCAACACCCCCGGCTCGGCCGGCGGTGAGAAGCGAGGTGCACACACCTTCGATGCCTACGCGGAAAGCGCCGACGGCCGTCACTGGACGCGCCCTGCGCTCGGACTCGTGGAGTTCCAGGGATCCAAGGACAACAACCTCATTCCGAAGCCTGCCGCCCCCGAGGGATGGGCACTCGACGCGCTCACTCCCTTCCTCGATGAGAATCCAGAGGCCGCGGCCGATGCGCTCTACAAGGCCGTGGCCCCTCTCTATGGACCGGGCAACACGGCTGATGACTGGCTGAGTCGGGAGAAGTCACTGGCCGTCCTCTCGTCGCCGGACGGCATCCGCTGGACTCTCATGCAGGACCAGGGAGTCTTCGCCCAAGAGGGCTTCTTCGACTCGGTGAACCTGGCGTTCTGGGATCCGAACACCCGGGCCTACCGGGCCTACTTCCGCGACGCCCGTCAGCCAGGATGGATCCGCGACATCAAGACCGGAACCTCGTCTGACTTCCGCAACTGGACCCAGGGCGCGTGGCTGAGTCACACGTCGAAGCCGTCGGCGCAGTTCTACACCAACGGCATCCGCCTCTACCACCGCGCACCTCACCTCTACCTGGGCTTTCCCGGCATGTATGAAGATCGGGAATGGTCACCCGCCATGGCGCAGTTGCCGGACACCGAGAAGCGGCGGAAGAACGTCGAGGAGTGGAAGCGGCCTGGACCATTGAGTGAAGTGCAACTCATGTGGAGTCGCGATGGCAGCACCTTCGAACTGTCCCCTTCCACGTTCCTGCCACCCGGCCCGGAGCGAGCCGGTTCCTGGACCTACAGCGACAACGTGGCATGGCACCTCGTTGAAACGGCGTCGGACCTGGAAGGCGCCGCGCCGGAACTCACGCTGTATGCCCAGGAGTTCTACTACATCGGCGATGTCCGGCTCCGTCGCTACACGCTGCGGCTCGACGGTTTTGCGTCGATCCACGCGCCGATAGCCGGTGGCGAGCTGGTCACGCCGCCGCTGATCTTCAAGGGCTCGCAGCTCTCGATGAACTTCGCTTCTTCCACGTTCGGTTCGCTGCGCGTGGAAATTCAGGATGTCGACGGCAAACCGTTACCCGGCTTCACGCTCGACGACAGCATCGAACTCTATGGCGACACCGTCGCCCGTAATGCCATTTGGAAAGACAACCCGGATCTCGACGCGCTGTCAGGCAAGCCGGTGCGCCTGCGTTT
>Ga0068877_10002299_pt1 | contig 15484 bp, 14 predicted proteins | sample NOAtaG_FD_66437 | JGI IMG/M metagenome (GOLD analysis project Ga0068877, IMG submission 66437) | Freshwater lake microbial communities from Lake Erie, under a cyanobacterial bloom - NOAA_Erie_Diel6S_1000h metaG | ecosystem: Environmental > Aquatic > Freshwater > Lake | place: USA: Ohio, Lake... | reverse complement strand
GTTGAGGAAGTGGGCGTAAAGCGGGTTATAAAGCGCCTGCATGGTGAAGAGTTCCATGATCCTCTCCTCTTGCCGCCCTGCGTCAACCGGTAAAAACAAATCCCGGATAAACTCCCGGCGAAAGGTCTCCCACATGAACGCAAAGGAAATCCATAGTTTTGAACCGATGAAGTCTATCGCAAATACGTGGCTGATATTCGCGGCCATAGCCATCCTCGCCGGGTGTATCCGCCAGGAAACCTTCCCGCCTGAGCCTGTCATCCGGTTCAAGTCGATCCGCACCACACCTGATTCGGCGGTCATTACCATGACCTTTACGGATGGCGATGGCGACTTCGGGCTTCGGCAGTCGGATACGACCGGCATCTTTGCAGACTGCCTGCGGCGCTACAACCTCTATTTCGAGTATTACGAGCTTCAGAACGGAGAATGGGTTCATTTTCCGATAGATCCATGTGCAGATCCCAATGCCGTTCCCTTCTATTACCGGGTGCCTTGGGCTGAGCCTTCTGGACAGATTAAGTCGCAGGACGGGGAGATTACCATTGTGATGACGCCTTTTTATTTTCTTCCCGGGCCTTTTGATACCTGCCGGTTTGAGATCCGGGCCATCGATCGAAGCCAGAAACTCAGCAACGTAATCCGGACATCAGCGTTCACCAAGCCTTAGGACTTTACAGAGGCGTAACATTCGAGTTCGATCCGGTTAACACAGAGGAATCAACTTGCAGCCGTTATGAAGCGCTGCGCTGTTCTCCTTGTTTTCCTTCTTTCATCCACGCTCTGGTTAGTTGCCGGAGATCCGGTTCGCACCGGTACCGTGAGCGGGATCGTCACAGATGCCGGTTCAGGGGAACAACTGACGGGTGTTCGCGTTGAGGTGGTTGAAACGGGTGCAATCGCCTTTACAGACCGCTTCGGTTCTTTCATATTTGCTGAACCTTTCTCGGGTCCCGTGACTCTCTCCTTCTCTCTGGTATCATTCGAGAAATGCAGTGTTCCGGTCGCCCCGAGTGGCCTTTCGGCCCCACTTTCGGTTTCGCTCTTCGAGCGTTGATTTTCCTCCTGAGTCCTTCTAAATGCAGGTTGTGCCCAACTCTTAGGGTTTCATGCTTTCTCAAACCTTAACACGCCTCAGGTTAATTTTATATTAACTTTGTGTAAAGCGACAGTGAACCAAAAGGTGCTGATCGACGTTGAACAAAGAAATGACTCAGGTGATGAAGACGAAGTATTCCGGATTGATGGTGGCCGCTATGGTCCTTCTTACGGCTTTTTCAGCTCAATCTCAAGAAGTGGCCGAGCGAGACGGAAAGTATTATGGTCAGGATGGGATGGTATTTACAGGTGATTTGCGTGCAACCGGCACAGATGGTCGATTGCACAGCATTCATACTGTGGTCGCGGGAGTTCTTGCCGGTCCGGTGACCTATTATGACGAGTCGGGACAAGTGGAGGAGACGGGCTATTACACAGATGGCCGGAAACATGGGGTCTGGAAGCAGTTTAATGCAAGCGGCCGTCAAACGGGAGAGGCGACCTACGTGAATGGACAGAAGGATGGCGTGTGGACCGTTTGGGATGATCAGGGCGTAAAGCGTTACCACATGGTGTATAGCATGGGCCGGAAGATTGATACCTGGCAAATCTGGGACGAACATTCGAACCTCGTCAGCGAGCGGGTTTACGGAAACTGATTTAAATCATAAATGAATTCCAACGGCGGGCAAACCCCGCCGTTTTCGCTTGTTCCGGACGATTGAGCTGAAATAATTCGATATCAGTTGTTGAATTTAGGTTACGAATTTGTCTTAATTCATGGCAACCATCCGATTTGCCTGTCGTCTTATGTAAAACTGAAAACTTCTTAACGGATAAAAACCCATATGCCATGAATACTGTTGCGTTTTTCGAAAAAGTTTGGCAAGAAAACCCGCACTACCTGATGCTCGGGGGGTTATTCATTGTCATTGGTATGGTTGGAAAAGTAAAATTGTTTGCCAAGGCGAATCAGCCTTGGGTGGCTGCTTTCGTTCCCATCTGGGATATGGCTGCCGCTCTGAAGATGGTGGGCAGGCCGGTTTCTCATCTGGCCTTCTTTCTGGTTCCTGTCTTCAATATTTACTTCTGCTTCAAGCTTCTCATTGAGATTGCTCAGAGCTTCGGTAAGCGCTCGCCCATTGACTACGTTATGGTGTGCTTGTTTAACATTTTCTACGTGTTGAACCTCGCTCTTGCCTATAATGAGGAGTATGTGGGACCGGCTTACGGCCACGACCTGAAGGGCGAACAGGCTGCAGAGCCTGCTCTTGTATAATATTCTGGTTTCTTACCAATCAGGCTGAACCCCGCTGTTGCGGGGTTTGCTTTTTTCAGGTGAGCAGGTCACCGGCCTTTTCCAAGGCTCGGTTGAGTCCCGAAAGATCGCTTCCACCCGCCGTGGCAAAGAAGGGCTGCCCGCCTCCTCCGCCCTTAATTTCCCGTGCGAGATCCCTGACAATCTGGGAAGCATTCAGGTTACGGGCCTTCATGACATCATCTGAAAGCACGCACGTAAGCAAGGGCTTGCCTTCGCTCTCGCTGCCAATCACGGCAAGAAAGCTGGACATTTCGCCTCGCCACTGGAATGCGATATCCTTGAGCGAGGCGGCATCCAGGTCAATCCGGGCAGATAGAAACTGCACGCCGTTGATCTCACGGAACTGATTGCGCAAGTCGGCCTTCACGGTCATAGCCCGTTCCTTTTGCAGGGATTCGATATGCCGGGTAAGCTCGTGTACTCTGCCGCTGAGGTCGTTTACGGCTTTCACCAGATCCTTCGTTTTGAGCATACCCCGCAGGGTTTCGGAAGTTTTCATCTCCTCCCGGATCAAGCGGTAGGCGGCTCGTGAGGAAATGGCTTCAATCCTGCGGATGCCTGATGCCACAGCACTTTCGGACGTAATCAGGAGCATGCCGATGTCGCCGGTGGAGTGGACATGGGTGCCGCCACAGAGTTCTACGCTGCTTCCAAACCGGATGACCCTGACGTGATCCCCGTATTTCTCGCCGAAGAGCATCATGGCTCCTGACTCCCGGGCTTCTGCAATCGGCACATGGCGGCGTTCTTCCAATGGAAGGTTCATGCGGATACGGGAATTCACCAGTTGCTCCACATGCTCCAGCTCCTCATCTGTCATTTTGCTGAAGTGGGAAAAATCAAAGCGCAGGTAATCGGGATGCACAAGTGATCCTTTCTGCTCGACGTGTGTGCCCAGGACTTCCCTCAGGGCCTCATGCAGGAGGTGGGTAGCACTGTGGTTGCTCATGATCTCATGCCTGCGCTCCCGGTCCACTGCAGCCCGGAAGACGGCCTGAGGCTGATCCGGAATGCGGTCGGTAAAGTGGATGATCAGATTGTTTTCCTTCTTGCAATCTTCAACCTTGATGCGTTCATTGGCAGAAACGAGGACACCGGTATCGCCAACTTGTCCGCCACTCTCGGCATAGAACGGTGTGCGGTCCAGAACCACCTGCCACAATTCTCTCCCCTTCGCTTTTACCTTCCGGTACCGAAGTATACGGGCATCGGTATTGAGTTCATCATATCCGAGGAACTCGGGTTCTCCGGAATGCAATTCGACCCAGTCTTCGGTTTCGAGTTTCGTAGCCGCCCGGCTGCGCTCTTTTTGTTTATCCAGCTGGGTTTCGAAGCCTGGCTGGTCGATGCGCTTTCCGCGCTCTGCGGCGATCAGTGCCGTGAGGTCCGCAGGAAACCCGAAGGTGTCGTAGAGTTCAAACACGGTGCGGCCGTCTATCACTTCACCGCTTTCCCGCACTATGACTTCATCGAGCAGGGTAATACCCTTTTCCAGGGTACGCAAGAATCCTTCTTCTTCTTCCCGGATAACGCGGCTGATCAGTTGCTGCGACTTGCGTAGTTCGGGAAATGCGTCGCCCATCTCGGCAGATAGGACATCCACCAGCGTACAGATGAATGGCTCTTTTTGTCCCAGGAAACTGTAGCCATAGCGCACGGCTCGCCGAAGTATGCGCCGTATGACATATCCCGCTCCACTGCTTGAGGGTAGCTGACCATCTGCAATGGCAAATGACACAGCCCTGAGGTGGTCTGCGACCACGCGTATGGCGATATCGGATTTCTTGTCGGTTCCGCTGTAAGCCTGTCCAGAAAGCACTTCAAGGCGCCGTATGATCGGAGTGAATACGTCTGTGTCGTAGTTGGATTGTACCCCCTGCAGGACCATACACAACCGTTCGAATCCCATACCTGTGTCCACGTGCCTTGCGGGCAGTGGTTCCAGCGATCCGTCGGCTTTCCGGTTGAATTGCATGAACACGTTGTTCCAGATCTCGATGACCTGAGGATGGCCGCCGTTGACCAGCTCCTTGCCATCCCGGATTGCGCGTGCTTCATCTGAGCGGATGTCAACATGGATTTCGGAGCAGGGGCCACATGGGCCGGTTTCTCCCATTTCCCAGAAATTGTCCTTCTTATTGCCCCGAAGAATGCGATCCTCGCTGATGAAGCGCTTCCAGATATCCCACGATTCCTGGTCAAAAGCGAGGTTTTCCGAAGCATCTCCCTCGAAGACGGTGACGTAAAGACGATCCTTAGGAATCTTATAAACATCAGTGAGCAGTTCCCACGCCCAGGCAAGGGCTTCTTCCTTGAAGTAGTCGCCAAATGACCAATTGCCCAGCATCTCAAACATGGTGTGGTGGTAGGTATCTACGCCTACCTCCTCGAGGTCATTGTGCTTGCCGCTGACGCGCAGGCACTTCTGGGAATTGGCAATGCGGGGATGTGCAATAGGAGCGTTGCCCAGAAAGAGGTCCTTGAACTGGTTCATCCCCGCATTGGTGAACATCAGGGTAGGATCATCCTTAACTACCATCGGGGCCGAGGCCACAAGGTGGTGCTTCTTAGAGGCGAAGAAGTCGAGGAAGGTCCGGCGGATCTGCTGAGCAGTTGGAGAGCCCATGGCAACTGGCATTTTTGGGATGCAAAACTAATCTAGTTGGGGACTTCCAAAGTCGGCTAAATTTGGCATCCCTCTATGGCACGCCTGCGCTATAAGTTCAACCCCTCCACGCTCAACTTTGAGCGAATCAGTTATTCGATCCGGGACTATCTCTTTCAGGGTCTGCGTTATCTTTTTGCGGGTTCGGTGATTGGTGGGATCGGAGTCATTCTCTACGCTTCTTTTTTCAAGGATCCTGAAACCGTTCGTCTGGAGCGTGAAATCAAGTACCTCAAGGGTCAGATTTCCAGCCTTAATAACGATCTGGATACACTGGAAACTTTTGCGCTGAATCTGAAAGACAAGGATGACAATGTGTACAGAAGTATCTTCGGAAGCGATCCCTATCCGGAGCACCTGCGCAAGGGAGGAGTGGGAGGCAGTGATCGCTACCGGAGTCTGAAGGGCTACGAGAGCAGCGAGGAGATCATTGAAACGAAGAAGAGGATAGGTCGTTTGCAGCGAATGCTTGTGGCTCAGTCAAAGTCGTTTGAGCAGGTGTTTGAACTCGCTAAGGCGAAAGATGAGATGCTGCAGTCCATTCCTGCCATCCAGCCGGTCTCCAATAAGGATCTGAAGCGCATTGCATCAGGCTTCGGGATGCGCATCCATCCGATTTACAAGATTGCCAGGATGCACTCCGGGCTCGACTTCACGGCAGACATTGGTGCAGAGGTTTATGCCACGGGCGATGGAGTGGTGCAGAGTATCGACGATAAGCTGAGCGGCTATGGTCATCATGTGGTGCTCAGGCATGGCTTCGGTTTTGAGACCCTCTACGCTCACTTGAGCCGGGCTGTGGTGAAACCGGGTGAAAAGGTGAAGCGCGGACAGGTTATCGGCTATGTGGGAAACAGCGGAACTTCCACCGGACCTCACCTTCACTATGAAGTGATGAAGAATGGACAGAAGGTGAACCCGGTTTTCTATTTTTACAACGACATTACTCCCGAGCAGTACGAAGACTTGCTGCAACGGGCGGCGAATGCCAATCAATCGCTCGACTAAACCCGACCTTATACCTGATATGATCCCCAAGGCCTCTGATATTGAGAAGTTGTATTACTCCATTGGCGAGGTGGCTGAAATGTTTGAGGTGAACTCCTCCTTGATTCGCTTCTGGGAAAAGGAATTTCCCCAGCTTCACCCCAGGAAGAACAGCCGTGGCAATCGTGTTTACAGCAAGAAGGATATTGAGTTATTTCGCAAGATTCATCACCTTGTGAAGGAGAAGGGCTACACTCTGGAAGGTGCCAAGAATGCGCTTCGCAAGCGAGAGCCATTGGATGAGGGGGAGACCCTGGTTGGAAAGCTCACCCGCGTGCGCTCTGAGTTGCTGAATATTGCAAACGGACTTTGATCACTCCGAACACGCTGGGGCGTGCGCGGTTATAATGCCGATATTCCGCTGCCTTGGTAACCCCCGCTGCACACCTTGTCTTTCCGCATCAACTGCACGCACCACCTGAGGGTGGCCGTGAGGAGCGGCATTATTACCTTATCGAGGATGGCCTTTTCTTCAGGCAATATCCCTTCCATGTGCGTAAGTTGATCTTTCACCGCGCCTCTATGAAGGCGTGGGAAGAACATGCGAAATCCTGCGGTCACCGGGTGAGTTATATTGATGCGCATGATGCACGCGCTGCTACAGCGTCACTCTTTGAGTACCTCTCAGCGGAAGGTGTGGATGACGTCCATGTGGATGATCCGGTGGATTATCTCCTCATGCGGCGGCTGCAGCGGGAGTCTCATCGCACGGAAGTTCGCCTGCATGTTGGAGAATCGCGTCTCTTTCTGGACACCCGGGCTGAGGTGGATGATTACTTTCAAGGACGTCGTCGCATGCTCATGCATGATTTCTATGTACGGAGGAGAAAGCGGGAAGGTATCCTTCTCGATGGTGCTGGTCAGCCGCTCGGGGGCAAGTGGAGCTTTGATGAGGAGAATCGCAAACGCATTCCTCCGGGAACGCCCCTGCCTCCTCCACCTGCCGCAATCTTCTCTCCCTATGTAGTCGAGGCGGGTGCATATGTGGCGAATCACTTTCCCGGTAATCCGGGAAAGGCCGCAGGATTTTGTTTTCCGGTGACACGGGGCGAGGCGCTGGAAGTGTTGGATCAATTCCTCCATCAGCGGTTTCACCGGTTTGGAACCTATCAGGATGCTATGATCAGCGGGGAGTCGTGGTTGTTTCATTCCCTGTTGTCGGCGCCAATCAACGCCGGACTTATCCAACCCCGTGAAGTGGTGCAGCGATCTCTGGACTTTGCGGCGCGCAACGATATTTCGCTCAACCACACAGAAGGGTTCATCAGGCAGGTCATTGGTTGGCGCGAATATATCCGGGGTGTGTATGTGCATCACGGAGTAGCTGAGCGCACGCGTAATTACTGGAACCATCACCGCCCGCTGCCTGCCTCATTCTGGAACGGCACAACGGGTATTCCTCCTGTGGATGATGCTATTTGTCGTGTGCTGCGCGATGGGTACACGCACCATATTGACCGGTTGATGATACTCGGTAATTTTATGTTGCTCTGCGAATTTGATCCTGACGAAGTGTATCGTTGGTTTATGGCGCTCTTTATCGATGCTTACGACTGGGTGATGGTGCCCAATGTATATGGCATGTCACAATTTGCCGATGGTGGAATCATGAGCACTAAACCATATATCAGTGGTTCGGCCTACGTTCTCAAGATGAGCAATTATGCTAAAGGGGAATGGACAGAGATATGGGATGCGCTTTTCTGGCGGTTCATTTCCGTGCACCGGGATTTTTTCCTGTCCAATCCACGGTTGGGTATGATGGTGCGCACCTGGGACAAGATGGCACCGGATCGCCGCGGGGAACTGCTCGACAGGGCTTCGGCTTTTCTTGGCACACTTGGGGATGGTGAGAAATCCTGAAACTTGCTGACCTTCGCTTTATGAAGGGGTTGGTTCTGAAATCAACGGGAAAGTGGTACGACGTGGTGGGCGCCGATGGAGCCAGGTATCGTTGTCAGGTGCGTGGAAAACTGCGCCTGCGGGGTCTGTCCACCACCAATCCCGTCGCGGCAGGCGATCATGTGGAAATCGAAGTCGAGAACGAAGGCCAAGCCAGTATTGTGGATATTGAGGAGCGCCGTAACTACATCATACGTCGCTCCGTGAACCTCAGCAAGGAAGCTCAGATTGTTGCAGCTAACCTAGATCTGGCGGTGCTGTTCGTGACCGTGGCCCGGCCCCAGACGACCTTTGGATTTATTGATCGTTTTCTCGTGACTGCTGAAGCCTACCGCATACCAGTGGTGCTTTTGTTTCACAAGGCCGATCAGTATACAGATAAAGAACTCGAACTAGTCTATCATTATGCAGAGATCTATTCGTCCATCGGTTACGCGTGCCTGAAATCATCACTGGAAACCGGCGAAGGCCTCCCGGAATTGCAGGAAATGATGAAGGACAAGGTCACGCTGTTCTCCGGCCATAGTGGTGCGGGCAAGTCGTCGCTTGCGAATCACTTCATTCCTGGATTAGACACCCGCATCGGAGAAATCAGCACCTGGAGCGGCAAGGGACAACATACCACCACATTTGCCGAAATGCACGCGCTGCCATTCGGTGGCTACCTGGTAGATACGCCGGGCATCAAGGGATTTGGCATTATCGACATCCCTAAGCACGAGCTCGGACATTACTTCCGTGAGTTCTTCACCTTGCTTCCCGAATGCCGGTTTGCCAACTGCACACACCAGAACGAGCCCGGTTGCGCCGTGATGAAGGCCCTCGGGGAGGGAGCCATCGCTCCAAGCCGATACGAAAGCTATTTGTCCATGTGGGCTGATGAAGAAGATCGCTCACCCTATCGTTGAACGGTTTGGTGTTTTGTTCTTCGCGCCTGTAACTTAGCCGCGCATACTCAAGGGGTGCCCTGCCTGGCGGGGCTGAGATGATACCCTTTTCCGCTTCCATGCGGTAGGAACCTGGGCAGGTCATGCTGCCAAGGGAAACGTGAGAAATGCCCCATCCGGCCCTTGGGTGGGGAATGACGAACCAACACATACATCACCTATGAGGAGAACGCTGTTGCGCGCGCTCGTGCTTTGTATTTATTCGGTATGCCTCCTTTGTGCTGATTCCCATGCACAGGCAGATACATTGGGTCCTGTCATGCGGCGTGAGTTATCTCCGCTCCTGATTGAGGCCACACGCGCTCATGAGCGCACTCCAGTGACGTATACCGATCTGGAACAGCAACAGATAGCACCATTGAATACAGGTCAGGATTTGCCCTATATCCTGAGGTTCACGCCTTCGCTGGTTGTCACCTCCGACGCGGGCAATGGAATTGGCTATACAGGACTCTGGATCCGCGGAAGTGATCCGAGTCGGGTGAACATTTCTATCAATGGCATTCCGCTCAACGATCCGGAGAGTCAACAGGTGTTTTGGGTGAACACCCCCGATCTGGCTTCATCGGCCGGATCCATTCAGATTCAGCGTGGTGTGGGAACCAGTTCCAATGGAGCAGCGGCCTTCGGCGGGCTCATCAAGATAGAGACTCTGGAGAAGAATCGCAAGCCCTACGGCAGGGTTGAACAAGCGTGGGGCTCGTTCAATTCCAGAAAACACTCCGTGCAGGTGGGTTCGGGCTTGTTGCATAACCGCTTTATGCTCGAAGGTCGCCTCTCGCGGGTATCTTCGGATGGGTACATTGATCGCGCCCGGACCGATCTTTTCGGTTATGAGTTGAACGGCACCCTGTTACTGGATGGCGGCGAGCTGGTTGTCACCGCATTCGGTGGCAGGGAGGAGACCTATCAGTCCTGGTATGGCACACCGGCCCAACTGCTCGAGGGAGCAGGCCCGGAAGCGCTGGCCGATTTTGCCTCGCGCAACTCCTTCACGGCAGCGCAAACGGCCAACCTCCTGTCATCAGGTCGTACCTATAATTTCTACACATACGATAACCAGATTGACCATTACGGTCAGGACCATTTGCAGATCCATTATCGCAAGCAGATCGGGTCATCGTGGAATGTGAATGCCTCGGCCCACTACACGAGAGGCAAGGGTTACTTCGAAGAGTTCCGCGATGAAGATAACAGATCGCGCTACGGCCTCGCCCCTTACATCACGCCTTCTGGTGCGGATACCCTGGACCAGAGTGATGTGGTGCGCAGGCGATGGCTTGATAATCACTTTTATGGTTTTGTCTTTTCTGCGCGCTATGCGCGGGATCGTAACCTGCTGACTATCGGAGGTGCGGCAAATGAATACCGGGGTGATCACTTTGGTGAACTCACATGGATGGAGTTGGCCGGGAATACACCGGAAGGATTCCGCTATTATGAGGGACAAAGTCTGAAGCGCGATGCCAACGCATATGTGCGCTATATCCATGACCTCGGCCAGGGTTGGGATCTTTACGGTGACCTGCAGGTCCGGTTGGTGGATTATGTTACGGCGGGCACTGATAATGATTTGCGGGCTTATGATGTCCAGGATGAGTTGCTCTTCTTCAACCCCAAAGCTGGCGTCAATAAGCGGATCGGCCGGGGTCGTGCATATGCCTCGGTGGCACTAGGAAGCAAGGAGCCCAATCGCAATGACTATGTGGATGCTCCTGAAGGAGAAATGCCTCGGCCGGAATACATGACCGATGTGGAAGCAGGCTACCAGTGGGAGGGCAGTCAGGGTTTCGTGGGATTCAATGCCTTTTGGATGGACTACCGCGACCAGCTTGTACTCACCGGGGCACTCAATGATGTTGGGGCCCCGCTTCGAACGAATGTTCAGGAGAGTTACCGCGCGGGTGTCGAGCTGGAGGCGCAGTACAGAATAGCCCGTCCATTGCAACTCGTAAGTAATCTTACCCTGGCTGACCATCGTATCCGCCGGTTTGATGAAGTTATATACGACTATACAAGTGGCTTTGAAGTGGTGGTGGTGGAGCATCGCGACACACCCATTGCCTTTTCTCCCCGGATAGTAGCTACGGTGGGTGGAGTCATGAGGTTTGGGGAAAATCGCACGAAGTCCGCAGATTCGGGTCGGGCCGTTTCCTCTTTCTGGGAATTGAGTTGGATGCAGCGCTATGTGGGCCAGCAGCATCTGGACAACACGGGCAATGAGGCAGTGGTGCTTGGTGCTTACACTACCGGTGATGCTATGCTGGCCTATGTGCTGGAGGATAATCGAGGGGTATCCCTCCGCATTAACCTTTGGGTGAACAATGTTCTTGACGCCCAGTATTCCAGCAATGGCTACACCTTCAGTTACATCTTCGGAGAGCGCATCACGGAACGCTTCTACTATCCTCAGGCCGGAAGAAACGTGATGATCGGACTAAACCTGGGATTTTGACGCATCTGAAGAGCTGACCAGATACACACCGAGGAAAATCATCAGGGTGAAGAGACCTTTGAGCCAGGTGAAGTCAAGATGAACCGGGGTGTTCAGCAGCAAACTGAATATCCAGCTGAATAAGCCGGCAAGTAGCGGCTGGAAATAGATGTAGGCACTGGTAGTCGTGGATGACACTACTGACAGGGCAAGGATGTTCAGGAGGTAGGTCAGAAATGTTACGCAAACAATCACATAGCCCACGGCAAACCACTGCCAGCTCGTGAGGCTATTCCAGCTTACAGAGTACAATCCCGTTCCTCCGAAGGGTAATACGCAGATCAGACCGATGGTAAAAACCCATGTGATGACCTGGAGTGGATGATACTTCATCATCAGGGGCTTCACCAGCACGAGATAGAAAGCATAAGACATACTGTTGATGAGAATAAAAGCATCACCGAGTGCATGGCTGTTTTCGGAGCGGTCGAGACTACTCAGCATCAGGATTGCCAGCGCGCCTGCCGCGCCTGCAACTACACCGGTAATTTTTCTCGGTGTGAGGGGGGCGCCGGATACCCCGGCGGCAATGAGCATGACGAGGATCGGATTGCTCGTCATGATGATCGCGCTGTTCAGCGGTGAGGTGAGTGCAAGTCCGTTGAAGAACAGCAGTTGGTTTACCGCTACACCGGTGATACCGCACAGGATCAGCCTGGGCCAGTCGGATCGATGCGGTAGTTTGATATAGCGATGTCCGACTATCCAGAAAAGAATCACTGCACCAAGCACCCTCATCGCTATAAATGCGTTGGGCGCAATCGGGTGAGGCATCACGGATTTCGCGATGACGTAGTTGGCACCATAAATCAGTGCCACAGCAGCCAATGCCAGATGAGCCCCGAGGACCTTATTCATTTCCCGAAGGGGCAAACATACGGATCAACTGCACCGGCCTAAGGCATGGATGCCTTGGCAGCAGCCACCACCTTAGGAGCGTTGCCGATAAAAATCTGGTTGCCATTGATGACGACCGGACGCTTGAGGAAGGTGTACTCTTCAAGGATGAGTTTCCGGTAGTCCTTTTCGCTGAGTTTTTTTTCCTGAAGCCCCAGTTCCCTGTACTTGAGCGCCCTTCTGCTGAACAGGGCCTCATAGCTCCCGGCCAGTTCCTTCAGGGAATCGAGCTCAGCGGCTGAAATGGGTCTGGCTTTGATACACTGCTTTTCAAATCCTGCTGCCAGTTTTCCGAAGTCATCTAGGATGTGCTGGCATGTTCCGCAATTCGATAGGTGATAAATCTTTTTCATGATCAAATAATATGTAATGAAATAACCACAAGAGGTTAACCTTGTTCAAGAGCTGATTCAATGATCTCGGTCAGTGCAGCCAATCCGGTGTCAAATGAATGTGTGTTGTCAATGATCAGATCGCAACCGGGCCGGTAGGGCTCCATGTACTGGATTTCGGCGGGTCTAACGTGATTGTCCCACTGATAGCGCACATCTTCCTCTGCATAGCCGCGTTCTTCTGCATCCCGGCGTATACGTCGCTCAAGTCGCGTCTCCAGGTGGGCTTCAATGAACACCTTGTACTGAAGTAGTTGCCGTATCTCGCTGAAGTGAAATACAAACAGTCCTTCCATGATTATCACAGGGGCCGGCTGCACGAGGATGGATTTAGGTTTCCAATCTGGGTTGTTAAAATTGTATTCTGATTTTTCAATAGGATTTCCTTCGATAAGCCTGCGCATATCCTTCACAAAATGATCCCGGTCAATGGAGGTGGGCAGGTCGAAATTGGTGATGCCGTTCTGATCCTGTACTTGCTCATGCCTGGGCAGGTAGTAGTTGTCCTGGCTCACCAGACAAATGGCTGAGGGGTCGAAGTGATTGAGCAAAGCGCGCAGGAGGGTGGTCTTACCAGAGCCGCTGCCTCCGGCTATTCCGATGATGAAGGGTTTTTTTCTGATCACTTCCTGGACTGTTTGCGCAATTCTCCGATGAGCAGATCACCGGCTACATCAAGTGAATCGAGTGACAAAAATGAGCCATTTCCGAGCTCGGCGAGTTCAGACAGTTTGGTGGATGCGAATGCGCTGCCCCTTATGGCTACGGTGCTGGTCCGGAATTGTCGTGATGCCGATCTGTACACGAGTTTCCTGATGTCAGCCTGATCTTCGGGATTGAATGCGCCATCCGTGATCACGATGAGCTGGTTATTGCCCCCGGGCACAAAGGTCTTGCGGAGTATTTCGTAGCTACGTCGGAATCCCTTGGTGCCACTGGTCTTTCCTCCTGCCTGAAGGTCTTTGACCACGGTGAGGATTTCATCCTTATCAGCACCGCTGCGGGTGGTCATGAGCACACGGGCTTCATCGGCATAGCTCACCAACGTGAGCTGGTCCATCGGACGGAGGATTTCAGTCAGGTCGCCGAGGGCCTTCCGCATAAGATCCATCTTGTCGCCCACGCTCATAGAGCCGCTGATATCGAGAAGAAACACAATGTTATTGGCCGCATATTGGTCTTCGGGCAGTAGCTCCGGTGCCTGCTCTGCTTCCGCGGCAGTGTCGGGTGGAATGTAGAGTCCGTCAGTCATCGGGTTAAAGGATGGATCCCGGCGCAGACGCAGTACGAATCGATTGTGTCGGCTGTTGATATAGGATTTCAGAGAGGCTGGGTAATATCCGGATTTTTCGGCACTGATTTCAAAGAAGCCGATTCTCGCTTCCTGGCTGACCTGACCCTGATTGTTGGTCAGGAGGCGAAGCTGGAGATATCCATTTTCTTCCAGGCGCACCAATGCCTTGGGAACAGGCAGTCCGGTGTCATCATCGAGTACCTCTACGAGAAAGAGATTGGATGCACAGCATTCGGGTTGGCGCTGGCTGAAGTCGGGACAGGCAGTGTCTCCATTCGGATTGACATACTGCACAAGTGCCGTCACCGGCAGGACCAAGGGTGTGGGTGAGTTAGCAAAGTAGAGTTGGATACGGTCCTCGAACGGGCCATTCTTACGCGGATTGAAGCGAATACGGACCACGATGATGCCACCCGGCTGCATTTCGCTGCTGGAGATGCGTACATCATACTCATGACTGAAGGTGTGTCGCAACAGAAAGTCTCGTTGCCCGGAAAGGTTCTCCACGAGGATGTCCACCACCGGCTCAGTATCACGTGTGAATGTACCGAAGTGAATAGCCTGCGGTGAAATCCGCACCTGTGCTTGTGCAAAGCAGGCGGATATCATCAGGCTCAGGATACACAAGGGCTTCATTGGTGTGCGCATTGGATCAGAGCATCCGCAACAGAATGGTCATTGGCGAGGCGCTGCACCTTGTTTTGTCCGCCGAGACGCCCCACAGATTTCATATAGGCATGGAAAGTTCCTGGCGGGAGCTGTGTGATCACCAGCGGTCGCAGCACATGGCCCTGAATCAGATCGCGGTAGTAGATGTTTTGTCTCGTCATTTCAGCATCGAGGTTCATTCCAAAGGCCTCGGGGTTCCCTGGAGGCTCTGCAAATTCGATGAGCCAGTGGTGGTAGGGCAGTCCGGATGCAGGCGCTACCATGGGGGCCACATGGAATTCATTCACATGGCAGGGATTCAGGGCGAGTGCACTGGTCATCGCTCGTTCCACTTCTTCAGCAATGACATGCTCACCAAACGCACTGGTGAAGTGCTTTATTCTGCCGGTTACCCGGATTCGGGGTGGGTTAAGGGATACAAAGCGGACAGTATCCCCGATGCTGTAGCCCCACAAGCCGGCATTGTTGCTCAGGATGAGCGCATAATTCACACCCACCTGCACCTCGTCCAGCGAGAGCCGTGGTGCATTGGACTCGAAGTATCGGTCGGCCGGAATGAATTCGAAATAGATGCCTGAACGGGTGTTGAGCAGCAGACCTTCTTCCTGCCTGCTGTCCTGAAAGGCGATAAAGCCCTCGCTGGCCGGATAGGTTTCGATAGTGGGGATATCACGGCCGATGAGTTCGCGGAATCGCTGCCGGTAAGGGTCGAAGTTCACTCCGCCAAAAACAAAAAGACTGAAGTTGGGAAACACGTCGGTGATGGTGGCCTTGCCTGTCTTATGAAGCAGCATCTCAAAATACATCTGCACCCAGGC
>Ga0068877_10002296_pt1 | contig 15494 bp, 11 predicted proteins | sample NOAtaG_FD_66437 | JGI IMG/M metagenome (GOLD analysis project Ga0068877, IMG submission 66437) | Freshwater lake microbial communities from Lake Erie, under a cyanobacterial bloom - NOAA_Erie_Diel6S_1000h metaG | ecosystem: Environmental > Aquatic > Freshwater > Lake | place: USA: Ohio, Lake... | reverse complement strand
ACCAAACATGGCGCGGACCGCGTTGTGAAGGACCTTGCCAAGGCTGGCGTTGGCGCAGAGGCGATCCATGGAAACAAATCACAGCAGGCCCGCCAGCGTGCATTGACCAATTTCAAGAACGGCAGAACCCGTGTTCTGGTGGCTACTGATATCGCTGCGCGGGGCATCGACGTAGATGACCTCACTCACGTGATCAATTACGAACTGCCCAATATCCCTGAGACTTATGTACACCGGATCGGTCGTACTGGCCGCGCAGGCGCCATGGGCATAGCCCTTTCGTTCTGCGATTCTGAAGAGAAAGAATTCTTAAGAGATATTCATAAGCTGATTAAAACAGCCATTCCTGTTATTTCTGATCATCCGTGGCATGTTGAAATGCCAAAAGGAGTGATCCCAACTGCCGGTAACCCGAATCCCAATCCAAACGCCCCAAGACCTGTTGTTAAACGCAGGGGTGGAAGGAAGATGGAATTCAGACAAAGAATGGCCTGATCTCCATTGGAATAAATTAAAAAGGTATCAGCGGTTATATACTGCTGATACCTTTTCTTTTTATCGGACGATGGTCTTATTGCTGCTGTTGTTGCTGCAAGAGATCGGCTGCTGCTTTCAAAGCGCTTTCCTCTTCTTTGGCTGCTTTTTTCTGGCGTTCCATCTGCACCTGGTTGGTTCCTTCGAAGGTCATGCCATCTTCATAGCCAACCGATACAAAAACAAACAACTCCTGCTTGGCTGGCCCTTTGAATGTGCCTTTGACTACGCTGCAGTCGGAAAAGTTCCGTCCTACGGCCAGCTTCACGTGGGTATTGGTGACCCAGATCTTATTGGTAGGATCGATACCGGCCCAGCCTATACCCGGTATCCATGCTTCCACCCAGGCATGGGTTGCGCCTTCGCCCCGCATGCCGCTTTTATGCGGGCAGACGTATCCGCTTACGTAGCGGCAGGGGATCTCCATGGTCCTCAGGACCTGCAGGAGCAGGTGGGCAAAATCCTGGCAAACACCCTGCTGGTGTTCGAGGATTTCGTCAATCGTTGTTTCAATAGTAGTGATGCCTTTTGAGTACACGAAATTTTCATAGATGTAATCGTTGCATTCCTGCACTACTTCCGCGACCGGTTTTTCTCTGCTGTAAAATTTGTCGCAGATCTTCTGGATCTCATCCTGCCGCGTGATGAAATCAGGCTTGGTTAATTCGATCAGCTGGAGGTTATGCATTACTTCGTCGTGCAACATGTTGAAGTCAGCCTCAGGAAATATTTCAGGTGGCATGGTCCGCGTTGTTCTGATGACCAGTTTACTTTCTATCACCAGTTCATCATGCGATTCCAGGATGTTGAACAGTCCTGCACGATTGCCCCAGTAATCGATGTACACCTGCACATCCGGGTAATTGGTGATGTGAAGATCATGCTGCAGTATTTCCTGCTCGGGGGAGAAATAGGGATAGATCCTGATCTCGTTCACACTTTCGGTGACAGGGCGCTCGTATTGATATTTGGTGACGTGTATGATCTTGTAAACAGACATAATCGTTCTTATGAGTAAGAAAAATAGGTTTGGCTGAGCGACCAGGCGAACTGGTGCAGGTTGTTCCTCAGTTGTGATAAATACACCGGAACGCCAACCTGCCTGATCATGCCCACATCCGCAAACTCAACGACGCTGCAGATCCGGCCGAACTGGCGCGTAAGGCCCGCGGGATCGGATGGGTCGTTCTGGTTCACCACATTGTCGAGGTACTTCCGGACCCGGTCCAGGCAATACATCACCGAATGGGGGAAAAGTACATTCAATACCACCTGGTGGATGGCATTGTAGTTCGCTTCATTACTCCGGTAATTTTTCAGGTGAAACTCGTAGCCAGACAGGGAGAAGAGCAGGCCGCGCCAGTAGAGGATATCTTTTTCTTCGGAGAGATCATGCCCCACCACCTGTTTTTCCATGAGATCGATGGTAAGCATGCAACGCTCAATGTATTTCCCGAGGTTCATGAAATCCCAACTCATACCCCTGGGCATGGTACTGTCAACGATGCCCGTGTAGAGCAGGCAATTCTTGAGCAGGCTTTCAATGGCCGGGATCTCATTATTGCTTTTCAACTGGGCCGGCAGTGATTTGGAGTTGATCTTATGGTAGGTGAAGTTGACCTGTTCCCAAACCTCCTTGGTGATGTGATCCTGCATGCCTCTTGCATTCTCCCTGGCGCGGTTCAGGATCATACGCAACGAATTCACATTATCCTGCGCCAGTAAGATATGCTCCACGATCTTGTCCGGATCATTTTCCAATGCCAGTTTTTCTTCGGGGGGCAGTGTAGAGAAAATATCCAGCAATATTTTCCAACTGTTATTGACATAGGGTCCTTTGTCGAGGGATAGAACATAGGTGGTATGAAGGAATCGCAACAGCCCTTCCGACCGTTCGATATACCTGTTCAACCAAAACAATGAGTCCGCACTTCTACTAAGCATGTTCTTTTTTTATCATCAAAAAATCAGTCAATGATCCAGGTGTCTTTACTGCCGCCACCCTGCGAGGAGTTCACTACCAGCGAGCCTTCTTTCAGCGCCACGCGGGTGAGTCCGCCGGGCACGATCTCGATCCCGCCCGGTCCGCACAGGGCATAGGGGCGGAGGTCAACGTGCCTTGATGTGATCTTGCCATCCAGGAAACAGGGCACGGTAGAGAGTTTGACGATGGGCTGTGCGATGAATTCTCTGGGGTTTTCAAGGATCTTTTTCCTGAAAGATTCCATTTCTTCCTCCGTAGCCTTATTGCCCATCAGCATGCCGTAGCCGCCGGACTGATTGGTCCTTTTGATCACCATCTTCTCCATATTCTTGAACACGTGTTCCTGTTGCATTTTGTCGCTCATGGAATAGGTTGGCACGTTGGGCAGAATGGGTTCCTCATTGAGATAGTATCGGATCATATTGGGCACATAAGCATAAACCGCCTTATCATCTGCCACGCCGTTACCGAGTGCATTGACGATGGCTACATTTCCCTTTCGGTAAGCGCCGATCAGTCCTGCTACACCCAGGATGCTGTCTGGCTGGAAAGTAATGGGGTCAAGGAATTCATCATCTACTCTTCGGTAGATGACATCCACCTGTTCAAGACCCCGGGTGGTTTTCATGAATACCTTGTGATTGACCACCACCAGGTCGCGACCCTCTACCAATGGGATACCCATTTGCCGCGCCAGGAAGGTATGTTCATAGTAAGCCGAGTTGAATATACCCGGGGTCAGGATCACCACTACCGGATTTTTGACATTGCGGGGCGAGAGGGACAGTAAGTTATGGTGTAGCAGCAAGGGATAGTTGTTGACCATCCTCACATGATTGGTATTGATCAGTCCTGGGAACAGCCTTTTTGTAACCTCCCGGTTCTCGAGCATGTACGATACGCCTGATGGTGTGCGCAGGTTATCTTCCAAAATGAAAAATGTTCCGTCTTCACCCCGGATCAGGTCGATGCCTGAGATATGCACATAAAGATCGTAGGGTACATGAATGCCATACACTTCCCGGGTGAAATGGGGGCAGGAGGCGATCAGCCAGGCCGGGATCATCCGGTCCCGGATGATGTTTTGTTCATGATAGATATCTTTCAGGAACATGTTCAGCGCCTTGAGTCGCTGTTTAATACCGGCTTCGACATGCGCCCACTCAGCGGCCGTTATGATGCGCGGAATGATATCAAAAGGGAAGATCCGTTCAATGCCGGCATCGTCGCTGTACACCGTAAAGGTGATCCCCTGGCTCATGAACAGTTCGCTGGCCTGGGCATGGTGTTGTTTGATATTATCAAAACCCATCGCAGCAAGCTTCTGCATGATGGGAAGATAATGGTCACGTACCCGGTTTTTTTCAAGCATTTCATCCCATGCGTAAGCATGTTGATATCCGGATAATAGTTCTTCTACCTGCATAACCATGGGTTAGTATAAAAAATGGCTGTTGCCTTAGTTTTTGGGTAAGACAGCAGCCTATTGTTGGGGTTGTTCCAAATATACAGATTTAACCATAGATAGGGAACCAGCGCTCAATGGTATTTAGGGCTTAAAATCCATGTCTGCCAGTAAAACAGTCCTTGGGTCGATCAATACCAGGGAAGGTTTTGTAGGGCAGGGTATTTTATACTGCGCGTTTTTTTCGTTCAATGTAAATTTCATAACCTTCTGCGCCTTGTTCCCTTCTTCATATACCTGGAATTCTATCGGGGTATCAAACAGGAAGCCGGAAGACTGCATTTGGGTCAGGTTAATAATCACCTGCTTTCCCCTGGCATCGTAGCTCCAGCTGCCCCTGATCTTCAGCACATCAGGCCTGTTCAACCACTGGTTGAAATAGGGTTTGAGATCCTGGCCGGATAGTTTTTCCACTTCAGTGATAAAATCAGCCGTTGTGGCATTCGCATTCATATACTTCCTGTAGTAAGCCTGTATGCCTTTTCTGAAGTTGTCGTGCCCAATACGCTCCCGCAGCATATGCAATACCCAGGCCCCCTTCTGGTAGGTGAGGACATTGGTTACATCTGCTTTTTCCGCTGTGCGATCATCAATTATGCGATAAGTGGAATCTTTCTTATAAAAATCAAAAATGGTTTTTCTTGAACGCGTCAACTTCTCCAGATACTCGTTGTGCCCATAGGCATATTCAATGAACAGTTGGGTGAAATAGGTGGCAAAGCCTTCGCTGAGCCAGGCATCGTCCCAGGTGCTCTCAGTCACTGCGTTGCCAAACCACTGGTGCGCGATCTCATGGATCAATACATCCCTCAGCCTGACATCAGCTTTTCCGGTGATCAGCTTTTCTCCATAGAATATAGCCGACGCGGTTTCCATTCCACCGCCTACGCTGGGCGACTGAACATTGGCCAGTTTTTCATAGGCGTAGGGGCCAACATATTCGGAATAGAACTGCAGCACTTGTTTGGTAGGACTGGCGAAATCATGAAATCCCGCTTCCCGGTCTTTTGCCAGCACCCAGCTCTCAATGGATTTCCCTTCAAACCGGTCCACATACTGGACAGCGAATTCGGCAACGCCCAATACAAATAACCAGCTGGAAACCGGCACAGATTGTTTCCAATGGGTCAGTTTAAATTCGGGATTAATCTGCGACTCCTCCAGCAAGAGTCCGTTGGAGATCACTTTGTATCTGGACGGGGCAGTCACTATAAATTCAGATGTGGCTTTATCGTATGGATGGTCCACGGTAGGCAGCCAATGCCGGGTCAGGTTGGGCCAGTTTTCGTTGAAGAATCCCCGGTCTCCGAATTTGGTAACGCCGATCTTCATCCCGGCCGCCGGAATGCCCTTATACCTTACCACGAATCTGTAGACCGTATTCTTTTCAGCTGCCTGTCCCAGTTGTATGAACAAGGCGTCGTCCTGGTGCCTGAATCTGAGATTGGTATTTTCGAGGCTAACAGATTCTACTACCATGCCTTTGCCTTCGCGTTGTGGGGTCTCATTGGCCAGGTCCAGCCGGACCTGACTGATGGCATCGCCTTTAAAAAGTATACTGACGGTGGCTTTACCTGCTATTTCATTGCTGCTGTCAGAAAGCCTCAATTCAAAAGCATAGTGCAGGATATCGATGGAATAGTTTCTTGGATACTCATCTGCAAAACCAGGAAGGGCAGCGAGTCCGATCAGCAAAGACAGAAGGATTTTTTTACACATGGATAACCACTTAGGGCTATTAAAATAGACAATTTCAAGCTAAACCATCTCGTCGTCGCTTTGACGATCCGGATCTGGTGATGGAATGCGTACCGTCCCCGTGTTTTTTCTATAATTTAGTATGCTATGAACCCAATCCCCCATTCCGTTCATTCATTCATGCAGGAGCCGTATCAGCTCAGGCCTGATCAGATAGCCTTTTACGAGGAAAACCGATTCATCAAACTCAGGCAGGTATTGAACAATGAAGCCCTGGCTTATTTCAACGAAGTGATCTCTGCAAAAGTCAATGAATTGAACAAAGAGACGCGCGGTCTTCACGAGCGAAACACTTATGGAAAGGCGTTTATCCAGTTGGGCAATTTATGGACACAGGATGAGTTGATCAGGGGGTTTGTATTCAGTAAACGCCTCGCAAAGATCGCAACCGACCTGATGCAGTGCGAGGGCGTGAGGATGTACCATGATCAGGCCCTGTTTAAAGAGCCGGGTGGCGGATTCACCCCCTGGCATGCTGACCAGTATTATTGGCCCCTTGATTCCGATAAAACCGTCACCGCATGGATCCCCCTGCAAGCTACTCCGCTGGAAATGGGTCCATTGGAATTCAGCGCAGGTAGCCATCGGGTTCTGGAAGGAAGGGAATTGCAGATCAGCGACGAAAGTGAATCGATGATCCAGCAAAGACTCCGCGTGACGGATTTCAAACATGTGGTGGAGCCCTTTGATGCCGGGGAGATCAGCTTTCATTCGGGCTGGGTATTCCACCGTGCCGGTCCAAATCAAACCGATCATATGAGAAAGGTAATGACCATTATCTACATGGATAAGAACATGCGGTTGAAGCAGCCTGAGAACCAGAACCAGGTGGACGATTGGAACGCATGGTGTCCCGGCGTTGCTGTGGGTGATATCATCAATTCCCCGCTTAATCCCGTGTTGTATTAGACCGAACCCCCATAACATTTTTGTATGTCCATCCAACGACTGCTGCACATCCTGATTTTCTCCATGCTTTGTTCGCCTTTAGCTGCCCAGATCGATCATGTGGAACCCCTGAACTGGTGGGTGGGCATGAAAAATCCGGCCCTTCAGATCATGGTGCATGGCAAGGATATCGGAGAAACAACGCCGGTCATAAATTATCCGGGCGTAACCATTAAAAAAATACATAAAGCGGAGAGTAAAAACTACCTGTTCATTGACCTGTTGATCGCCGGTACTGCAAAACCGGGAAACATGACCATCGATTTCAAACAATCAGGTAAAACGATCGCTTCCACCAAATATTCCCTGTTGAAAAGGGACGCCAATGCCGCGCAGCAGAAAGGGTTCGATGCATCGGATGTGATCTACCTGATCACACCCGATCGGTTTGCCAATGGTGATCCCGCAAATGATGTGGTGGCAGGTATGAAGGAGAAGGTGATCGACAGGAAAGCCGAGTCCGGCAGGCATGGGGGCGATATCCAGGGGATCATCGACCACCTCGATTATATCAAGGAGATGGGTTTTACCGCCATTTGGCCAAGTCCGCTGCTGGAGAACAACATGGCAAGGGCCTCTTATCATGGCTATTCGATTACGGATCATTATAAAGTGGATCCCCGTTTCGGCACCATGGATCTCTATAAGGAACTATCGGCTAAAGCGGCGGCAAAGGGTATGAAGCTGATCTTCGACGGAGTGGTCAATCATATCGGGTTAGGTTATTGGTGGATGAATGATTTGCCGTTTAAAAACTGGCTGAATTTCACAGACAGCCTGGTGATGACCAACCACCAGCGGACTGTTAACCAGGATCCTTATGCATCCAAACAAGATAAGGCCCTGATGACCAAAGGCTGGTTCGATGATTCCATGCCGGATATGAATGGCGAGAATCCATTTATGTCGGCCTACCTGATCCAGAATTCCATATGGTGGATCGAGACCCTGCACCTGGGAGGTATCAGGCAGGATACGTATTGTTATTCGGATAAGACCTTTTTGAAGAACTGGAGCTGTAGCATCATGAATGAGTACCCGCGTTTCAACATTGTGGGAGAAGAGTGGAGTACCAATCCACTGATCGCCGCTTACTGGCAGCAGGGTAAGAAGAACAACGACGGGTATAGCGGCTGTTTAAAAACAACCATGGATTTTCCCCTGCAGGCTGCGATGGTGCAAGCGATGAATGAATCAGATGATTTTCCCTGGGGTGTGCATGGGTTAACGCATTTGTATGTAGCCCTTGCCAATGATTTTGCCTATGCTGATCCTGCAAATTTGCTGGTGTTTGCAGATAACCATGATATGGACCGGATCTATACCCAGTTAAAAAAGGATGTTGCGCTCACTAAAATGGCCATTACCTATTTACTAACGATAAGGGGTATACCCCAAGTGTATTATGGTACGGAGATCCTGATGGATAATTCAGAGAAATTGGGCAACCACGGGCTGATCCGCACTGATTTTCCTGGCGGTTGGGCCGGCGATTCCGTGAATGCTTTTACCGGCAAGGGCCTTAGCCGGGAGCAGCTCGATATGCAACAATACATGAAGCGGCTGTTGAACTGGCGCAAGCTGAACCCAGTGATCGCGGAAGGCAAAACCCTTCATTTTGCGCCTGCTAAAGGACTCTATGTGTATTTCAGGTATAATGCGCAGAAGACGGTGATGGTGATGATGAACAAAAATAAAACGGCGGTGAAGCCAGATTTGAAAAGGTTCTCAGAGATCCTGGGTTCAAGGAAAAAGGCGATGGATGTGGTGACGGGGACCGGTCAGCTGCTTGATGGAATTTTTACGGTAGAGCCCGGTGCCACAGTTTTTGAGCTGAATTGATCAGGCTTTGAGCGATTTGTATTTCCTGCTCCAGAGGACGATCAGGGATGTAACTGCCGCGGTAGGCAGTAGCCAGGCTATTACCGGAGGAAGAATGGTGTTGTTTACCACCAGGAAAGCGGTAACAGAAGCGATATAGCTTCCAGCCATTCTCTGGAGATGGGTGGTGAGGTAGGCGTTTTCCCCCACTGAACGATCGGTAAAATTTGTCCAGTCCTGGTAGACGAATAACAAGCTTAGGGATCCAAAAACCAGGAGCACCGTGCCCATCATATTACCCCAAAAGAATTGGTATGCCGATAATCCCAGAAATGCCAAGGCAAATGAGAACATTATCCCCGTCAGTGCCCAATCCTGCCATTGGGGCTTCCCCTTGGTCACCATGTAGCGCCTGCCCGAAATCAGCATATAGGCCGTGAACACCCCGATGATGAACAGGAAATAATTGGTATGCAGGTAGCTCATGGGAAGCGCTACCAGTGATGCCAACAAAAGCCCGTAGTAGAAGATGTTCCCGAGTAGTTTATGTAATCTGGTCCCTTTTTTCAGGAACAGCACCACGGTACCGATCAGGAGACTGACTCCACCGCCGGCAATATGGGCGATGATCAGAATATTAAAGAAATCCATGGTTGATAAGGAATAGGACTGCTTACCACCTGTTGTTGAAACGGTTATTCGGCTTTGGTTTGGAAGGCCTGTCTTCGGCTTGTTTTACTACAAGTGGTTTCCCGTTTTTCCCGAGCGAAATTTCATTGAGCAGTTCAATGGCCTGGTTGGCATCTTCATCATTTTCCATTTCAACGAATCCAAACCCCCGGCTTTTGCCCGTTTCACGGTCAAGCGTAACTTTTGCAGATTTTACTGGGCCAAACTTTTCAAAAATTTCTTCCAGTTCGGCATTGTCTATATCGTATGGTAATCCGGCGACAAAAAGTGTCATAGTTAAACTAAGTTAGGAGATTTATTTTGGAAAACAGGCAACTTCTTAGTTCCCGGCAACAGGCAGGCAAATGCAAAAACCGGCTTCCCGGCTTTCCTTTATGGAAGGCAGGATCATAAGCGGCTAGTCGCAGAAACTTATGGTCAGCCAGGATAATGGTGGGCTACCGGTAAGTTATTTGATCAACTCCCCAAGTTTTTCATCAAGGTCCTCGCCGCGTAGATTTTTGGCAATGATCTTTCCTGCCGGATCGATCAGGTAGTTCTGCGGAATGGCCTGCACGCCATATTGCACGGCTACTTCGTTTTTCCAATATCGCAGGTCAGATACATGGGTCCAGGTCAGCTGGTCGTCGTGGATCGCTTTCATCCACTTGTCTTTGGCATTGGGCTGGTCGAGCGATACGCCCAGGATGTGGAAGCCTTTGTCCTTATATTTCTGGAAGACCTTCACTACGTTGGGGTTTTCTTTTCGGCATGGGCCGCACCAGCTCGCCCAGAAATCCACCAACAGGTATTTGCCCCTGAAAGAAGAAAGGGCAACAGGTTTTCCGAGTGTGTCGTTCTGCACAAATTCGGGTGCGGATTTTCCGATGCCCGTGATCCGGGCGATATTCAGTTTTTCTTCCAGCGTTTTCCCTGAAGGAGAGGCTTTTGAGGAAGCAGGAAGCTTAGCGAATAGCGGATCTACATCTTCAGCGTTGATATCATATCCCGCATAACGATCCAGCATATATACGGCAATGGGAGATGCCGGATTGGCAAGGAATTCAGATTTATATACTTCCCGCTGCCTTGCTTCAATGGCTTCAAACCTGTCCTCAACAGACTTCATCCCCTCCTCATCTTTCTTTTCCGCGAAGGCCCGATACTCTTTGCTGAGGGCTTCCATTTCGGTATTCAAAGGCTTCATCTTATCGTTTAATGCGCTATAGGCATCGTGGGCGATCGACCCACTTACTTTAACACTGGCAAATGAATCAACATGTGTAACGCCCAATGTGGTTGGCATGAGGTAGACCGTCGCCACATCGCGTTTTTGATTGATCTTCTGTGGTATCGCTCTTTTATAGGTTACCCTCAAATATGCCAATACAGGCTCGTCGACCACTCCAGAAAAGACGTATTTATTCCCCTTGACCAAAGCCGAATCATTCTTCCAATCACCGTCTAACAGGTAATCGATGTATACTTTATCTAATGTATCTTTTTTTAAGTTCGACGTATTGCCTTCAAGTGTGAATGTATGCTGGGCAGAAAGCTGTGCCGATAGCAGCACCAGGGCGGCGAGGAGAATTTTTTTCATACCTAGTAATAAGTGTTTCGAAGTTAGTAAAATTACAGGGATCGCGGCGGCTTTGGCCGACTAGTATTAATATTGTGGGATATGAATGATCAGTTATCAGCCTCACCCAAAACCAGCCCTGGTATTTTTCATATATCCGTTATCGTGAGTGCGTTGGGATTTTTTGTGGACGTATACGATCTCCTGTTGTTTGGGATCATTCGTAAACCCAGCCTCTCTTCTTTAGGATTGACTCCGGATCAGGTACTGGAGCAGGGCGAGTGGCTGATCAGTATACAGATGATCGGCCTGTTGATCGGAGGAATTGTTTTTGGTATGCTGGGCGATAAAAAAGGAAGGCTTAGCGTATTGTTCGGATCCATCCTGCTCTATTCCATCGCGAATATCCTCAATGGCTTTGTTCAGAATACCACCCAGTATGGTGTGCTGAGGTTCCTTGCCGGTATCGGTCTGGCCGGGGAACTTGGGGCTGGTATTACCCTGGTGAATGAGCTGCTCAGCAAGGAGAAAAGGGGGATTGCTTCAGCCATGATCGCTTCGTTCGGGATCCTGGGCGCAGTGACCGCTTTCGTCATGAAGGAACTGTTCGACTGGCGAACCTGTTATTTCATAGGCGGCGGACTTGGCCTGCTGTTGCTGATCATGAGGTCAAGGGTCTATGAAAGCCACATGTATACTCAGGTTGCTGATACAGATATCCGACGCGGCGATTTCAGGATGTTTTTCCAGAACCGAAAGCGTGCATTGCTCTACCTGAGGTGTGTGATGATCGGGATCCCGGCCTGGTATATCATCGGTGTTCTCGTTACGTTTTCAGATCAGTTCGGTAAGGAATTTGGCATCCCTGATGTAGACCCCGCAAAAGCGATCATGTACCAGTATATGGCGATTGCATTTGGTGACCTGACTGCCGGATTGCTGAGCCGGTATTTTAAAAGCAGGAAGAAGGTACTGTATATTTTTTACGGCATCACGGCATTTTTTCTCACTTTGTATTTCGTGTCTGGCGGCGGCGGCAGCGCTGAGAACCTGTACTGGATATGCGCTGGCTTAGGCTTTGGAACGGGCTTTTCCGTGATTTACATCACCATGTCTGCCGAACAGTTCGGTACCAACCTCAGGGCTACGGCTGCTGTTACGATCCCCAATATGGTTCGGGGTGCATTGCCCCTGATCCTGCTTCTGTTCAAAGGGGTCCGTAACCTCTCCGGGAGCTATGTGACCGGCGCCTGGATCACGGGCGCTATACTCATGGCCATCGCGGTATTTGCCGCATGGGGCCTCGAGGAATCATATGGCAAGGACCTCAATTTTGTTGAGGTCTGATGTTATAGACAGGCTTTTCGAGCATGAATAGAAGTGTTCTTGCTTCACATATACGCAAGCTTTTTTCTGTTTCGGCTTGACTATCTTCGCCATAGTGCCCTCGCTATCTATTCAATCTTTGTTATGAAGTTTAAAGCAATCTCTATCGTTTTTTTTCTGGTTTTGTTTCTTGGCACCGAAGATCTGTTTGCTCAGCAGGTGGGCATCATTCCGAAGCCCAATGAGATCATCAGGGCTGAGGGTTCTTTCATTTTCAATGCCGGCACCAGCTTATTTTATGAACAAAATGATTCCGCGCTCCTGGCATCGCTGCAGCCGCTGAGAGAAAAAATTTCGGCAACAACAGGGTATTCGCTGAAACGGGCTGCTACAAAGCCCGCCCGAAATGTCATCCATGTGATGCTTGTTCCCGAAATCAAAGAGGAGGGTGGATATATGCTGACAGTAGCGCCTTCTTCCATTGTGATCAAAGCGAGAGATGCAGTAGGTGTTTTCTATGCCGTTCAGTCCATGCTCCAAATGCTTCCCGCTGAAGTGGAAAGCCAGACCATGGTTAACAACAAAGTTTGGCAGATCCCTTCGGTCACCATCAATGATGCACCAGCATTCAGGTATCGCGGGCTCATGCTGGATGTCTCCCGCCACTTCATGCCGATGTCTTTCCTGAAACGCCTGGTGGATCTGATGGCTATGCAGAAGATGAATAACCTCCACCTTCACCTGACGGATGACCAGGGCTGGAGAATTGAGATCAAAAAATATCCCCGCCTCACTACCGTGGGCAGTGTAAGGGACGGAACATTGTACAATAAGCATCCCATCAAGGGCAACGACAATGCTGAATACAGGGGTTATTACACCCAGGCTGAGATCAGGGAACTGGTTACCTATGCTGCGAGGAAATTCATCAACATTGTTCCCGAGATCGAGTTGCCGGGACATAGCAGTGCTGCCATTGCCGCGTATCCGGCTTTGAGTTGTTTCCCGGAGGAATCTTCTCCGGTCACAGCGGGCATGCATTCGAAATCAGCGCAGGAAAAAGTGAAAGTTCCGGGAACCAAGATCGTACAGGAAACCTGGGGGGTTTTTAATGATGTTCTTTGTCCTACTGACTATACATTTCAATTCATGCAGGATGTGGTGGATGAGGTGATCGAACTGTTTCCATCAAAGTATATCCATATTGGCGGTGATGAGTGCCCGAAGGATTCATGGAAGCGCTCTTCATTCTGCCAGGACCTGATCAGGAAGAATAACCTGAAGGATGAACATGGTTTGCAGGCTTATTTTATCCAGCGTATCGAGAAGCATATCAACAGCAGGGGCAGAAGCATTATTGGCTGGGACGAAATTCTGGAAGGAGGGCTGGCCCCGAATGCGACCGTGATGAGTTGGCGGGGAACTGCCGGCGGAATTGAATCCGCGAAGCAGGGCCATGACGTCATCATGTCACCCGATGGCTATTGCTATTTGAATTTTTATCAGTCTGAAGACCCTACGGACTCTATTGCCTGGGGCGGATATCTTTCATTGAAGAGGGTCTACAGCTACGATCCCATTCCAAGGGAATTGGAGGCTTCAAAACAACATTTTATTATGGGTGTGCAGGGAAATCTCTGGAGTGAGTACATCACCTCCACTGCACTGGCAGAGTATATGCTGTTCCCCAGGGCCGTAGCACTCGCAGAGGTGGGCTGGACAAGATCGAAGCCCGGCTTTGAGAATTTTACCGACCGGTTGATACCTTTCTTGAAAAGGCTTGACCAGCATGGTGTCAATTACTCCAGGCATGTGTATGAGTTGTCGCTGCAGAGCAGGTACATCACCGGGGAAAACGCGGTCAGGGTCAGTATTGAGGGTGTGCCGAGATTAGATCAGGTCAGATACCGCATTACAAACGGGCAGGGCGTGTCGGAGCAAAAAAGGTATGCAGGACCATTTACTGTAGCCGCCTCCGCGGCAGTAGAAGCGTCGGTTGAAGTGGATGGTAAGGTCATCGACCGGGCAACGGCCAACTTTAACGTCAACAAGGCTACCGGAAGGGAGATCAGTTTTGTTAACCAGCCTGCTCCCGCATATAACAAAGGCGGGGCCATGGCGTTGGTCAACGGTATCATTGGCAGTACCAATCGATATACCGATAACGAATGGCTGGGCTGGGAAGGAAAAGATTTTGAAGCGGTCATTCGGTTAGGGGAGCCAACAGAAGTAAGTAAAGTATCGATGAGATTTTTCAGCGCCGCTTCAAGTTGGGTGTATCCTCCTGCTGACGTGGCGATATTTGGATCCCAGGATGGGAAAACGTTCACTGAACTGGCCGTTAAAAATATGTCCGGCTCAAGTGACGGAGCGGTGGTAGTGAAGCATTTTCAGATTAGTCCGGCCAGGATCACCCATTTGAAACTGGTGGCAAAGAACCACGGTATCATAGGGAAAAGCAATCCGGGAGAAGGGTATCCAGCATGGTTGTTTGTAGACGAGGTGGTGGTTGAATAATGTATCCGTTGACTTCAAAAAAAAGAGGCCGTCTCTGTTGCAGGGACGGCCTCTTTATGCAGTTTAAAATGATCTTATCTGATCGCGGTATTATTCACCGGGGCGATATCCTTCCATTCCTTGTTCAACTTGCGCGGAGTGGGGTAGGTCTCATCCATGGTATTGGCATCGTAAACACGGCCATTCATGATCACGGTTTCAATCGTGTTGCTATTTCGAATGTTGTCGAGCGGATTCTTTCCCAGGATGATGATGTCTGCCAGTTTTCCGGACTCTAATGAACCCAGGTCTTTGTCGAGCCCAATGGATATGGCACCTTTGATGGTAGCCACTTTGAGCGCATCCATGTTGCTCATGCCGCCGCTGGCCATTGACCAGAGTTCCCAATGATAGCCCAGGCCCTGAAGCTGGCCGTGGCTTCCTACACCAGCCAAACCATCATGCTTTACGATATCTTTCATGGTCTCGGCATGTTTTTGGAATACATGTTCCTCCGGCCTGAACCAGCCATCGCTTCTCCTCCTGCTTTTCGCGGAGAGTTCCTCGTAAGGCGTGAAGTTCTTAAGTTTTGGATCGTTGGTAGGAGATTCGTTTGCGTAATAGTAGTTCTCTGCCCAGGGTCCGCCATAAGATACCAGCAGTGTGGGTGTGACAGTCATTTTTGATTCGCCGATGGTTTTTGTTACATCCTTGAATAAAGGGTAGATCGGTAATGAATGTTCGTGCCCGGGATAGCCATCGAACAGGTTGGTCATGTTCAATTTGAAATCCAGTCCGCCTTCCGTAGTGGGCATCAGGTTCTGTTCTTTAGCCGCCATGATGATCCACTGACGATGCTGACGGTTTCCGGTCAGGTACATCTTGATGGTCTTGGTATTGTAATACTTGCTGTA
>Ga0068877_10002290_pt1 | contig 15517 bp, 14 predicted proteins | sample NOAtaG_FD_66437 | JGI IMG/M metagenome (GOLD analysis project Ga0068877, IMG submission 66437) | Freshwater lake microbial communities from Lake Erie, under a cyanobacterial bloom - NOAA_Erie_Diel6S_1000h metaG | ecosystem: Environmental > Aquatic > Freshwater > Lake | place: USA: Ohio, Lake... | reverse complement strand
ATTGTCTAATTCGAGGTGAATTTACACCCTTCCAACGCGTGATTCAACCTTTTGCCTAACGATGATGAACAGGGCCGGGATTCTTCAGTTCGTTCCATCAAACTTAGCCATCGTCGTTTCTCGGTCCGCATATATCCCTTTTCCGGAAAGGGCATTTTTCAGGGTGAGAAACAAAATTCTCAAATCCAACCCGAAGCTTTGGTGCTCAACATACCAAACATCCAATCGAAACCTTTCCGTGAAAGAAATGGCGTTGCGACCATTCACTTGAGCCCAACCCGTGATGCCCGGCAAAACCTCAAACCTTTTTTTCTGCTCTTCTGAGTAAAGTGGCCAATAATCATGTATCAAGGGCCTTGGACCTACCAAACTCATGTCTCCCTTCAAAACATTCCACATTTGGGGCCATTCATCCAATGAAAACCTGCGCAAAACCCTACCGATGGGCGTGAGCCGTTTCAGTTGCGCATCTTCCTCCTTCTCGCCTGGCAAAACATCACGCATGGTGCTGAACTTGACGAGCAGAAACGGCTTTCCTTTGTAACCCGTACGCTGTTGCCTGAAAAAAATACGCTCTTGGGTAAGTGCAAGCAAGGGGATTAACAGCAACAAAATCCAAGCTCCTGCACACAGCAGCAGTAACGCCAATGAAATATCCCGCATCCTGTATAACACTGGCTCAATGGGGCTTGGAAGCAGAAATGAACCGTTTGGCGTCCAGATTCAGCCAATCCAAAGCGTTTGTTCCCAATATTTTGGATTTTTTGGCCTCAGACCACTCCATGCTGCGTATCAATTGACCCGGCTGCCATCCCGAATCCGGAAACCATTCACCCAAAGGGAAAGGATAGTCGGTGCCCAAGGCCACTTTGTCGTCACCGAATAAATCCACGACATAATCCAACATGCGAGGGTCATGCACCAAGGAGTCGATCCAAAACTTGCCTAGATAATGCTCCGGGGGATTGCCATGGACCGTCTGCAACAAATCCGGGCGGACCTTCCACCCATGGTGAATCCTGCCCAATGTCGCTGGAAAACTACCTCCTCCATGAGCAAATGCCACCCTCAAGTTTGGCAACCGATCGAAAACACCTCCGAAAATCAAGGAACAAATGGCCCTAGAACTTTCGGCGGGCATCCCAACAAGCCAAGGCAACCAAAACCGCTGCATTTCCTTCTCTCCCATCATGTCCCAAGGGTGAACAAACACAGCCGCCCCCAATTCCTCGCAGGCCTGAAGCACGTCGAACACTTCAGGACGATCGAGGTTCCAATCATTGATGTGCGTTCCAATCTGGATTCCGGCCAAACCCAAGTCTTTCATGCAGCGCTCAAGCTCCCGAATGGCAAGTTTGGGTGCCTGCATGGGCAAGGTTGCCAATCCCACATAACGGTGTGGCATCTCCTGACAAATCCCGGCAATATGGTCGTTCAGAATCCTGCTCAAATCCAAGGTATCCTCCGGCCTTGCCCAATAGGAAAACATCACCGGTACCGTAGACAAAACCTGCACATGACAACCAGCAGCATCGCCCTCTGAGGCCCGCACGTGCTCGTCCCAACAATTGTGTTCGATTTCCCGAAACGCCTTATCGTCCATGAGCATGCGCGCACAGCAAGGCTTGTGGTGTTCCAAGCGGATGAAGCCCCCATATCCATACCGCTCCCTCAAATCAGGCCAAGATTTGGGAAGTATGTGGGTGTGGATGTCGATGGTAAGCGGATGGCTCATGCGGAATCGAATTTAGACAAAGGTAACGACCTCACCTGACAATCCATCCAGACTTCAACCGGGCACTTGCCAGTCAATGGGGTCTTTGCCTTGGGACTTCAAATAATCGTTGGCTTGGGAAAAATGCTTGCACCCATGGAATCCATTGTATGCCGAAAGCGGGCTGGGATGTGCGGCATGCAAAATCAGATGTCGTCCCCGGTCAATCATGCTGCCCTTTTGTTTGGCATAGCCACCCCATAGCATGAACACCAATCCATCTCGGTCAAGGTTCAAACGATGAATAACGGCATCCGTAAACTTCTCCCATCCAAAACCGTGATGCGATGCTGCTTGGTGGGCTCGAACGGTCAGGATGGAATTGAGCAACAAAACACCTTGATCGGCCCAATGTTCCAAATTGCCATGATTCGGAATCGACAACCCCAAGTCGGCCTTCAGTTCCTTGTAAATATTGCCCAAAGAGGGTGGTACGGGTACGTCATGCGGCACGGAGAAACTCAACCCATGTGCCTGTCCGGGGCCATGGTAGGGGTCTTGACCGAGGATGACGACCTTTACCGAATCGAACGGAGTGCGGTCGAATGCGTGGAAAATGAATTTGCCGGGGGGAAAGATGCGGACACCTTGCTCCCGTTCAGCCAACAATTTGGATTTCAACTCAGTGAAATAGGGCTTCCTGAACTCCGACTCCAAGGCTTTGCCCCAGGAAGGATGGATTTTGGGTTCGACAGGGGGTGTCTGCATGCACCCAAATTGCGACATCAAGGATTAAACCGCAATGTTTCCGCTTTGCTTTTTGCTCATGATTTTCTTTCTGAGCACCACAAAAGCCAAAAACAACAAGCCGCCTCCACCCAAAGCAAGCAGAAGGAAGTTCATCCGAGATGCGAATTCGGGCCTACCCGGCAAAAAAGCCTTTCCCAGATTTTTCAATTCAGCAGGCAGGGAAGCAGGCAGGATGAGATTGCCCATGCAACTTTCCGTGTACAAAGTCTGGTGGCGTTTCATTCCGACAACCCAATATTTTTCGCCCGGTTTGAAATCAAAGCCACAGGAATGGTTCGGAGTATGGATGGTCGCAACATGTTCAACCTGTCTTTTCCAAGAGCTGTCGACCTGGAAAACGACGTTCAGGTCTCCCTTGATGGGATTGGGCAACACGTCCATGCAAGTTCCGACCCAAACCACGTTCGATCTGGCCAAAATGCTGTCCATGGAAATCTCTGGGCAATCGCAGGCGAACATGGATGCAGGCACCCAAAACCAAAAGAGTAAAAATTTACGCATGGGCCACCCTGGGTTGTGGATTTATTTGGATGGATTCAACTTTCCCGTCCCTGAGCCTGATGATTTTATGGGCGTATTGGGCGATGTCTTCCTCGTGTGTGACCAAAATAATGGTTTGCCCACTTTGGTGAAGATCAGCGAACAAGCCCATGATTTCTTGGCTGGTGCGGGTATCGAGGTTGCCAGTAGGTTCGTCCGCCAACAATATGGAAGGATTGTTGACGAGGGCGCGTGCGATGGCTACCCGCTGCCGTTGTCCGCCCGAAAGCTCATTGGGCTTGTGGTGCATCCGGTCTTGTAGACCCACGCCCTCCAAGATTCGGGTGGCCATCGCTTCCCGCTCTGCCTTGCTCTTCCCTGCATAAATCAAAGGAAGCGCCACATTTTCCAGGGCGGAGGAACGGGGCAGCAAGTTGAACGTTTGGAACACGAATCCGATTTCCTTGTTTCTGACGGCGGCCAACTCATTGTCAGCCATTTGGCTCACATTCGTGCCATTGAGGACATAGGTGCCCGATGACGGCGTGTCGAGGCAACCCAAAATATTCATCAAAGTAGATTTACCCGATCCGGACGGACCCATGATGGCAACATAATCGTTTCGCATGATGTCCAAGGTCACCCCAGCCAAGGCTTGGATGGTTTCTTCCCCCATTACATACGAACGTTTGATATCTTGAAGCTGGATGACTGCAGGTGCTGGGTCCATACATTATTCGATTGGTGGGAAGGCCTTCATTTCTACGGCAAACTCGGTGGAAATTTGCTTGGCTCGGTCTGGATTTGGGGTGAGTGATACGGCACGGCGCGCAGCACCCGCCACCTCTTGAGTCCTATCAAGCAACCGTTCAAAATACGCCAATTCCGCCCAATATTCCGCATTCCTCGGATTGATCATCAAAACATTGGCCAACAGATTTTGACCCTCGAAGTCCATCCTTTTTTGACGCATGAGCCTTGCCAATGGAAGCACAACCGCCTGATCCAAGGGGCGTGTTTGGAGCAACGTCTTATACTGTTTGATGGAAAGGGAAGTGTCACCTGTAGCGGCAGAAAATTCAGCCTGAAGCAATAAGACAGCCGGATCTTGCGGGGCCTCCTGAAGTAGAACCGATAGTTGTTTACGTCCTTCTTCGATTCGATTTGCCATCATCAATGCCCTCGACTGCTCAACCCTGAGGCCCAAGTGTTTGGGATTCTTTTTGAGACCTGCCTCCAAGTTTTCGAGGGCCAGGCTGTCACCCGTGCGAATGCTGATACGGCCCATTTCCAAATAGGGCGCCACTGTTTTAGGATCCTTTTCAATGGCATTCCGAAAAGCTTCCAAAGCAGCTCCCTTGTTGCCCTTCATTCCGGCATAGATCCCTGCCCTTGTCCACTCATCGGCCGACAATGACTTAAGGTCAAAGCCGATGGAAGCAAACAGGTATTCGCCATTGGCCAATTGCAACAGCGCTTCTTCGCGTGCCACCGAGGACATGAGCGTGGTATCGATGGTGCGGGCCTGGTTCAGCAGGGCAAAACCTTTGGCGAGGTCTCCTCGATCGATTTCCATCCGGGCGTGATTGAGCAAGTCCTCCATTCGGCCTTTGGAACCGCTTGCCTCAAAGAAAGCAGATGCCATTTCAGGAATCCCCGCACTGAAAAATGCGACTCCCAAAAAGTGATTGGTGTATTTGCTGTATTCGGGATGATTCACATCCATGAACGCCATGCGAGAAATCGCACCCTCCCAATCCCCGCGCTCAAACCTCAACATCCCGTCCAAAAACAAAACATCTGGCGTTTCAGAAGCCGCCAAAAGGGTATCAATCACAGAAGAAGCAGCTTTGTAATCCCGGGATTTGTATCGGTCCACGGCATGATTGAAACGTGAGCTACGCGAAGACAGTATTTCTGGATCTGACCAAACGCGGTCGTCGATTTTCAACCCTGCATCGGCCTTCAAATTCAGGAAAAGGGCATTGGTGACAACCGCGGCATTGGTTTGGTCCAAAGACAGTCCTTCCTGTAGGAATTTTTTGGCCTCCTGAAGCTTGCCGTGTTGCAGATAAATCTTGCCCAAATTGGCATAATAGTTCGGGTTCTCCGGATCTTGCAGGAGGGCTTGTTTCATGCTCATGACGGCCGAATCCGGCTGATCGAGCAACAAATAGGCTTGGGCCAGATTGTTGGAGATTTTCGCATCAGAAACCAATTCAAGCCCTTGTTTCAAATACCGCTTGGCCTGATCGGGGGACGCATCGCTCAACTCCAAATTGCCCAAATTGAGCCAGGCGGGTACGAAGGGAACAAAACCAGAAGCCTTACGCAGGCACTCCCGGATTTGGTAGCCATCACCCCCGACCTGCATCAGGAGCATTGCTTGGTTGTAATTTGCCTTGACTGAACCTTCTGCAATCGTTGCTGCGGCTTGGTACAAAGCAATTGCTTCCATGGTCTTGCCCTCCAGCATTTCTTGGTCGGCACTACGGTTGAACGCCACCGCTTTCAAAAGGCGTTGGGTTTTCATCCCTTCGCTGGCATCAAGACCCAAAGCCGCCAAGACCATCACGCCCCAAACAAAGACGTACATCAACCGCTTGGGCATCATCGTCAAGAAATAAAGGTTCAAACGCGCACTCAGTAATGGGCCGAAATTGTAGAACATGTACATGGAGTGAACCAAGACTCCCAAAAACATCATCACGCTGAAAAGCCTTTCAATGGCATGCAAATACAGATAGTCACCCAAGCCCACCTGCAAAAACATGCTGCTCACAGACACCAAACCGAAGGCGGTGACCAACATACTGAAACTCCGATTGTTGATGCTTTCCTTCACGGTAAGTCCGATATTTTGGTTCAGTCCCGGCATCAAAATGGACATAAAGGCAAGGAAGTGCATTGCCTTCAAGGGAAAATCACCGGATTCCAGAAAGTGCCAACCCATCGCGTTGTGCATCATGAGGAAACTGATGGACGCAACCGGTACCAAAACGGCCAGGTACATGGTCGGGGTCAGGCGCCATTTCGGGTTTTTGGCATTGGAGCCCAAGAAAAAAACCAATTGTGCCAGGTCTTTTGCCACGAAAACACAATAGACCAAACCCAGCACCACCAACAAGGGGAACATAGAAACCGAAGTGGCATGGATTCCCACCCAATCCCTGTACACATAGACCAAAACAAAAGGCAAAGCGGTCACCGCAAAAAACAGCGGAAGCCGGAAAGCGAATCGCCAATTCAAGATGGTTTGCTGGAAAAGGTATGCAGGAACGAATACTAGCAGGGTCAACCCGATGTTGAAAAAAATGGCGTGGTCCGGTGCCACCATCTCAAAAGCCCCGGATAAATAAATCGCCATTCCGTAAAAGAAAAAGGCCACATAGGAGACATAGTTCTTGATGTAGCTGGCAGCAGTGAGCAAATAGGCCCATCCAATGATTTGGAGCAAACAAAAAAGCATCACAATCCATGACTTGGGCTGCATCGGGGAGGCAAAGTAAGTTACGTCTTCCTGCCATGCTCCGATCTCCGTGTCCATGCTCCTGTATTGCCATTCGAAAGTCCGCAACGGCACGGTCTCCAATTGTTGGGCATGGAATGTATCGACCTCCACGACCCACTGCGAAGGATCATTCAATGCCACGGTGAGGACCACAGATGACAAAAGCAAGGCGCAGTACAGCAACAGGTACATGGCTTTGCTGGGTCGATCCATGATTTTGAAAAACTGATGGAGTGGAATCAGTTTCAGTTTCTTTTGGGTTTCCATAGGTCTTTGTCTTTATCCCCTAGTGTATCATCGGTCAGGCAGTCCCTCACCACGTGCATGCCCATGTTGCATCAAGGTGTCGAATATCAATCCATAAGTTTGGTCTCGCAAGACGGCAGCTTCCGATAATTGTAGCCCATCGGTTGAAATGGGCTCATGGATGATGACTTTCACCCTGTAAGGCCGAATCAAGTATTTCCCATTATCGGGCAGAGCAATGTCTGCACCCAAAATGGTAACGGGTACCAACGGCACACCTGCTTCGATGGCCAATCGAAATGCTCCGTCTTTGAATCTTTTGAGGGTGACTTGGGTCTTGTCCGGAATGGTTGCCTCCGGGAAGATCAGCACTGACCTGCCATCATCCAGTTTTTGACGGGCGTGTTTGAAACTTTTGAACGAGTCGGTGACCGAGCCACGGTTGACGGGTATGTGCAGCCTTTTGAACATGTAGCCAAACAAGGGCAGGTCGTTGAGTTCTGCCTTGCCTATAAACCTAAATGAAGGACGTATGGAAAGGTTACAGATCGGGATGTCCAAATAACTGGTGTGATTGGCTGCAAAAATATAGGTTTCGGACTTGCTGAGACGATGATGGCCTTCGGCGCGCACCCAAACCCCGACCGGATACATGATGATCCAACCCCATGCCATGTTGAGCCGATGCGCCCAATCATGCGCCCACCTGCGATTGGTTTGAAGCAAAACGAAATGAAAGGGAAATATCAACGCAAAAAATCCCACGAACAGGATGTAGAAGTAAATGCTCCAAAGCCGTTGAAGAACCTTTTTCATGGACGAAGGGATGAATTTTCCTCCCCTGAAGCTCCCAGCAATCGTGCTTTCAATGCATCCGGAACTTGGTTTACCTTTCTGGTCCCGTAATCAAAGCACACCAATCCGGTTTTGGCCTCGGCCAAAATGGCCCCCGTTTCAACCACGACAAACCTATAAAACAAATCGAATGAGACCCGGGTGAAATCGCCGGCACCCACTTCGCAACGAAGGGTTTGGCCATAGAAGCCCTCTGCCATGTATACAATGGCACAATCGCCCATGATGAAGGAGGTTCCTTCCGCATCGATTTCGGTGTATCCAAAGTGAGCGAAAAACTGAACCCTAGCCTCGTGGATCAAACTCAAAACCTTGTCATTCCCGAGGTGAGCACCATAATTCAAATCGGTGATTCGAATCGGAATCGTGCAGTTGAACGGCAAAACCGACGGAAGGGAAAGCTTGATTCGCGCCATGCGGCAAAGATAACAATTCCGTGAGCACCCTATCCACCCCCCGTGTCAGTCCGGACACAATCCCGGGATGCGGCAAAAACAACCCATGGCCGGGGTAGAATTAAACCCCTACCTTTGCGCGATAACGGACCGAATCAATTGGCCAAAGGAATCCTCTACATGGCGCTTGCCGTGTTTTTCTTTTCCCTGATGAATTTGGGAGTGAAGCTGCTTCCCAACATTCCCGTCTTTGAGTTGGTTCTCTTCCGGTCTACCATCGCTGCAACTTTGGCTTTTTCAGCCATCAAGGCCCGGGGGATGCGGGCTTGGGGAAACCGCGTGGATTTGTTGATGTTGAGGGGGATGTTCGGATTTGTGGCCCTGCTGACATTCTTTTACACGTTACAACGGCTCCCATTGGCCTCAGCGGTCACCATCCAATACCTTTCACCCTTGTTCGTGGCAGCATTCAGCGTGATTTTGTTGAAGGAAAAAATGAGTCCATGGCAGTGGATGTGGTTTGTATTGTCCAGCGTCGGTGTGGCCTTGATCAAGGGATTCGATTTCCGAGTGTCCGGATGGCTATTAGGGTTGGGCGTGGCCTCTGCGCTGTTTTCCGGACTTGCCTATACCACCGTCAGGAAATTGAGAGAAACGGACCACCCCTTGGTAGTAACCTTCTACTTCCCTTTGGTCACCATCCCGTTTTCGGCGGCCATTTCGTCTTTTGATTGGGTAACCCCGCAGGGTTGGGATTGGGTCGTGATTGCTGCCATGGGTCTCACCGCACAACTTGGCCAGTACTTCATGACCATGTCCTTGCACAACGAAAAGGCCAGCATTGTGGCCAGCGTGAAATACACAGGCGTCCTTTACGGTCTCTTGTTTGGATTCCTGATTTTCGGCGAGACCTACACTTGGCAAAGCTTCATCGGAATCCTGCTTGTTTTTTCCGGGGTAGCTTTCAACCTATTGACCGGCAAGAAGGCCAAAAAGGTCAATTTCAAGGGCGATTGATGAACTTTTGGTAAAGGTCTTTTTGATGATTTCCCAGATCGACCGCTCGACCCTGAATCCAAGCCTGCGTCACATCACTGCTTCGCATGTCCAACAAGTCACCTTTCGACACAAGTAAAGTTGCGTCCATTCCCGGCTCCAATGATCCCGTGCGACCTCCAATCCCAAGTATTTCGGCAGGATTCGAGGTAATCAAGGCAAGAGCCTGCTCCGAATCCAAGCCATGTGAAGCAACCGTACCTGCCAAAAATGGAAGGTTGCGTTGTTGCCAAAATCCGTCTTGGGAGATGGCTACCTTCAGCCCTGCCTTTTGTAGTTGTGCCGCGCTTTTGAAGGGCTGGTCCACATCTGAGTCGTCGGCCACCGGCAAACTATGGGGAGGGAATAAAACCACGGGTATTTTATGAGAATGGAGCAAATCGACACAATGGATGGCATCCTGCGCACCCACCAAAACCAACTTCACGGCATGCTTGATGCTGAAAGCCACAGCAGACCTGATCTGCAGCTCGGAATTGGCATGCACCCATACCGGGGTCTGTTTTTTCAACACGGGAATCATGGCCTCCCACCTCAAATCGTGATCTCGCAACAACCCGGCCTCTTTTGCAGACGAGTAAGCCTTGGCTTCCATCATGACCTGCTCGATACGATCCAGGCTTTCGGAAATCCGCTTTTTTTGTTCCTCGACGGGAGGAGCCCACCTACCGGTCGAAATCTGCAAGTCAGGCCAATTCACATGGAGTGCATCATCCGCCAAATAGGCTGCGTCTTCCCAATTCCAAGCGTCCAATTGTACCACTGAACTGGTACCCGAAAAAAGTCCACCTTTGGGCGACACCTGTGCCAACAAAACACCGTTGCTTCTCACCGTGGGGGTCACCTTTGAGTCGGTATTGTACGCAACCAAAGCCCGGGCATTGGGATTCACCGAACCGGATTCTTCCGAATCCAAGGTAGCCCTGACCGCTTCAACTTCCTCCAAACCCAACTGGGTATTGCAGGCAATCAGCCCGGGATATACGTGGCCACCCTTCAAGTCTACCTCCGACCCACCCGATGGCAAAGTCAGGGAAGGGCCGACAGACACGATTTTGCCCTTTTCAAACAAAATGGACCCTGTAAAAGCCGGCAGCCCCTTCCCGGGATGAATCACCCCGTTTTTGAGAAGGACAGGCCCCTCTGCTGATTTCCCGGGCACAGGTACGCTTTGAGCAACCGAAATCTGACAAACCAAGGCTGTCAAAACCGTCATCATCCACTTATTCATGGCCGTAATCACTTTCTAGGGTTTCACAATGGTATTGAGGTTGGCTGTCGCCGGGACCTGCTTTTCTGCGCTCTTTGCTTGGTGTAGCCGCCATTTTGGCCAAAATCCGTTTGCGTTCCGATGCCATCCACTCCCTCGATTTTGCATCTTGGTCCCTGTCGAAGTACAAACGACCGTCTACGAAAGTCATGTCGGCCCTTGTATAAACAGAAAGCGGATGTTGGCTCCAAAGCACCAAATCGGCAGATTTTCCTTTTTCAATGCTGCCCACCCACTCATCTACACGCAATGCTTTGGCGGGATTCAGCGTCACCATCTTCAACGCCTCTTCTTCGCTGACCCCACCATATTTCACCGCTTTCGCTGCCTCTTGATTCAGTCTTCTTGCCATTTCCGCATCGTCGGAGTTCAAACAAACATTCACACCTTTTTGGCTCAACAAGGCTGCATTGTGGGGAATGGCATCCTGTACCTCCATTTTATATGCCCACCAATCGGAAAATGAGGAAGCGGAAGCTCCGTGAGTCTTGATTTCTTCGGCGATTTTGTACCCTTCCAAGACGTGTGTGAAAGTATTGATCCGGAATCCAAACGACTCCGCCAAACGCATCAGCATCAAAATCTCACTTTGCACATAGGAATGGCAGGTAATGAAACGTCGACTTTCCAGAATCTCCAGCAATGTTTCCATTTGGAGGTCTTTTCGAACAGGAGCCACCGTGGTTGGTGATTTGGAGGCGGCATCTCGTTTGGCCTTGTAATCGAGTGCGGCTTGGAAAGCATCTCGAATCATTTGTTCTACGCCCATGCGGGTCTGCGGATACCTTATTCTGTACCTGTCGCCCCAATTGCTTTGTTTCACGTTTTCACCCAAGGCAAACTTGATGAAGCCCGGTGCGCCTTCAAATTTCAAATCTTCCGGAACCGCTCCCCACCTCAATTTAATGAGCTGCGTTTGGCCTCCGATGGGATTGGCAGACCCATGCAACAAGTGGGAGGAAGTTACGCCGCCGGACAATTGTCGGTAAATGTTGATGTCTTCCCCATCCAAAACGTCCCCGATTCTCACCTCCGCGGTCACGGCATGGCTGCCTTCATTCACTCCCTGACGAATGGCGATGTGGCTGTGTTCATCAATGATTCCGGGAGTCAGGTGCCGGCCATTGGCATCCACCACGGTTGCCGATTCTGGTGCTCGCAAGGATTTCCCAACGGCCTGAATCTGTCCATTTTCAATCAAAACATCCACATCGGTCTGAATGCCTTGCTTGGTATTCGTCCACACCGTGGCCCTCCTGATCAACCAAGTGCCTTGAGTGGGCAACTTAATTTGGCCGTAGGCTCCGGCCGGAAACCGAAGGGCAGGAAATTTGGTCATGTCCACCAATTCAAGGCTTTTCTTTTCCTTGTCTTTCCAATCTACTTGAAAGGAGCCAGTCCTGTCCAGGACGCAATCCATCACCCGTCCATCCGCACTTAAACCTTTGAGTTTGGAAACCTTTCCGGAAACCACACCCGCCACCGTTAGATTGCTGGCCTCTTTACCCTTTTGTGTGGGGAAAGACATCCGAATTTCCGGACCGGTCATTTCCAATTCTCCTTTCAAGGTATCCTTGTCCACGACAACCTTAAGGCGAGGTGCAGTGGCCAAGCCACCGATCAAGATGGAATATGCCTTTTCTCCCGCCTTCAGAACATATTGACCACGATAATCTTCTTTGGGAATCGTGGACATTCTGTAGACGTTTATTCCGGTCCAAGTCTCCAATACAACTGGCTCACAAGTGCGGAATGGTTGCTCTTCATAGACCACAAAGTTGGCCAACTTGCCCGCTTCCAAACTACCAATTTGCTGCTCAAGACCCAACAATCTGGCAGGAGCAAGGGTCAAGGCATCCAATGCCGCATCCGGGTCCAATCCATGTCGGATGGCCTTGGCCAAACTCTCCCAAAGCAATTTGGGCTTTTTAAGTCCGTGGGCCGTAAACGAAATGGGAACCTGTAACCCCCTCATGATGGACGGCGCCCGAGGAGCTTGCTCCCATTCCAACAATTTGTTGAAAGGGATGGTTCTGGCTTCCTGCGGGTCAGACAAGTCATAGGGTTCGGGGAAATCCAATCCCATGATGAAGGAGGCGTTGAGCGCAGCCATGTTTTCAGCCCGCTTGTAGATATCCCATCCGGTTTTGAAGACAAGGGTTTTGTTGTATTCCCGAGCTATTTTGGAAGCACGCAAAACATCCTGCCAATCACCACACTCAAAAAATACGGGGAGTTTCTCTGAGAATGCCCTAATCAACGCCTCTAAAGAAAGGTTGGTTTCCACAGGCTTGGCTCCTGATTGTTTGGAAACGAAAGTTTTGGCGACGGCATACCATTCGACATCGGCGAGTACCTGACGGATGAGGGCGATTGCACCCATGAGGGATTCGGGGTAGGATTGGGAAGAGCTACCCTTCTTAAAACTCATGGCCATGGCGGCTCTGGGGACCAATAAGCCTTCATGTGGGTTGGCTTTGCCTGGCAAGATTACTGCGCTGCTACCCCTGAAAATCCCATCATCAGGAAGCAAGTGGATGGCCGTGAATCCTGCCTCCAAATACTCGTTGAACCTCTTAGGGTCATAGTCCAACCCCATCAAAACATCATTTTCGGGTTTGACCGCCTCGTTCCAATAATAGGCACCCGGCTTGGAGGTTTGGTATACCGGCCCGCCCTCACCACGTCCGCCTTTCGAGTCCTTTTTGCCATTCACCAAACCATAACTCTCCACAAAACCGGGCAAAATGGCGGCACCTTTCATGTCGTGAACCACGGCGTCGGCAGGAATATTGAGCCCAGGACCCACCGCCAACACCAAGCCATCCCGTACCAACAAAGTGGAATTGCTATACCTCAATCCCGGCTTGACCGTAATGTCGGCGTGGACAAATGCATGGCATCCGGCAGCTACCTCGTGGAGACCCAAAACAGGGGCCGTCCTTTGGGCATGAAGGGACGAGGCCCAAAGCAGCAACAGCAAGCCAAAAGATGAACACAGGCTAAAAGAGATGGTTTTTTTCATCGTTTATCCCTAATCCCACCCTGTTTTTCCCCGACATGACAACATGCCGCGCTTGGTTGGTAGAGGGTTTAAAAGTAGTGAAATCGTGAAATATTTCCTTGTTCAGGCCGTTCAAGGTATCCCGATAATGATATATTTGTATGAATAACCGTCCCAAACCTGGCGGATCAGGATTGCTAGCTACTCATTCAAATTTCACTTTGGTGAAGTACGGCCTTCATATTGTGCTTTTCATCCTCTTGATGGCAGGAACGGGTGTGGTATGGGGTCAAAAAACCGAGGGAACCCATTTGGTCGATGCCAAAATCCTCATGAGGGGCACGGAAATCAACGAAAACTTCATTTCCATCAATTATGAAATCCCCTACTCGGGCATGGTGGAAATTCGCCTTTTTGACGCCACGGGGCAGTTGATTTGGAGAAACCAATATGACCGACCTTACGGAGAAAACAGGATTGTCTTGCGTTCATCTAAATTGAGCCCGGGCGCCACTTATGCCTATCAATTGAATTACAAGCGCGACATGGTTCGGGAAATCATTACCCTGCCTGGCGGTGCCGTGCCCGACTGATGGCAATCCTTTCATCCTGTTGCGGAGAAACTGAATCACACAATCTCCTTACCTTTGTTCCAATCGCAACTCCTACGCAATGGTGCAATCCATGACCGGATACGGCTCTTCGAGTCTGACCTCCGCCAATTACAAAGCCACTGTGGAGCTCAAATCGCTCAACAGCAAATTCGTTGAAATCAACATCAAGCTCCCACGCACCTACATGCAACAGGAGATTGTGATTCGCAACCTGCTGAATCAAAAGCTTCAACGTGGGAAAATCAATGCCGTCCTGAACTTAGAGGTTTTGAATCCGGAAAAACTGAAGCTTCGTGTGAACAAGCCATTGCTTCATGCTTACGTGCGGGAATTGGATGGTCTTAGGCATGAATTGGGTCTCAGCCAACCCCTTGATATGGAATACATACTGGGTTTGCCCGATGCCATTTCCACCGATGCCGACGATGTAGATCCTGAAGAGATGGACCTGGTGATGAAGGCCTTCGGTGAGGCACTGAATCAGATTGTAGAGAGCCGAAACCGAGAAGGATTGGCACTCGAACAGGACATGCGGACTTGTGCCGAAAAAATCGCCCAATCTTTGGAAAACATCTTACCGATGCTCCCGGAAAGATTGGAAAACATCAAGGCCCGCATCGGGAATGCCTTGGCCGACTTGAAAGAACGGACACAAGTCGATGTGAACCGTTTCGAACAGGAATTGATTTTCTACATCGAAAAATTGGATGTGAACGAAGAGGTGGTAAGATTGACCAAGCATTTGGAGTATTTCCACCAAACACTATCCGAGGTTGAAAGCAACGGCAAGAAGCTTGGATTCATCCTTCAAGAAATCGGCAGGGAAATCAACACCATCGGTTCGAAGGCCAACCACGCGGGCATACAAGTCCATGTGGTGCAGATGAAAGAAGAGCTTGAAAAAATCAAGGAGCAGGTGCAAAACATCGTCTGAATCATGAAAATAGGCCTGTTTTTTGGATCATTCAACCCCATTCACGTGGGACACCTCATCATCGCCCAAGGAGCATTGAACGAAACGGACCTTGACCAAGTATGGATGATGGTGTCACCTCAGAACCCCCACAAAGAAAAAAAGACCCTTCTGAACGAATACGACAGGCTGAGAATGGTGGAATTGGCCATTGGAGATAACCCCCGTATCATGGCTTCCAATGTCGAATTTACCTTGCCCAAACCATCCTATACCATCGATACCCTTCGCCACTTGAAGAAGCATTACCCAAACACTCAGTTTGCACTCATCATGGGCGAGGACAACCTGACCAATTTTCATAAATGGAAGGATTTTGAGCACATTTTAGCGGACTACACTATTTATTGCCATCCCCGAAACACCGATGAAAACAGTTTCAGGGACCGTTACCCGCAAGTGAATATGTTCAATTTGAACCTGTTGGATATTTCCGCCACCAAGATTCGGGAAATGGTGAAAGCCAAAAAGGAAATCCGCTATTTGGTACCCGATCCGGTCAACCAATACATCCAAAAACATGGGCTTTATTCCCAATAAATCATGGGTTGCCAATGGCTTGACCTTGGCCAATTTGGCGTTTGGGCTC
>Ga0068877_10002281_pt1 | contig 15552 bp, 14 predicted proteins | sample NOAtaG_FD_66437 | JGI IMG/M metagenome (GOLD analysis project Ga0068877, IMG submission 66437) | Freshwater lake microbial communities from Lake Erie, under a cyanobacterial bloom - NOAA_Erie_Diel6S_1000h metaG | ecosystem: Environmental > Aquatic > Freshwater > Lake | place: USA: Ohio, Lake... | reverse complement strand
ACGCCGGCGGCCATCGACAACTGCCTGACGATGGCCGAGGTGACCGACACGCAGGTCGCCATCCACACCGACACGCTCAACGAGAGCGGCTTCGTCGAGGACTCGATCGCCGCGTTCCGCGGCCGCACGATCCACACCTTCCACACCGAGGGCGCCGGCGGCGGCCACGCGCCCGACATCATGAAGGTGGTGGGCGAGCCCAACGTGCTTCCCAGCAGCACGAACCCGACGCGGCCGTACACGGTGAACACGCTCGACGAGCACCTGGACATGCTGATGGTGTGCCACCACCTCGACGCCGGCATCGCCGAGGACCTGGCCTTCGCCGAGAGCCGCATCCGGCGCGAGACCATCGCCGCCGAGGACGTGCTGCACGACCTGGGCGCGATCAGCATGTTCTCGTCGGACTCGCAGGCCATGGGCCGGGTGGGCGAGGTCATCCTGCGCACCTGGCAGACCGCGCACAAGATGAAGGGCCAGCGCGGCTCCCTGCCCGGGGATACCGCGCGGCACGACAACGCCCGCGTCAAGCGCTACGTGGCCAAGTACACGATCAACCCGGCGCTCGCGCACGGCATCGCGCACGAGGTGGGGTCGGTGGAGGTCGGCAAGTGGGCCGACCTGGTGCTGTGGCGGCCGGCCTTCTTCGGCGTCAAGCCGAGCCTGATCCTGAAAGGCGGCTTCATCGCCGCGGCGCTGATGGGCGACGCCAACGCCAGCATCCCGACGCCGCAGCCGGTGCACTACCGGCCGATGTTCGGCAGCTTCGGGCGCCTGGTGCAGGCGACCTCGCTCACCTTCGTCAGCCGCAGCGCGCTCGACTCCGACGTCGGCGACCAGCTCGGCCTCCGGAAGCGCCTGGCCGCGGTCAAGGGCTGCCGCACCGTGAAGAAGGCCGACATGGTGCACAACGCCTACACGCCCCGCATGGAGATCGACGCCCAGACCTACGCGGTGCGCGCCGACGGCGAGCTGCTCACCTGCGACCCGGCCACCGTGCTGCCGATGGCGCAGCGTTACTTCCTGTTCTGACCGGGACGCCTGCCGCCGGGCGACGGCGCTCCGCGACAATCGCCGCCATGCTGACCATCGACAAGCTGATCCCCCAGGGCCGCGGGCTGGCCGCGGTGCTGCTCAAGCGCGCCGCGACCGTCGAGCTCGACTGGGACGTGCGCTGCAAGAGCCGCTTCGACGCCACCGACTCCACCGGGCGCCTGCTCGGCGTCTTCCTGCCACGGGGAACCGTGGTGCGGGGCGGCGACGTGCTGGTGGGCGAGGACGGCTCGCTGGTCGTCGTCAAGGCGGCGCCGCAGCCGGTGCTGGTGGTGCGCCACTGCGCGCACCACGGCGCACCGAGCGACCTGATGCGCGCGGCCTACCACCTGGGCAACCGCCACGTCGCGGTGGAGCTGAAGCCCGATCACCTGAAGCTCGAACCCGACCACGTGCTGGCCGACCTGCTGCGCCGGATGCACATGATCGTGAGCGAGGAGACCCTGCCCTTCGACCCCGAGGGCGGCGCCTACGAAGGCGGAGGTCACGCGCACGGGCACGGTCCTCACGATCACGCGCACGATCACGATCACGCGCACGGTCACGACCACGCGCACGGTCACGACCATGCGCACGACCATGGCCACGCCCACGATCACCATCACGGTCCCGGCCATGAGCACGCGCGCGACCACGGCCACGGCCACGGCCGCTGACGCGCCCCGATGAGCGCGATCCCGCTGCTGCACCTGATGTGGCTGGCCTCGCCGGCCCTGCCGGTGGGCGGCTTCAGCTACTCCGAGGGCCTGGAGGCGGCCATCGACGCCGGTCGCGTCGGCGACGAAGCCTCGGCAGGCGGCTGGCTGCTGCTGCAGCTCGACCTGGTGCTCGCCCGCAGCGAGCTGCCGCTGCTGGTGCAGGCGCATGCCGCGTGGCAGGCCGGCGACGCGGGGCGCATCGAGGCGCTGCACGCGTGGCACCACGCCACGCGCGAGACGGCCGAGCTGCGGCTGCAGGGCGAGCAGATGGGCCGCTCGCTGGTGGACTGGCTGCGCAACAGCGCCTGGGCCGGCGACGACCGCATCGACACGCTCGCCGCCCTGGCCCCGGCGCCGGGCTGGCCGCTCGGCTTCGCGCTGGCCACCGTGCTCGCGGGCGCGGACGCCCGCGATGCAGCCCACGCCTTCGCCTTCGGCTGGGCCGAGAACATGGTGCAGGCCGCGATGAAGGCCGTGCCGCTGGGCCAGGCCGCGGCGCAGCGGATGCTCGCGCGGCTGGCCGAGGCCATCCCGCCGGCCGTCGCGCGCGCGCAGTCCACGCCCGACGCCGACCGCCAGGCCTTCGCGCCGATGCTGGCGATCCTCTCCGCCCGCCACGAAACCCAGTACTCGAGGCTGTTCCGCTCATGAGCCCCGCGCCCGTCCCCCGGCTGCACCACGTCCCCGGCCGCACCAAGAAGCTGCCGCCGCTGCGCGTGGGCGTCGGCGGCCCGGTCGGCTCGGGCAAGACGACGCTGGTCGAGATGCTGTGCAAGGCCATGCGCGAGCGCTGGGACCTGGTCGTCGTCACCAACGACATCTACACCAAGGAAGACCAGCGCCTGCTCACCGTGGCCGGCGCGCTGGCACCCGAGCGCATCATGGGTGTGGAGACCGGCGGCTGCCCGCACACGGCGATCCGCGAGGACGCGTCCATCAACCTCGAGGCGGTCGACCGCATGCTGGCGCAGTTCCCGGATGCCGACATCGTGTTCATCGAGAGCGGCGGCGACAACCTCGCCGCCACCTTCAGCCCCGAGCTGAGCGACCTGACGATCTACGTGATCGACGTCGCCGGCGGCGAGAAGATCCCGCGCAAGGGCGGCCCGGGCATCACCAAGAGCGACCTCTTCGTCATCAACAAGACCGACCTCGCGCCGCACGTCGGCGCCGACCTCGCGGTGATGGAGGCCGACACGCAGCGCATGCGTCGCGGCAGGCCCCACGTGATGACGAACCTGCGCGACCCGGGCCGCACCGGGTTGCCGGAGGTGGTGCGCTTCATCGAGACGCGCGGCATGCTGCTGCCGTCCTGACGGCGCGACGGTCAACGGCAAGACGGCCCCGCCCAGCCCCCCGACCCCGCCGAGCCACGCCGATGCCACCAGCCGACCTCCCACCCCGATCGCCGGGCATGCTGGCGCGCTTTCGCGTCGACGGCCGCGTCGCGCTGGTCACCGGCGCCGCGCAGGGCATCGGGCGCGCGACAGCCCATGCGCTGCACGAGGCAGGCGCGACGGTCATGCTGCTCGACCGTGACGCCGAAGCCCTGCGGCAGGCCGCCCTGGCGCTGCCGGGCAGCCGGTCCGCCGTGCTCGACGTGTCGGCGCCGGAGGCCATCGAACGCGTGTTCGGCGAGACCGCTCAGCGCGAGGGGCGCATCGACATCCTGGTCAACAACGCGGGCGTCTCGATCCGCAAGTCGAGCCAGGAGCTGTCGCTGGCCGAGTGGAACCAGGTGCTCGCGGTCAACCTGACGGGCTGCTTCCTGTGCGCGCGGGCAGCGGCGGCGGCCATGCCGGCCGAAGGCGGCGCCGTGGTCAACACCGCGTCGATCATGGGCCTGTCGGGCGCCGGCCCCTACCCGAACCCGGCCTACCACGCCACCAAGGGCGCGCTGGTCAACCTGACGCGCTCGCAGGCCGTGGAGTGGGCCCCGCGCGGCATCCGCGTCAACGCGGTGGCGCCCACCTGGACGCGCACCGGCTTCATCGGCGCGCTCGACGCCACGGTGCTCGAGCGCGTGCGCGCCGTCACGCCGCTCGGCCGCATGGCCGAGCCCGAGGAGGTGGCCGCGGCCATCCTGTTCCTCGCCAGCCCGGCGGCCTCGATGGTCACGGGCCACGTGCTGGCGGTGGACGGGGGCTTCCTGGCCCAGTGAAGCGCGGCGCGCCAGGCGATTCCACGGGGCGGTCCGGCAGGTGAGACCATGCTGAACTCGTCGCACCGCGTCCACCGGACTGCAGCCGCGCGCGCCTTGCCCGTCTCTCGCTCCGTCCTGCGGGCTCGCCCATGGCACCGTTTCGCGCGGGCGTCCGCGCTGCTGGCGCTGGCCGCGCTTGGCGGCTGCGCCACCATCGACCCCTTCGCGCAAGCGCCGATCTCGGCTCACCTCCAGCGCACCGACGCCGTGGGCGACTGCGCGCGGGCACTGCAGGCACGCAGCCGCGACGTCGGCGCCGCCGGGGCGCAGGACGCGCAGGACCGCGTCGTGGCGGGCTTTCCGTACCTACGCGTCGACCGGCTCGGTGAGGCCCTGGCGCCGGCTCCCGCCGACGTCGTCCCGGGCTTCGGCCCCGATGCCGGCGCCGATGTCAGCACCGGCACCGAGCGCTGGAACGCGTGGCGCGGCCGGCTCGCCGAGCTCGCCAGGCAGGCCGAAGCGATCGAGAGCCGGAACGCCGGGCTGGCCCCGGGCGCCGCGGGTGGCGAGGACGAGTTCGCCGCCCGCTGCCGGAAGCTGCTGCTCGATGCCGACGCCGGCCCCGAGGCGCGCGGCGCGTTGTTGCAGGCCGCCCGCGTGCCCGACGACTACAGCACGGGCCTGCGCGCGCTGGGTCTCTACCCGCTCACCCGGCTTGCCTTCGCGGCCGGCATCCGCGACTGGCAGCAGCGCACGCGAGCGGACTTCGCCATCCCGCTGCCCGCGCTGCCGGTCGAAGGCCGCCTGCAGCGCCTCGTTCCTGCCGACGATGCCGCCGCTGCGCTGGAACGCCTGGCGGGCGTACCGCCGGCCGGGCGTTCGGCCGAGGGCTCTGCCGAACTGCGCCGGCTGCTGCTTCGCCACGCCCCCATCCTCGAGATCGACGTCACCGGCGAGCATGACGCTGTCGGACCCCTCGCCTGGCGCCACGGCCGGGTCGCCGTGGACGCCGGCGCCGGTCCGGTCGCCTACGTCCGGCTCGCGCACGCCCTGATGGACGGAAAGCCGCGGCGGCAGCTCGTCTACACCTTCTGGTTCCCGCGCCGGCCGAAGGCGCATGCGCTCGACCTCCTCGGCGGCGAACTCGACTCGCTGGTGTGGCGCGTGACGCTCGGCGACGATGGCGAGGCGCTGGTCTACGACAGCATCCACGCCTGCGGCTGCTACCACCTGTTCTTCGCCACCGACCGCGTGCACCCGCGCAGCGCACCACCGGCCGACCAGGGGCCGCTGGACGAGGGCCTGTTCATGCCGCAGCCAGCGCTCGAAGACCTTGCTCCGGAAGCCTCGGCAGTCGTGCTGCGCGTGCAGTCGCGCACGCACTACCTGCAGCGCGTGTACCGCGAGCCGGCGGCGACCACGGCCGCCGTGGCTTCAGCGGCTTCGGCCTCGTCGATCGCCAAGGGCGCCCAGACCGCCTCGCCCACCTCGCCCGCCGCGCCCGCAGCAACCGCCTACTGGCTGGTCGACGAGGACGTGCTGCGCTCACTGCCCTTGCCTTCGCCCGGCACGGCGGGTGCCGCGGCAGCCCAGCTGCCGACCCACCGCAGCGCCTACGACGCGCGCGGCCTGGTGCCCGGCAGCGAGCGGCTCGAGCGCTTCCTGTTCTGGCCGATGGGCATCGCCAGCGCCGGCCAGATGCGCCAGTGGGGACGCCACGCCACCGCCTTCGTCGGGCGGCGGCACTTCGACGACCCGTGGCTGCTGGACCGCTACTTCGAGCTTGCCCGCGCTGCATCACGACCGGACTGACCGCGAGGGCGCAGCGTCGCCACGGTCGGCAACGGTCCACCCGCTGTCCCGCCCGCCGCGCCGCGCGTCGGCCTGGATCTCAGGCGTACGTGACCCACCCGGCCCGCTCCGGGTGGTCGAGGTGCGGCACGGCGTTGAAGACCGACAGCGCATGCCGCTTCGGCGTGAACACGAACTCCGTGAGCGCGCTGTTGCGGATGCGCAGGTTCAGCTCGACCACGCTGGCCGGCGGCGCCTGGAGGACCTGGGCCACCGCAGTGGCGATCGGCCCGCCACTGCTGACCAGCAGCACATCGCCGGCGAAGCGCTCGCGCACCAGCGTGAGCGCCGCCTCGATGCCGTCCTGCCACCCGCGCCAGCTCGGCATGCCTGCGGGCTGCGCGCGGCCTTCCATCCAGGCCAGCAGCCCCTCGCGCAGCAGCCGGAAGTGCTGCCGGTAGGCGGCAGGGTCGAGCGGCGGCGGCAACTCGCCCTGGAACACCGCTCGGACGACGGCCTCGCTGTCGTACTCGTTGAGGCCGGGCATCTCGATGGCCTCGGGCAGACCCGGCAGGGCCCGCGCGATGGCGTCGAGCGATTGCGCATGCCGGCGCAGCGTGCCGCGGACCACGCCCTCGAAGCGCCGCCCGCGCTCGTGAAGCCAGGCCCCGAGCGCCTCGCACTGGCGCGCGCCCAGGTCGCTCAGCCGGTCGTAGTCGTCGCTGCCGAACGAGGCCTGGCCGTGGCGCACGAGGTACAGGGTTCCCATGGCTGGCAATTCTGCGGCGCGCCGGCCACGGGCACCGTCACCGTGGCGACGCCCGCGGCGTCCGGGTCCGCGCCCGGCCCGCTCGTGGCGACGCCGGCGCGGACGGCACGGCGGCCGGGCGGGCCGCGGCCTGCGCCTGCGCCAGCGCGGCGTCGATCAGCGCGTCGGCCATCCAAAGCGCCACACGCTCGACCTCGCGGTCGGGCAGGCCCCAGATGTCCTTCAGGATCACGTAGGGCTCGATGCCGTAGACGACGGACAGCGCGCGGTGCAGTCGCTGCCGCAGTGCTGGCGTGAGCTGCGGCGTCAGCGGTGCGATCGCGTGCTCGAGGATGCGCACGCGGTGGCCTCTTCGGTACGGCTCCTCCTCGAGCAGACCGGCGCGCTCGAGCGCCCATTGCTCCAGCGACAGCTGCGCCGCCGCGCGCAGCTGCGGCTCGAACTCCTTGAAGCGCGGGAAGGTGTCGACGAACAGCTCGCGCACGCGGGCGCGACCGTCGGGTGTGTCCGACGACAGCGCGCGCACCGGGCCGAGCGAGCTGTCGATGACCGCGGTGACCAGCGCGCTGCGGCTCGGGAAATAGCGGTAGGCGGTGGCACGCGACACGTTCGACCGCACCGCCACCTCGGCCACGCTCGGGATGCGGCCGTCGCGGATGATGGCCATCGCCGTGTCGAGCAGCAGCCGGAAGGTGGCCGCCTTCACGCCGCGGTCGGGCGGTGCCGGAGCGGCGCTGGGCCCGAGCGCCGGCCGCCCGGTCGGGGCCTGGGCCGGGATCCGGGTGGGCGCACGTCGGTCGGCGCGGGTTTTCACGGGTGCCATGGAGAGGCGCAGTTCTTGTCCGCGGTCGTGATACACGCCTATGATGCGGGCATCCTGAATTGAGACGCAAGTCTCAATTCAGGACGTCCACCACACCAGACACGGCGCAGGCACGGCTTCGTCCCGGAACCGCCCGCGATCCGCGCGAACGACGGAGACAAGCGCCGCATGCGCATCGCCAGTTGGAACTGGGGCGGCCGGCCACACGCCGGCACCGTCAGCGCCGACGGCCGCGAGTGCACGCCGCTCGCGGTGAAGGATCCCGATCGCGGCGCGCTCGAGCTGGTCCGCCGCCTCGCCGACGGCGCGCCGCTGCCGCCGCCGGCCGGTCCGCGCCTGCCCGTCGACGCCGTCACGCTGCGCGCGCCGCTGCCGCGCCCGCGCCGCAACCTGTTCTGCGTCGGTCGCAACTACCGCGCGCACGCCGAGGAACTGGCCGGCACGGTGTTCCGCGACGCCGTCGCCCAGCATGAAGGCTGGCCGATCGTCTTCACCAAGGTGCCCGAGACGGTGATCGGCCCGCACGACACGGTGAGGCTGCCGGGGCGCGCGGTCAGCGAGCAGATCGACTACGAGTGCGAGCTCGCGGTGGTGATCGGCCGTGCGGGCCGCGACATCCCGCGCTCGCGGGCACTGGAGCACGTGCTGGGCTACACCGTCTGCAACGACGTCAGCGCGCGCGACGTGCAGGTGCGCCACCAGCAGTGGCACCTGGGCAAGAGCTTCGACACCTTCTGCCCGATGGGGCCCTGGATCGTGACCGCCGACGAGCTGGACGGCCAGGCCACGCGCATCCGCGGCTGGGTCACGCCGGCCGGTGGCCACGCCGAGCTGCGCCAGGACGGACGCACGCAGGCCATGATCTTCGACATCCCGTGCCTGGTCGAGACCATCTCGCGCGGCATCACGCTGCAGCCGGGCGACATCATCGCCACCGGCACGCCCAGCGGCGTGGGCATGGGCTTCACGCCGCCGCGCTGGCTGCGCCACGGCGACGTGGTGCGGGTCGAGATCGACGGCATCGGCGCCATCGAGAACCGGTTCGAGGAGCACTGAGTGGCCGTCGCCTGGATCGACCGCATGGCCGTCGACAGCGGCGGCGAGGGCGACGCCGTCGTCTTCGTGCACGGCCTGGGCGGCACGATGAACGCGTGGACGCCGCTGCTGCCCGCCCTCGGGCGCTGGCGCTGCGTGCGGCCCGAGCTGCCCGGCGCCGGCCGCTCGCGGCAGGCGCATGCGCTCGGCGCCGCCACGCCGCACCGCGGCGTGCTGTCGGCCGAGGTGCACGCCGAGGCGCTGGTGCGCGTGTGCGACGCGCTGGGCATCGCCAGCGCGCACTTCGTCGGCCACTCCTTCGGCACGCTGATCGCGCAGCACGTCGCAGCCTCGCAGCCCTCGCGCGTGCGCAGCCTCGCGCTGTTCGGCGCGCTGGCCGAGCCCGGTGCGCCGATGCGCGAGGCGATGCACGCCCGGGCCGCGGCGGCCCGCGAGCAGGGGCTGTTCGGCATCGCCGAGGCCGTCGCGCAGGGCGGCCTCGCGGCCAGCACCCGCGAGTCGATGCCGCTCGCGGTGGCCTACGTGCGCGAGTCGGTGGCCGGCCAGGACGCCGAGGGCTACGCGCGCAACTGCAGTGCGCTGGCCGAGGCGCGCGCCGCCCGCGCCGAGCTGATCCGCTGCCCGGTGCTGGTGGTCAACGGCGACGAGGACGTCGTCACGCCGCTGTCGGGCGCGCGCCAGCTCGCCGAGCGGCTGCCGCGCGCGCGCCTGGAGGTGCTCGCGCGCTGCGGCCACTGGCCGATGATCGAGCGCACCCCCGAGTCGCAGCGCCTGCTGCGCGACTTCCTCGACCGGCAGAGGTGATCCGACCATGGCCGACGTCCACTTCACCAACGTGCGCATCTTCGACGGCGGGGGCGACGCGCCCTTCACCGGCGACGTGCTCGTCAGCGGCAACAAGATCGCGCGCGTCGTGCGCACCACCTACGGCGAGCGCGTGCCGCCGGTGGCCGGCGCGACGGTGATCGACGGCGCCGGGGCCTTCCTGATGCCCGGCATGGTGGAGGCCCACACCCACTTCAGCTGGAACGACCAGCCCTCGCTCGACAGCATCCAGCGCATGCCGCCCGAGGAGCACATCCTGTGGTGCGCGGAGGTGGCGCGCAAGTACCTCGACATGGGCTGGACCAGCTGCGTCGGCGCGGCCACCGCCAAGCCGCGGCTGGACGTCGTGATCCGCAACGCCATCAACGACGGCACGATCGTCGGCCCGCGCTACATCGCCGCCAGCCAGGAGATCACCGTGCCGGGCGGCCTGGGCGACACCACCGCGCCGCACCTGCCGCAGCACGAGTTCGCCTTCGGCGCGATCGTCAGCGGCGCCGAGGAGATGCGCCGCTGCGTGCGGATGTTCGCCAAGTACGGTGTCGACCAGATCAAGATCAACCTGTCCGGCGAGAGCATCACCGGCATGCCCTCGGAGATGAGCCAGTTCACCGAGGAGGAGATCGCCACCTGCGTCGACGAGGCGAGGCGCTGGGGCAAGCGCGTGGCCGCGCACGCCCGCAGCACCTGGTCGATCAAGCAGTGCATCAAGCAGGGCATCGAGGTCATCTACCACGCCAGCTTCATCGACGAGGAGGGCCTCGACCTGCTCGAAGCGCACAAGTTCGACCACTTCGTCGCGCCCGGCCTGGCGTGGCTGATCAACACCTGCCACCACGCCAGCGCCTGGGGGCTGACGCCCGAGGTCACGCGCAAGATGGGCTACCACCGCGAGCTCGAGGCCGCGGTCGAGAGCATGAAGGCGATGCGCAGGCGCGGCATCCGCATCCTGCCCGGCGGCGACTACGGCTTCGCGTGGACGCCGCACGGCACCAACGCCAAGGACCTCGAGACCTTCGTCAAGGTGATCGGCATGAGCCCGATGGAGGCGCTCCTCAGCGCCACCGCCTGGGGCGCGCCGATGATGCGGCTGGGCAAGGTGCTCGGCTACATCCGCGAGGGCTACCTCGCCGACATCCTGCTGATCGACGGCGACCCGCTGGCCGACATCACCGTGCTGCAGGACCGCAAGCGCATCCTCGCCGTGATGAAGGACGGCGAGTTCCACCGCGCGCCGCCGCTGCAGCGGCCCGGCGGCGCCCGCCCGCCCGGCGGCGCGCCGGTCACCCGCTGGGCCACCTGACCCGGGAGCCGACGATGGCCGACACGCTCTTCACGAACGTCCGCATCCTCGACGGCAGCGGCAGCACCGCGCCCTACGGCGGCAGCGTGCTGGTGCGCGGCAACCGCATCCGCGAGGTCAGCCGCAGCGCCGCGCCACCCACCGCGGCGGGCGGCGGCACGGCCACCGTCATCGACGGGGCGGGCGCCACGCTGATGCCGGGCATGGTGGAGGCGCACACGCACTTCAGCTGGAACGACGCGGCCGACCTCGCGTCGATCCAGACGATGCCGCTCGAGGAGCACGTGCTGTGGAGCGCCAAGGTCGCGCGCAGCTACCTGCACGCCGGCTTCACGAGCTGCCTCGGCGCGGCCTGCGCCAAGCCGCGGCTGGACGTCGTCATCCGCAACGCCATCGAGAAGGGCCAGATCCCCGGTCCGCGCTACCTTGCCGCGAGCCAGGAGATCACGGTGCCTGGCGGCCTGGGCGACGAGATGCCGCCGCACCTGCCGTTCCCCGACTTCAGCTTCGGTCAGGTGGTCAACGGCGCCGAGGACATGCGCCGCGTGGTGCGGATGTTCCTGAAGTACGGCGTCGACAGCGTCAAGCTCAACCTGTCGGGCGACAACTTCGTGCCCGGGGCCGACGCCAAGACCACCTGGATGACCGACGCCGAGGTCGCCGCGGCGCAGGAGGAGGTGCGCATGCGCGGCAAGCGCATCATCGTGCACGCGCGCTCCTGCGCCAGCGTCAAGCAGGCGCTGCGTCACGGCATCCGGCTGATCTACCACGCCAGCTTCACCGACGAGGAGGCGCTCGACATGCTCGAGGCGGCGCGCGACGAGGTCTTCGTCGCGCCCGGCATCGGCATCCTGTACGCGCTGCTGTGGGAGGCCGAGCGCTGGGGCGTCAGCCACGCCAAGGCGGTGGAGATGGGCTACGAGGAGGAGTGGGCCGCCGCCTGCGAGAGCCTGAAGGCGATGCACAAGCGCGGCGTGCGCGTGCTGCCCGGCGGCGACTACGGCTTCGCATTCAACCCGCACCTGGCCAACGCGCGCGATCTCGACCTATTCGTGCGCCACCTCGGCTTCACGCCGATGGAGGCCATCCGCTCGTGCACGCTGTACGGCGGCCAGGTGATGATGCGCCCCGACGACCTCGGCCTCGTCAAGGAGGGCTACCTGGCCGACCTGTTGCTGGTCGACGGCGACCCGCTGGCCGACGTGCGCATCCTGCGCGACGGCAGGCGCATCCTCGCGGTGATGAAGGACGGCGTGTTCGCCAAGGCGCCGCCGCTGGCCGGCGAGCGCCCCCTCGGCCGGATGCTGGAGCGCACCGCGTGACCCGCGCCGAGCGCACGCGCTGGCTGTTGTGGCTGCTGATCGGCGGCCCGATCGCCGTGTTCTCGATCTGGGCCCTGGTCGACAACACGCGGCTGTACCTGCTGACGCTGCTCAACGGCCTGACGCTGGCGTCGCTGTACTTCATCGTCGCGGCCGGCTTCACGCTGGTGTTCGGGCTGATGCGCAACGTCAACCTGGCGCACGGCTCGCTGTACCTGCTGGGCGGCTACGTGGGGTTCACGATCGCCGAGAAGACCGGCTGGTGGGTGCTCGCGATGGCCGGCGGCTTCCTGGCGGCGGCCATCGCGGGCCTGCTGATCCAGGTGCTGATCCTGCGCCACATGCAGGGCCAGGACCTGCGCCAGACGATGGTGACCATCGGCCTGTCGATCGTCATCGCCGACATCCTGCTGTGGATCTTCACCGGCCAGGTGCACCAGATGGAGGCGCCCGAGTGGCTGCAGGGGCCGATCCGCGACATCCCGGTGATCCGCGCCTACTCGGCCTACCGGCTGAGCCTGCTGGCCTTCGGCATCGTCATCGGCGTGTTCCTGTGGTGGCTGCTCAACCGCACGCGGGTCGGCACGATGATCCGCGCCGGCGTCGACGACCGCGCGATGCTGTCCGCCGCCGGCGTCAACGTGAACCTGGTGTTCGCGATCACCTTCATGCTCGGCGCCGGCCTCGCCGGCATCGGCGGCGTGATCGGCGCGGTCGAGCTCAGCATGGTGCCGGGCGAGGACACCCGGCTGCTGCTGGCGAGCCTGGTCGTCGTCATCGTCGGCGGCATGGGCAGCGTCGTCGGCGCGGCCATCGGCGCGGTGATCCTGGGCCTGGCCGAGACCTACGGCCTGGCCTACGCGCCGACCTACAGCGTCGTGTTCACCTTCGTGATCCTGGTGCTGGTGCTGGCGTTCCGGCCGCGCGGCATCATGGGCAAGGCGGCTTGACATGTCGGCGGCCTACTGGCGACGGGCGATGAACACCGGGCTCGCGGCCGCGGCCCGGCCGTTGCCGCTGCCCAGGGCCGGCGTGGCGGCGCCGGTGGCCGCCGCCGCAGTGGATCCCTACGCCGACAGCGACGCGCCACGCTGGTTGCGCTTCCTGTGGCGGCACCTGGCGGCGCGGCACGTCTTCGTGCTCGCCTTCGTGCTGGCCTTCCCCTTCGTCGCCACGTCGTTCTTCACCTTCCAGATCGCGGCGCAGTCGCTGGCGCTCGGGCTGATCGCGCTGTCGCTCACCTTCCTCGGCGGCTACGGCGGAATGGTCTCGCTGGCGCAGATGACGGTGGCCGGCATCGCCGGCTACGTGGTCAGCATCCTCGGCGCCAGCGCCACCGAGGTCAGCCTGGGCTGGCCCTGGTGGGCGGCGGTGCCCTTCGCGCTCGCCATCGCCACCGCCTGCGCGACGCTGATCGGCTGGCTGTCGGTGCGCACCGAGGGCATCTACACGATCATGATCACGCTGGCCATCGGCGTGGCCTTCTACTACCTGGCACTGCAGAACTACTCGCTGTTCAACGGCTTCCAGGGCTTCCAGAAGGTCTACCCGCCCACGCTGCTGGGCGTGGACTGGCGCAGCCCAATGCCGTTCTACTTCCTGTGCCTGGCGCTGTCGCTGGCCGGGTACCTCTGGGTGAAGTGGCTGGTCCGCAGCCCGTTCGGCATCGCGCTGCAGGGCGTGCGCGACAACCCGCGCCGCATGGCTGCGCTCGGCTTCCACGTCACCGCCCACCGCGTCGCGGCCTACGCGGTGGCGGGGCTGATCGCCGCCGTCGGCGGCGTGCTGTTCACCTGGTACAACGGCCTGATCTCGCCCAACTCGGTGGGCACGGGCTGGCTGATCAACGTGCTGGTCATCGCCGTGCTCGGCGGCATGCGCCACCCGATCGGCGCCTTCCTCGGCGCGGTGGTCTTCGTGCTGCTGCAGACCTTTGCCATCGACATCATCGACCGCGAGCGCTTCAACCTCGTAATCGGCGTGGTGTTCCTCGCCATCGTCCTGTTTTCCCCCGACGGCCTGCTCGGCTTGTGGGCGAAGCTGCGCTCGCGCTTCGGCCCGCAACAGGCCCTCACTTCGCCAACCCCAAGGAGACAAGCGTGAGAGTGACCAAGCGATTCGTGGTGCGTTCCCTGTTGAGCGCCGCGGCGGCGATGGCCGTGGCCGGCGGTGCCTGGGCCCAGGGCGCGCCGATCAAGATCGGCCTGCTGGCCACACTCGAGGGCCCGTTCGCGGCAGGCGGTGCCGACGGCATGCGCGGCGCCGAGCTCGCGGTGATGCAGCGCGGCGGCACGGTGGCGGGCCGCAGGATCGAGATCATCAAGGCCAGCTCCAACGCCAACCCCGACGTCGCGGTCAACGCGGTGCGCAAGCTGGTCGAGCAGGACAAGGTCGACATCGTCGTCGGCCCGCTGTCGGGCAGCGAGGGCATCGCCGTCAAGAACTACAGCAAGACGCAGCCGCAGGTGACGTTCATCAACGGCGGCTCCGGCGCGCAGGCCACGACGCTCGTCGACCCGAGCCCGAACTTCTTCCGCTTCAACACCGAGGGCGCGCAGTGGATGGTGGGCCTGGGCAAGGCCGCCATCGACAAGGGCTACAAGCGCGTGATGGTTATCGCCGAGGATTACGCCTTCCCGTACTCGCAGGTGCAGGGCTTCATGGCCGAGTTCTGCCGCCTCGGCGGCAAGGTGCCGGTGAAGGCGTGGGTGCCGCTGGGCGGCAAGGACTACGCGTCGACGATCGCCCGCATCCCGAAGGACGTCGATGCGCTGCTGGTGGTGCTGGGTGGCGCCGACGCGGTGAACTTCCTGAACCAGTACGAGGCGGCCGGCGGCGACAAGCCGATGATGGGCGGCAGCATCACCGTCAGCCAGGACGTGCTCAACTACCGTGGCAAGCGGCGTGACTCGCTGGTGGGCACCATCAGCGCGGGCCCGCTGGCCGACAGCTTCGACGGTGCGGACTGGCGCGCCTTCGTCGCCGACTACAAGAAGAACTTCCCGGTCGACAAGGGCGGCTTCCCGAGCCCCAGCCTGTTCGCGCTCGTCTACTACACGAACATGAAGGCGGCGCTGGACGGCCTCGACGCCGTCCGGGGTGACCTCGCCAACAACCATGCCCGCTACCGCGACTCGCTGTCCAAGCTCGAGCTGAAGATGCCCACCGGCACGGTGCGACTGGACAGCAACCGGCAGGCCATCGGCACCACCTTCGTGACCGAGGTCGTCAAGGACAGCAAGGGCGAGCTGACGACCCGCGTGCTGCGCAAGGTGGATAACGTCGAGCAGTTGCTCGGCATCCCGCGGGACCAGTTCAAGATCGGCACCCGGGACGAGCCGAGTTGCCCGTAACCCCCCGGAGCGCCTGCGGCGCCTCCCCCGGACCCCTGGGAGCCCCTGACGGGCCCCGGGGGCGCCGCCAGCGGACCGGCGGAGCCGGATCCGCGGCGGCCGCTTGATGCATTCGCGACGACGTGGCTTCACTCAACCATCTCCGTACACCAGCCAACGCGCGCGCGGCGACAGCGCCGCGCGCGCCGTCGGCGCTCGCGTCCAGCGACGCGCTGGTGCTCGAGAACGTCACGCGCGCGTTCGGCGCGCTGCGCGCGGTGGACGACGTGAGCCTGGCGGTGGCCGCCGGGCAGAAGTACGCGGTGCTGGGCAGCAACGGCGCCGGCAAGACGACCCTCTTCAACGCGATCACCGGCGACTTCCCGCCCACCGCGGGCCGCATCCGCTTCTTCGGCGAGGACATCACGGAGCTGCCG
>Ga0068877_10002280_pt1 | contig 15557 bp, 11 predicted proteins | sample NOAtaG_FD_66437 | JGI IMG/M metagenome (GOLD analysis project Ga0068877, IMG submission 66437) | Freshwater lake microbial communities from Lake Erie, under a cyanobacterial bloom - NOAA_Erie_Diel6S_1000h metaG | ecosystem: Environmental > Aquatic > Freshwater > Lake | place: USA: Ohio, Lake... | reverse complement strand
GCCATCGGCAACGCCGGGCGTGATCGCATCGACGAGTACACACCCACGCGCGACAACATGCACGATGCCGGCGGGTTGGCTGACCGGTATGGCCAGATGCTCGTGTATGAGATCAAGCCCTGGGTGGATCACACGTGGCGGACGCGGCGTACGGCGCGCGATACGGCGGTCGCCGGCAGTTCACTCGGGGGGCTGCTCAGCCTGCATCTTGGGCTCACCCACCCAGCGGTGTTCGGCAAGCTGGGCCTGCTGAGTCCGAGCGTGTGGTGGGACGATCGCTGGATCGTGCGGCAGCTGGCGGCTGAGGGCCATCGTCCGGATTTGCGCATCTGGCTGGATGTGGGCACGGGCGAGACGCGCATGCTCAAGGGCACCCGGCTGCTGCATCGCATGCTGGTGCGGAAAGGCTGGCAGAGCGGTCGGGATCTCGCGTATATGGAGGCGGACGGGGCGCTGCACGACGAACGCGCGTGGGGGGAACGGACTGGTCTCTTCCTGCGCTTTCTCTTCCCCGGTTCGTAGTCCCGTCGTCGTCTCGCGACCCGGCGGTTTCCCATTCGCCCTCGTCCAACATGGACAGCTTTACCAGCTTTTCGCCCAAGGCGCTCACGTTTCTGCGCGGGCTCAAGAAGAACAACCGCAAAGACTGGTTCGAAGCGCACCGGACGCAGTACGAACAGGAGCTGAAGCTGCCGCTGGCGGCGCTCATCGAAGAGATGGACGTGCAGCTTGCCAGCATTGCGCCCGAAATCATCGGTTCGCCGAAGAAGTCGGCGTTCCGCATCCATCGCGATGTGCGGTTCAGCAAGGACAAGTCGCCGTACAAGACGCACGTGGCGTGCTGGTTCTTCCATCGGGACATCGGTACGCGCATGCAGAGCGAGGCGGTGCACGGCGGGGCGGGGTTCTACCTGCACATCACCCCGGGTGAGTGCTTCTGCGGTGGCGGAATCTGGATGCCGCCGAGGCCAGCGCTTCTGAAGATTCGGGAGTCGCTCGTGGATGACACCGAGGGCTGGGACGCGATCGTGAGGGATCGGGGGTTCCGGAAGCGCTTCGGCAATCTCGATACCGAGGGGATGCTCACCCGGGTGCCTCGCGGCTACGCGCCCGATCACCCGGCGGCGGAGTGGCTCCGGTATCAGAGTTTCACGGCCGGCACGCCGCTCACCGACGAGCAGGTCACCAGCCCGAAGCTTCCGGCGCTCCTGGCGAAGCACTACGCCGCGATGACCCCGTTCGTGCGCTGGCTCAACGAGGCGTTGGGGCTCAAGCCGCATACCAGTCGCCTCTGAGGGAACGGCCGGTGTCCATTCCGGTGCGCCGGGTACCGCCGGGCACCGGGCTCGGCGAGATTCCCGGCACATGTCGAAGTCGCTCAAGCTCACGCTGGACATCCTGATCGGTGCTGCGGCGCCGGTCCTGATCCTGAAATACGGCACCGCCCCTCTGGGAACGCTGCCCGCGTATCTCGCGGCCGCGTTGGTGCCGGTGGCGTGGGTGCTACTCGACCTTTTCGTCATCAGCCGCCGCTTCAACTTCATCACCACGTACGGTGGGGCGTCGGCGATCATGCGCGGTGCCCTCGCTTTCTGGTACGTGGACGGCGCGCTCTTCGCCTTCAAGGACAGCGCGAGTTACCTGCTCGCCTTCGTGGTGTTCGGGCTCACGGCGTTCATCGGCACCCCGGTGACGCGCAGTATCGCGCTGCAGGGGCTCGACCCCGATACGCCGGAGCGCGAGGGCCAGATGCACCGGCTGCTCGACGAGCCCGTGGTGCATGACGCCATGCGCCGCGCCGCGCTTCTCATCGGCGTGACCAATCTGCTGGCCGGCGCGGTCAACTATGCCATCAACCTGCGCATGGTCACCGCCCCGTTCAATACGCCGGCGTTCAATGATCAGGTGGCGAACGTCAACGCCATCACCCGCATCGTGCTCGTGTTGCCCGATATGCTGGCGCTCTTCTACGCCTTCAATCTCATGTACAAGGCGATGTACGCCCTGCTACCCGGTGGGAGCGAAAAGGAAGCCGACAGCGCGGAATTCTGGACGTTGCTCGAGCAGCGCGAGGCCGCGCTCGCCGGCGGTGGTGACGGCAGCTCCTTATCGGACAGCGCGGTGGATGTGCGAGCCCGCAAGCAAGCGCGGGGCGAGTTCGGCATCAACTGAGCCGTACTCGCCCCGCGTGGTCGCGGCGGATGATGCTGGGGATCAGCCGCCGAAGGAACCGAAGCGACGTCCCAATTCGCCCAGATTGCCGAAGCGCTGATTCACGATGGTGTTGTAGATCGACCCGAAGGTGTATCCGACACCCACATTCACGTTGTAGCGGAAATTGGTCTGGAGCTGCTGGCGCTGCGTGAGAATGTCACGCTCCGACTGCGCATTCGCCGCGATGTAGATCTGATCGCGTACGCGTGAGGCCGAACCGCGGAAATTGAGCGAGAAGCCGCGTCCCAGTCGCAGGTCCACGAAGCCCGAAAGCGTCACGTGGTTGCGATTGGGATCATGCAGATACTGCGAACCTTCGAGGGTGAGGTTGGTGTTGCCCCACTTCTGCCGCTGCGTGAGTGCGAGCAGCATCGTGTGGTTGAATCGCGTTTCCGCGATCTGATTGAACACCGTGGCGTTGTAATAGCGATAGTGATTGGGACCCACATAGTAGAGGGCCGTGAGCTGCCGCCGCGTGGCTTCACTCCACGGGAAATAGTTGTACTCGATGGCCGGTGAGAGACGCATCGCGAGCTTCTGGTTGAGCACCTCGCTGAAACCGCCCGACACCTTCACGCCGGCGGTCCAATGCGCGTTGATGGTGCGTCCGAAGAGGGCGTTGACGTTTGATGCCCGCTGCAGCACCACGACCGACACGGTATCGCGCTTGGTGGGTGTCGTCGCGTTGGGTACAAAGACCTTGAAGTCGCGCTCGTTGTAACTGCCAGTTCCGCCGATGTTGATCTTCCACTGCTCGGTCGTGCGGGCCGCCGACAATGAGGTCGACAGATTGGTCGTCTTCACCAGCTGTTCGCCCGACGCGTTGATGTTGCCGTCGACCCGGTACAGCCAGAGGTTCCAGCGGTCCTTGGCGGAACGGGCGTTGAGCGTGGGGGCGGTGACGCCGTTCATCAGCCCAACCCGCAAGCGGGTGGCGATGGGGGTGCGGGCCACGAACGGGGCGAGCCCGAGCTGGAACGTGCGCAGCAGGTTGCGCCGCACCACGTCGTCGGCGTCGTTGGGGAGGGTGGTGACCACCAGCGTGTCCATCTTGCCGGCGTAGTTCTTCTGCCCCAGGAAATTGACCGTGATCTGACGCCCGCCGTTCGCCGCGTTGAGCGAGGTGAGCAGCAGATGCACATCGCTGTCGAACCGGTCACGGACCCAGTTCACATAGCCCATTTCCTGAACAAAGAACGTCCGGTCGCAGCCGCGCACCCCGCCCTGGCAGTCGAGAAAGACCCGAAGGGCGCTCTGCATGATGCTGTCCGGGAGCACGGTCGTCGCAGGGGGCTGCCCCCTCGGGGACGCCGGCGCCTGCGCCGAAACGGCTGCGGGGCTGCCGCACAGCAAAAACGCCGCGACACAAATCGCGGCGGACTTGTACGAAAACATGATGAACAGTAGCCGCGGACCAAAATCTCGGTCCTAAGTGGAAATGCAAATGTAACGGCATGCGGACACGCCGCCGCCCACAGGTCTACGCACCACTGTCCGAAAGGGTTCACGGGAGGTCGCGTCGCCATGGCCGGTTGTCCGGTTCCCCACCCGCCAACCTCACGCACTCGAACGCCGAACGGTCAGGCGCCGGGTCGCTGCGTCGTAGGTCACCGAGAGGGCCGTGAGCCCCTCCGGCGCGGGGCCGGCCAGTCGCGCACCGTCGAAGGAAAACGTGGATCCATGGCACGGACACAGCAGCTCGTTGCTTCGAACGACCGACACGCCACAACCGGCGTGCGGGCAGTTGGCGGAGAACGCGCTGAAGAGGTCGCGTGGCCGACGCACGACAATGACGCGTGCCGTGAGGAACACCACCGCCGATTCGCCCACCTCTGGCGCGCGCCACTGCGGGACCCGCGCAACATCGATTTCGACCTCGTTGCCGCGCACGGTCGCCGCATCGTCCGCGAATTCGAGCGCCGGCGCGCCGGGGGGCGCCGAATCGCCGCACGCTTCGATGATGGGGCACAACGCCACGCAGAGCGCTGCCTGAAGCAGGTCACGACGGTGACGGTCTATCGGTGCAGTCATGGTGGCTCGGTCGCTGAGTAACGGATGTGTCATGAACGTTGCGCGGATTTCGGACCCGAACGTCTGGACAGCGGTACTGAATGCCACGAGAAGGAACGGGATGAAACGATGTGCATTGATGTGGCGGTCGCGTGACACGCGCGTGACGCCGTCGCGTGCATTCAGAGACACAGCCCGGCGTATGTCTGGTGTCGCAACACGCGGAGGGCCGCGTGGGTTTCCCTCAACCAGACGCCCGCACCATGTCTCTGTTCATTCGTAGCTTCCGTCTCGCCTTCGCCGCCGCGTGCGGCGTCTTCGTCGCTGCATGCGGCGACGATACCAGCGGCATCAATACGCCGAACGAAACCATCGCGCCCGTTGCGCTCAAGAACCAGTCGGTCACGCCGGCGCTCCTCAAGTCGCTCACATCGGGCGTCGAGATCTTCAGCCTCGTGAGCTCGGATGATCGCCTCACCGCGACCCCGAACTTCGTGTTCGGTGGCTCGGCCGACGGTGCCGGATTCATTCGCAACACCGACGGCAGCTTCACGCTGCTCACCAACCACGAAGACAACTTCGCGGTCTCGCGCGTGCGCTTCGACAAGGAGTTGAAGCCGATTTCCGGTGATTACGTCGTGAACTCCACCGCCGGCCGCTATCGCCTCTGTTCGGCGACGCTGGCGACGGTCGAAGAGCACGGCTTCAGCGCGTTCCTCACGGCCGGCGAAAGCAGCGAGGAGTCGGAAATCCTTGCCGTCGATCCGTCGGGCCCGGCCAACACGCCGAAGTACCTGGCGGCGTTTGGACGCTTCAACACCGAGAACGCCGTGCCGCTGCCGAAGGTGGCCTTCCCGAATCGTACCGTCGTGATCATCGGTGACGATGACTCGGGTGCCGAAGGTGGTCAGGTCGCGATGTACTTGTCGAACACGGTGGGCGACCTCGACAATGGCAACCTGTATGTGCTTGCCCGCTCCGACAACAACACGCGCGAGCGCGACATGGTGGTCGGGCAGTCGTATCCCGTGCAGTTCCGCCAGATTCAGAACCAGAAGACGCTGACGGGCCGCCAGATCAACCAGGCGGGCGCGACGCTCAATGCCATTCGCTTCGCCCGCGTGGAAGACGTGGATTACCGCAAGGGATCGGAGGCCAACAACCGCGAGATCTACTTCGTGGCGACGGGGCAGAACAACACGGGTGTGAACGCCGATTACAGCCGCACCAAGTACGGCCGCGCCTATCGCCTGCGTCTCGATGCCAGCAACCCGCTGCAGGGCACGCTGGAACTGATCGCCGACGGTGACGACAAGTCGCCGACCAACGCGGCACGGCTGTTCCAGAACCTCGACAACGTGTACGTCGGCCAGAACTACGTCTACTTGCAAGAAGACGACAACGGCTACGGGGACGAAACCCACGACGCCTACATCTACCAGTACAACATCGCCACGCGTGAGCTGAAGCCGGTGCTGGAGATGGATCACCGCCGTACGCAGGCCGATGCCGCGTTGTACAACGCGGTGGGCGCGCGTCCGGCCGGCAAGGCGGGATGGGAATATGGCGCGATGATCGACGTGTCGACCCACCTGGGGCAGCCGAACACGTTCATGATCGCCCTGCAGCCGCACTCGTGGCGTGCCGACAAGTACCGCGGCGTGGACGGTGGTACGCTCCGTCCGACCGAGAACCAGGCCAGCATGATGGTGATTGTGAAGGGTCTGCCGCGCTGAGTGCCTTGCCTCTGAATCAATGACGGTAAACCGGCCCGGAGCGTCGCTCCGGGCCGGTCATCGCTTCCAGACCCTCCTCATGAATCATCATCGCTGTATCCGTACTCTGCTCGTCATTGTGCTCGCCTTCGGCGCCGGATGTGCCGATCGACCCGGGGCAGCATCTACCACGAGCACACGACCGGTCGGTAGCGAGACCGGTCTCGACCCTCGAGCGCAGGCAACGATTCGCACGTGGCAGGCGCAGGTGGACACCCTCGCCCAGCGTGTCGCCATCCTCGATTCTGCTGTGCACGTCATGGCAACGGCCGAGCAGGCCGAACAGGCGCGCCGGGCGTTCGTTGATGCTCGCACGGCATTCAAGCATGTGGAGGTTGGGCTCGAGTATTACTACCCGTCGACGGCGCGCGGCATGAACGGCCCGGCGCTACCGGAAGTCGAGGAGTCGGAAGGGCCGGAAGCGGTGATTCCACCCACCGGATTTCAGGTGATTGAGGAGGGGCTGTTCGGTGACGATCCGGTTGGCGAACGGGCGGCGCTGGAAAGCGAGACGGAGACCCTACGGTCGATCGTCACCCGTGCGCAAACGATGCTGGAGCCGCAGCAATCCACCGATGCTCATGTGTGGGACGCGGCGAAGCTGGAGATCGCACGCATCGTGGCCCTCGGTATCACGGGCTTCGACTCGCCGGTAGCGGGGCTGTCACTCACCGAGGCCGACGCGGCGCTCGAGGGGATCGAGCGGGCACTGACGCCATATCGTACGGTCACGCCGACATGGTCCGCCCTCGACTCCCTGATGCGAGCGACCCGCGGCATGCTGCGCGCTTCGAAGGGGCGCGACTCATTCGATCACTTCGCCTTCATCGTCGATCACGCCAATCCGCTGGCGAAGGCACTGCACGATGCGCGCGTCGCGTTGGGTATTGGCGTCCCGACTGAGAAACGGGCGTTCCGTGTTGACGCGATGAGTCTCTTCGATTCGGCCGCGTTCGATCTTCTGGCCTTTGCGCCACTCGATGCGACGTTGCCGACGACTGCACAGGTCGCGCTCGGTCGCCAGCTGTTCCACGATACGCGCCTGTCGGGTGATGGCGCGCGCGCGTGCAGTTCCTGTCACCTGCCGGAGAAGGCGTTCACCGATGGGCTGAAGGTCAACCGGGCCCGCGGTGGCGCACCGCTCGCCCGCAACACACCCACGGTCATCAACAGCGGCCTCCAACTCGGTGTGTTCTCCGATCTGCGCACGACATATCTCGAGGATCAGGTGACGGATGTGGTGGAGAACGTCGACGAAATGCACGGCAGTCTCGATCTCATCGCCGGACGACTCTCCCGCGACACCTCGCTCTCGTCCCAATTCCGGGCCGCGTTCGCGGTACGCGCGGACACCGCGGTGACGCCCGCCCGCATCCGTTCGGCGCTCGCGGCCTATCAGCGCAGCCTCACCCGCCTCGATTCGCGCGTGGATCTCGCCCTGCGCGGCCGACGGGACGTCATCAGTGCCGACGAGCGGGCCGGCTTCAACGTGTTCGTGGGCAAGGGGAAGTGCGCGACATGCCATTTCCTGCCGCTCACGAATGGCACTGTGCCCCCGATGTATCAGAAGTCGGAAGTGGAAGTGCTCGGCACGCCGCGCACCGCGACGACGGCAGGTGCCGTGATCGATCCCGACCTCGGCCGGTTTCGGTTGACCCGCGCGGAGCCGCATCGCTACGCGTTCCGCACGCCGAGTCTTCGCAACGTGGCGCTGACCGCGCCGTACATGCACAACGGGGCCTACCCGACGCTCGAATCGGTGGTCGACTTCTACAATCGCGGCGGTGGCGCGGGGATCGACATCCAGCTCGACAACCAGACGCTGCCCCCCGATCGCCTGAATCTCACGGCGGGTGAACAGCGGCAGCTCGTGGCATTCATGAAGGCTCTGACCGATACCACGGGGCTGGGGACCAAGCCGGCGAAGTAGCCGACGTTCGGGTTTTGCGTTAGGGGTCGCGCGCGCCATGTTTCAGGCAGTCCGCAGGCTTTCCCTCTTTCGTGTAGCCATCATGCGTCCTTCTCTCCGTTTCGCCGCCGCCGCGGCGGCCCTGCTGTGCAGCACTCGCGCCGACGCGCAGAGCGCCCCCACGTCGGAGCTGTCCAAGCTCATCGAAAGCAAGCTGTCGTCGGTCATGCCCAAGGTGGTCGCGTGGCGTCGTGACATTCATGAACACCCCGAGCTGAGCTTCGAGGAGACGCGCACGCAGAAGCTGGTTGCCGATCACCTGCGGCAGCTCGGACTCGAGGTGCAGGCGCCGGTGGGGAAGACCGGGGTCGTGGGAATCCTGCGCGGCGGCAAGCCGGGCCCGGTGGTGGCGCTGCGCGCCGACATGGACGGTCTGCCCGTCACGGAACTGGTGGACCTGCCGTTCAAGAGCAAGGTGCGCACGCAGTGGCAGGGGCAGGAGGTCGGCGTGATGCATGCCTGCGGGCACGACAATCACGTCGCGATCCTCATGGGTGCGGCCGAGGTGCTCGCGGGCATGAAGGCGCAGATCCCGGGGACGATCAAGTTCCTCTTCCAGCCGGCCGAAGAGGGGCTGGGCGGGGCGCAGGCCATGGTGGACGACGGGGCGCTCAAGGCACCGACGCCGAACGCCGTCTTCGGCCTGCACGTGTGGCCCAACACGGTGGGCTCCATCGCCGTGCGTCAGGGACCCATCATGGCGGCGGCCGGCAATTTCAAGATCATCGTGAAGGGGCGCCAGACGCACGGCTCACAGCCGTGGAGCGGCGTGGATCCCATCGTGGTGGCGTCGCAGGTGGTGATGGGGCTGCAGACCATCGCCAGCCGTCAGGTCAACGTGGCGTACCTGCCCAGCGTGCTCACGGTGGGACAGATCAGCGGCGGCAATCGCAGCAACATCATCCCGGACAGCGTGGTCATGGTAGGCACACTCCGCACGTTCGATGATGCGATGCGCGCTGACATCGCCATGCGTATCAAGCGCACGGCCGAAGACATTGCGCGTTCGGCCGGTGCCACGGCGATCGTGGAGGTGGACAAGGGCGGTCTCGTGACGCAGAACGACACCACCCTCACCGATCGCATGATGCCCACGCTCAAGCGCGTCGCGGCGAACGGGGTGCAGTTCATCAACCCGGTCATGGGCAGCGAAGACTTCCCGGTGTTCACCCGCGAGATCCCCGGCATCTTCTTCTTCCTCGGCGTGACGCCGAAGGACAAGGACCCGAACACCGTGGCGGTGAACCACTCACCGCTGTTCTTCGCCGACGAAGGCGCCCTCGTGACGGGTGTGCGGGCGATGGCCAATCTCGCCACCGACTATCTCGCGCAGGGGACGAAGAAGTAGCCGTCTGACGCACACCAATACCTCACCCCGTGTGAGGTATTCCCGCATGGCGTCGGCATGGCCGGAGGGGCACTGTAGCGCAGCCTGATTTCAGGAGGACGCATGCGTGCCACCCAGGATCCCCGAGTGGCCGGGCAGAACGATCTGCTCGCGCCGCTCACCCCGGTAGAACCACCCCGCGGGCCGTTGCTGATCGCCAGCGATGCCTCGGCGGCGTCCGACGCCACCTTCCCGCTGGCGCGGGTGCTGGCGCTCCACACCGGCGCCGCCGTGCAGGTGGTGAGTGCCGTGCAACCGAACGCGTTGCCCACCTACGCGTTCGACTCCATGCCGATGCCGGCCATTCCGTCACCGGAGCTTATCGAGCAGCGCGTCACGCAGGTGCGGACGCAACTGTTGCGCCTGGTGCCGGAGGTCGCCGAGCACGCCGCCTGGCCGGTGATCGTGCAAAGCGGTGAGCCCATCCGCGAGATCGTACGACGGGCGCACGATCTCGAAGCCCGGCTCATCATCGTCGGCCGCGGTCGCCATGGTCTGCTCGAACGCACGATTGGTGGTGAGTCGGTGCTCCGTCTGCTCCAGCTGGGCGAGACGCCGGTGTTGGCGGTAGAGCACACGCTGGAACGGTTACCGCGTCGTGTGGTCGTGGCCACCGACTTCAGTGCCTTCAGCATCTATGCCGCGCAGGTGGCGCTCGCCCTGTGCGCCCCCGATGCCACGGTGGAGCTGGTGCACGTGGCCCCGAATCTCACCGAGCACGCGCCCGTCCTACGCCAGTTCGCCGAGGAGTACCGCGCGCAAGCCGCGGCCAGTTTCGCGTCGATGGTGGATCGGCTGCATCAGCCGGAGCTCCGCTTCGAAACCACGCTGCTTGAGGGCAATACCTCGTCGCGACTGCTGCAGCATCTCGCCGTGCACCCCGCGGATCTCGTGGTGACGGCGACCCATGGGTACGGCTTCCTGCGTCGCATGGTGCTGGGCAGTGTGGCGGCGGAACTCGTGCGGTCGGCCCCGTGCTCGGTGTTGTGCGTGCCCGGGTCGGCGCACACGCTGGCCACGGCCCGCGCCCACGCCACGGCGCTCCACGATCGCGTGCAGGCGCTGTCGCTCGAGTCACTCGACCGGCAGCTCGCGTCGTTCGCCGCTCGGCATCGCGGGCATCCCTGCACCGTGGACGTGAACCGGCGTGACATCGGCGCGCACGCGATTGGTCATCACCTGCGGCTGGCCGGGATGAGCTATGAGGAGTCCGCGCACACGCTCACGATGATGTTCGGTGCGTCAGCGGATCCTGGTCAGCATCTCGTGCATCAGGTGCACAGGTGCGAGTCCGTGGACGTGGTGATGGATACGTCGGGGCGCGAGCAGGTGGTGCGGGTGCGACATGGGGACGGAGTGACGGAGCTGCGGCTGGAGTGAGCGGTGAGAGGTGAGACGTGAGATGTGAGCGGTGAGGCACTGCAGACGGCGGACGGCAGGAACTACAGCACGCAGTCAGGGAGGAGTTCGGTACAAAAAACGGGCGCGCCGCAAAGCGGCCGCGCCCGATTTCCTTTGCGGTAGGGATATCGGCAGCGGCGCGAAGCGCACGCTGCCGTGTTGTTCTACCGAATCCCTCCCGTACTGCGTGCTGTGGTTCCTGCCGTCTGCCGTCTGCGGTTCGACGTCCACGCAAACGTCAGTCGCCCACTCCCTAGCCCAGCCTCGCCCGCGCCGCCGGTCCGCTCAGCGCCTGCGCGCGGACACTCTCCATGATCCGGGCCATGTCAGCCTCGTACGTGGCGCGCTCGTCGGCGCTCCAGAGATCCGCATTGGAGGCGGCGCGGATGGACGCCATCATCTCGTCCACAAGCTCACGGAGGCGGGGGTTCCGCCGGCGGTCGGTCGCACTGGGCGACGGCACGGACTGGCGATCAGAAGTGGTCATGGCTGTAATGTCCATGTCGATGTGTATGGGGACAAGTTGTGACTGCAGACCAATCGGTCGCTACGGATGAGCCCGTATCGCTGATCAAGGGGTCAGAGTCGTTGATCGAGTCGTTGATCCTGGTCGATGCGCCTCAGAACGACGGCCGCCGCGTCCCGTGCCCCGTGGCCTGCTCGAACGCGTGCGCGATCTGCAGCAGCGGCCAGTCGCCACGCGGCATTCCAACAATCTGCAACCCCACCGGCAGCCCGCTGGCGCTGAAGCCCGCCGGTACGCTGATCGCCGGGCACTGCATGAACGTCACGTACCACGCGCTTCGCATCCAGTCGATGTACGTGGGCATACGCACACCGTTCACCTCGGTGGGATACTCCACGGTGATATCGAACGGTTCCACCTGCGTCACGGGACACACGAACGCGTCGTACTTGGAGAAGAACTGCGATACGTGCCGGTACATCTGCGCCTGCCGCGCGTTCGCCTTCGCCACGTCCACCGCGCCCTGACGCTCGGCTTCCGCGATCTCCCACTTCACCGTGTCCTTGAACAGCGTGGGATTGTCGCGCGACAGCTTGGCGTAGCTGTAGTGATACGTGAGATGCCGCAGCGTGGGAAACGCTTCGTCCACGCCGGTGAAATCGGGCTCCGCCTCCTCCACGATGCACCCCATGTCCACGAACGCCTGCCGCGTGGCGTTCACGACGCGCGTGATCTCGGGCTCGAAGGGAATGCCGCCCATGGTCGTGAACCAGGCGATGCGCTTGCCTTTCATTTCGGTGCCGAGCGGGGCGCGGAACATCGCCGGATCATCAGTGAGCACCGACGGATCGGGCGCATACGTGCCGGCGATGGCCGAGAGGAAGAGCGCCACATCCTGCACCGTGCGCGCCATCGGCCCGGCGGTGGAAAGCGGCGACCACGAACCATCATCGTCGGGCACACGCCCCGGCGACGGGCGGAAGCCCACGATGTTGTTCCACGCCCCCGGGTTGCGCAGCGAGCCGCCGGTATCGCTTCCGTCGGCGAGTGGGACGAGGTTGCAGTTGAGGGCACACGCGGCACCGCCGCTCGAGCCGCCCACCGTCTTGTTGCGGTTGAAGGCGTTGCGGGTGGCGCCGAACACCGCGTTGAACGTGTTGGAGCCGGCGCCGAACTCCGGCGTGTTGGTCTTGCCAAGCGTGATGGCACCCGCCGCCCGCATGCGCTTCACGATGAGCGCATCGGTGGTGGGCACATAATTCTCGTACAGCTTCGAGCCGCGGGTGGTACGGATACCGGCGGTCTCCACCAAGTCCTTGTGGGCCACGGGCAGTCCGTGCAACACGCCCAGCGGTTCGCCGCGTGCCTGCTTTTCGTCGGCCTCACGGGCCCACCGCTGCGCCATCTCTGGCACGAGCGTGACGATGGCGTTCACCTGCGGGTTCACGCGCGCGATGCGCGTGAGATGGGCGTCCAGCACTTCACGCGCCGACACGTCCTTGCGACGGATGCGCGCCGCGAGTTCCGTGGCGGTGAGCGACGTGAGATCGTCGGCGGGAACAGGGGTGGACACGGTCATGGCAGGTGTGAGCGCGGGAAGCGAAGCCGGGAGCGCGCCGCCCAGTGCGGCCGCACCGAGCCACTGCGCGAAGTCGCGGCGCGAGAGCGGATCCATCATCGACCCTCGTCGCGCAGCATACGGACGGCCGGGGTGTCGAGGTCGTCCATCTGCCCGCTCCGCGCGCTCCAGACGAAGGCGCCCACGCCGGCCGCCACGAAGAGCAGGGCCAACGGCAACACGATGAAGATGACACTCATGTGATCGACTCCGCGGTGGGGGTCGCTCGCTGGCGCCGCGCAAAGGAATGACCGTACCAGCTGCCCAGCACGACCGTGATGGAGCTGGCGGGCATGAGCACGGCCGCGATGAGGGGCGTGAGCATCCCCAGTACGGCCATGCTGGCCCCCACGATATTGTAGCCGATGGAAAAGGCAATATTGCGGCGGATCACCCGCATCGTCCGCCGCGCCCCTTCCGTGAGCTCAACGAGCGCGCCGAGTCCGGGGCGTGTGAGGTACATGTCGGCGGTGGCGAGACACGCCTCGGCGCCGCCGTGTACCCCGATCCCCACACTCGCGGCGGCGATGGCGGCGGCATCATTCACCCCGTCGCCGACCATCACCACGGTGCCCTGCTGCTTGCACCGCTCGATGAAGGCCAGCTTGTCCTCCGGTGACGCTGCGCCAATGGCGTCGTGCGGTGCGAAGTCGAGCACTTGCCCCACCGACGCCACGACATCAGGGGCGTCGCCACTGAGCATCACGGTGCGCCAACCGCGGGCGCGCAACTGCTGAAGTGATTCGAGCGCATCATCGCGGATGCGGTCGCCAAGACCGGCGATCGCCACCAGCACGCCGTCGACGGCGACGTGGACGGGGGTTTGGGTCTTGTCCACCGACGCCAGCGCGTCGCGGACCATCGGATCGACCGACGTGGTGGCCTCCGCCACGAAGCGCGGTGATCCGATGCGCACCCGCTGACCGTGGATCACGCCTTCGAGTCCACCGCCGGTGACGTGCCGCGCGTGCTCCACCGTCGGCGTGGCGAGCTCCGGCCAGGCGCGGCGGAAGCCGTCGGCCAACGGGTGTGACGACCCCTCCTCGAGGGCGAGCACGAGCGGCTTCACCCACTCGGGACCGGTCCAGCTTGTGAGCGCCGTACGTCCCTCGGTGATGGTGCCGGTCTTGTCGAGGACCAGCACACCGGGCTTGGCAAGCAGCTCGAGCGCATCACCGCCCTTGATGAGCATACCATTTCCGGCGGCGCGTCCCACGGCCACCGTGATGGCCAACGGGGTGGCCAACGCCAGCGCGCAGGGGCAGGTGACGATGAGCAGCGCGATGGCATCATCGAGCGCGGCCGGGGCGTTCAGCTGCATCTTGATGACGAACGTGGCCACCGCCACGAGCAGGACCACAGCGGTGAAGATGCCGGCCATGCGGTTGGCCAACTGCACAATGGGCGCACGCCGCCGCGCACTCTCATCCACCTGACGCAGCAGCGTGGCGATACGGCTGGTTTCGCCCGCCTGTTCGACCCGCACCCGGACCGGCGCTTCCACGTTGAGGGTGCCGGCAAATACCATGGCGCCTTCCACCACCGACGTGGGGCGCGACTCACCCGTGAGCAGCGCGGCGTTCACGCTGGAGCTGCCGCGAATCACCACACCGTCGGCCGCGAATGTCTCACCGGCGCGCACATCGAGCACCATGCCCGGCAGCAACGCCTCGGCGGGAATGTCGCGCACCGAGTCGCCCGCCGTACCCTGATCGACGATGCGCGCCGTGGACGGCGCAATGGCGTGCAGCAGTTCGGCGGCGTCGGCTGCCATGCGCTGCCCACGTTGCTGCAGGAACCGTCCCACCAGCAACGCGAAGATGAGAATGGCGAGACCATCGAAATAGATGGGCCCCTCGCCGGTCACGGTGTTGATACCGCCGCGCACCAAGCCCGCCGCGAGTGCGATGGCGATGGGCAGGTCCATGTGCAACGACCGGGTGCGCAATGCGGCCCAAGCGCCAGTGAAGAACACGCGGCCGGGCCACACGAAACTCGGCACCGTGATGGCGAAGCTGAGCCAGCGGAAGAACGAGGTGTAGCGCGCCTCCATGCCGTTCAGCTCACCCGAGTACAGCGCGAGCGCGAGCAGCATGACGTTCACCGCAATGGCGCCGGCAATCCCGATGCGCACGAGCATCGTGCGGTCTTCGCGTCGGCGCATATCAGCGCGCGCCACGCCACGGAACGGGTGCGGCGGATAGCCGAGCACGTCGAGTGCACGGGCGATCGACGACAGCGTCGCCGCGCTCGCGTCCCATTCCACCACGGCGAGCGACCGGCGCACATTGAGTTCGGCGCGCACCACACCGGATTGGAGCAGCGGCATGCGCTCCACCAGCCACACGCACGACGCGCAGTGCACGCCCTCGAGATACAGCTCGGTGCGCGAGAGTCCTTCGGGCGTTCGCGCGACGTACAGCTGTGCGAAGGCCGGGTGATCGAACTCCTCGTAGCTACGGCCGGAGGCACGCACCGGCGCTTCGCGCCGTTCGGCGAAGCCGTAGTACGAATCGAGCCCGTGTTCGTGCAAAATGGTGAACGCCGTGTGACATCCCGTGCAGCAGAACTGCCGCTCGGCGCTGTCGTCGACCAGTCCCTCGGGGACGAGCAGTCCGCAGTGGGCGCACAGCACGTCGGTGTGGGGTGCGGCTTCAGGAATGGCCAGGTTGGCCGCGAGGCGCATGGTGTCAGTGGACATGCGTCCCTTCGGTGCT
>Ga0068877_10002278_pt1 | contig 15566 bp, 17 predicted proteins | sample NOAtaG_FD_66437 | JGI IMG/M metagenome (GOLD analysis project Ga0068877, IMG submission 66437) | Freshwater lake microbial communities from Lake Erie, under a cyanobacterial bloom - NOAA_Erie_Diel6S_1000h metaG | ecosystem: Environmental > Aquatic > Freshwater > Lake | place: USA: Ohio, Lake... | reverse complement strand
GTGATCGTTACGGCGGCCTCTGGGCACCGATGACCTACGAAACTGTTTCGGCGATCGCAAACGACACCGAACACTTCACTTCGCGCACCGTTGTCATCCATAACGGCCGTCCGGGCGAAGAGGACCTGCCGGCACCGATTGGCGTCGCTCCTCCAATTACTTCCGATCCGCCGTTCCACGAAATAGCTCGTCGACTCCTGCTTCCGGCATTCGCTCCGCGACCCATCGCTGCGCTCGAACCCTTCACGCGAGAACTCTGCAATCAACTGCTCGACGCAATGGGCGATGCCGAACTCGTCGACGCGAGTGTCCAATACGCCGAACACATTCCGGTTGGCCTCATTGCCAAGCTCTGCGGACTTCCAGCTGAAGACGGCGAGCAGTTCCGCGAGTTTGTTCGCATCGTCCTCGAAGGCGTCGACCTGCCCGCCGAGGAACGAATCGAAGCGTTCCAACCGGTCGAGGAATACATCGTTGCTGCGATTATCGAGCGACGTGAAAACCCCGATGACGGACTCATCAGTTATTTGCTCGATGCCGAGATCATGGGCGAAAAGCTTTCCGACGAACACGTCTTCGGCTCGATCCTTTTGTTGATCGTGGCCGGAATCGACACAACATGGTCAGCCATCGGTTCATCGATCTGGCATCTCGCCAACAACCCAGATGATCTCGAACGTCTCGTGGCCCACCCCGAACTGCTGCCTTCAGCAGTTGAAGAATTCCTTCGGGCCTATGCGCCTGTTTCCATGGCTCGCCTCGTCAAAGACGATTTCGAGTTCGAGGGTTGTCCCATGAAGAAGGACGACTGGATCTTCCTCAGCTTCCCGGCAGCAAACCGCGATCCAAAGGCCTTCGACAATGCCGACGAGGTGCTGATTGATCGTGAGATCAATCGACACACCGCGTTTGGTCTTGGCATTCACCGCTGCCTCGGTTCAAACCTTGCCCGCATGGAGATGACAGTCGCTCTTGAAGAATGGCTGAAGCGCTATACGAAGTTTGAACTCAATTCTTCGGAGCCAACCACATTCTCGCAAGGTCAGGTTCGCGGTCCTCGTCAGTTGCCTCTGCGCATCCTCGAACGCAACTAGCGATTCGACACCCTGTCCGCTCGGCAGGACGTCAACGGAAAACCGAGTCGACGTGTTCTTGGAACACGTCGTCCTTCACAGTTCCGTTGCGGTACGCATCACGAAGTGCGAGTGTTGCGGAAATCAACATTCGGGCCTCTTCCAACGCGACTTTCCCGTCGAGAACCCCCTGAGAGAGCTTGCACTCAAACTGCGAGCACGCTGACGGCCTGTGCAGCGAGTGAATCGTGCACACGCCATCGCAAACGGCGGGACATGGAAGTTCGAAGACCGGCGGTTCCGCAGCGGCGATGATCTCTACGCCGAGACCACGCAGCGGCGCACCTAGGTCGCTTTCATCTCGAACAGCGAGGTGCGAAACGACGGTTCCATCGCAACAAAGCCCACACCCGATGCAGATCGACTGTTCATCGGGTCCGTCGACAGCGGCGCTCACCGCGGCGTCGCCCGGATTGGATAGTGCAACCACCCGGCAAATTGGTTGGCTCGCAATCGGCGCGGTTCACCTGCGGCTTCGACCGTCCCAATCCGCGTTAGAAGTTCTCCGAAGACCAACTTGAGGTCCATTCGAGCGAGTTGTGCGCCGATGCAAAAGTGTGGACCTCCCCCGCCGAAGGCCACGTGGTCAAGCACGTTTCGATTCGGGTCGAACACATCGGGATCAGGAAAATGCCGGTCATCGTGATTTGCCGATGCGTAGGAAAGCAGAACCTTGTCGCCGGCTGCGATCTGTTGGCCCTGGAGTTCATGATCACGCGTTGCCGTACGGCGGAACGCCATGACTGGGCCACGCCACCGCAAGAACTCCTCGACAAAGGAAGTTGGGCACTCCTGCCCTCGCCATTCGTCGAACAGCGCCGGAGATTGAACCCACGAGTTGATCATCTCCGTCATTGAGTGGGCAGTCGTGCTTAGTCCACCGACCAGAACCGCTGGAAAGAACCCAACGATTTCCGCATCGCTCAGCCGGTGCGTTCCTTCCTCGTCGACGATCTCCGCCTGAGCAAGGTCGGCAACAACTCCGTAGTGGCTCTCTGGGTTTGAGCGCACATCGTTGATAAGCCCAAGGGCGTAGTCGGCAATGTCGCGTTGCATCTCGGGCCGAGGCGCTAAGCCCGGATTTACTTCGGGGTCTTGGAAGTCGGCCATCACTCGCGTGATTTCAATCAGGCCCGGCCAATCCGATTCAGGAACCCCGAAGAGCGTTGCCACCATCTGAAACGAGAGTTCCTCAGCAACCGGCACGAAGTCGTGGACCTCGCCGTCAAGAAGTCCATCCACAAGGCGCGTGCATGTTTGCTCAATGAGCGGAACCATTCGACGGATCTGCCCTGGCGTAAATGCCGCACTCACGAGTTTTCGATAGCGAGTGTGCTGCGGCGGATCTTGATTCACGAACATTCGCCGGCGAGCAATGAGTTCTTCATCAGAGCGCGCTTCTTCAATAGACGAACCTTTGAGGGAGTTCGAATACAACTCCCAGTCACGATTCGCAGCAACGACATCGTCGAATCGAGTCAGCACCCAGTAGCCAGGGCCATCGGGCTCGTCATGCCATGCAACCGGATCATTGTCTCGAAGCCAACGGAAGTAGTCGCGAGGCACTCCATCGAGATAGAGACTCGGATCGACGAGGTTCAGGCGATCCATTCTTGATCCTTCAGAGTTTCGGGGTGCTGGCCATTTGGCCACCGTCAATGGTGAGGTCGAGACCACTTACCCACGCTGAATCATCACTCGCCAAGAAGAGCGCAGCACTCGCAACGTCCATCGGCTCGCCGATACGGCCGAGTGGAAGGCCGGATGCCAATCTCTCTTCGTATTCATCAACGATGTACGACACCATCGGCGTTCGAATTACGCCAGGCAGAATGGCGTTCACGCGAATGCCTAGTGGGCCCAAATCCAATGCTGCGGACTTTGTGAGGCCACGCAATGCGAACTTTGATGTCGTGTACGCCGATGTATTCACATTTGCAGCAAGACCATTCAGCGATGAGACATTGATGATTGAGCTCCCACGGGGCATGTGGGGAACGACAGCTTGTATTCCGAGCAGCGGGCCAATGAGGTTGATATCCAATACCCGCTGAAATTCTGCGATGGGCATCTCGTGGACAGGAGCGACGGCTCGAACACCCGCATTATTCAACAACACGTCGATCCGACCGTATCGTTCTACGGCTGGCGCAACTGCGGAGGACCAACTCTCGGCTGAGGTCACGTCGAGGTAGACGCCTTCATGGTCCAGCACGTCGCCGGCAATGACGTGGGCACCTTCTGATGCAAAGAGCTGTGCTTCGGCCAAACCTTGACCCCGTGCTGCTCCGGTGATGATCACAACCTTGCCTTCAAGCCGACCAGTCACTTGTCCCCCATCCATTGCGTGCCCTTGACGCTACTTCGCTGAAATCTCCGCTTGCAGCGTCGCCGGCCCATGCGCCCAAAACACCTCAACAGCATCGAAGTGAGGGTTGAGTAGTGAAACTGAACCCACACGATCGAGGAACACCTCAAGTGCTACCCGGGCCTCGAGCCGAGCGAGCGCAGCGCCTGGGCAAACATGGGGACCTCCGCCAAATGAAAGGTGACTACGCGCCTCAGCGCGGTCCGGCCGAAACGCTTCTGGGTCAGCGAAATGAGATGCGTCTCGATTCGCCGAAGCGATACCGAAAACAACTTTCTCACCAGCCGGGATATCCGTTCCCGCGACCTCCCCGTCGATCATGCAATTACGCATGAGGAACTTCACCGGTGGATCAAGTCGCAGACTCTCCTCGACCGCTGTCGGGAGAAGCGACCGATCAGACTGCAACAGTTCGAACAGCTTCCGATCGCTCGTCACGCGCCACAACAAGTTTCCGATGAGGTGACGTGTCGTCTCGTTGCCCGAGATGAAGAGAAACACCAATTGCGAGCGAGCTTCAATATCGGTGAGTCTGCGGCCATCTACTTCGGTGGAAACGAGACGGGTAATGAAGTCGTCAGTCGGACGAACACGACGTTCAGCGATAAGGGCATCAACGTATGCAACGAACTCTGGGTGAGCACCCGCTAGACCCTCTCCGCGCTCATTCCGATTCTTCGTTGGATAGGTGCCGTTGACAACTTCGTCCGACCACTGGGCCCAACGTCGGAAATCCTCTGGGGGTGCGCCAAGAAGGTGAGCAATCACATTGTTCGGCACCGGCATCACGTACTCGGCGACGAGGTCAACTGGTTCGTCACGATTCAACAAGTCGTCGAGTAGTTGGTTGCACAGTTCGAAACAATACGGTTCTACCCGCCCGATCCGGTGCGCAGCTATGGCTGAGTTAATGATCTTCCGAATCTGTCCGTGTCGAGGTTCCGGAATCTCACTAACAAGTTGCTCCTCATCAGGTACGACTACTCCGGGCTCGCGAAAACTCGCAATGTAGCGATCGACGTCTTTGGAACCTGCGACCGAATCTTCATAGCGAGCGAAATACCAAGCCCCCATTTCTGTTTTGGAAACGGGACACCTTTCGCGAAGTTCAGCAAAACCAGGATCATCAAACGATGCAGACAGTGGATCAAAGCTCATGACTACCCCCGCCCCGAAAACTAGCCCGGTGGTCTCAGTCGACACCGATCTCGTCCAAAGCCGTCCGCACCTACACTCGCCAAATCAATACCGGCAACATCATTGGGGGATCCATGGCTATTTATCCGCATCACATTGGCATCTGCGTCAGCGACCTCGAAAAGTCATTGAAGTTTTGGTGCGATGGCATGGGATTTGAAACCACGATGGTTCCGCCCGTCAGTGGCGACTGGTCCGAAGCCCTTGAGATCGGCGGCGATGTCGATTTCACCGCGCACTTCATCAAACGCGACGGCTTCGAGTTTGAGCTCCTCTACTACCGCACGCCCGGGACACACGGGTCCCCGTCGAAGTCAAGAAACCAGATTGGATTCACGCACTTCGCGGTCTATGTCGACGACCTCGATGCCGAAATCGCGCGGCTCGTTGACTGCGGTGGAACCGTCATTGAGCGGACCCGCACCAAGATCGGTGAAGGTCCCATGTCCGTCGAATTGGTGTTCATCGCCGATCCCGACGGCGTTCGAGTTGAACTCATGAAGGCCGGAGAATGAGCGTTTGAGGCAATCCCATCTCATCAGATCCAAAACATCTACGCTTGCATCAGGAGCATCTCCGATGTCTCCATCAACCAAAGGGGGGATCCAATGCGTCCTATTGGAAAAATCCGCAATCCAGTCGTTGTCGTTTTGCTGACCATCATCACTCTCGGCATCTACGGCCTCTACTGGCATTACGAAATGTTCAAGGAAACGAACGAATTCGATAAAGAAGGCGTCACAGGCGTAGTTGGGCTTTTGCTCACAATCGTCTGCGGCATTATCACGATTTTCTTACTTCCATGGCAGGTCGGCGAAACGCGCAAGCGCGCGGGACTCACCGAGGGCGTGAACGCTATTTACGGTCTCTGGGTCCTTATCCCGATCGTCGGCGGGATCATCTGGATCGTCCTTGTGCAGAAGGCCGCCAACGAGCTTTGGGAATCACAAGGCGCTGTCGCTGCCTGATTCACCAAACGTAGCCGTACAAACGCCCCGGTTCGCCGGGGCGTTTGTCGTTTTCTGCTGCGAACTCAACTCACGCGAAAGTCGGGTTGAACGCAATGTTCCAGACCCACGAAACGGCAACTACTGCAACAACCGCCGCAACGGGCAATCGAATCACAGAAACTGCTCGAGTTTTCGGGATCGCCCAAAGAGCGAGGATGATCAATCCGCACAGAAACGCAACAAGCCCGAAAGGCTGGTACTGCAACGATGAAGACAGGTCGAAACGCAGAACAGACCGTGCAGATCGGGTCATTCCGCATAACGGACACGGAACTCCCGAGATCGTTAACAGCGGACACGGCGGAATCGGCGAAAACGGTAGAACGAGTCCAACTGCCGCAAGCCCAAGGCATCCAACAACGAGCCACCGCAATGGTCCGAGAGGCACCGCCATCGTTGCAGCCAGACGCGATCGCCTTGACGCACAGTCCGAGGAATGCACATGTTCAGCAGAGTGGGAATGCTCCGCTGACATCATCAACTCCGGTTCAGGCCTTCTCACAGATGACCAGCGGAATGTCGCGCTCGGTCCCTGCTTGGTAATCGTCATAGGCCGGCCATGCCGCCGTTGCGATCGACCAGTACTTCGACTTTTCCTCCGCCGTTGCGACTCGGGCGACAAGCTTGTGGACGTCGGCTCGGTCCTGCACCGTCACCGACGGATTGGCGACCATGTTGTGAAACCACTGAGGGTTATTGGGGGCACCGCCCATTGACGCGACACAGAAATAGCGTTCGCCGTCGGTTACCCGGATCAAAGGCGTGCGACGTTCTTTGCCGGACTTTGCTCCAGTTGTGGTGAGGATGATGACTTCCCCACCCTCCCAGAGGAATCCGTCCTCGCCATTGGTGGCGATATAACGCTCGACGTGGTCGGCAATTGGTTCCCAGGGGCTTGGTTCGTACTCAGTCATGTCGCTCAGGCTACTGCTCAGTCCCATTGGAGCCGATGACGGGATCCCCGTTGGGGCCAATCTCTCGGAATAGCGTTGGACCTCATGGGTAGTGCTGCCGTTTTCTTCTCAGTCGTCACTGGACTCGTCATGCTTGCGAGCGGTGCCTACGACTTCACCATGCCCCAAAAGGTCCTCACCATCATGGACCGGATGGGCCACCGACCCAACTTCGTTCGTACTCTGGGACTCCTGAAGATTCTCGGGGGCTTCGGGCTTCTTGTCGGATTGGTCTTCGACGCAATCGGCGTTTTGGCGGCACTTGGATTAGTTGCCTACTTCATTCTTGCCATTCGCGCCCACTCCAAAATTGGCGACTCCGGCGCAGAAACTCTTCCAGCTGCAGCGATGTTCATTTTGAGTGCACTCACACTTATCACCAACTTGTTCGCCTGAATCTCTCGACAACTACAACTGGAGAAATAATGAAAAAGCGAGTCTCACTTGCCGCGGGTGCAATTTGTCTCGGCCTGCTTTTCTCTTCGTGCGGAAGCGACAAGAAGAGCGATTCAACGTCGACCACAACAGCCAAGGGTTCGGCCTCAACAACGGCCGCACCAGCGAGTACAACAACTGCTGGGGCAGGCACGACGTCACCGACGATCGCCGGTCTCACAAAGACCGGTACGAAGGCAATCAGCGACGGCGGCTCTATGACGAGTTACACGACTACCGCAGCTGGTAGCAGCATTGCCGGAAGCTACGAGACAGCAATCAAGGCCTCGGGCTGGACAGTTACAAGTTCGGGCGGCGGCGGTGGCCGTTGGGGCGGAAGCGGACTTTCAGCCACGAAGGGCTCCGAGTACCTCGTCGTTTCGGCTGGCGGCGGTAACGGCACCACCTACGTCGATGTGTGCACATGGCCGTCGAAGCCCAAGAACGACGATTGCGGCGATAACGACAACCAGAACTAACTCAGCGTTCCAATGAAAACAGTCTGAAAACGACGAAGGCCCCGGGGAAACCCGGGGCCTTCTCGCGTACTGGGTTCAATTGAACGAACCGGATCAACCAGCCTTCGAAAGCTGTGCGGCCGAGCGCTCGAGCGCCTGGTTCGCACCGTCGGGAAGCGAGGTGAGTGGTTCGGCAATCTCAGCAACCGTGGGGCCGTACTTGTCAGCAAACGGCTGAAGTGCAGCAAGGTCGAAGTTGTAGAACTCGGCAGCATTTCCAGCAAGGATCTGCTGAATCTGAGCGGGCTCAAGGTGACCGAGCACCTGACGGAGATGTTCACGCGTGAACGGATGCGTGCCCTCTTCGTGCGGGTAGTCATTGCCCCACATCATCTTTTCGATACCAAGCACATCCATGCCGGCTGCGATATCGGCCGGGGTCGGCTGGCTGATACCAACGAAGCAACTCTGAGCGAAGTACTCAGTCGCGGAACGAGGCGGAACGGTTTCACCTTCGAAACGCATTTCGCCAACCTTGTTGCCGCGCATTCCGGCAAGGAGGCTGTCCATCGAATCAAGCAACGGCGGAATCCAGGCACAACCAGTTTCGGTAAGTGCGAACTTGAGCTTCGGATGACGCTCAAACACACCAGCAAGAACCATGTGCACAAGCGGACGCTGTGAGTAGTACGGAATCTCGATGAAGTGAACGAGCGGCATTGCCGGTGCTGGGGAGTATTTGGGTCCACCAGTTCCACTGTGAGCGTTCACCGGGATGTTGTTCTCGGCACAAGCTGCCCAAAGTTCGTCGTAGTCCGGGTGATACAGCGGCTTGATCCAATCGGCAGTCGGCGGAACCGCACCGATAAGCACGCCACCACGAAGGCCGTTCTCCTTGCACCAAATCGCATCGGCGATCGCGTCGTCGACGTCGTTCAGGAAGATCTGACCGATGCCGGCACGACGCTCTGGAGCGCGGCTGACGTAGTCGGCCAACCAACGATTGTGGGCCTGCACGCCTGCGTGACGGTGTTCGTACTCGTCAGGAGTTGGCGGCTGAGCAAAGAGGACGAAGTTCGGGAAGAACGGTGGAACCGTGTTTGGGTAGATGACCTCGGCAATAACGCCGTCGGCGAACATGTCGCCATCACGGCGATCGTCGTCCCAGTTGCGGATACGAAGATCGGTGTCCTTGAGATCCTTGAACGGGTTCTTGTACTTCTCGCGCCATGCGTCGAAGTCATCGCGGTACTTGGGGTCAAGAAACTCGCGGTACTGAACATGGCTGCCACCCGCGTGGGTGTCGGCCGAGATGATGATGTAGTGATCGTCCGGTCCGAGCATGGTGTCTCCTGTGGTGATTTGGCCCTATGTGGGCACTGACGAACCCCGAGGGGCGGGATGTGTTGACTCAATCATAGGTGACACAAGAGGTCGACTGTGAGATCGGGGGCAAATCAATTTTCCGATCGTCCAGAGCCTCAGAGACCCTTGGGGCGATTCGTGAATCGCTCTTCGGCCGGCGAATAGAACCAGCCGGCCCCAGCCTTGGTTCCGCCATCAACCGGGATGTTGTGGCCAGTCACGTAGGCCGAAAGGTCCGAGGCGAGAAACAGGGCGACCCGAGCTTGGTCCTCTGGCCAACCCAACCGCCCGACTGGCGCCCAGGCCTCCCACAAATGCTCCGAGCCAATCGAGGTCGAGATGTAATCAACCTGTGGGGTTTGGGTGAGATCGGGTCCAATCCCGTTGACGCGGATTCCATTCCGACCCATCGAGAGCGCAAGGTCGGTGCTGAACTTCGCACTGGCGGCCTTCATTGCGCCGTAGATGGGGTCACCGGGATATCCACGCATTCCTTCCACCGAATGAATATTGACGATTGATCCCCCGCCACCGGAGATCATCGATTCGATGAAGCATTTCGTCGATGCGACCATCGCAAAGAAGTTGACGTCGTACATCGCTTTCCATGAATCGGGTGATGACTTACGGAACCGCTCGAGCGGCCGGTAGTCGCCAACGTTGTTCACGAGAACCTGCACATGAGGGTGATCAGAAAGGATCGTCGCCGCTACCCCTTGCAACTGTTCCCAGTCGCGACAATCGGCAACATGCGCTCGTGCAACTCCGCCAGAAGCGTTGATGTCAGAAACAGCTTCGTTCGCAACCGACGGATCGAAATCGATAATTTCGACAATCGCTCCATGCTGGGCGAACAGCCGGGAGATCGAACCACCAATACCGGTGCCGCCGCCTGTGACAACGGCGACCCGCCCTTCTAGAAGTCGATTCCAGTCCCCGATGGGAGTGGGCTGCGGGTAGTTGAACTCTGTCATGGGCGAATCCTGCCATGAGCAGACAACTCCTGCTTCAACAGCACACCAGGCCGCTGCGTCGGGCAGGATGACAGCGTGCGCGTGATGACATGGAACCTCCAAGGTCGAGTCGGTCAATGGGAGGCGCGACATCACGCGATTGAGAAGGTTCTGCATGATGCACAACCTGATGTTGTGATGCTTCAAGAATCTTGGGTTGAACCCGATGGAAAAGCCCAAGCGCACGTGCTTGCAGAGCGACTCGGGTTATTCGCGGTGACCGCATTCGAACTTGCTGGGTTCGATCGCTACCCACAAGCGCCCTACTGGGTCGTCAATGCCATCTTGACTCGATGGCCAAGTCAGATTCTCCGAGCAGTCCCACTTCACGACGAGAACGGCGTTTCGACCTGGCGTCACGTACTCATTGCCTCTGTCGCGAGGCCCGACGAAGACGGCGGACCCTTTATTGCGGCTGGCACGCATCTTGAGCATGGTCTCGATCGCACGCTTACAAGGTCTGCCCAAATGGCACACCTTCATGCCGAAGTTTCGAATGCGATCAGCCCGAGCGGAGCATGGCGAGACGAACTTCCCGCCATCGTCGCCGGCGACTTCAACGCCGTTCCGTGGTCAGATGAGATCCGTCAAGCCACTGGGGCGTCGACTCCTTTTGTTCCCGGCTTTGTCCTGGTCGATGCGTGGGACGCGTGCGGAAACGTAAGCCGGGGCGACACGTGGTCATCAGCCAACCCTCTCGTGCCTCGTCGAGCTGTTCACCCAAACCGCCGTCTTGACTACATCACGACAACATTTCCACGCCGACGGAATTGTGGATCTTTCCAATCCTGTGAACTCATAGGCCTTACACCAATCGACGACGTTCAACCTTCTGACCACTACGCAGTGCTTGCTGAGGTGACGCTATGAGCGGAAACGTTGCGACAGCCGTGCTCATCGCCCAAGTGGTCGGATCAGTTGGAATGTTTGGCGTGATCTGGACGATTCAGCTCGTGCACTATCCACTGATGCGGTCAATCCCTGATGACGCATTCGTTGCCTACGAAAAACAACACACTCGTTTAATCTCATTCGTTGTTGGTCCGCTCATGGCGGTTGAAGGCATTTGCGTCCTTGCGGTGTTCTTTGCGCGACCTGATGGCGTGCCGTTCTGGGCAACGTTGCTCGGCGGGGTCCTTGAGGCGATTGCAATTGGCGTCACTGCGTTTGTAAGCGCACCAACCCACGGTCGACTTGAAGCCGGGGCCGATCCTTCACTTCTCGATCGACTCATCGCGACAAACTGGTTTCGCACTGCAGCCTGGACGGGGCGAGGAGCAATCGCTCTCTTCATGCTTGTGGCATTTCTGAACGCCTGACGAAACGTTCCGTCAGTCCAGGATGATTCCCTTTGCCGCACACGATTGCTTAAGTTGAGCCTCGAATCTTGCGACGTCTCCGCCAAGTGTCTCAAGTTCCTCAGGGCCCAAGACCACCAGCAGATCATCGCCAGTTCGCGCCACCACGACCGGAAGCTGATGTTTGCACGCCTCGAGAACGTCATCAGGGGCATCGTCTCGATGAAACGTCGAGAATTCGACATTCAATGAATCGCGACAATCGCGCCATTCCGATTTCTCTCGGAACAATCCGTGAGTGATCTCACAAAGTGAACAGTGAGTGCGGCCCAGACGAGCTCCAACCCAGTAGCGAACCTCGCCAGCAAACGAGCCATCGGCGTCATAAACGCCGATGAGGGAAACACTCCCAGCGTTCACTCAGCGCGCGCCATCGAGAATGTCGTTGAACCCAAACTGCGTATGTGGCCCGAAAATGATCTGCTCAAAGATTCCGATTCCGACTTTGTCACCCATTCGGGCGCGCACAATGTGATGAACATGCTGATGGGTCGGATCCTGCGGACTGACATCGTCGAAGTTCCAGTCTTCACGTCCGAGTTCAAGTTCTCCGTGCCACAGGCCATGACCCCATTCGGGATTCATGTAGCCAAGGGCCCGCATGTCGAAACGCGAGACCGGTTCCAACTCAAGAACGATTTCCTCGCCCCCATCTCCCAAGAGATCAATTTCCGCATGCGACACCCAACGCGTGCCTGAATGGAACTGCAAACGTTGGCCGACTGGATCGAATCGACGAACCGAATCATCCTCGAGTGTGACGCTGGCTGGAGCTGGATCAATGACGTCGATGCGGTGACCATCAGGACGCCAGAAGACGCCTCCGGGACTCTGGAACCAGCCGGCAACGACGCATTCATCGTCGAAGTGGATCGGCGACCAAAGCCATGCGTTGGGTGGTCCGCTTGAGGGCTTTCCCGGAGTGGGTGCCCCAACGGGACGAACTCCCCAAGATCGGTCGCGGATACCAACGACCTCGTCGTGAGTGAACTCAGTCCGATCGCCATCGACGTCAACAAAGCCTTCCCACGTGCCGAACTGCATGTAGCGGGCCATATCGAGGATCGTGTGAGGACCGTCTGTCATTACCGTGTGATCTTCAAGCAATGCCCCAACGCGAGAACGCCAGCGCATATCGCAAGTGATTCCGGTTTCATTCGGCGCTACCGAATAACGAAGTTGACGAAACGGTTCGATGATCTCGAGAGTGGCCGGACCAATTGTGAGTTCGGTGGGGTCATCTGAGGCACGGCGCGAAGCATGGAAGGCATACTGCGATCCGTTACGTGAAATCGAGACTGACGTGTCTTGCACCTGAAGGTTGTTGTAGCGACCGAACGCGATTTCAATCTGGAACTCGCCACCGCGGTGCGTTGCTCCGAACCAATACCGCCCATACGCATTCCGATCAGTGGTGCCCGAAAGCGAGATGGGCTTCGGAACCTGATGGATCGGAAATTCATCAAATGGCGTAAGAGTCATCGTCTCTCCCTAGAACGGTTCTGGCATCGCGTCGGCGATGTCTCGTAACTGATTCTTCGCGATCTTCTCCAACGTTGCACGGGGGAAGTCGTCGACGAAGTACGCAGCACGGGGAACTTTGAAATCAGAAAGGTTCTTCTGGCAAAGCTCGAGGATCGCAGCCTCGAGCTCCGCATCCTCAGGAGCGTTGGCCCCCTTGATCACAAATGCAACGGGCACTACATCGAGCATCGGATGCGAACGACCGACCACAGCGACATCGCCCACTCCTGGGACTGTGCGACAAAGGTCTTCAACTTCCTTCGACGAAACGTTTTCGCCGCCGACCTTCAGCATGTCTTTGTCACGCTCGGTGTAGAAGATCGCTCCCCCGTCGCCCATGCGGACCATGTCGCCAGTCTTGAACCAGCCATCTTCAGTAAAGCTCTTCGAGTTCGCGTCCTCGTTGTCGTAGTACTCGAGGAACAACTGAATTCCGCGTGTGCCGCGCAACCAAAGTTCGCCAACGCGACCGTCGTCGAGAACCTCGCCGGTTTCCGGATCAACGATGAGCGATTCGTAGCCGGGCGTCGCCTTACCGAGGGACCCGGGTGGGATATCGCCGTGCAAACCAGAACGAGTTGCGTGAGTCACCGTTTCGGTCATGCCGTACGCGGCAAGCACACGACACCCAATGAGGTTTTCAAGCGGAGGAGCAATTGCACCGAAGACTGCAGCCTTGAGTTTGTTTTCGGGAATCGGCTGTCCTTGGACTGCGAGGTAGACGAACGGAATCAATGAGATATGGGAGACGCTGTGCTTCACGACAACTTCCCAGAAGCGACTTGAGGAGAACTTGGGTTGCAGCACGACCGTCCCACCAACGCCAAGGATCGACCACATCGACCACGACTGTGCGTTCACATGGAAGAACGGCAGGAAGATCAAATACACCGAGTCGGGATCGGCACCGATGTTGTCGGGACCAACTCGGGTCCCCCAAAGGGTGTTGGCATGAGTATGAACGACCGCCTTCGGGCGAGACGTCGTTCCAGAGGTGAACATGATTCCCACCGGGAGCATCGGCTCGGCGGGACGAGGAATGAATTCCTCGATGTCAGCAAAGAGATCATCAAACGAAAGAAGACCCGGAACCGCCTGCTCGGCCGTTGCGGCCTCGCCCGAGTTGTCTGCCGTGACAGCGATCCACTTGAGCTTCGGACCACTCGCTGCAACAACAGCGGCGTACTGCGGCTGCGTGATCGCTGCAACCGCCTTCGTGTGATCAATGAAATATGTGAGTTCCGCAGCAACAGAGCGCGTATTAGTCGTGACACCAGCGGCGCCAACGGTTGCGCACGCGTACCAGGCCAGCACCATCTCGGGGCTGTTGTCAGAGTGGATGATGACCTTGTCGCCCTTTTGGATGCCATTGCGCTGGAGGCCTGCAGCCAAGCGGCGCACCTCTTCCCAGAACTTGGCGTACGTCCATGTCTGAACCTCGCCGTTGCGCGGTTCCCAAATGAGCACCGGGTGATCTGGACGCCGCTCCGCCAAACGCGCCAAAAGCCACGGCACGTCCTGTCCAGTCATCTGAAACGTCGAGACAACATCGGCGTCCATTGTTCTCCCCCTTTAGAGATCTGCCCCGACACGGGACAAGCCTTCACATCTTGGCCCACTTCGGCATGCCAAGTTGAACGTCCATCCCCCGGAGCGAAGAACTCCACCAATAGCCTCGACCCATGAGAAACATGACCGCAGGCCTGTCGATTGCCGTCCTATTGATCCTTGGCGCAGCGGCGTGCGGTTCTGGGTCCGACAATGCCTCGTCGTCCAAGGACTCCACGTCGACAACTGCAGGTTCCAACTCGACGACGACCACCCCCAAGACCACATCGACCCTCTCAAGCACCCACTGCACCACCGGGCAACTCAAAGGGTCTCTCGGGGAAACGCAATCAGGTGCGGGGCAGCGCTACACCGCCTTGGTTCTCACCAATACCGGAACCAAGGAATGCGACCTGCGCGGTTTCCCTGGGGTTTCCCTCGTCGACGCGAGTGGAAAGCAGATCGGTCAGCCCGCATCTCGTGAAGGTTCCGAAGGCGCAACGGTAATGATTCAACCCGGCGGAACAGCCAGCGCCACCCTTCACACAAGCGCAGCAGGAATGGGCGCTCAGTGTGATGCGACCTCGACACAGTTGCGCGTCTACCCACCAGATAACACCGAATCACTCATGATTGCCGCCACCTACAGCGCGTGCGGCGGGTTTCGTGTGACAACGCTCGTTGCCGGCAGTGCCGGTAACTGACGAAACGAGCCCTCAAAGCAGGCAACTACGCTCTCCCCCACGCTTGCTCTAGGGGGAAGAAATGGGCACCAACGAAGACGCCGGCACCTACCCGGGATTCCACGGGAAAGTCGGAAGGGTCTTTGCGACCTCAGAGTCGTGGTGGCCAGACCGGCCCAGCGCTCCGGATGGTGCCCCCAATGTCGTCGTCATCCTTTGCGATGACCTCGGTTACGCCGATACCGCCCCCTACGGCAGCGAGATCAACACACCCAACATCGACCGCCTCGCAAAGGGCGGACTCCAGTACACCGATTTCCATTCAACGCCAATGTGTTCGCCCACTCGCGCGGCGCTTCTCACTGGGATGAATCCACATGCCGCAGGCGTCGGCACCGTGGCCCACTCTGATCCAGGGTTCCCCGGCTACGCCATGGAGCTCGCCGAAGACGTCATCACACTTCCTGAGACTCTTCAGGCCAATGGTTATGCCACCTACATGGTCGGCAAATGGCATCTCG
>Ga0068877_10002276_pt1 | contig 15577 bp, 12 predicted proteins | sample NOAtaG_FD_66437 | JGI IMG/M metagenome (GOLD analysis project Ga0068877, IMG submission 66437) | Freshwater lake microbial communities from Lake Erie, under a cyanobacterial bloom - NOAA_Erie_Diel6S_1000h metaG | ecosystem: Environmental > Aquatic > Freshwater > Lake | place: USA: Ohio, Lake... | reverse complement strand
GGAACGATGGCGAGGTCATTGGTGCCCAGCATGACGATCACCAGGTCCAGCGGCGCCTGGCTCAGGCCGACCGCCTCGGCGCTGTGCAGACCGTTCAGGGCCGACGGCGCGATGCTGTAGACGATGGGCATGTCGGCGTCGGCATCGCGGTCTGTGCGGCGGCCAGGGATCGCGTCCACCAGCACCTGGACTGCGCTGCCGAGCGCGGCCTGCATGACGCCCGGCCAGCGCTCGGCGTCCGGCAGGCGCGACGGGCTGCCGGTTCCAGCGTCGGTGACGAAGCCCCAGGTGTTGGAGTCGCCGTAGGCCAGGAGGCGCAGCGGCCGCGCCCAGGGCACATCCACCATCGTCAGGCGCCTTCGGCGCCAGTGGCCAGCCGGGCGCGGCTGCGCCGCTCGATGCCGCGCACGATGGCCCGGTGCCGCCGCGCCGTGATCGGGTAGCGCCAGGCCACGGCCGCGGCCCCGAGGATGAACATCGCCGGCAGCGCCAGGCACACGAACTGGATGCCGAAGGCCGCGGTGGCGTCGTAGCTCGCCTGGCCGGGCTTGAAGCCGAACAGGCTCACCACCCACAGCGCCGCCGCCGCCGCGCCGCCACCGAACAGCTTCAGCGTCATCTGCGTGATGGCCACCATCGGTCCTGCAGCGCGGTGGCCGGAGCGCAGGGCCTCGTAGTCGGCCAGGTCTCCCACCAGCGACATCGGCACCACCAGCGAGCCGGCCACGGTGGCAGCGACCAGCATCCAGGCACCCACGAGGATGGGCACGAGGTGAGGCGTGCCCGGTGCCAGTGCCAGCTGCGCCAGCAGCACACAGGCCAGGCAGGTCATCGACACGGCCCACACGTGGTGCTTCTCATGCCGCTTGAGCACCCACTGCAGCGCCGCCAGCCCGCCCATCGCGGCCCAGACGCCGAACAGGCTCTGCAGCGGCACCGCCTCACCCGCCTTCAGGTAGGAGTCGATGCGCATGAAGTCCAGCCCGAACATGAAGCCCGTGCCCAGCTCCCACAGGATCAGCACCACCAGCACGCGCTGCAACGGCCCGTTGCGCAGCACCAGGTCGGCCATCTGCCGCAGCGAAACGCGGTCGATGGGAACCGCCGTGTCGCCCGTCGGCGCCCAGCGCCAGGCGCACAGCAGCACGACCGGCGTGACGGCGGCCAGGATCCAGCCCGTCACCTGCAGCGATTCGAAGGTGATGCGGTTGGACGACAGGAACCACAGCAGCGGCACCAGCGCATACATTTCCTTGCCGGCGATGGAGGCCCAGGTCTGATAGCTGGCACAGCGCGCGCGCTCGCGGTAGTCGTTCGTGATCTCGGTGGCCCAGGCGCCGTAGGCCACTTCAGTCAATGAACCCGCCAGCGTGGCCAGCGACAGCCAGATGCCCAGGTAGACCAGCCCCGCGCCGTCGGGCGGCACGTAGACGAACCAGGTCGCCGCGCTGCCCAGCGCGATGCCCAGCATCACCAGCGGTTTGCGCCCATGCCGGGCATGGCGCGTGGCATCGGAGAGGACGCCGATCGGGATCTGCAGCAGGACCTCCACCGTGCGCATCGCGAACAGGATCCCGGCGATGTCCGCCAGATCGAGCTTGAACCGCTCGGCATAGAGCGCAGGGATGACGTAGGCCGCGGCGCGGAACAGGAGCAGCAGTGCGGCAGGAGCGGCAAAGGCCGCCATCTCGCGCACCGTCAGCAGTCGGGAGGTCGCTGTCACGGCCGCACTCCTAACCGGCGATGCCAGGCCAGTCGGGCTCGGCGATGCCCGGCGTGGCTTCCAGGTCGATGACCGGCAACTCCAGGAACGACGCCCGCGTCGCGTCGTGGAACACGGTCTGGCGTGCCACGCGCGGCGAAGCGGTGCTGGTCGTCACCGGCTCACCGGTGCCCGGGTTGGGGAAGGTCTCGGGGAATGAACTGCAGCACACGCTCAGGCGCAGGCGATGACCGGGCCGGAAGACGTGGCCCAGGGCACCCAGCTCCAGCCGGATCTCCATCGGTGCACCGGGCACCACCGGCAGGTCCCGGTCGATGCCGCCACGGCCTACCAGGCGCAGGCGGGCCGAGCTGTGCATGCCCAGCCGCATGCCCCGACCATCGGGGCCGACATCTTCCAGGCGGCAGAAGAAGTCGGCATCCCGCGCGTCGGTCGCCACATGAAGGACGATGCTGGCCACGCCCAGCACCGCCAGGGGTTCGCGCAGTGGTTCGCTCAGGTAGACCAGCACGTCCGGGCGGTCGATCATCGGCGCCAGGTCACGGGGCCATTCGCGTACGGTCTGCGGCACGCCGTCGGCGTCCGGGAGATGCGAGGTCACCGGGTGCATCGGGTCGTGCACGATCACGTCGGACGGCTCCGTGCCCGGGGCATCGAACGACAGGCGCCCGTCACCGCCCAGCCCTTGCGCACGGCCGCCGCTGTGCAGGTACAGGCGGCGGGACTGCGCGAACGCGGGTGGGAAGTCAGTGCTGTTGATCCAGCGGTCGGCTCCCGTCAGGTACAGGCGCGCCTGGGGCAGCTCGAAGCGGCCTTCGCCCTTGAGGTGGTGGTCGAAGAAGGCGCGCACCACCTCGCGGGCGACGAAGAAGCCGTGCGGCGGCAGGTGCAGGTCGCCCAGCGGGTTGATGGGCTGCTCGGTCTCGCAGGCGTGGCCACCGTCCGGCGCGCCGTGGTGGTTCCACGGCCCGACCACGAGGTGCTGGCGGTCCCGTGCCGGCGAAACCCGGCGCATCGATTGGAAGTGCTTGACCGTGCCACCCAGGCAGCCGTCCTGCCAGCCACTGAAGGCCAGAGACGGGACGTCGCTGCGCGCGTAGTCGGCATCGCTGAACTCCAGCGCCGCCAAGTGCAGGTCGCGCAGGCGGTGGCTCGCCATGTCGCGATAGACCGGCAGCACCTGGCCGGTGACCACCTCGTCGATCGTCATCACCGGCCGGTGGGTCAGCAGCGCATGCCAGTCGACCTCGGGGCCAGCAACCAGCGGCGGCCCCTCCCGCGTCCGCGACCCCCAGAGCAACGAGTGCTCGAACGAGAAGATGCCGCCGCGCCAGGTGATGTCCTGGTTGCCACCGGCCGCGCTGGCGCTGGGCGACATGGCCATCAGGTGCGGCGGGCGCTCGCGGGCTGCATACCATGGGTTGGTGCCGGTGTACGACGAGCCGCGCATCGCCACACGCCCGTTGCAGAAGGGCTGCGCGGCCAGCCACTCGATGGCGTCGTGGGTGTCCCGGCCCTCGTTGGCCATGAAGACGAAGGTGCCGCCGGAGTCGCCCTTGCCGCGGCAGTCGGCGATGACCATGGCGTAGCCGTGCGTCATCCAGAAGCGAACTTCGTTGCGAAAGCTGAGGCCCTGCGGCCCGCGGTTGTAGGGCGTGATCTCCAGCACCAGCGGGCGCGGCTCGGCCGGGTCGGGCGTGAAGACGTCTGCAGCGAGCGTGACGCCATCGCGCAGCGGGATGTGCACGGTGAGCGTGGCGGGGGTCTGGGAAGGGTGCATGGTGTCAGCGCTCCGGAACGGCGTGCGAGGCAAGCAGGGTCTCCCAGTGGAGGCCCTCGTCCATCGACAGCTCCCAGCGTTGCCGGATCGAGCCGTCGGCCTGCGGTTGCCAGGTCATGCGGTGCAGGCCGACGCGGCCGTCGAAGAAGGCGTTACGACCGCTCAGCACGAGCCGCATGCCCTCGACGCGGCCCGACAGGCGCAGCGAGTGGCCGTCGTCGTTGACGAAGACGCGGTGCCATTGGCCGCCGTGCCGGTCGTACCAGGTGGTGACCTCGCCGCTGCCGGCGATCGCGCCGCGCCAGTGGCCGCGCAGTGCGCAACCCGACAGGATGGGCTCGACATGCAGTTCGCCGGCGCGCTCGCCTGTCTCGGCCACGACACGGAAGCGGCCGATGCTGTAGTCCAGCTGGCGGTACTCCGGGGCCCCGCACAGCTGGCCGGGGGCCGGCTCGGAGCCGGAGGGCTGGGCGGTTGCCGTGCCCAGGGTCATCAGCAGCGCGAGGGCCAACGCCGGTCGGTTCGTCATGATGGGTTCTCCTGAACGCTCGAGGTTCACCCCCAGAGGGCGGGTGACGGGGCGTGCAACCAGCCCTGCCGCACGTCGAGCGGAGGGTCGCGGTCGGCCACCAAGTGACCGGCGCCGGCGTCGACGCACGCTGCGCCGTGAGCCAGCAGGTACAGCGGCGCCATGGCCAGCGATGTTCCACCGTTGGAGCCCACCATCCAGGCCAGGCCCTGCCGGCGGGCCTCGTCGATCAGCGCCAGCGCCTCGGTGAGGCCGCCCGTCTTGTCGAGTTTCACGTTGACCATCTGGTAGTGCGGCGCCACGCGGGGCAGCGATCCGCGGTCGGTGCAACTCTCGTCGGCACAGAAGCGCAGATCCCCCGGCGGCCGGGGCAGTTCGCCGTCGGCACCGGGCGGCAGCGGCTGCTCGATCACGACGACGTTCAACCGCTGCGCCAGCGGCAGCCAGCGCTGGAGGTCCGACGATGTCCAGCCGGCATTCACGTCGACGAGGAGCGGCCGCGCCCGCCACGCGGCCGACACCGCCTCCAGGCGCTCGCCATCCCTGCCGTCGGCCCCGCCGAGCTTGACCTTCAGGAGCGGCGCGTCGGTGCAGCGTGCGACCGCGGCGGCCATGGCGTGGGGGTCGTCCAGGGCGACGGTCGGGATGCACTGGACCGGCCCGGCCGGCCCCACCCGGTCCGCAAGCGCCGGTTCCAGCGACCAGGCGCGCCGGCCGTTGCGCTTGGCGTCGAGGTCCCACAGCGCGCAGTCCAGCGCATTGCGCAGCGGCGTGCAGGGCAGGCGCTCGAGGATGTTCGAGCGGTCCAGCCCGTCCAGCCAGCCCGGCTCGGACGCCAGGCGCAGCAACGCGGCCTGGGCCTCCAGCCCCACGGTCTGGTCGAACTCGTGCGGCTCGCACTCGCCACGGCCGCTGCAGCCGGGCTCGTGCAGGTGCACCGTCAGGACCAGACTGTCGATGAAGACGTGGCGGGAGATGGCAAACGGCTCGCGCAGCGGCCAGCGCTCGAGGGTCACCTCGAGGCGCCGTGACACGGCTTCCAACGCCATCAGGCGGCCCGCCGCACGAAGTCGGCGGCCCGCTCGCCGATCATGATGGCCGGCGCGTTGAGGTTGCCCGACGGGATGGCCGGAATGACGGAGGTGTCAGCGACCCGCAGGCCCTGCACGCCGCGCACGCGCAGTTCCCCGTCCAGCACCGCGGCGCCGTCGGCACCCATGCGGCAGGTGCCGCAGGCGTGATAGCAGATGCTGGCGTCGTCACGGACGAAGCGCTCCAGCGCCGCGTCGTCGCCCAGATCGACGGCCGGTGCCAGGCGGCGGCGAACGTGGCGCGCGAACGGCGCGGCACGGGCGATGCGGTCGACCAGGCGCACACCGTCCATCAGCGTGCGCACGTCCTCGGCGTCGGCGAGCAGGTTGGGCTCGATGTGCGGCGGGTCCTCGAGGTGCGGGCCCGAGGGCCGGATCTCGCCCCGCGAGCGCGGCCGGGCCACCGACGGCGAAAGCGAGAAGACCGGCGTGCCGCGCGTGAAGGCGAGCGCGTCCTCCAGCCGCCCCCAGGGCCCGGCGAAGAGCAGCAGGTCGGGCGGACCTTCCGGGGTGCGTCCGCTGTGGGCGTAACCCAGCAGGTGCGAGCCGGGCGACGTCGCCGGACCGCGCCGCGACAACGCCCACTGCAGCCCGATGCCCGCCATCGTCAGCCACTGCCGGTGACGCGTGTAGGTCGGCACGTCGACCTCGTACTCGACGTACAGCTCCGGGTGCTCCTGCAGGTGCCGGCCGACGTCGGGTGCGTCGACGAGCAAGGGAATCCCCAGCGACTGGAGCAGCCCGCCCGGCCCGATCCCCGACCGCATCAGCAGCAGGGGCGAGGCGATGGCGCCGGCGCACAGCACGATCTCCTTCCGCGCCGCGACCCGGGCCTGCCGATCGCCGCGCCGCAGTGCCAGACCGGACGCCCGCCCGCCTTCGAACAACACGCGGTCGGCGCGACAGTCGGTCCAGACCTCGAGATTGGTCCGTCCACGCGCCGCGCCGAGGTAGGCCGCCGACGCGCTCTGGCGCAGGCCCCGGCGCTGGTTCGTCTGCACGACGCCGACCGCCGCACCAGCGGCGGCGTTGATGTCGTCGACCACCGGCACGCCCTCGGTTGCGAACGACGCCAGCAGGTCGGGCATCAGCGGATGCGGGCTGCGGAACTGCTCCACGGCCACCGGGCCCTCACGCCCACGTTCGACCGGCGACTCGTCGGCATAGCGTTCGACGCGCCGGAACCACGGCGCCACGCCGCTCCAGCCCCAGCCCGGCAGCCCGGCACGCGCCCACGCGTCGTAGTCGGACGGCAGCCCCAGGGCCCAGATCAGGCCGTTGATGGTGCTGCTGCCGCCGAGAATCCGGCCGCGCCGCCACTCGTCGGCGCGGCCGCCGCGCGTCGGGTCGGCTGCGCAAGCGTAGCGCCAGGCGTAGCGGTTCCAGTCGCGCACGAGGACCTGGCCGCCCGGAACGGCAAACAGCGGCGTGCCGTCACGGCCGCCAGCCTCCAGCAGCAGCACACGAACCGAGGGATCCTCGCTGAGCCGTGCCGCCACCGCGCAGCCGGCCGAGCCGGCGCCGACCACGACCACGTCGGCCACGGCATCGAAGGCGGTGCGCTCGGTCACGGATCGGCTCGAAACGTCGTCGCCAAGCGCCCGGTCAGCCGCTGCATCACCCCCCGCAGTGCGTCGGCCATCGCGGGCTCGGTGGGGGTGTGGCCGGCCATCGGCACGATCTCCAGCTCGGCCTCGGGCCAGGCCCGCTTCAGGCGCCAGGCCGCCGCCGGCGGGCACACGACATCGAAGCGGCCGTTGACGATGTGGCACGGCAGATGCCGGATGCGATCGATGCCGGCCAGCAGGGCATCCGGGTCGATGAAGCATCCGTTGCGCAGGAAGTGGCAGCACACGCGCTGGTACGCGGACGTGTAGTCCGGCGTGAGCTCGGCATCGATCGCGGCGCGGTCGGCCTGCATCGCGGCCGCGGTCCACTCGAAGCGCGCCAGCGCGAGAGCCGCACGCAACGAGGCAGCGGCGTCGCCTTGCGCCAGCACCGCGTCCTGCAGCGCCTTCAGCCGCTGCAGCGGGGCCTGGCCTGGCGCGGCACCGGTCGCCTCGAACCACGCTTCGGGAAAGAATCGGGGTGCACCCTCGGCAAGCCAGTCCATCTCCGGCCCGGTGCCCAGGAAGAGGCCGCGCAGGACGAGCGCCAGGCAGCGCCCTGGGTGGGCCTGCGCGTAGAGCAGGGCCAGCGTACTGCCCCAGGAGCCGCCCGAGACCACCCAGCGTTCGATGCCCAGGTGGCTGCGCAGGCGCTCGATGTCATCGACCAGGTGCGCGGTATCGTTGAAGGCGAGTTCCCCGGCTGGCGTGGAACGGCCGCAGCCGCGCTGGTCGAACATGACGAGCCTCACGACCCCAGGGTCGTGCACGCTGCGCATGTCACCCTCCATCGCGGCCCCGGGGCCGCCGTGCAGGTAGACCACCGGCAGACCGTCCGGGCGGCCCCACTCCTCGAAATACATCGTGTGGCCGTGGTCCAAGGCCAGCGTCCCGCTGCGGACCGGATGTCTCACAGCGCCAGCAGACCACCGTCGACCGGCATCACGATCCCGGTCACGTAGCTGGACATCGGCGAGGCGAGGAAGGCCACCGGCCCCGCCAGTTCTGCCGGGTCTCCGAACCGCGCCATGGGGACGCGGACCAGCGCCGCGGCGTGGCGCGCCGGGTCGGCGCGGGTGCCGGCGGTCATCTCGGTCGAGAACCAACCCGGGGCGACGGCGTTGACGCGCACCCCGGCCGGTGCCAGCTCGATGGCCAGCGAGCGGGTGTACTGCGCGATCGCGGCCTTGGACACCGCGTAGGCCGAAGCATGCGGCTGCAGGCCGACGAGGGCCTGGACCGACACCACGTTGACGATGGCGCCCCGGGTCTGCCGCAGGTCGGGCAGCAGCGCCTCGGTGGCCCGCATCGTGCCATCGAGGTTGACGCCGAGCACGCGGTGCCACGCATCCTCGTAGCCCGGCTCGCCGGCAGTGCCGCGCGCCTCGACCCCGGCGTTGTTGACCAGCACGCTTGCCACCAGACCGGCGCGGCGCAGTTCGTCACGCAGCGCCCCGCCCGCCGCAGGATCTGCGATGTCCCAGCGCATGGCGCGGGCCTGGGCGCCCTCGCGCCGCAGCATCTCGGCCGTGCCCTCCGCGGCCGTGCCGTCGATGTCGGTGACGACGACCTGGGCCCCCAGGGCGGCCAGGCCACGGGCCACCGCGCGGCCATTGCCGCGTCCTGCACCCGTGATCACGACGACACGGGCCTCAAGCGATGGGATGGGTCGCGCAGTCATGGCGAGGGCTGCTCCGGGAGTCGACGCTGGCCGATGGTTCATCGCCGTGCCCCAGCGCGTGGCGGGCGGCCAGCCAGCCAAAGGTCAGGGCCGGGCCCAGCGTGATGCCAGCGGAAGGATAGTGGCCGCCGAACAGGCTCGCGGCCGCGTTGCCCGCAGCGTACAGGCCTCGAGTGGCCGCACCCCGTGCGTCGACCACGCGAGCCGCGCCGTCGGTGGGCAGGCCGAGGAAGGTGCCGATGTCCCCGGGCAGCACCCGGATCGCGTAGTACGGCGGCGTCGCGAGCGGCCCGAGTGCCGGGTTCGGACCGTGCTGCGGATCGCCGTAGCGGCGTTCGAACACGCTCTGCCCGCGCAGGAACTCCCGGTCCTCCCCGAGAGCGGCCGCCTCGTTGAACCGAGCCACCGTCGCCTGGAGGCTGCCCGATGGCAGTCCGAGTGCGGACTCGAGCCATGACAGGGTGTCGCCCCGCTGGAGATACCCGCTGCGCACGTGGTGGCCCAGCGGCGAAGGAAAGGGCCGCACTGCGCCGAGGCCATAGCGCCGAAGCGCGCGGTGATCGGCCACCAGCCACGCGTGATCGAAGCCGCGCGCCAGCATCGCGGTGACGAACTCGTGATACGACAGCGACTCGTTGACGAATCGCCCACCGTCGGGGCCGACGGCGAGGATGCCGGGCCGCCCCTTGTCGCTGAAGTGCGGGAACGGGGCCCCCTCGCTGCCTGCTTGCGGTACGAGGGACACGGGCGCCCACGCGGCCGGCCGGCCCAGGGGATCCGGCACCGCCAAATCCAGCGGCGCGGTCAGCGCGAACGCATCGCCGTCGTTGCCCTCGGGCGGCAGCGCGACGTGATCCAGGCCGGCCCGCACGTGCGGGAAGTGACGCCGCCGCGCCTGGACATCCGCAGAGCAGCCGCCGCTGGCCAACACCACGCCGCGGCGTGCGCGCACGCGATGAACTCCGCCGGCCTGCTCGTACTCCAGGCCGCAGACCGCGTCGCCTTCGATGAGCAGGGTGCGCGCTCGTGCCTGAGTGCGGACGTCGACGCCCCGCTCGCGCAGCGTGGCGAGCAGACGCGCCACCAGCGCGTTGCCATTGGTCACCCGCGTGCCTCGCGCATGGCCGGCGAGGCGGTCGCGCCATCCGCGACCGATCAGCCCCAGGGCGTGCCACGCAGAGGCCGGGACGCGGCCCGCTGCCAGGAGGTGCGGAAGATCCAGCCGCGTGCAGACGGAGATGCCGCCCAAGATCAGCGCATTGCGCAGCGGCGGCCGGAGTCGGGCGAAGTCGTTCGCCGCGAGACGCCGCCCGTCGAAGGGCAGCACGGCCAGCGAGCGCCCGCCCAGGGAGGCGCCGGGCAGGTTGGAGTGGTAGTCGGCCGACCGAGGCATCAGCGCATAGCGCAACTGGGTGTGCTGCTCCAGCCAGGCCAGCGCCTCCGGGGCCGATTGCAGGAACGCGCGGGTGCGCTGCGCGTCGAAGCGCTCCCCGAGCAGTGTCCGGAGATAGGTCTCCACCGACTCCGGACCGTCGGCCAGCCCCGCTTCGCGTGCCTGCCGGCTGCCGGGTATCCAGATCTCGCCACCCGACAGCGCACTCGTGCCGCCGATCAGCGCGGTCTTCTCCAGCACGACCACCGACGCGCCGAGCACGGCTGCCGTGGCCGCGGCCGCCAGACCGGCAGCCCCGGAGCCCACGACGACCAGATCGACGCTGTGCTCGTGGATGGCTTGCTCAGCCGGCATGGTGAGCCGGGGGCTCGGGCGGGATCTCGATCTCGCGCACGATCAGGCGCTCGAGCCGGGCCACGTGGGCCAGCGTGTCGGCCCGGATCGTTCCCGCAACAGGGCGCGAGTAGGCCGCGTTCAGGTCCTCCTCGCTGTCGAACCACTGCTCGGCCACGCCGTCCCACTCGCACTCGGTGGCGGGCTTGCCTGCCAGCTGGTCGGGCCGGCTGGGCAGGTTGACGACGTAGCGGCGCAGGCGCGGGGCGCTGCGCGCGATCGGCACGTGGTGGTCGATCCACCAGCGCTCGAACTCCTGCGGCGACAGGTGGGGCGCGCGCTTGAGCAGCCAGACGATCTTGACCATGGGGCGTCGACGACCGTCAGAACTTGAAGCCCGCGCCCAGCTGCCAGCTGCGCCCCTGGTTCACCGGCGTGTAGTACAGCAGACCCCCTCCCCCCGGCAAGACCGCGAGACCTTCGATCCAGCGCTTGTCGGCGAGGTTGCGGCCGGTCAGGTAGGCATACCACCGCCCGCTGGTCGAGTCCAGCCGCGCCGACAGGTTGACGTAGTTGATCGCGGGGGTGCGGGCCACCGGCTCGTTCCTGAAATCGAAGTAGATCTCGCCGCGGTAGGTGTACTCGAGTCGCACCTGGCCCAACCCGATGCCGCCGAACGGCAGCTTGTCGAGCACGATTCCGGTGGTCGCACTGAGCTTGGGCGCGCGCGCGATGCGGTTGCCTGCGTAGTTGACCGGGTCGCCCAGGTCGTTGGTGGCCGGAAAGTCGCGGAACTCCGCGTCGAGCCAGGCTCCGTTCAAGTCCCAGCGCAGCTGGCGGGCGAGCTTCAGCGCCAGGTAGCCGTCGACGCCGGTCACACGGGCCTTGGGAGCGTTGAAGAAGCCGAAGGTGGTCGGTGTCGGGCCGTAGATCTCGACCTTGTCCTTGTAGTCGTACAGGAAGGCCGACAGGTTGAACAGGCCGCCGTCGTTGGCGAACGTGGTCTTCTGACCCACCTCCACGGCCGTGATCTTCTCGGGCCGGTAGACGTCGAAGGGCTTGGCGGTCTCGTAGTTCGGCACGACGCCGCCCGCCTTGTAGCCGGTCGACAGACTGCCGAAGACCATGGTGCGAGGCGCCGCCTTCCAGTCCATGCCGATGCGGCCGGTCGTCGCGCTCCAGGACTGCGAGGCCTTCTGCGGCGGATCGACGACGAAGAACGGCAGGTCGCTGGCGGACGACGACACGCCGTCCTTGGTGTCGCGGGTGTACCGCAGGCCGACGTTCAGCCTCAGGGTCGGGGCCAGCCGCCAGTTCACGTCGCCGTAGATGGCCGAGGCGTGGCCGCCGGCCTTCTGGTTGGTGTCGAAGGGCGTGAACCCGATCCGGTACCGCTGCACCTTGCGCTGATCCGTCCCGTCGAAGCTGATGTAGTAGAGGCCGGTCACCCAGTCGAGCGTGCCGGTCGCGCCGCTGAGCTGGAGCTCCTGCGACCACTGGTCGGCGGGTTCGTTGATGACGACCGAGATCGGCTCATCCGGCGGCTGGCCCGCACGCGCCAGCGCGAACCCCTGTCCGCCCTTGAAGTCGCCATAGCCGGTGATCGACGTCAGGCGGACATCGCCGAAATCCCGGGTCAGCGTGAGCGAGGCGGCCAGGCTCTCCTTGAGCTGGTACGGCGCTCCGTCCGGATAGTAGGCCAGGTCGTAGGACGCCTTGGAGGTCGTCCCCAGGCGGTCGGCGGCCCGCTCGGGGTGCGGCACCAGAACGCCCTCGCTGGAATCCTTGATGTACTGCACGGCGAGGTCGACCCCCACGCTGCCCAGGCGGCTCCTCAGGCGTGCTCTGACGCCGTAGAAGTCGTCGTCCTCCCGCACCTTGCTGCCGCTGAAGGTGTTGGTGATCCGGCCGCCGCTCTCGGACCCGATCATTGCCAGCCGGAAGGCGGTCTGCTCGCCGAGCGGCACGTTGACCACGCCCTGCACCTGCCGCAGCCCGAAGTTGCCGACGGACACTTCGGCCTCACCGCCCAACTTGTTCAACTGCGGTGCCCGCGAGACCAGGTTGACGACACCTGCCGTCGCGTTGCGGCCGTACAGCGTGCCCTGGGGGCCGCGCAGCACTTCGACGCGCTCGATGTCGAACATCCGCGTCAGGCCCATGGCGCCGTGCGTCTGGTAGACGCCGTCGACGTGGACCGCCACCGACTGGTCGGTCCCCAGGCCCACGTCGCCCGTGCCGACGCCGCGGATCGCGATCTTGCCGCTGGACTCGCGTGTCTCGATCACCAGGCTCGGCACCGCCGTCTGGAGATCCTGCACCCGTGTGATGCCGGCATCGCGCAGGTCCTGTCCACCGATGATGTCCATCGTGATCGGCACGTCCTGCGCCAGTTCGTTGCGCTTGCGCGCCGTGGTGCTGGTGACCGTGACCGTCTGGTTCTCGCTCGCCTGTGGCCCGGCGGATTGCGCCCGCGCCTCACCGGCTCCCCCAGCGAGTGCACAGGCCGCAGCGAAACCGAACGCCGCCTCAATCAGGCGCATGCCGGCGACGGGCCGTGCGGGCTGGGTGCGAGGATGGGATACGGCACGTGCCATCGTTGTCTCCAGGTGAGGCGGCTGTTGCAGATACAAAGTCGACACGCTGTCGACCTCGATGGGATAGGCTAGTGCCCCCTCCAGGCCTTGTCAACGCGCGCAGACCCTCTGCATGCACTTTGTCGACAATTTCCGCCCGGCAACGATAGACTCCGCCGCATGAGGGTGGCCGTCATCGGCGCCGGCATCGTCGGGCCGAGCAGCGCGCACTTCCCGCATGCCCAGGGCATCGGCGACGCCGCCGTCGTCGACGCGGCCTGCGGACGGCCCCGGAGCACCCGCTTCGCCAGCCCCGCCCTGGCCCGCCCCAGCGCGGTCGAACCCTGGAACCCGCCTGGCATGCCGTGCTGCCCGATACGCTACCTGGAGCGCGAAGACGCCGCCGTGCCCCTGCACGCCCGGGCCCTTCCGTCCCTGTTGGGCTGGAGGCTGCGATTCCTGCCAGGCAGCGTGCGGCGTGCTGCTTGCCGATGGCGATCGGATCGACGCGGACGAGTTGGTGCTCGCCGCCGGACCGGGAGCGCCGCGCTCGCGGCCGCGGTCGGCCGGTGCCTGCCGGACCGGCCGGCCGAGGGCTACTCGCTCACCATCCCGCTCGAAGGCGACGTGGAGGCGCCCGGCCTCCCGGTGAACGGTCGGCAGTCGCGCGTCGCCCTCACGCCACCGGGATCGGGCGGCACGCCAAGGCTTCGCGTCGCGGGCAGTGCAGGGTTCTGCGGGGACGCCCTGCGCATCGCCAGCGGATGTGCGGCTCACCTCGCAGGACTGGCCCGGTGCATCTATCCCGAACTCCTGCGCGGGACTGCGACCCGTCGGCGCCGATGGCCGCCCACTGAACGGAGACACGCGGCTCGCCGGCCTCTGGCTGGACACCGGACACGGACGCTTCGGAGGGACGGCAGGCCCGGCCAGCGGTCGTCTGCTGGCCCTTCGCGTGCGCCGCAAGGCGCGGCCGGAAGCCGACGCCGAAGCCTTCCGACCTGCCCGCTTCGCGCCCTGACGGCTCGCCGCGCACGGTCTCGGCGCACCTGATGCACCCACCGATGGCCCGTATGTCCCGGATGTCCCGTATGCCCCATATGTCCCGCAAGGCCTTCGTCGCGGCACTGATGCACGAGACCAACGTGTTCTCGCCGGTACCCACCAACCTCGCGAGCTTCGACATCTGGCGGCCTGCGGGTGCCAGCGAGCCCCCGCGCGATCGGGACACGATGGCCTATGGCGAGTTCTGGCGGCACGCGCTGGCCGAGGGCCTCGACGTGGCGCCCGGCTACTTCGCGACTTGCCAGCCGAGCGCGCCGTTGTCGTCAGCCGACTGGACGGCCTTGCGCGACGAGATGCTCTCCGATCTGGCGCGAGCCGGCTCCGTCGACCGGGTCTTCCTGTTCCTGCACGGGGCGCAGTGCGCCCAGGGCACCGACGACGTGGAGGGCGAACTGCTCGCAGCCGTCCGCGCCCATGTCGGGCCGCGGGTTCCGATCGCGGTGGTGCTCGACCTGCATGCGAACGTGACCCGTCTCATGCTCGAGCAGGCGGACTACCTGCTCGCCTGCCTGGAGTATCCGCACACCGACTACGCCGACCGTGCACTCGAGGCCTACGGCCTGCTCGAGCGCCACGTGAACACGGGCCTCCGTCCGGTGACTGCCGCCGTGCGGGTGCCCGTCGTCGGCGCATACCCGACCACGCTGGAGCCGATGCGTTCGTTCGTTGCAGGCGAGCGCGAGGCACAGGCCCGACGGGGCGTGCTGTCGGTGTCGACCTGCCACGGCTTCTGGCTCTCGGACGTGCCGGACGCGATCGCCACCGTGCTTGCGATCACCGACGGCGACCCGGCGCTCGCCGAGACGGTGGCGCTCGAGCTGGCGTGCCGCTTCGCAAGCGCCGCCGCGCCCTCGGGTCACGGGCCCGGTGCCGCCGATGCGGTGAAGTCCGCGCTGCGGCTCGCGGCCGAGACCGGCAAGCCCTCGGTCATCGCCGACCGCTGCGACAACCCCGGCGGCGGTGCCGCCGGCGACTCGACCTTCGTGCTGAGCGAGTTGATTGCCTGCGGAGCCGACGGCATGGCGCTGGCGATGGTCTGGGACCCGATGGTCGTGGACTTCGCGCATCGGGCCGGTGCGGGAGCGCGGCTCGCGCTGCGCATCGGGGGCAAGGTCGGGCCCTGCTCGGGTGCTCCGCTCGATGTGGTAGCCGACGTGATGGTCGTGCGCGACGACGCCCGGCAGGCGGTCTTCGCGCAGGGCGAACCGCGCCTCCCGCTCGGCCGCACCGCACGGCTACGGATCGGCGGTGTCGAGGTCATTGCCAACACCGAGCGGCAGCAGGTGTTCGACCCCCGGGTGTTCACAGCCCATGGCATCGACCCGTCGGCCTGCCGCGTCTTGGTCGTCAAGTCGACCACGCACTTCCGCAACGGTTTCGCTCCCCTGGCCGGCGCAATCATCGACTGCGAGACGCCGGGCAGCGTGACGACCGACCCGACGCTGCTGGGGCATCGCCGGCTGCCCCGGCCGCTGGCTCCCATCGACCCGGGAACTCCGCTGACCCCGAGGCCGCTCGGGGTCTTCTCGCGGGCGCGCTGACGTCGCCCCGCCTCGGGCGCCGTGCTCGCCCGGGCTCAGCCGGTGTGCGCGATGCGGCGCCCGGCCCCGCCCCGCGACAGGTCATCCGGCGTGGCACCCATCGGGGGGGCCACAGGTTCGAGTACCGGCGCTGGCCCGCCCGCAGCGACCCGAGCGGCCCCGAGCAGCGGACCAGAGCATCGCCGGTGGCCGAGCCGACCGCCGCGGCGGCCGGATCGTTCAGGGCGGCCGGCAGCTCAGGCTGCGGATGAACCGAGC
>Ga0068877_10002269_pt1 | contig 15599 bp, 15 predicted proteins | sample NOAtaG_FD_66437 | JGI IMG/M metagenome (GOLD analysis project Ga0068877, IMG submission 66437) | Freshwater lake microbial communities from Lake Erie, under a cyanobacterial bloom - NOAA_Erie_Diel6S_1000h metaG | ecosystem: Environmental > Aquatic > Freshwater > Lake | place: USA: Ohio, Lake... | reverse complement strand
CCGCCGGGCCTCTACCAAGCACCATCCCGATCACGAGGGGGAACTCGGTGAAGGATTCCTCGTTCGCGCCCAGTACCGTGCTCGTCTATGTCGGCCTCGACCTCATAGGCGACGCCCTCATGAAGATGCCCTTCGTGGTCGCGCTCCGCGAGACCTACCCGCAGGCGCGCATCACGTGGCTCGCCGGGAAGGGGCGGACGGTGTTCAAGCGCGAGCTCGCGCCGCTGGTCGAGGGCCGCATCGACGAGGTCATCGAGAGCGCAGGAATCGGGAGCGACTGGCGGGAACTGCTTCGCAGGCCGCTGGACGGTCGCGGCTTCGACCTGCTCATCGACACGCAGCGGAGGCTCCTGACGACGCTCATCCTGCGCCGCATCCCGGCCAGGCGCTTCGTCTCCGGCACCGCCGGGTTCGCGCTTTCGGACATCCGCCCGCCCGCCGGCTACAGGCGGCCCGCGACGATGGTCAGGCAGATCCTCGACCTCGTCGAGCTGGCCAGTGGCACGCGGGTCGAGGAGACCCGGTTGCAGATGCACGATGCCGGGTCCGGGGAGGCGGCCGCGCTGCTCCTGCCCGATGGCCCGGCGCATGTCGGGTTCGTGCCCGGATCGAGCGTCGGCCGGGCCAACAAGCGCTGGCCGCTCGAGCGCTACGTCGAGCTCGCCCGGCGCCAGGCGTCGCGTGGCCGCGTTCCCGTCTTCGTCCTCGGCCCCGAGGAGGCCTCGTGGCATGGCGACCTTGCGCTGCAGGTCCCGCAGGCGCGCTTTCCGCTGCAGGAACACGCGGCGTCGGGGCGGCGCGCGGGTCCGCTGCTGACCATCGCGCTCGCGTCGCGCATGCGCGCCGCGGTGTCGAACGACAGCGGCGGCGGCCACCTGGTCGCCGCCGGGGGCGTGCCCCTCGTATCCCTCTGGGGGCCGAGCGTGATGGAGAAGGCGCCGCCGCAGGCCAGCAGGCTCGTCACCATCCTCGCGCGGGACTACGGGAGCACGTCGATGGACGCCATCCCCGTCGACCGGGTCGACGATGCGCTGGAGGCGCTCCTGGCCGCGGAGGCCTGAGGCGCGTCATCCCCTCCCAGGAGCGGCGCCGGCCTCCGGCCTGACGGTCACGAAGACGACCCCGCCGAGGATGAGCGCCGCGCCGGCGAGCTCCGTCGTCGTCATAGACTCGTCGAGGCCGGCATGGCCGAGGACGAGCGCGACGACGGGACCGACCGCGCCGATCAGCGCCACCTGGTTCGCCCCGACCCGGCGCAGCGCCTCGGCGACCACGAAGACCGGGAGCACGGTGCTCACGATCGCGATGACGATCGCGAGCCCGTAGACGGGGAGGGGCTGCACCAGGGTCGACGTGCCGCGCTCCACCGACAGGTGGATCGCGATCGCGAGGAAGGAGACGATGTTGGCGTTGGCGGAGAACCGCATCGCGCCGACCCGCCTGATCACCTGGCTGCCGCCGACGAGGTAGATCGCGTAGAGGGCCGCGCCGCCGAGGATCAGCGCGGCGCCGCGCAGCACGTCGCCCTGGCCCGCGCCGCCCGAGGGCAGCAGCACGAGCGCGAGCCCGGCATAGCTCGACGCGAGCGCCGCGACCTCCCGCGCGCCGACGGGCTTGCCGAGGAACGTCGCGGAGAGCAGCACGACGATGGTCGGGTAGAGGAAGAGGATCAGGCGCCCGAGGCCGGCCCCGACATGCTGCAGCCCCGCCATGTCCAGCCAGCTCGCGGCGTAGTGGCCGACGAAGCCGAGCACCGCGATCCACGCCCAGTCGCGCCGCGTCACGCGCCCGTTGCCGCGCGCGAGCGCATGCCATGCCGCCACGGCGGCGAAGAACGGGAAGGCGAACCCGAGGCGCAGCGCCAGCAGGGTCGTCGGGTCGACGCCATGCGCGTAGGCGAGCTTGACCAGCACCGGGCGCACGGAGAAGCACGCGACGCCGAGCAGGGCGAGGAGGGAACCCGCGAGATGGGGGGACAAGGGGCCTGCGTCCTGCGTCGATGCCTGGGTTCAGTCGAGCCGCGCCACGATCCCGGCGAGCGAGGGATCGGGCGCCGGATGCCGCTCGAGGACCAGCGGGTCGTGCCCCGGGATGATGAGTTCCTCGCCATCGGCGAGCTCGCGCATGCGCCGGAAGCCGTCGCGCACGCCGCGGAGGTCGTGGAAGAACGGGAAGGGCCGGTCGGCGGACATGTTCTCGTAGAAATGCGCCGCGTCGGAGGCGAGCACCATGAAGCCGCGCCGCGTATGCGCGCGCACGACCATCATCCCGTCGGTATGGCCGCCGACGCGATGGAGGCTCAGTCCCGGCGCGAGCTCCGCGTCGCCATGGTGGAAGACCAGGCGCCGGGCGAAGAGCTTCTCGACGAGGCCGGCGATGTCGCCGGGCTCGAAGCCGACGGCGAGGCGCGGCTCGCACATGCAGGGCCCGGAGACATAGGCCATCTCCGTCGCCTGCAGGTGGAAGCGCGCGGCCGGGAAGAGGTCCTGCCCGCCCGCGTGGTCCCAGTGGACATGGGTGAGGACGACGTCGGCGACGCGCGCGGCGTCGATGCCGACGAGGGCGAGGCCCTCGGCGGGCGTGCGCTCCATGCGACGGCCCCGCTTCGCCGCGTTGGCCGCGACGAAGCCCGTGTCGACGACCCAGGCCGTGCCGTCCGGGCCGCGGACCGCCCAGACGAAATAGTCGATCGGCATCGGCTCGTCCGGGCGTTCGTCGCCGCCGAGGAGGTTCTCGCGTCGCGTGCGCGGATGGCCCGCGTAGCGGATCGCGAGGAGTTCGTACTCGGGAAGGCTCATGGCCGCAGCTCCAGTCCGCCGTCGACGACGATCGTCGCGCCGGTCACGTAGGACGCCGCCTCGCTCGCGAGGAAGAGGATCGCGGCGGCGACGTCCGCGGGCGTCCCGATCCGGCGCATCGGGACGAGGTCGAGCTTGCGGGCGCGATGCGCCGGATCGGCCAGCGCCGCGCGGTTGAGGTCGGTCTCGATCGTGCCGGGCGCGACGAGGTTGACCGTCACGCCGTCGGCCGCGAGCTCGAGTGCGAGGCCGCGCGCAAGCTGCATGACGCCGGCCTTCGCCGAGGCATAGGCGACGAGGCCCGGGTTCGGCGTCCACTGGTTCACCGACGACACCATCACGATGCGCCCGTTCCGCCGCGCGGACATGCCGCGCGCCGCCTCGCGCGCCGCGGCGAAATAGGCCTGGAGGTTGACGCGGTGCACGCGCTCCCAGTCCTCGTCCGTCGTCTCCAGCGCGGGGCGCCGCAGCAGCGTGGCGGCCGCGCAGACGAGGATGTCCACGCCGCCCAGCGCGGCCTCGGCTTCCTGCACGAGGCGGGCGGCGGAGCCGGATGCCGAGAAATCGGCTTCCAGGGCGACGCAGCGCCGTCCCGCCGCCTCGATGGCGTCGCGTGCGATGGCTGCGCCCGCGGGCTGGCCGAGATGATGGATGGCGACGTCCGCGCCGGCGCGCGCGAGCGCGATGGCCGCCGCGCGGCCGATGCCGTCGCTGCCTGCGCCGGTCACGAGCGCGCGCGTGCCGGCAAGTCTCATTTCCATGCGAAGGCCTCCGGAAGCTCGGCGCGCCACGGCCAGGCGGGATCTTCCTCCAGCGCGCAGGCGAAGGCGAGCAGCCTCGCGTCGTCGCCGCGCGCGCCGACGAACTGCACGCCAAGCGGCAGGCCGCTTGAGCCCCGGCCACAGGGCATGGAGATCGCCGGCGCGCCGACGAGGCTGAATGGCCTCGTGTAGGGTGCCGTGTCGGGGCGCGTGACCGCGTCCCCGGGATCGAGCGGCCCGGCTTCCCCGGGCATCGTGGGAAGGCAGAGGAGGTCGACGCCGGAGAAGAGCGCGTCGAAGCCAGCGCGCAGCGCAACGCGAAGGCGCGTCGCGCGCGCGACGTCCGCCTCGTCGATGAAGGCCCCGATGGAAAGGCTCCGGCGCGCGATGGACCCGAGGCGACCACCCGCGGCGCGCAGGGCATCGCGCCATCGCGCATGCGCCTCCGCGCGCGCGACGAGGAAGTAGCAGGCGTTGAAGATCTCGGCCGCCGGGAGCGAGACCGGCCCGACGGCGTGGCCGGCGCGGCGCAGCGCGGCGATGCATTCCTCGAGCCGCGCGGCCATGTCCGACGCGGGCGGCGTGCGATCGAGCAGCGCCATGGGAATCCCGATGCGCAGGCCGCCCGGCGGAAGGCGCCCCGGGATGCCCGTCGCCGCGATCACGCCATGGACCAGCGCCGCGTCGCGCGCATCGCGCGCGAGCGGGCCTGCGACGTCGAGGGACGAAGCGAAGGGCAGGGCGCCGTCCATCGGCACGAGGCCATGGCTCGGCTTGAAGCCGACGATGCCGCAGGCGGAGGCCGGCAGGCGGATGGAGCCGCCCGTGTCGCCACCGATGGCGACGGGCACCAGCGCCGCGCCGACCGCGGCCCCAGGCCCGCTCGAGGAACCGCCGGGCTCGCGCGCGGGATCCCATGGATTGCGCGCGGGCGGGCAGGGCGGCTCGGCGGAAGGCCCGCCGACGGAGAGTTCCCAGCAATGCGCCTTGCCGACGATCACGGCCCCCGCGGCCCGGAGCCGCGCGACCACGGCGCTGTCGCGCCCCGCGGGCCCGGCCCCCTCGAACAGCCTCGAGTTCGCGCGGGTCGGCATGCCGGCGACGTCGAGGACGTCCTTGATCGCGACCGGGACGCCATGGAGCGCGCCCGGGGCCTCGCCGCGCGCGAGCGCCGCCGCGCGATCGGCTGCCTCGCGCAGGGCTGCCTCCTCGTCGACATGGACCATGCTGCGCAGGGCCGGATCGAGGCGCGCGATGCGCTCCAGCGCGGCGCGGGTCGGCGCGCGCGGGTCCAGATGGCCCCCGGCGACCGCCCTGGCGATGGAAGCCGCGCTGGTCAGGAGCGGGGCGGCGATGGCGGGCGCTCCGGCACCTCGCCGGCGATGCGCGCAAGGGCATCGCGTACCGCCCGCGTCGCGGCCTCGAGGGCCGGGAGGGTCGCCTCGTAATGCGCGAGGTCGCCCTCTCCCGGCTCGATGCCGGCGGCGCGCAGGCGCTCGAGGATCTCCGCGCGCGTCATCGCGCCGCGGCGATCTCCGCCGCGAGCGTCTCCTCGTCGGCGCGCGTGGCGTAGGACACGCGGTCGGCGCGTCCCGCGGAGAGCACCTGGAAGGTGACGGCCGGGATGATGTAGCTGCGCTCCATGGCAAGCTCCATCGCCTTCTCGAGGATGGCGCGGCGCCGCGCCTCGTCGAGGACGGGGCGCGCCTCCTGGACCAGCGCATCGATCTCCGGGTCGCTGATGCCGTTCGTGTTGATCGCGCCCAGGCCGAGGTCGCGGCGCGCCGTGTGCACCTGCGCGCCAAGGAAGTACGAGCTCTCGCCGGTAAGGCTGCCCCAGCCGGCCATGTGCAGGCCGAACTCCTTCTTGCCGCGGCGCGGGAAGAACACCGCGCTCGGCATGGCGGAGACCTGCGTCCTGATGCCGATGCGCACGAGGAACTGCGCGACCGCCTCGCAGATCTTGGCGTCGTTCGCGAAGCGGTCGTTGGGGCAGGACAGGTCCACCTGGAAGCCGTCGCGGTATCCGGCCTCGGCGAGCAGGGCGCGGGCGCGCTCCGCGTCGAAGGCGGCAGGCGCGATCCGCGTGCTGTGGCCGAAGAAGCCGGCGGGCACGGCCTGGTTCGCGACCGAGGCCTGGCCCTCCATCGTCCGGTCGACGATGGCCTGGCGGTTGATCGCCAGCGACAGGGCCCTGCGGACCCGCGCGTCCTTGAACGGGTTCTTCGTCACCGGGTTCCCGGCGCTGTCCTTCACGCCCTGCGGGGAGTCGTTCTCGACGTCCGGGAAGAGCATGTAGACATAGGCGGAATCGCCCGCGAAGACCCTGATCTTCGGGTCCTGCCGCAGGCGCGCGAGGTCGGCGATGGGCACGCGGTTGATGAAGTCGATGTCGCCCGCGAGCAGCGCGGCGACGCGCGCGGAGTCGCGCGAGATCGGCACGAAGCGCACGTCCTGCCAGGGCTGGCGGTCGCCCCAGTAGGCGTCGTTGCGCCTCAGGACGAGCGGGGAGCCGGGCTGCCACGACACCACGCGGAACGGCCCCGTGCCGATCGCGGCCTTGCCGCTGTTGAAGTCGCCATTGGGCTGCAGCCCGTTGCGCGACGACAGGATGAAGATGTTCGAGAGGTTGGTGGGAAGCAGCGGCGCGGGTCCGTTGGTCACGAAGCGCACCGTCAGCGGGTCGACCACCACGGTCTCGCGGATCTGCCCGATGTAGACCGCGTAGGAGTTCGGGTTGCCGGGGATGCTGCCGACCCGCGAGATCGTGAACTTCACGTCCTCGGCGGTGAAGTCCGAGCCGTCGTGGAACTTCACGCCCGGCCGCAGCTTGTACTCCCAGGTCGTGTCGTCGACGGCGCGCCAGGAAAGGGCGAGGGACGGGACGAGCTGCAGGTTGCGGTCGCGCGCCGACAGCGTGTCGTAGATGTTGCGCATCGCCTGCGTGTTGTTGCCGACGAGGTTCCACTGCGGATCGAGCGTGTTCGGTTCGTTCTGTATCCCGATGCTCAGCGTCTGCGCATGCGCGCCGATCGAGAGCGCGGCAAGCATCGACGCGCAGAGCAGAACGAGACGGTTCCTGGCAGCCATGGCCTTCCCCCCTTGATATGGTCCCCGGCGCAGGCTAGCACGCGCCGCGCGGTGCCCTCGAACCCCGAATCATGGCCAGGACCCGGAACACCATGAGCGACGACGGAGCGCCCATCCGGGTGCATGTGCAGAACCAGCCCAGCGAGAACCCCGTGTTCCACGCCACGGACGAGGTCTGGCATCGCGCGGCCGGTCGCCATCCCGGGCTCGCGCGGCGCCTCGACGTCTCCATCGGCTGGACGCGCGAGGACCTCGACGCCGCGATCGGCGAGGCGGAGATCCTGGTGACCTGGATCTCGGTCGTGAAGGAGACGCGCGAGATCTACGCCACGAAGGCGCCGCGCCTGCGGATGATCTTCTGCACCTCGGCCGGGATCGACAGGGTGATCCCCTTCGACTGGCTGCCGCCCGGCGTCGTCCTGCTCAACAACAGCGGCGTGCATGCCCGCAAGGCAGGAGAGTGGGGCACGATGGCGCTGCTCATGCTCGCCAACAGGATCCCGTTCTTCGCGACGCGCCAGCGCGAGCGCCGCTGGGACAAGGTCTATTCGCCGAGCATCCGCGGCCAGGTCCTCGTCTCGATCGGCGTCGGCGAACTGGCGACGCCGACGCTGCGCCAGGCCCGCGCGCTCGGCATGCGCACGATCGGCGTGCGCCACTCCGCAGCTCCGCACCCGGATTGCGACGAGGTCGTGGAGACAGGCGCGCTCGACGACGTCCTGCCGCGGGCCGACATGCTGCTCCTGGCATGCCCGCTGACGCCCGCGACCAGCGGCCTCGTCACGCGCGGGCGCATCGCGCGCATGAAGAAGGGCGCAGGCATCGTGAACATGGCCCGGGGCGCGGTGGTCGACCAGGACGCGCTCTGCGACGCGCTCGAGACCGGCCATCTCGGCGGCGCCGTCATCGACGTCGCCGTGCCGGAGCCGCTGCCCGCGGACTCGCGGCTATGGACGACGCCGAACCTCTTCGTGTCGCCGCACGTGTCGGTCGACGATCCGGCGACCTACACGCCGGACTCGCTCGACCTGTTCTTCCTCAACCTCGGCAGGTTCCTGCGCGGCGAGGAGATGCCGAACCTGGTCGACACCTCGCGAGGCTACTGAGCGCCGCGCCGCTCAGAGCGCGACCTCGACGAGGTACGGGCCCTGGGTGGCGAGGCCGGCGCGGAAGCCCTTCGCGAGTTCCTCGATCGTGGTCGCGCGCGACGCCGGCACGCCCATGCCCCTGGCGAGGGAAACCCAGTCCAGGTCCGGGTCCCCGAGGCTCAGCATGTCGAGCGCCTTGCGCCCGGGATTCGCGCCGACATTCATGAGCTCGTGGCGCAGGATCGCGTAGCTGCGGTTGGACCAGACGAGCGTCACGATCTTCAGCTTCTCGCGCGCATGGGTCCACAGAGCCTGGAGCGTGTACATCGCGCTCCCGTCGGCCTGCAGGCCGACCACCTGGCGGTCTGGACACGCGACGGCGGCGCCGGTGGTCAGGCAGAGGCCCTCGCCGATCGCGCCGCCGGTCAGCGCGAGCCAGTCATGCGGGGCCGCCCCGTGCGTGGCGCGGAAGAAGCCGCGCCCCGTGGTGACGGATTCGTCGATGACGATCGCGTTCTCCGGGATCAGGTGGGCGAGCGCGTCGGCGATCGAATCCGGGTTGAGCGCGCCGGAAGGCATGGCGGGGCGCGGCGCCTCGGGGATCGCGACGTGGCGCGGCGCGCCGAGCTCGTCGGCGAGAGCCTCCAGCGCGCCGACGAGGTCCTCGTGCGGCGCGGCGAGCGTCTCGATGCGGCAGCCCTCGGGCGCGAAGAGGCTCGGCTTTCCGGGATAGGCGAAGAACGCCGTGGGCTGCTTCGAGCCGCAGAGCACGATGGCGCGGGTGTCCTTGAGCGCCGCGAGCGCCTGGTCGACGGGGTAGGGCACGCGCTCGATCGCGAGGCGGCCTCGGCCGCGCTCGACGCGCGCGTTCGAGCCCTCCGCAATCACCCTGCATCCCGTGCGCGCCGCGATGCGCGCGGCCGCGCGCTGACCCGCCTCGCGCAGCGCGACGCCACCGAGCAGCAGCACGGCGTTCCCGGCGCGCAGCGCCTCGGCCGACAGGCGCACGGCCTCGGTCGCGACGGGCAGCCGCACCGCGAGCGGCGGCAGCGGGGCGATGCCCGCGCCCTCGTTCCAGGCCGTGTCGGCGGGAAGGACGAGCGTCGCGACCTGCCCGGGGGGCGCCTTCGCCGCAGCGATCGCCGCGGCGCCATCCGCCGCGACGTCGCGCGCGCTCATCGACGTCTTGACCCAGTGCGAGACGGGCCGCGCGATCCCCTCGATGTCGCTCGTCAGCGGCGCGTCGAAGATCCGGTGGTAGGTGGCGTGCTCGCCGACGATGTTGACCACGCCGGACTTCGCCTTCTTCAGGTTGTGCAGGTTGGCGAGCGCGTTGCCGAGCCCGGGCCCGAGATGCAGGAGCGTGGACGCGGGCCTGTCGGTCATCCGGTAGTAGCCATCCGCGGCGCCCGAGGTGACGCCCTCGAACAGGCAGAGGACGCAGCGCATCCCGTCGACGCGGTCCAGCGCCGCGACGAAATGCATCTCCGACGTCCCGGGGTTCGTGAAGCACACGTCGACGCCGCCCGCGACCATCGTGCGCACGAGGCTCTCGGCACCGTTCATCGTCATCGCCAGTCTCCGCAATCCACGCCTGTCCGCCGACCCTGCGTCGTGGACGGCCACCGCCCATTTGCTACAGTCATCGCGCCGCGAAAGCGAGGCCGACGCGACGCCGCGGCCCGGAGGAAGACATGGACGACGCGACGACCCTCATCCGGGGGCTGGACTGGACCATCGCGTGGGACGAGGCGGCGGGGACGCATGTCTACCTGCGCGGCGCGGACATCGCCTTCAGGGGCGACAGCATCGTCCATGTCGGCCCGGGCTATGCCGGGCCGGCCCAGAGGACCATCGACGGCAGCGGCCTCGTGGCCTCGCCGGGCCTCATCAACGTCCACAGCCACCCGACGTCGGAGCCCGCGAACAAGGGGCTGCTGGAGGAGCTCGGCAGCCCGCGCCTCGGGCAGAGCTCGCTCTACGAATTCATGCCGGTCTTCCGGCTCGATCCAGCCTACGCGCAGGCCGCGACCGAGGTCGCCGCGTGGGAGCTGCTGCGCAGCGGCGTGACGACGCTCTGCGACCTCTCCGGCGCCCGCGACGGCTGGGCGGACCAGCTCGTCGCGACCGGCCTGCGCGCCGTGCTCTGCCCCATGTACCGCGCCGCGAGCTGGTCGACCTCGAACGGCCACACCGTCGACTACCACTGGGACGAGGCGGCGGGGGAGCGCGGGCTGCGGATGGCGCTCGACGTCGTCGACGCCGCCGCGCGCCATCCCTCCGGTCGCGTCTCGGGCATGCTCGGCCCGTCCCAGATCGAGACCTGCGGCGCGGGCCTGCTGCGCGAGAGCCTCGCCGAGGCGCGGCGGCGCGACATCCCCGTGCAGCTCCATGCCGGCCAGTCGATCGTGGAGTTCAACGAGGTCACGCGACGCCATGGCAGGACGCCGATCGAGTGGCTCGATTCGATCGGGCTGCTCGGCCCCGACCTCGTCGTCTCGCACGGCATATTCCTCAACGACCACCCGCAGATCCACTGGCCGCACGCGAACGACTTCGCGCGCCTCGCCGCCTCGGGCGCGCAGGTCGCGCACTGCCCGACCGTCTTCGCGCGGCGCGGCATCGCGCTCAACACGCTCGGCCGCTACATGGACGCGGGCATCACCTGCGGCATCGGCACCGACACCTTCCCGCACAACTTCCTCGACGAGATGCGCATGGCCGCCTACGCGGCGCGCCTCGTCAGCGGCAACTTCAAGGCCGCGCGCACCTTCCAGGTCTTCGACGCCGCGACGATCGGGGGCGCGCGCATCCTGCGGCGCCCCGACCTCGGGCGACTGGCACCCGGCGCGAAGGCCGACCTCTTCCTCGCCGATGGCCGCCATCCGGCCATGCGGCCCCTGCGCGACCCGCTGCGCAGCCTCGTCTATTCGGCGGGCGACCGCGCCGTGCGCGACGTCTTCGTCGCGGGACGGCAGGTCGTCTCGGGCGGAACCGTCCCCGGCATCGACATCGAGGCCGCGATCGCGCGCCTGCAGGCGGGCCAGGACGCTACGCTCGCGACGACCGCGGCGCGCGACTGGGCGAAGCGCGACGTCGACGCGTTGTCGCCGCGCGTCTACGAACTGCGCGGCTAGGCCGCGGCCCCGCGCTCAGCGCGGCAGGGGCAGGGGACGGGGCTGCGCTTCCGGCACGGGCGGCCGGCGGGGATCCGAGAAGACGCCGCCATCCCGGTCGCGCGCCGACGGCAGGTCGTCCGCGCGGCGGAACAGGACGTCGTCGAATTCAGCGTTGCCCCGCGGGGGCTCGAGCACGTCCGGCGCGCTGCCGCGGCCCCATGTCTCCTGGGCCTGCTTGTTCACGGACTCGACGAGGAGCGTGCGGGCGCCATAGGCGAGCCGACGTCCGTCCTTGTCGAGCGCAAGCACCTCGACGCGGTAGCTGGAGCGCTGGAACTCGCCGGGACAGGGCCCCGCGTACTCCTTCAGCGCGCCATAGGGGATGCGGGCGGGATCCACGCCGACCGGGATGGTCCATTCCTGCGGCCTCGGCAGGAGGACGGTCACGTTGGTGATGCGCACCACGTAGGAGCCGGCATTCGCGGGCGCCCGGTCGACGCCGATCGGCGGCGACATGCCGCCGTTGCAGAGATTGGCGAGCGCGAAGCGCACGCGCAGGTCGAGGCTCGCGACGTCCGCGTGCGGGCCGCGCGCGGGGGCGCAGGCGGCGAGCGCCACGGCCCCCAGCACCAACCCGGCGATACGGATTCCCCTCGGCATCGCCGTGTTCTAGCCTGCGCGGCCGCCGAGGGGAACATGCCTCGGCGCGCGGCTTCATGGGCGAGGACATGGCGGACAGCATCGATTGCGTCGTGATCGGCGCCGGGGTGGTCGGGCTCGCGGTGGCGCGGGCGCTGGCGCTGGAGGGCCGCGAGGTCGTCGTGCTCGAGGCGGCGGACGCCATCGGCACGGAGACCAGCTCGCGCAACAGCGAGGTGATCCATGCCGGGATCTACTATCCCGCCGGAAGCCTGAAGGCGCGTTTCTGCGTCGAGGGGAAGCACTTCCTCTACGCCTACTGCGCGGAGCGCGGCATCCCGCATCGCCGCTGCGGCAAGATGATCGTGGCGACGCGGCCCGGGCAGGACGCCTATCTCGACAAGCTGCGCGCGCAGGCGATCGCCAATGGCGTCGATGACCTTCAGCTGGTCGATGGCGCCGCGGCGCGCGCGATCGAGCCCGAGCTCGCCTGCGACGCGGCGCTGCTCTCGCCCTCGACCGGGATCATCGACAGCCATTCCCTGATGCTCGCCTACCAGGGCGACGCGGAGGCGCATGGCGCCATGGTCGCCTTCCTCAGCCCGTTGCTCGGCGGCGAGGTGCGCAACGACGGCATCGACCTGAGGGTCGGCGGCGCCGAGCCGACGACGCTGCGCGCGCGCCTCGTCGTCAACGCCGCGGGCCTCGGCGCGCAGGCCGTCGCCGGTTCCATCGCCGGCATCCCCGCCGCGCGCGTGCCGCCGCTCCACTACGCCAAGGGCAACTACTTCTCGCTCGCCGGGCGCTCGCCCTTCTCGCGCCTGGTCTACCCGGTGCCGGAGCCAGGCGGGCTCGGCGTCCACATCTCGATCGACCTCGCGGGGCAGGCACGCTTCGGGCCCGACGTCGAGTGGATCGAGGACATCGCCTACGACGTCGACCCGCGCCGGGCGGACGGCTTCTACGCCGAGGTCCGTCGCTACTGGCCAGGCCTGCGGGACGGCGCGCTCCAGCCCGCCTATGCGGGCATACGCCCGAAGCTCGGCCCGGCAGGCACGCCGGCGGCGGACTTCGTGGTCGAGGGACCGGAGGACCATGGCGTGCCCGGCCTCGTGAACCTCTTCGGGATCGAATCGCCGGGGCTCACCGCGTCTCCCGCGATCGCGGCCTGCGTGGTCGCGAAGCTGCGACCCGGCTTCTAGCGCTCAGGGCTCGAGCGGCACCAGCCTGTAGCCGCGCGCGCCCATGCAGGCGTCGACATGGCGCTGCCTGTCGCGCATCTCGAGCATCTGGGCCTGCTGGAGACGCATGTTCGCGAAGGCGCGGTCGGATGGCCGGCGCGCCCACAAGGCCTCGCGCTCGGCGCGCCTGCGCTCGAACAAGTAGGAATCGGCGGCGGAGCGCGCGCCGAGGGCGGTGCACTCGCGCAGGTCCCCGTCGCGCATGGAATGTCCGATCCCCGGTGCCGCCCATTCATGCGTCGGCGCGCAGGCGCCCAGCGTGATGGCGAGCAGGATCGCCCCGATGGAACGGGTCGCGCGGGGCATCGCTGTCGACATGGCGTCCATGCGCTGGCTAATGTCCGACATCAACGACGCACCCGGCGTCGCCATTCCCGGAGACATCGAAGATGGACATACCGCGCAACGCCTTCAAGCGCGCGCTCGCCGAGGGCCGCCGCCAGATCGGCATCTGGAGCTCGCTCGGCAGCAACGTCGTCGCCGAGATCCTGGCGCCCGCGGGCTTCGACTGGGTGCTCCTCGACATGGAGCACTCCCCGAACGAGATCCCCGGCCTCATCCAGCAGATGCAGGCGCTCGCCGGAGGCACCGCCACCCCGATCGTGCGTCCGGCCTGGAACGACCCCGTGGTGATCAAGCGCGTCCTCGACGCCGGCGCCCAGTCCATCCTCGTGCCCTTCGTCCAGAACGCGGCGGAGGCCCGCGCCGCGGTGGCCGCGACGCGCTACCCGCCGCACGGGATCCGCGGCGTGTCCGCCGGCGCGCGCGGCGGCCGCTACGGCCGCATCGACGGCTACCTGCACAAGGCGAACGCCGAGATGTGCGTGCTCGTCCAGATCGAGACGCCGATGGGCATGGCCAACCTCGAGGCCATCGCCGCCGTCGAGGGCGTCGACGGCGTCTTCATCGGCCCGTCGGACCTCGCCGCGACGCATGGCCATCTCGGCAATCCCGGCCATCCGGACATCGACAGGCTGATCTTCGAGGCGGGCACGCGGCTGGCCAAGGCGGGCAAGCCCGCTGGCTTCCTCACGCCGAACCAGGAACTCGCGCGCCGGACGATCGACGCCGGCTTCCTGTTCGTCGCGGTAGGCAGCGATTCCGGCCTGATGGTGAAGGCGGCCGACACGCTCGCGAAGACGTTCAAGGGCTGAGGAGGGGACGATGTCGAAGCCGGACCTGGTCAGCATCGAGCCGCTGCGCCCCCAGTCGATGGAGGAACTCGCGCGGCATTTCACGATCCACCAGCTGACGATGGACAAGTCGACCTGGGTCGACGCCGTGAAGCCGCTGGGCGATCGCGTGCGCTTCGTCCAGACGACCGGCTTCGCGGGCTGCCCGGGCCCGGTGATGGCGGCGCTGCCCCGGCTCGAGATCGTCTCCTGCATGGGCGTGGGCGTCGACGCGATCGACCTCGCGCAGGCGCGCAGCCGCGGCATCGCCGTGACCAACACGCCCGACGTGCTCAACGACGACGTCGCCGACCTCGGCATCGCGCTGCTCCTGATGACGGCGCGCCACCTGGCGCTGTCGGACCGCTACGTGCGGGACGGTCGATGGAAGCGCCTCGGCAACCAGGCGCTGGCCACCAAGGTGTCCGGCAAGCGCCTCGGCATCGTGGGCATGGGCCGGATCGGCAAGGTCGTCGCGCGCCGCGCCGCCGCCTTCGACATGACGATCAGCTACCACGCGCGCAACCGCGCCGACGTGCCCTGGACGCATTGCCCGGACCTCGTCGCCATGGCGCGCGAGGTCGACTTCATGATCGTCATCGTGCCGGGCGGGCCGTCGACGCGCGGGCTCATCTCGGCCCAGGTGATCGAGGCGCTGGGGCCGAAGGGCATCCTCGTCAACGTCTCGCGCGGTTCCGTGGTCGACGAGCCCGCGCTCGTCGATGCGCTGGTCTCGGGCCGGCTGGGCGGAGCCGGGCTGGACGTCTTCGCCGACGAGCCGAACGTGCCGGAGGCGCTGCTGCCGCTCGACAACGTCGTGCTGGCGCCGCATGTCGGCAGCGGCACGCAGGAGACGCGCGGCGCGATGGCCGACCTCGTCGTCGCGAACCTGCTCGCGCATCGCGACGGCAAGCCGCTCCTGACGCGCGTCCCCTGACTCAGGCGCGCGGCGCCATGAAGCCGCAGCGTCGCGCGCAGAGCAGGGCATAGGCAAGGGCGCCGGCCGCCGACAGCCACGCCAGCCCCAAGGCCAGCGGCAGGATCAGCACCTCCGCGAGCATCGAGCCGCCATCCGGGTCGCGCAGCCGCGTCCAGGGATCGGGCTTCTCCGCCTGCTCGAACCGCCGCAGCGTCCAGGTGCCGCGCACGCGCCATAGCGCCGAGGCGCGCGACATCAGCAGCAGCGCCCCCGCAACGGTCCACGTGGCGTCCAGCGCCGCAGCCCGGTCCGCGAGCACGACGAGCGCGCCGAGCCAGCAGGCGTGGAAGATCTGCGTCCAAGCGTGGAGCTCGTGCTCGACCTCCACCGCGCCCGAGGCGGCGAGGCGCTCCCCGTTGATGCGCGACATCCAGGCCTCGGCGAGGCGGGCGAGGAGGATCGCGCCGAGCGCGATGGCGTGGAGGGATATCGTCTCGTCCATGGCTCACCCCGATCTGATCAGTGGAACGGCCGCGTCGCGCTCGAACAGGTGGAGGAGCACGCGCAGTGCTTCCCCGCGCGCGCCCTCGAGCCCGCCATCGCGCTCGACGAGGAGCAGCGCCTCGTCGCGCGCGATCGACATGAGGTCGCCATGCGCGCCGATGTCGGCAAGGCGGTACTCCGGAAGGCCGCTCTGCCGCGTGCCCAGCACCTCGCCGGCGCCGCGCAGCCTGAGGTCCTCCTCGGCGATGCGGAACCCGTCCTCGGTCTC